>JAAUXU010119864.1_pt1 | contig 21863 bp, 23 predicted proteins | sample 7278151 | NCBI WGS metagenome assembly JAAUXU01 (sample SAMN14350113, study PRJNA611818) | marine sediment metagenome | isolation source: surface marine sediment (1.8m) | place: French Polynesia: Moorea | collected 2018-08 | reverse complement strand
TTCTCTCTTACTCCCTGGTGAGCCGTGTGACACGTGTGTGGCTTTGACAATCTTGATGAAGATGAGGAGGAGACTGATGATGATCATGATCATTCAGATGAATCACCTCTGCTGCTGCAAATCAGCCGCTCGCATCTGCTTAACAAGCTAGCAAAGCGTCAGTCAGTCATTCACCAACGGCCAGAGAGAAATCTGGCACCTGCAGCGACAAAGTAATAAAAGCGACGCGCGCACACACCCAGAATAGAGTTATTACTGACTGCTCTGACTCGAGCCAGCGTATGCTAAAGTAAGACAACTGTAGAAAATTGCTGCAATTTTCCTTGTGAGGGAACAAGAAAACGACGATGATGGGGGGGGGGGGGGATATTTTTGCTGGCCACAGCTCACGTCCCTACGAGCATTTATGTGTCCCCCCCTTTTTGTTCCATCTACTTACGTGGTTGGCGTTGCCATCGTCGTCGTCGACGACGACGACGACGACGACGACGGCGCCGTGGATGCTTAATTTGGTGGGAGGAGAGAGAGAAGGAAGACTGGAAATGGCTCTGAACGAATATTAGGGGGAAACCACTAGCGGAAAAACGTCCATTGTTCTGCTCGCTGCTCCTGGGCTGACTGGCGCTGATTCATAACGCCAACTGTTTAACGAGATTGGAGGAGGGAGAGAGAAAGTGAGAGAAAGGTGTATTGGAGCGTACGAACGAACGCGATCGATCTGAACCTGAGAGCGTCGTCGTGGTCGTGCTCGTCGCCGACGTCAACGCCGACGTCAACGTGTCAGCCGTAATCCGATGGAGCCATTCCGAGGCTCTTCTTGGATTGGACTGCGTCATAGCAGCCACCTCTTTTTCTTCTTCTTTGTTATGGCAGCAGCCCACAGATCGCACAATATTCATGCCTCTTCTCCAGCTCGTGAGCTTTGCTAATCCAATGAGTCCACAGCAGCCAGTCAGTGCAGCTTCTTCTCCTTGGTCTTCTTCCTCTCCGCAGTCACCTTTGCCATCTCTGCCTTTTCAATTCGTAAGTGCCTCTCTCTTCCTCCTCCCAGCAAAGAGGGGTGCCGAGAACGTGATCAGAATCGAAAACCCAGATCGGGAAGAGAGAAATTCGTCGAGGCGTCATATTTGTCTTGCTTAAGGAACTCCTACCTGTCAGATATATGATTCGACCCCCGGAAAGTCCCTCTTGCCAGCGTCGGTGTAAATCTGGAATCATCGTGCGCGCGAGGGAAGTGAGGGAGAAGAGGAGGGAGACCTGAGTGGCTGCGTTGCCCAACTCGGCCGAGGAGGAGACGAACGAGAGAGATCGCGAAAAATTGTCGTCCCTTCGAAGCGGACGAAGAAGCCGGCTAATTTCGCTTGACACGTGGGGTGACCGCGGAGAGGCGACGCTTCGTTAATTTCCGTCAGGCAGGTGTTTGTCCCCTTTCAGTCCACGCCGATGACGCGGCTGCCGATGTTGAAGCTGCTGATGTTGCAGCCGCCGCCACCGCTGCTGCTGCTGCTGCTGCTGCTGCTTGTTCAGTGCAGTTACACTTTTGCCCCCCACCCACTGCGCAACCCATTAAGCATTCAAGCTATCCTCCTCCGGCTGAGGCTGCTCTGCTTTGACCGCTTCAAAAGTGGGCAGCGGGATGGGCGGCAGCTGCCGGGATGGGTTGGTGGGGAAGAAAATCACGCGGGAAATTTTTGGGCAGGCAGGTACAAACGACCGACCCTCCTTGACAGGTAAAGCAGAGTCATTTCCCCAAAGGGAAAATCTTGGCAAACGGTAAAAAGATTTTTTCCCCTTCTCCCCCTCTTGTTTCAGGAAGAAGTGACTTGACACGATATCCTCCTGAGCGAGAGAAGCGATGTGATGTAAAGGGAAGTTAGTAGCGTTTGACATCTGGTAATCGCATTTACTGCGCTCATAATGCATATATGTCTCTGGGAGGTTCATGTTAGTAGCTTCGTAACGTGCACAACTACAGGGTGGCCGAGTGGTGACGGTTTCCAAAGATCTGGAGAATCTCATCCTGAGGCGGTGGCTAAAGAAAAGTGAAATAAATATATAGATGAGTCAGAGGGGATCGTTCAACCTCATCCATTCATGAGTTTACTTGTTTTGTTTTGACGCGACGCTTATAACTTGTGAGCTAATGATTAGGGATGAATCGGAGTAAATCCTCGTTGGATTTACGGTGTAAATAGAGGAGTTTTTAGTGAACGGAGGTGCTGTCATTCATCGTTGGAGCCAAGCATTAATATGATGTCGCCGTATGTACAGTGGAGCAGTGTGTGGAGGCCCTGGCTGAGGCTGAGGGAACCTGAGTTGTCCATTGTTCCACACTACGAGTGAGTTGACATTTTCTTGCCTTCGCGCCAAAAGTTTAAGTATGAAATCCACTCCAGTAGTGCGCCAAAGCTCTAATAATGTAACCTTGGATTCCCCAACGCAACATGACTATTACAGCCTCCCAGTTCGCACGAGGTGAAGAAGAAGAACATTTTTGTCACACATACGTGCAAACGAACCTGCCACATAACGGACAAGGACGACACCGGGAGAGCGAGAGTCTCGTAGCCGCAGTGGTGGTTGGCAGCAGTAGGAGCGGCGTCGTCCTCGTTTTTCCCAGCAAAAGTAAATTAGAGCGCAATATATTTGCAATATGATCTGCGTTAGCAATGTACCCACGGTAGCCGTCCCAGCCCGGGCTCAGGGGGCACCTGAGCCGTGAAAGAAACCTTTTTTCTGGGGTCCACGCACACACTAACTGCGCACGTTCAGTCTCGGTCACTCATGGGCCATTTCAAGTCAGATTTATTGCTCCCAAAGCCATATTTATCCGGCTCCCTCTCTCTCTTTCTTTCTTTCTTTCTTTCTTCTTTCTCCACCTGTTACGGAGGAAATGGAATGAGCTCTGTGTGCGAGGGCGGAGAAGTAGTGGGGAGCAGAGTAGTGGGTGATAGGTCAATTGCCTTCATTTAGCACTGCTGGAAAACTCACCAACCACAACCAACTCCTCCATCTGACAAACATCCTCCTCTCCGAACTTTTTTTTCTCTCTCTCTGAATTATGAGCGAGGCCACGAAAATCTTCACCCCGACGGCGACGACGAAGGAAAAAACCTTCAGACCTGTTTGAACGGGGGGGGGGGGGGATTGAACATTGAGGGGTTGGCGAAGCAGCAATGTTTAAATAGCATCTCCTGCAACTGAGATTATAAGTGTGGCTTTTTTAGCCTCTTCTTCTGCCTGCCACGACGACGACGGTTTAATTTTGTTAATGTATCACTCCTTTCAAAAGAGGGAGGGATGGAGGGGATGAAGGAGAAGAGGTTTGGATGCGTCGCAGTCGTCGTCGTCGTCGCAGTCGTCGTCGGGGGCGTCCGTGCAAATGGAATTAAAAGCTGCGCTCCACCGTGACACATGCTTAGACCACCCTTGATTAAACCTTAGAAGAAGCTTTTGCTTCCTCTGCTGATATGAGTGGGTTGTGTGCGGCACTGAGCTTGTCCTTCTGCAGTGGTGACGAACCCAGGCAGGCACCACTTTTCCGGCACACATATCAAAATGACTCCAGGCCATTTCCCCCATCTCTAAGTGGAAGGAGTTCTCTTTCTGATCTCTCTCTCTCTCTCTCTCTCTCTCTGCGATCGAAGAGTGTTCACGCACACATAATGCGAGTGCGTGAGGCCGACAAAATGGGAAAAAAGTTGGCTGTTTATATTTGTGATGCAGCGAGTTCGTCACGTCCGTGTCGACGTCCACCTACGCCGCAGCGCAGTTGACCTTTCTCCGGAAAGTTGGCGGGAAGACTTTCATCGGCTCATACTGTACCTTTCATGCAAGCAAATCGGAGAGGCACGCTAAGCCTCGTGCAAAACCAACATTTTTCAAGGAGGAAACGAACTCAATTCTTTCTCTCTGGAAAAGGTAGGGAGAGAGGGAGAAGAAACAAGTTTCGCTAATGGAATCTATTCAGGCGGCAAAGTGTAGAAAGGTGTTACGACGATAGAGGAGCAGAAAGAAATCGAAAGAGGCAAGATAGAGACACACACGCCAATAGCACTGGGTATGTACGGTGCTGCAGTGTAGCTACTCTTGCGGTATGAGGCAGAGAGAGAAAAATATTGCCGTAGAAAAAGCAATTGCATGAGATCAAGAAAGGTTAAAAGCCTTTCCCTAAAGGTGAAAAGAGACGTGAGGAAATGAATGCCAGAGGTGAAAAGACTGGTGTTCTTCTCTGGTCCTCTCTCTTGGCACAAAGGAGGGGAAAAAAGTCGCAGTTTATTCACACTGCAATAGTTGTGCACAGGATGTTGTAGCCTCCAGCACATAAACCCTGTCTCTTTTTCATTCACAACAACAACCTGACGTACTGTAATGTATACCCTCCAGTATGGGACGCGTGCACACGACGACAGTGGCCGGCTGGCAGACAAACAGGCAGGCAGGCAGGCAGGCAGACAGACACACACGTTGCTTCCACTGTACCAATGCAGCACTATGCATAAGCAGCATAATTCATCAAGGTAAAGTGACAGAGAGAAAAAAACAACGTATCTAGTACAGTGCACTGCAGTACAGTACAGAAAGAGGAGCCTTTCTGTGGCGAGGAGAACCTCCGCTGCTGCTGCCTACCTACCTACCTACCTATCTTCTTACCTACCATGTACATACACGTGCCGATCTGCGCGCACAGCCCTGAAGAAACATACTCCTATACAGTTTATATATATAATATATATTATATATATGATGTGGTCCATAATTAGCGTCCAACTTAATAACAAGACATCACGGGGACGAACAAGATATGTCGTCAAGTTGTTGACCAGTTGGAAAACTTGCAACGTCTCCAACGCCCCACATAGTACGAGCGGTCAGAGTTGCCAACTTTCCAAAAGTGTTGATCACACTGTGCTCGTACTTGTGCGCCCAAGCATTCTGGGAATTCGCCATCGGTCCTACCATCCCCGTTAATTTCCTTTCATCTCTCTCGCCCGAGCTTAGAGGTAGCAGAGCCAGCCGGACCCAACCGGACCCAGTCCGCTATTGGGGACCATAAAAGTGTCCGCGATTTTTCCTTGTGGCCGAGAGCAAACTAATTTGTCTACGGGGCAGACAATGATGTGATATATTCGTGACGACTATTACGCTGAGTCACAGACACACACACACACACACACAGCCCCAAATGCATTTAGGTCCATCGTTCGTTGCGGGGGAGGGAGAGTGCGTATATGTGTGTGTGTGTGTGTGTGTGAGGGGGGGGGGTTGGGGTTGGGGTTGGGGGGGGAAGCGAGAGCGACGCCAATGCATTTTGGAGCGGACAACAATGGTCTTTTAAAGGAGGAAAAGAAAAAAGAATGGAAAGCGTCGTCATTGTGTCGATCGTAATGACACTACGATGATACACCCACCTCATAATGACTCCATACAGTGCAGAGCAGTATGAGATTGATCATACCACGTATTGATGGCGGGAGGTGGAGGGGAGAAGTTTGGGTCGGGTGGTCGATTCGGCCGAATCCGGTTCGTCGGATTGACCGATTCGACTCGGATCGAAGACTCGGGAGAATCCGGATCGGACTCGAATCCGGTTCGTCGAATTGACTGATTCGACTCGGATCGAGGGCTGGGAAAGATCCGGACAGAGTCAGCATTAGCACAGTGCCAATGTTGTTTCAGTACAGTAAATTTAACTGCCAGCTTTTACTAGCTGCTGAACACTTGTCGACTTTGTGCAGTGCACATGGACGTTTGTCTCTCACAGCCCTGAAATCGCTTCCCAGCGGTCACATTTGTCTTGAGTCATTGCGAATTTGAGCTGTGCAGAAACGTCGAATCCGCATTCGACCGACTCGAGTCATCACCAGTAAAAGTGGCTGAGTGCAAAAAGTCATCTTGCCTCTTACTCACTCACCCGCTGCCTTTCCTTGGCTGGCTGCAAGCCCAAGTTGGTTTAGCTATTTTATTTTTTATCCCCAGCTTTCCCCATCCATTCACGAGCCACTGCAAGTGATAGACATTGAATTTACATGGGCGGACAAGCGTGGAGAAATCAAACGTAAACGGGGACCGACGTTTTGACTGTTTTCGACGTTTTCCGACAAATTTTCCTCCTCCTCCTCCTCGTCGTCGTCGTCGTCGTGGTCGTGGTCGTCGTCTTCGTCGTCCTCTGGTTTTAGCCACCACGGCTGCACTGCCCTGAGCTGCGCTGCTCACTCGCTCACCGCCCAACCAACGTCGTCCGTCCACCGGTTAGATAAACCAGGGGGACAGAATAAGAGGGGGGGAAAAAAGAATTGCTAGCGACGGCAATTTAACGAGATGTCCCACCATATTATCGTCAGGGGGACTGGGGTAAAAATGCAGTGAGAGAACGAAAACAGCCCGGCTGAGAAGAAGCTTCCTCATCATATTTCCCCGGACCGTCTTCATTAACCTGTCCCCCCTCTCCGGGTCTCTTGCTCTGTTGTCGTGCGTGCGCGCGCGCCCTCGGGTGCGTGTGTGCTGTCATCGAAACTCTGAGGGATCGAATGTCGGTCGAAAGGCGGGTAATTGACAGGAGAGAGAGACTGACAAAAGGTGCTTTCTTCTCTCTTTACCCCCATGTACTGCGTAGGTGTGTTTGTGTGTGTTTGACCCCGAGAGTGAACATTTTTGACTCATCGGGTGCAACATAAAGAAAGAAGAGAGGACGAAAGAGTAGCAGCTATGACACTGAATTCAACAATCCGCTTCAGTCAGCGTCTGGGCGTTGATCCTTGGCACTGTGTTGACGTGGTCGTTGACGTGATCGTTGACGTGGTCGTTGACGTGGTCGTCGTCGCCGTCGACGTTCTTTGAGGCTCACACGTTCTCGTTGGTGCTGCTGCCAAGACTGACTGACTGACCTTTGACTGAGCAGGTATCTTCCGCGGCTCAATGCACACAAGCAAATATTTGTCGTTCATCAGAGCAAACGCTGTCAGTCCGGGCTGTGTACAAGACTACCAGCGCATAGGTAGTTGTTGGCAGGCAGACAGGCAGGCTGGGAGACAGGCTGGCAGGCACTCAGAGCTGAGTGACACAAAAGGTAGATGGAAAGTGTCATGATGTGCTTTAATGTGAGCAGGACCTTTCCAGAAATCTTTGCACAAGTTCTTATGACAACGCGGTTATTGTTGTTGTTGTTTTTGTCCCCCCACGACCTTGAAAGAACAGACATCAGGCAGGAGACGAGAAGAAAAGGAGCTCTTTCGACACAAAGGTTCTCAGGAACTTTCCAGCCGAGAGAGAAAGAGAATCATCGTAGTAGTATCCAAGTAGTACTATGTAATTACGCTCTCTCTCTCTCGCACTCACTTCCGCAGTTCCTCTTTGCCGCATCTGAACAAGATTTTTTTGCGGGCCTGCTTTTTTTGGCTCTATCTCTCCTCCTCCCCCCTCCATTCCTCCTTCCCATGTTCACTGTACTTAGTGGGCAAGAAGAATTGCCCACTTTTGCTTAAGCTCATGCTTTGTTCTGCTACATAAGACGAGTAAAAAAACCTGTGACTAGGGGATAATATATGGAGTGCTTTTTCCTCCTCCCTCCTTGCTTCCTTCTCCGGATGGCATCTCTCATTATGATGGACCCGCGAAAAATAATCGTGCGATCGCGCGGGCGGAACAACACTCACTTGCCGGCTCACAGAGTGGTTGCTACATAATTGTTTTGCGGCTAATTACATTGCCAGCTCCATTAGTAATAAGCCAGACTTTTGTTCCCTCTTTTTTCCTTCTTCTCTTATTCCCTCCTTGTTCCTACTGCTACTACAGCGGGGCCCGCTTATGACGACACCACCAGAGCCAAAGTGTCACCAACAGTCAGCGTTGCCAGGTTTTTGTCGTCAAGCCAAAGTGCTTGCTCTACCCAACAAAGGAGGGAGCCGAACAGTCAGAGGAGGAGGTGAAAAATGTGGGACAAGTGATGAAGCCAAACACTAACAAAACTTGGAATATGCCAAAGCCAAACTGGTTCAAAACGAAGCAAAATTAACCAGAAAAAAAAGTCACATGGTAACGCTGCATTCCCGCCCCAAAGCCCAAAAAATCACGACGCACATTAGTTTAAAGGTGTCTTTGGGGACTTGGCCAGCAACTTGCAGTCACCATTGTCAGCCAGAGACTCGACAGAAAGGTGTTCCCAGGTGTTCCCAGCACAGACTTGTTCCATCCACATTTCCAGAGTGGGACCCTGGTATGGAAAGTGTGACTCCGGCGGGCAGGCAGGATTTACTTACGATGACTTTCGGATATCGTCACCATAAGCGGACTCCACTGTCCTCTCTCTCTCTCTATTTATGTACTGCACACACCCAGGCAGCACTAATGGTATAGAATCATCGCGTCCGTCGGCGGAAAGTGGTTGGAGGGGGTCCGGCCAGACTCCATTTCTCTTGCTCGAAGCGTCACGCTCGGCCACGCCTCAAGACCCAAAATAGCGAGTACAACACGGCTTTTCCCTGACGAGAGCCATGAGCGAGCCGAAGACCTCACCAGCTCGCTGTCTCGCCTCTCAGCCGCGGCCAAGAACAATGACGTCTGGCAAGTCTCATACGTACAAACACATAACACCATCTCGCTGATTGACGAAGATGAACCCCCCCCCCTTGCTTGCTTACTAGAGAAATACTGGGGCGAGCACGTTTAATTGGGAGCTCTGGCACGGCACGGAGAAGAAGAAGAAGACGTCGTCGTCGTCCTCGTCGTCGTACGTAATGGAACGATCTAATCAGCGCTCTCACTACTGGCTGGCTTCGAGGAAAGAAAAACAAGTTTTAGACCACCGCCACATCTGTCCTCATTCTCAGAGGAGAGTGAAGCCTGGCAGAGAGAGAGGATGGAAGGAAAGAAGCACCTGGGGAAAAAGAAGAAGATCGTTATATTCCCCTCCTCCTGTTGAAACAGCGACAGCAGCAGTCTGGTGGACGCGGCGGCGACGGTGGCGGCGGCGGGCGGCTGGGGGATAGAGAGGAAGGGGAGGACGACCTGTTGGCTCTCTCTTTTTCGTTGATAGCTGAGACCTGAATGACGACGACGGAGAAGGAGAAGAAGACGCTCCTGTGACTCACTCACTTGTGCAGGCTTAGGTGGATGTGAGAGGGGGCGGGGAGGGAGGAGAGAGAGCTGCTCAAGTGATCAGCCAGAGGTGGGATTTCAATCTGGCGTGGCAAGAAGGCATGCACGCCGATCCACATGTTCATGATGCAGTACACAAGTCACTTTCTCTTGTGCACATTGTGATGTGTTGACAAGCAAACAAGAGCTTTTTCCCCCCCACCTTGAAGGCCAATACTCTTCGTTCGCGCCAGATCGAGTTCTCACGCGAAAAGAGGGAAAAAAGTGTCACACATACGCGCGCGCGCGCGCGGTGCTCAAAGATCGATGCTTTTGAGCCAAACTCCTGGAGCTTCTGAAAAACCTGAGACAGTTGACGAGAAGAAGACCTTTGTAAAAGGAGCAGCAGCCGAGAAGAAGCTTTGCCTGCGTGTCTGCCTGGACGACCGAGCTGGCTGCGGCGGCGTCCTCCTACTTCTCAGGTGACGACGCCTACGACGACCCGAAGAAAGAGGAAAAAAGAAAGAAACGACCGTTTTGTCTCTCTGGTAGTTGTAGGTGGGAGAGCAGACAAGCAAGGCCAGGACTGCAGGCAGGACTGCAGGCAGGACTCACCTCTCCAGGCTAAATTCAACGGGAAGAGGAGATTTTGCCGCCAACAGAATGACTGAGGGTGGGGGGAAATGGGCGTTGTTGTGAGCTACCCACCTTATCTTACGTTGTCTGCAGAGGAAGTTGGAGATAGAGTTCTAGAAATTCCATTGCTAGTGCCTGGAATGCAGGGAGACAGAGAGGGCGGCGGAATTCTTCCCTCAAATGTGTATAATGGCAGTGTGGAACATACGACTTTTTGAGAGGTGAATATTCCGATTTCTCTGCGAATATCCCGACACTCTCGTCTCGCACACATCTTCTCCCCAACAACTTATTTTTCCCAGGGATACGAGGAAGGAAGGAAGGAAGGAGGAATCGGTCCCCGGGGGCCCAATCAAGCATCACAGCCGCTTTGTCATCGTTGGTGTTGATTTAAAACCACTGCCTCTGACAACGCAAGGCGAGATTGCAAATCTACGGATGAAATATTTTGACAATATCCCACCTCGTTCCGGCTCCGGGGCAGCCGGGCTGCCGGGCTGCCGGGCGGAGCGGGGCGGAGCGGGGCGGCCCGGCGGACGGGCTGACTGACAGCACCAGCATCATTTTCTGTGCAAAGAAGAAGTTATCACAGGGGAAGACATTAAAACAAGTTGTGTGACTTTTTTTGAAAGTTGCCTGCGGGATCTTTCTCCTCTTTTCTCACCAGAGCAGCAGCTCGCTCGATTTATGTGTGTTCGCCCCAGCTTAAGAGGGTCTCTCTGTCTGAATGCATGACCCAGGTTTTCTACGCCTCTCATGATTTATTGAACAGGCGCAGTATGTTCTTTATGCACACGTGAAGAAGGAGGAAGCTCCACAGATCTGCCTGCAGTGATACAACGACACTCACACGCACGCACGTACACCCACCCACACGCGCGCACACCCACCCACCCACCCACCCACACACACACACACACACACACACACACACACACACACTGGGCGCTACTAACAACTTCTTTGAGCATCAGTTAACCAAATTGTCACAAGAGAGATTTATGTGCAAACTTTGACTCCACTGGCGAGATCGAATTAATGCTTGTACGCATTGGCGTGATGCGACTGGCGCCGAGTTCCACGACGACGACACGTGTCAGACCAACCTGAGGGTTGATTCGGCCCGCCCGGGCGCTCCCGGCTGATTCCTGCGTGTGTCCAATGGCCGGTAATTGCGCATTGTTATCGCCAGAGGAACGCGCCAGTTTCGACGGCTGAACGAATCTTATGGGAGAGGAAAAAATTCGCCCCGTCACTTCCACTGCAGCAGAGTCAGAAATCGATATTTTCGTTCCACCTTTCTCTCCCTCCATTCTTGCTGCCAGGGGGTGTGCGTGACTAAGGTAGATTAGTACGTTCAGACATTTGTTTCCTCCCCCCCCCCCTCTTTCTCTACCACCACTATCACTACTCAGCCAGCACCAGCCAATGGGCAAGTTGTGCCTGCGCTGTCCAATGAGGGGGAAGCCTTTTAATAGCGCCTCTCGGCAGGTGGCGCAAGCACCTCACCTTGGCGGCCGCCGACGCCTCTCACGCACAGGTAGATCATGACTGGCTGCTGGCGCAGCAGGAACAGCGGAGGCCCCTCCTCCTCCTCCTGCTGCCGTCGACGTTGTCGGGCGTGTTGTCCGTCCGGAGATTGACGGTGTCCCACAGCATGAGCGCAGTGCATAATGGATGTTCTGGAAAATGAATGTGGGAGGTACGGTCGTAAATCTTACCTCACCAGCGCCAATTTTTTCTTTCTATTCCATACTCTGATTTAGGATTACATGGAACTGCGACCATATGTACGCACATATTACAACACTGTGTGTACGCTGTCCGCCCGAGCACAGCACAGCCATGCACTGCCACGCACAGCCACGCACAGCCAAGCACTGCCACGCACAGCCACGCACACAGCGGCAGAAATGCCATCACAGCCAGTTTGCACCGGCCCAAATGATTGTTTTAACATTGGTGGTAGCATTGGAGTCCTGGCAGTAGAAAGGTAGGGAGAAAGGAGAAAGAAAAGTGGAATAGGACGGCTAAGCGGAGCAGAACAGGACATTTCCTGTGCAGGGAGAGAGTTGACAGGCGTGGAGAGACGACCAAGAAGGCGTCAGGGGAGAATAAGGTGGATTGTGAGCCTCCAAAAAGACTGCCTGCAGTCCGTGCTGCGGTATTTTTTGCGCATCGTGCGTCTTACGGGCAGGAAACGGAAGTGAGGCAGGAAGAATGAGAGAAGAAAGGGAGGGCGGCTGCGAAACAAAAGGACTCTACCGAGCGAGCAATCCTTTCAGGGACGAGGAAGAAGAGGAGGAGATCAAAATAATTTGCATGCAGGAGCGATTAAAGAGACAATGGGGAAATGAACACAGACGTGTTCCTTTTCATTGTCCTCCTACTCCCTCCCAATACGTGTCATTCATTGCAAAAAAAGGGCTTCACTCGTGGGTACTTGGAGACGTTGCACAGGAGGTTATGATGCGAATAATAAAGACGATGGAGGAATTCACTTGCCATTGTGTGCGTGCAGTCGGTGTGTGACGTCCTCACTCATTCAGCATCACCCAGACTTACGTGCCACAACAGTTGTTGTCATTATGACTCGCACTCTCTTTCGTCTCGTTGCAGTTGAGTTCGACAACAGCAGCGTGTTGTCGCCAGCCACCATGACTGGAGCTGGTGCGCCGGCTGCATCCTCCGCCGTCACCGCGGCCGTCATTTCCTCCTCGGACAGCGGCGTCGACTCCGAGGTGTCCCCGTCCAGTCCCGATAGCGCCAAGGACGCCGCCATCATGCACGAGACGGCGCAAACGCTCCTGGCCCTCAGCAGGAAGAAGCAGAAGCAGGAGGAAGACGAGGAGGAGGAGGAGGAAGAAGAAGAAGAGGAAGAGGTCGCGGCTGCGGCGGCTGAGAACCCGAAGGCCGCCGTCGCCGGCGACGACAGCAACACCAACAACTCTGGCGGCGCTGCTGCCACGACTGCCTTCATTGTCTTCCCGCAGCAACCGGACGTTAGTGCTGCAGCCGCCGTCGCAGCAACAAAGCAAGGTAAAGAAAGCCTTTTTTTTCCCCTTCTTTTTTACGAGCAAAGTTTAAGCAAAAAAAAGGAACGGGCTATTACGTATACCAAGTAGGTGAATCTGGCAGTCAGGAAGAGTGTAGAGCACGACTGCCACGTGTGCTACAGCAGAAGTCCTGGACCTGCTACTGGCACCAATTGTCTGTCTGTCCGTATCTGTAGTCACTCTGAGTCTGTACTGTGTACGTACTAGCACGTACAATTTGGGCTGTATCAGTGAGAGGAATCTGCAAAAGCTCTTCATACAGAAATATGAATTGCCTGTAGTAGCAGTACTAGTCTATTCCGTCCGTTTGTACTTGAGTGTAGGGGTGCTACCGTTCAATCTGCATATGGACACTCCCACTGAACGGGTGGAGCCCATTCTCCGCCGGTCGTTTCATCAAAAACATATCTCTGTTGCTGGCTGCCTCCTCGGGCTAGATAGCATCTACCGTACGTACAAGGCAGCCGAGGGCAGAGGGAGAGGGACCTTTAAAGATCCTGCCTTATACGTACGCATAACTAGGTTTACTGTACTCATATAAACGTGACAGACTAATAGCTCTGGTAGGTCTGACAGCAGCACATTGAAGTGGCAAGGAGGCAAGTGCAACAGCAGCAACAACAACAACCGGCCACTGCTGCTGCTGTCTGGCCAGATTATGGGTGCGCCAAAGCCGCTGATTGATAAGTGAGCTGCAGCACCCAATGCATCCGTCAGAGACGTCGTTCACGTCCGAGCACCGCGCACAGTCGGTCGTGTCGGTCGTTCCTCTCCCCCTCCCCGTCTGCCCCGCCTGCCTCGTCGCGGCCGAATGGCACGCAATACAGCCAATGAGATGTCATCAGCAGACACAGGTAGCCAAGATTAATGAGTCCGATCCTTTTCCTGAGTGTCCAACGCAAGTGGGAGGAAGACTCGAACAGAGGACGCAGGTTGTGAACAGGAGAGAGACTGCAAAACAGCTTTCTCTCTCTCTCTCTGAGGATCACGAGACCTCCAGAGAGAGAGAGAGAGAAGAGAGGGGACGCAGAGAAACCTTTGAGCGTCTATCTACTACTACCTTTCAGAGTTACGTGGAGGATCCCACTAAGAAGTTCTCTGGCGGTGCCTTTCTCTGCCTGCAGACGATACGAATAATGTTAACTGTGCACCTTCTTCTAGCCGAGGCTGCTGCAGCGCAGTATGTTACACTCGTATTAGTCGCTGCACCATTAACCGTGTGAGAGAGGAACATAGATGCGCAGTGCAAAAAAGTAATATCATTTGCAGATCTTTATCTTTTTTTTCTGGAGGCCGCAGCAGCTTAAAGAAGAAGAAGAAAAAAGGGTCTCGCGATCCTCCTGCTGCATGTGGATATTCATTGCTAATTCGGAGGGAACAATGAGACAGGGCAAAGCCCAGACTTCACTGAATTGTGGACTTTGCTAGCTTAGCAGCCAGAAGAGCGTCCAAGGCCAAGAGCAAAGGCTTTTCGCTCATTTCTCTTCCGCTTCCGCTCAGAATAGCACAGCAGTGGCGGGCACCTGGTGTATTTCATTATCTCCCCGACCTTGCGCACGTGTCTGCCCGGTGTGCAGTCACGTAGCATCTACGTAGCAGCTCAGACTTGGTCATCATCAGCATATCGCATCGCGACTTCTGGCTTGATGCTTGCGGAGGCTCCTCCGAACGATGGCGATTCTTTCAAAAAAAAAAAAGGATGACGTCAGGCGCTTTTTTGTCATCAAGCCTCAATCGCTCATTCTCAGCCTGACACTTTTTTCCAACGAGCTTCTTCTTCTTCCTCTTCTCTGCGGCTTTAGTAAGCCGCGCACTCCGGGCTCGTTGGCGGGTAGAAAACTTGTCCCAGCTCCTCTTTTATTCACGATACTTGCTGCCCCAGTCAGTTCAGTCCTGGTCGCTACTGCAAAGAAAGTATTCGGATAATGGACTTTGGCGCAAATCTCCTCTCTCTCTAGACGTAAAAGTCTTTCACTTGATCGGATGGGAGGAAAGGGCTTAGGCTAAACCAAGCTAAATATGCACAGAGGGGAGGAAGAAGAGCAACTGGAGGAAGCTGAGCCCCCTGGTCAAGGTGGCGCGAACCGCACACACATAAAGTTATTGCTTACACACTACATAAATCTTGTCCTTTTTTATTGTAATAAAAATCACCCGCTGCGAGAAGAAGATGAAATGAAATTTTTCCCCCTCCCTCTCAGTAGAGCTGAGGAAAAAAAAGTTGAGGGGGGAGACAAAGTAAAGCAAGCGGGGAATAAAAAAAAGGAGAGACTCGCAGAGAAAAATTGTGCCTCCCTGACTGCGCGTAATTCATCAAGCAAATTATTCCCCCTCCAATACTCTCGTCGTCCCCCCTTTTTTTCTTGCCCACAAGTCGCATCCACTCCTCTTGCCTCCTTCTTCCCCCGTCCCCCCCCCAGTGAAAATTTTGACAGGCCAGCATGATGAAAGGCAAGAGTGATGTCTGTTTCCACAAACAAAACTTTTTCTTCTTCCTCTACCGCTGCCGCTTGTGTCACGCCGCCGCCGCCGCCGCCGCCGCCGCCGTCGTCGTCGAGCTGAGGAGGAACAACTAAGAATAATCAGTTATACTCGGGGGGGGCTCTAATTCTCTCTCTCTTTCTTGGGGGGGGGAGAGACAAAAAAAGACAAAAAAATCTCTGCTTACGTCCAATTCCAGCTTCACAGTGCATTTGTCTCTCTCTCTCTCCCTCCCTCTCTCGCCACGAGAAGAATAAGAAGGCGAGCAAGGAGTGGCTGAGGCTGAGGCTGAGACTGAGGCTGAGGCCGAGGCTGCTGCTGCGCTCGCTTCAAACTCCTCTTATTATTTATTGCGTCAGCAGGGACCATTACATCTTTTCCTGCTTTTTGAGTGCTCTCCTGTTTGTTGTCGTCCTCGTCGTCCTCGTCCTCCCTCCTCCACCTCCTGCGGCTTGATTCATGTAGTATGGAAATCCGCCGAAGAAGTAGAAGCTTTCGTCGTTCGTTGGCGGCTAAAGACAAATGAGAGAAAAAAGGGCCAGTCAGAAGAGCAGCAGAGACTTCTCATTGTTACCAAAGGTGGCTTCAAACTGAGAGAGAGAAAGAGTGGGTATGAATAATAATGTGCGATTATCCTCACCAACCAGCAGGAAAGATCACACAAGCGTAGAAGAGAGCGAGCGAGCGAGCGAGCGAGTGAGTCTGGCTCGATTGTTTGTAACTTGTTCGTGATTAAACAGTCTCGTGATGACTCGAGTCGGTTTAATCCGAGTTAATCCCCATGTCGGCTGTCTTGGTTCCTCACCCGAGTCGTTTTGACCGCTCAATCGTTTTCAGTCGGGTTGGATCGCGTCGTTTGGTCATTTTAATCCGACTCTGACTTGGTCGCGACTCGAATCGATTTAATCCGACTCGGAGTTGGATTCGACACCTATCTCGATCAGACTCCCATTTGCCCAATTTGCCATAACTGAAACCTTTGACAAGCACTGAGGAGAGGTGTCGGGACTGTGAGGGGTCAAACTCCCATGCAGTTAGTTCTCCAATGCAAGAGTAGGCAAGACTGTGCAACGTGATGTGCACGGTAAAGCTGATGACTCAGCTTGGGTGAACTCTTGACCGGGTCCCGGAGCGTGGCCTGGCTTGATCCGAGTCGACTCTCTGTGACCCGGAGTCGAGTGAGTCGGATTCGGTTTCTACCCCATTACCACGGGTGCTCCTAAGACAGTCGAGTGATCCACAAAGCAGCCGTGCCTTCTCATAAAATCTGTTGACAAATTAGCAGGGACTCTGTGGTGGCCGGGTTCCCCTTGCTGTCCCACTGCATGTCCCACTGCATGTCCCACTGCATGTCCCACTGCATGTCCCACTGCATGTCCCACTGCATGTCCCACAACTGCAGGTTACGTTGGTCTAGATGAGGCTCCATTAGCTACGTCAGACTGGGTTAGCTGAGGCCATGTGAGGTCACCCGTCCGGTAGTGGCTGCCAGTCCTGCCTGATCTGGTCCCAACTGTGTGGGACCAGAGCCGAATCAATGACGACAACGAGGCGTTGGAGGTGCCGAGGTCCTCGCCCGTCTGCCTCTGCTCCGGGTCGCGGTTGCGCCAGCTCCTGTCACAGCTCTGTGGCTGCTCGGCTGCCGCAAAAAAAGGTCTTTGAGACTGCATGATTTATGGAGAAAAGCTTTCTCTCTCTTCGAGGCTGCAGCCTGAGAGGCGCGAAGGAGGAAAACGACTAATTTGCACGTCCCATGATAGATTATGACCGTTTTCTCCTCTTCCCCGTGAACGCAATCATCCTAATTGCTGTCTTAGTGTTAAAAGAGGGAGGCAAAAAAAGGTTTCTCCTTCTTCTGTTCGTATAATCCTTCCTCTTTTTCTTTCGCCAATTGGGTTTTCCTTCGCCTCCTCAGAGAGATTGGGATCAACGGGCAATGCGAGCTCGTCTGCAGCGCGGCCTCGGTGGAGGAGGAGGAGGCCGTGGCAGCGGATGAATAATGAACTGACGCGAGAGAATTACCGGCGATAAATCAACACCACACATAGTAAAGCTCGATAACAAGAAAGCGGCTTTATCGCAGCTTTTACTCTGTCTACTGTAACCTCCTCGCAGCAGCCTCTCCGGAGCCAGCTTGGAAAAAAAATTTAATCTCACCCAAAACTATTCATCATTTCTTCAGTTTTGTTGCACCCTACAGACTTTTCTCTCCCTTTTATTGCGGCGGAGCGAAACTTTTTTTTTATTTATCAGGGAGAAAATCGCGCCTTATGGAGTTGCTCGCCTAAAAGCTCAGCAGTTGGCGAGAACCAGTGGGAGTTGTACTAATAACATATTTCCTTTCCCCCCCTCCTTTGTGGGTGAAGTCACAAACTCCGAAGGAGCGTTATGGAGCCATAAGAGTGGATCAACGTTTCATACTCAATTGCTTTCTATTTGTCTCTCAGGCACAAGAAGAAGCCCCAGATGCCTCCTTTTTTTCTCTCGGGCTTCCTTGCCACTTTTATGACGGTTTCCAATTCTTGTGATGCCTGCCAGGCAATGTGACGTCGGGATTAGATCCACATCCACTTTTGCCGCTCCACTGCACTGACCATGCCGAATTTCATTAATAAAACAGCCTCTGCTCCATTCTTTTCTGCCTCCCTCCTCAGTCCTCCGAGGCTGAGTCGAGCTGTAAAAGTTAATCCGCGCAATCAAAGAAGGAAGGAAGAGGAGCAGAGAGAAGTAGACGGGGGTTCGAGTGTTTCACCAGCACAGATCTCTGGGTCTGCCCTCCCCCACCCCAACCCAACCCTGGGCGGGCCCCTTCAATGACAGCCATTTTTCCTTCTCTGCCAAGCTTCGCCAAATAAAGCCTGTTGGACACGTTTACGTTTGTGTCTGCCAGCCGAGAATGAAGTGACGATTAATTCTTCACTTTTTTTTTCTTTTAGAGGACCTCTTCTTTTTGACTCACACTGCACGCGGCAGTTCTCAATCTTCTGGCGCTGCTGTGTCAGGATTTGCCTTTGATAGTTTGCCCGCAAGTTTAGGAGGAACTTTGGAGGCGAATAAGTCGGCGAGGAGATCATCTTCCGGGCAGTTATTTTTCAGACATCTGTCGTAACTTCCTAAGTAATGCAAGTGCAAATCTTCATTGTCCGCCTTTCTAAATACTACGACGTACACTACATGTTAAGCAAGAACTTTGCTCGGCCTCGACGCATTCTGTTGCAGCTGCACACCAACTAGGCTATAGTAATAATAACATTTATTAAGTGGGATTTATTGTGTGTGTCCGTGTGCACACCCCCAATATTCTTCTTGGTCCATCCCAGATTGGTAGCGGTCCATCTTCTTCGCTGGTCTCTCACGCTTCAGTTGTTCACAGAAGGGGGGGGGATATGTGGGAATGCATTTTCAAATGAGACCAAGTCCATCCATAGCAGTGGCTGTGTCAGAGCAGAGACAAACACATACATACACACACGAGCTGGGGCAATGAAGGAAAGATTAGGTAAACCGGACAGAGGGGGGGACGACACACTCATTTTTTTTTGCATCCCAGCTGTATGTTAATGGCTACTGCTACTATCCTGGCTATCTGCGCTGTCGGGAGCAATTTGGTGGGCGGGAGGAGAAATCTGCGCATAAAAAAGTGTATTGCTCATGCGCGTTTATTATTCATGGAAATTGTGTACGTAACTACTGTATCACTGTCTTTTTTTCCTTCTACGTACAGAAGTCGTTATTGGATCTATGTACAAACTGAACGTTGATTCTGGCACAGTTAAGCAGTTACGTGGAGAGAACTCTTGTCATGGTGTAGCACAGTAGCAGTTTCCGATACATTTGCTCCGAAGCGAGCAAACTGCTTACTACGAAAGCAGTACAATATAACTTTCTGCAGCACAATTCAGCATGCAAGCTGCGTACACTTTCCTACTGGAAAGTGGCGTGTGTAGAACAACAGTAGCAACAACAACAACAACAACTACTGAGGCTTTCTGTATTAATTGCTCCTCTCTCTCTCTCTCTCTCCGTATTATGTAGCACAACAGTCAGAGCTACCACAGCAGTAGCTACTTTGCATTATTAGAGGAGGCACGAGGAAAAACGGAAGGACGACCAAGACTTTACTACGTCAACGCAGTGAGACGTGGAAAAGCCACGATCTCATTATTGTGTTTGCTATTCCATTGATCTCGATGCTTCTTCTTCATCTGTCAGTGACCACCAGTGGTCAGTCAAGAATGAGAGCTGCTGTCAAGGTCAACCTTGGATCTCCGGATCATTTTCTCAAGAACCGGGACAAATTGACGGTACTTAGCATCATTAGCTTATAAGGATCAATTTCACTAGTCGTAAAGTGATCCTTATAGCCGTCATAACAGTACAAATATAATAGTTTAATATTGGAATGGCCAGAGCCAGAGCCTCTTGGGAAGCTCTTATTGCAACAGTCAGTTCAGTATGTCCAGAATCTGATTGGGCCTGTAAATGTTCTTCGCCGTTAAGCATCCTCTGCCAACGTTGTGCAGAATGTCTGATCAGGATCTGTCACCCAGGTACTCGTTCTACTCCATCCGTGCATATTCTTCCATAAATACAGTCATCATTGAGCTTCGGACATCAGTTCGTTGACATTCTCAGAGAAGTCAGCGTCAGCTGTTGTCTGTACGTGTGTAGGGGGTGGATTGGCAACCAACTGCACCGCCCTGTACACGTCCGACACCGAAGAGACGGTGGGTGGGTCAAGCAATATGGATGAGGAGAGTAGAGAAAACGCCAGAGATGGAAGATTTTCGTTATTGTTGTTACAGCACAAGTGGCGTTATTCATCATCCCCCCACAATGAATGTTTCCTTGTTTCCTCCCTGGCCACGCAAGCGTGCGATACCTTCTTCTCTAATGCACTCATTCACTTGTTCCCGATGAGGACGAAAGATACATCTCTCATACTATTTTTTTTCTCTCCCCCTCCCCCCTCCCCCCCTCCATCCCTGTATGGCGGGTGTAATTGAGTCCTTTGTGGGGCAGTAAACGCAAATGGTCCGAAGTGATTCGATTACACTACTACTACTCGTCCACGTTTGTCTACGTTCGCATATGCAATAACTGTCTTTCATCCATGGTTTTTCATTCGGACACAGTGCAAAGACAAGAAAAAAGGGGGGGATGAGGAAGGGAGGGTGATGGAACTGAGAAATTGTACTTTCACCCCCTCGGTCACATCCAGTCAACTTGACAGACTTTGAGGTGAGTCAAGTGAATCGAAGTCACTCGAATAAGTGACAAATAAGTCACTCAGTTGAGTGCTGCTGTTGCTCTCTCTCTTTGTTGAAAGCTCATTTCCTCTGTGCACCCTTATAGATTGCCACCTGCATCCACCTGTGCCTGCGAGCGAGCGCGTTCACCTGGATGATGATACATATGTGTCCGTCGTAGGAAAACAAACATCTCACGTGATTCCTGCACCCTACGTATTGTTTATGTAGTTCCACTGACTGTTTAACACGGCGAACATAGCCTCTTACGGGACATTACAGGCTGTCTCACTCGAGCACTCGCTTCAGCTTCGTCAAGAGTCACGCACGTCTAGAGTTTTATTTAGTGACCTTTCCTTCTTTTTTTTCCTCTCTCCAAGTATGTGGTATAGGAAACTTTGTTGGTCTAATTCGTCCTCGCCTGGAGTCTTCAAGGGCTTCTTCCATTGCAGAAGCTGACAAAGACTGAGACTCCCTGTACGTACATGTCGATTTGTGAATAGCTCCATCCATATGAAGTTTTTCCCTCCTCCTTAGAGGGGGGGGGGGGGGGCGCTTGCTGATGTCTGACTGCAACCTGGCCGACTCAAATGGAAATGCCTCCTCCTCCAGCCCGCTGAAATAAAAGGGCAGGCACGGGGCAAAGGAGGGAAATGGCGCACGATGAAAGCGCCACAGCCTCCACTTCTTCTTCTTCCTTCTTGGATCCCTGCCTAACTGCGCCCTAAACGGCAGGGGGTCCTCTCGTAAAGTTTTTGCCTGTCCAGGAGTCCCACTCTTGTCCTCGGCCCAGGTGAATGCGGACAGGATCGAGAGGACAGAAAAAGAGAGGCTGGCAAATGAAAGTTTGGCTGTTTGCTCAGCTCCATCTTGGCCCTGCCGGCCATTGGTGTGTTGGGGTTGGGCAAGGCCAAAGTCATGACTCCCCTGCTCTCTTTCTCCGTTACCGCCTCACCTTTCTGCTCGCTGCAGATTAGCCTTTTCTTGAAAAGAAACAGCGGGTTCCTTGTTGGCAAGGGATTCGAACGGGCGAGGTTTTTATGACGCCGATTTGCATGATTTCTGGTTACGAATGTTGCTGAAACAATGGACGCGCTTTCATTGTTGGCAGGAGAGCGGCAGAGGCAGCCGCAGCAGCTCCTGGAGATGATGACGACGAAGACGACCTAGGCTGAATGGAGGAAAAGAACAAAATAATAATTTTCCCTTCGTATATTCCTACTTACACACGTGGAAATTGCTGCTCTCTCGCTCGTTGACGCGTGTTTGTGGCCAGATTGGGAAAGTCCCCGAGTCAGCAGCAATAACCTGGCCGCCGCGGCATAAACCTGGGGCTTTATTGGGGTGGGGTTTCGCTTGATGGGGG
>JAAUXU010064225.1_pt1 | contig 21869 bp, 26 predicted proteins | sample 7278151 | NCBI WGS metagenome assembly JAAUXU01 (sample SAMN14350113, study PRJNA611818) | marine sediment metagenome | isolation source: surface marine sediment (1.8m) | place: French Polynesia: Moorea | collected 2018-08 | reverse complement strand
TTGTACAGCTCAAGATTGTACATCAAAAGCAGTGGGTACATTTTGTATATATTTTGGCTGAATGTGAGAAAAAAGAATACATGTTACTTCGCACGAGCATCTTGGTGGGGGCAAGAGCATGCAAAAGTGAGACATCACTTACTTGGTCACTTAAGCCTTTGTACACAGTTCTTAACAGCTAAAAAAATTGTTAGGCAGGTGGGGCGTAGTTTGGGTAGTAGAAGGGACTATTCACGTCTGCTTTTCTCCTCTGTGATGCCAGTGACCTGTGAAGATAGAGAATTTTCAGTTCTTCTATGTACCCTACACAGTGTCTACAAAGTTTCGAAGCTGTTCTTCATAGGACAAAGGTGGTATTTGTGTAGATGGCACATACAAAGTCTGGCTGTGAGGACTGACGAAGAAAGGAAATTTGAGCTGCTTTCCCTGCTACAAGGTAGAGGTGGGCAATGTTCAGAGCCTCTTCTTGTTTCTTTGAGGTATCACCTGGTATACGTGGATGGGTTGAAGGGGTCATAGACCTTTGAAGTTGTCACCACGGGTCTCCGCCTTCTCCTGGGTGGCAGCAACAACGGGGGTTCTTCGCTCCTGACTGCGACTGCCTGATTTGTGTCTGCCTTTTGGTCAAGATTGAAGACCCCCTTTGCAATGTAGATGGGTGAGTTACCCGGCTTCTCAGGGCGGTAGAGGTTCCACACACTCGTCCCGGACTGTGCTGGATTCCGGTCCAGCACACTGAGCTGGTAAGAGAGCCTCTTAGACTTGGGCTGAGGAAGATCGGGGCTCTCTATGACCTTGAAGCCTACGAATGAAAGTTTCATGTCAGTTGTCAGAAGGGTTGCCAGAAGGGTGAGTTGTGGTCTAAAATTTTAGCATAGCTTTGTCTCATGAATTGCATTTGGGCTCGAGTCATCATGACTAAAAGAATCAGGGGAGACCTTTTGTATACGAAAAAGGAGAGACTGAGATTTGCACAACTTAGCAGGTGGTGCCTTTTTGCACCTATTTAACGGTCACGACCGACTACAAAATCTAGGTGGTCGTCTCGTCACTGTACTGTTCAGTGTAATCATTGCTGACTACCAAGAGTCAGTACCTTTCATAGGAAAATGCAGTGGAATCCTGATTTTAGTGATTGGCGCGGACGAGGCCTTCTGTCAATGTCACTTGTCTGATGGAAAGGGTGTGGCTAAGCTTGCCTTTCGAAATCTGTCAGGCTGTGCAAAATCACTATGATCGGATAGTTTGACCTAATAACCGGGGAGCAATGCTGCATTCAGCAGAGATTTTTGCTAAATTGATGCGTCATTCATTTGAATCGGGAACCAGCCATTTAGCTCTCATAGTCCGTTGGCCTTTTAAAGCAGTGATGCATTAGCTGGAGTCCAATTTGTATACGCTGTAAAAAAAAATTAGAATTAATACCTGATGTGTCCGCCGAGAGAACCGACTTGCGACTGAGGACGTTTATGGGCTCCTCTGAGAGGAAGTGATACAAGGGAGGAGGCTGAAATGTTGTTACTGTTGTTGTTGCTGCGGCTCCCACTGTTGTGGCTGTTGTTTGTGGTGGTCTTGTTGTCGTCGTTGTTGCTGGTGACTTGATCTTGATGGGCGCAAACTTCTTCTTCACCTTGTGCATTGAGACGCCAAAGCAGTGATCCTCCTCCAACCTGAGTTTTGGAGCCAAGTCGTTCCAGAACGCGCACTTCCTCCTGCCGTCGTCAGTGACGACGAGGATGTTTCCGTCGGGCGCGAAGTGTAGAAGGTATGGAGAGGTCGAGGAGTAACGAGGCCAACCAACGCTGCTTCGGCCCCGCCCACGACCTGTGGGGTGTCTAGAAAAGGGTCCAACCTTGTACGAAGTTGTAGTGAAGAATCGAACCTTTACCCTTGACTCGCTTGATATTTATAACAGGACTATATAACATAGCCACCACACTACTATTGCAGGACTCTACGCTAGTTCAAGGTGTCCGTCAGAATGCCTCACTTCCGGTGTTGAAGAATAGGTTTGGTGATTGCAAGATTAAATTTGTGCTTAAGAACACCAACAACACTGCTCATAAGTTATGTTCTGTCCTTTTACCTGTACAGACAGAAAAAAAACAGCATCTCGCCCATTATCATCAAAAACTGTAATAGAACCCCTGTAGTCTTCTACTTCTACTCTGCCTTCTTAGTAGTTGACTGTACTTTCACCTTTAGAACTTACGACGCGTTTGCACTCATTCATGGACCTTGTCGGAGTCCCTTCTCAATAGGGTATTCATTTGCCATCCTTTCTTCACTCGATTGACATGAATCTACGGCACTCATGTTCGTCGTAACCACAGTAAGTGTAACATCTTCTCTGTCACTCGGTAAGACAAGCTACGTAGTCCACGCTCCGGACGAGCACTTGCATGTGGACAACTCTCAGAAGCCAAGGTTCATTTAGTGCAAACCAGGACGGTCGTGACGGACGTGTTTAAGCATTTTTTGCGTTACCAAGAATCAATGAAACCGATACTTGACGAAACCCTGACCTTCGGTCCGTGAGCTTTTTACGCGTTCACATCTATGGCTTTTAAAAAAAGAAACAAGAAGAAAAAATAACTGCACATCTGCTCGGATCCATTATGGCAGTCAATTGTCCATGACTCACCCGGTTTTTATGAATTTAGTCCATGCCTGCATGGTGAACTTGGAAACGATTTTTTCTTTGTCTCCGTAGAGATCTGGTTGCACCAGCGGACGTCCAAAGACGAAGTCGAGCTCTGAGCCGTGATTCACGCCTGCCCAATCCGGCCAGCTGCCCAAGGGGTCGCGGATGGAGAACTTGTACCTATCATTAATATCATTATTACTCGTTTGGGACATTTCTGCACACTCTTTGCACCTCGTGCGTTAAAATAACCCAGCGTCATCAACCCCTGGGTCAGGTTTCAATGCGTCCAAGACATCTTTGACCTTGAGCACCAGCAAGAAGGGGACCTGCTCGTTGTGCTGTGCCCACTGTCAGGATAGTTTTCAGGCTGTTGCTGCCATACGCGAAGTAAAATGAATGTTTTTAAAAAGAGGAGGAAAAAGTAACTAATGGCAACCGGTTGTTTCTATGAACATGGCCGTGAACGATTGGCTGAGTTTAGGACGCTCAGGATTTTTGTAAATGCCACACTAATTTCGGAGGCGATGCGTTCCACACATAATTCTGAAATGCAGCAGCAGCGAGTGGAAAAAGTTATGCATCGATCACCAGGCAAGCGTATTCGCTTGAGGGAAAAAAAACCGCGGAAATTGGCAAAGTGACGCGAACACAAAAAAAGTACCAAAACACAAAAAACAAAGGCTTCCTCCTCATGTCACCTGAAAACATCGGCTCTCCTCTCCACGGCCTCGATGAATTCCTGCACCGGGCAGTCGACTTGCAAATCGGCTGCTAACTTGCGGACCATCGCGAACCTGGACGCGCCCTCGTCGGCTGCGGTCCAGTTCGTGTACTCGAACTTGGCGACGTGCAGCAGCTGGAAGAAATAAGGAGACAAGAAAAAGCTGATTCTGGACGAAACGACTGCTTGCCATGAACATGACAGCATCCTGTCTGGAGCTGGAATAGGAAATGCGTGTCATTAACTCTTGCTTCTTCACAGACTGTGGATCTTTCTAGGAACTGTTGAATCTCCGATCTTTTTTTTCATCTTTATCACCCAACTATATGAATGAATGGAGGAAAGAAAAACACCTCCACTGCTGACGTCCTCATCTCTTACCTGCGTCGAAGAGCTGTCAAAGATCCTGTCCATGGCCCGGTCGAACTGCTCGCTGCTCATCTCCGGCCGAAAGATGTCCTCGTTGGGGAAAAGGTCAGGCAAGAGACGCATCAACGACTCGCTGCCTTCATTCTCGTTTAGACCGATCAAAATCTGTGGAAATATGGAAAAACTACAGTGAAGTTTGGCCACATCCATCATCTGGTGACACATTGATTCTGTGTTAAACAGACGTCTCTGACTTTGAAGTCAGACTGGTCGAGGCATTTTGGACTGGAGTGAACTTTTTCATCACATCGCCAGAACCGCACTGACAGTGAAAGCGCTCATCATGAACGCAAATCCTCACCTGCAACCTTTCTCCATCCTCCTTCCTGAGCTGGACTCGCGGCTCCTCGACGATGACGACGCCGTCGATGGTGGGAACGAAGGGCTCGAAGCCCAATCCCGGTCTGTCCACGACACCGAGCTCTTTGTCCGCAATTTCCGCCGCACTTTGACTCCTTAGACATTCAACAACCTAAAATTGTTCTTTTAGTAAGTTTTCCAAAATGTACAACTGAGGAAAGAAAGTCGCAGGCATTCTGAAGAGGCACAAAAAATTCTGCTCTAGAGGCCATTTCTGACGCACCAACAAAGAGAAATGGTGTCTGTAGTCAGCTCTTGATGCCCTTGAAGGTCGAATCATAGGCGTCCTAAACTTGGCCTTCTTTGTTTTTCCATAGTTTTCAACGGATATAGATATTGCTTACCGAGGTTATGCTCACTCGACAGTTTTGCACCAATTTGAGAGGATAAATGCGACAGTTCAAAGGTATATGGATTTTACCTCCTCCTTGGACTGTGTAGGACACCCCAACAGCTGCGCCAGGCGCAAGGAGCGCCGGAACGACTCGGCCGGGGGCAGGAACGACCATGGGTGTTGGGTGCCGGCGGACTGGAGGATGAGACGGCGAGGCGGAAGTGCCAGCAGAGAGGTTGCATGACCGAGGAGGGCGGCAGAGACGCCTCCTGCGCCCTCACCGCCCACTGTAACGCGGGTGGGGTCGCCACCAAAGGCAAAGATGTTGTTGGAGACCCAATTGAGCGCCTTGGCCTGAGAACATTGCACGACGTGTGATAGACTGACGCAGAGACTTCAGTGTAGTGATTCCAAGGGAGTCTAAGGCTTGTGTGCACTAACCTGATCAAGGGTGGCGACGTTTCCTGGGGCGTCTTCGTCAGCGTCCAGAAAGAGAAACCCGAAGCTGCCGAGTCGATACTGGACGCTCACGACGATGATGCCGCCCTCAGCTGCCAACTCACGGCCGTCAACACTCGTCCAGCCGGCAGAGGTGTCACCGGCGGCAGCCGCGGATCCGCGCGAGAAACCGCCACCGTGCAGCCAGACCAGTACAGCCAGTCCATTGTCATCGCCTTGGTCATCCCTTGAGTCAGTTGCATCAAGCACGCAATTAGAATCTTACAAAGGTAAATAATGAGTAATTTAAGGGACGAAAAGGGTCCTAGAGAGAGAGAGAGAGGAAGCAAGATAGGCTGCGACTGGACTCTAGTAGAAGATGAAATTGTCCCTCAGACATTCTCTCCTTGTACACCTTAATGTAAGCAATTAATGCACATATTGTCCATAACATTGGAGTGCAGCAGTTGTGGGAAAAAGTTGAGAACTACACACGTTTCTGTTTATCACATCATACAACGAAGGTTGGAAATAGTGAAGATGAGTTAATTCCTAAAGAATTACCCAGGCTGCTCTTTATTGCTGCTGACAACTTCGGGAACGTAGATGTTCAGGTAGAGGCAGTCCTCGCTGCTGGGCTGGACCGGCTCTCGTCGCTTTGCGCCTGCGAAATCGCCGCCAAAAAAAGTATCTTTGCGCTGAAAGCAGCTGGGAGGTGGCGCATTCGCTTGGCGCACTCCGGGCCAAGGTTGTGCATCCTGAGGCGGCCGGAAGCGCAGGGCGCCAATGGGCGGACGGGCGTAGGGAACCCCGAGAAAGGCGGCCAATCTACCGCCACGGGTGCCAGATGGCCCAATGAATTCCCCTCTGATTGCCCCAGACTCGGTAAGCACTGTGAGGTTGTCGTCGTCGCCTGTAATTGATCCGGTAGTAATGTCGCCTCAAGCCTGTCGGGCTCGTGGTCGAGTGAGCCACCCCTCTCCGTTTGAGCTCCCGATCCCCCCCCCCCCCCAATGAGGTCGTCTTAACTACGAGCAAAGTCAATCTCCTGTATACTTAAGGCATCCATCAGGACGTCCGCAATGAGAGCTATGCTACAGCAATCCCAAGCTTAACTTGGTAGCTCTATCAACCGAGTCCTTTTTCCCGAGGCAATGAAGATGCGAGGTGATGCCAAGTTGTCGTTGTTCACTTTTTTGCTGCTATTCAGCTGATTGCCACTCACTTGGGACAATAAATGCATACGAGCCGCAAAACTTCCCACTTATTATCCAAAGTTGTCTTACTTATTTTACCCACACACACTGCACGTATAATTTGTTCTGAAGGCCATCCCTGGGTGCTCTAAAGTGGATAGGGTGACTCAAAAACCAAAAAAAAACACTGTACCAGCACTTAGTCGATTTGAAGCCGTGATCCGGGGTTTCTTATCGCTGCTGACAGCCGCACCGATGCACAGAGCGACGCTCATCACCGTGCGCCACAGCAGCAGCATCACGAATGTCTTGGACGTCCTAGCCTGCGCCAACTCTTCTCATTGCGCCAACCGGGGCAGGCAGCAACTGTATTTTTAGGGGTGAACACTCAAAAGATTGACGGAAGCTTTGACCTGAACTACTTCTACTGAAAGCCTAGGTCAAAGTCACCCTGATGCTTGTCACTTTGTTATGCCGAAAGGCGGTTTTTTAAGTTCAAAAGTGGGAGTATGTCTGTCCAAGTTGTTCTTACAATATTCCTGATGTCCAACCAGGGCAACTTTTCATAGTGACGTAAGACAAAAACAGATTATAGCGAAATGCTTAACTTCAAGGACTGCTCGAGCCAGCAGTAATTACAGTTGACTGTACACACATCAAGCCTTACCACACATATAACTAATGTCTGTCATCCGCCGTACTTAGAATGAGTGTTCACACCTCAGTAATAAATACGCATGGATAACTTCACTCCTCGACTCCCAACCAATGACTGATTTCTGCGTTACCGTTTTACCGTCTGCTCCGTAGGACGGAATGGACCATGTGGTTCAAAAGGATGGAGACAGAAGAGACAAGACAGGCACTTCTGTCTGGCTCACGCGTTCCACTGTACGTGTGCTCCGGGATCCTCACTGAAGCGTTGACTGTTGCACTTGTTTTACCTGTGGATCGAGCCTGCGCAAGCGCTCTCCGAGTTGTAAAAATTTTATTTTCTTCTTGCTGAAATAAAACTTTCAAAAACTTACAAAAAGCACAAAGAACTTTCGACAACAGCTATTTTAACCAAAGAGAAAGTTATGCAAATTGTTGTTGAAAATAAGCTTTTGCTCGGAGCCGAAACTTGACGCCCCCAGCGGCTGAATCTGGCATACACACATGCAGGCAGTGAATAACAGAGCGTTCTTTACAGTCTTTAAGTCTACTGGTGATCACGGATTGTTCTCAAAGCAACGTCGTTCTGTACGAAATGAACCATTTGATACTCTTGAACAGATCGACTGTAGTGAGACCACTCATCCCAAGAAGCTGGAGGCCTGTCAAGAATGCCTCTCCTGGTCTCAAGTTGGCGCAAAGCCATTAATAAAAGTGGAGGGAAAACTGAGAGTAACGTTTGGTGACAACAGCGGGAAATTATGAAGAACCAGAGCAGAAAAAAAGAATGACTGATCGATTTTTTTCCTTTCTTCCTCAGGATTTCGTCCCACCGAGGAAAATTTAGAAGCGAGGGTTTTCCCAATGTCGGTGCCAATAGATTTTGCTCGCCATGGATCTCGCAACCATTGGGAACAGTTTTTTTGATCCATGCATCCACACGAGCTTCATGTAGGACCTCAACAGCTGGATCCAGACACCACGGGCAGTCTCATAACTGCACCATCCGTCCTCATATCCTCTCGAGCGTCCTTGTGGCGCTCAAGTACAAAGGGGAAAGCCTCGGACGGCCTCGACCTGGCTAATTTCGCTCTTCTCCATGAGTTTATATCTCACATCAGAATCTTTTTTACTCGTCTTCCTGTGTGTGGAGCTCATGGAGCGTGCGATGAATGCACGGGCGGAGAAATTAGGCTACAGCAAGCGAAGCGGAAACGACGGAGAAAGAGACACAGAGACAGACGAAAAAGGGAGTGGTGAAAATAGTAACAAAAGGCGGTGCACAAATCCTTTTTTTTATTTCAATAGGCAATTGAAAGGTCAATGCCTTGCTTTGTCTTACTGTTGATGCAGTCATCAGATTGACAAGGTCAGGCTCATGTACTTGTACATGGACACCTGGCCAGTGAGTCCGGAAGAAAATGTGAAAATGCCAAGATGTCTTCGGCCCCTCCTCTCTCATCCGTTATCTTCCCGTTCAACTCTCTTTTTATTGCCTCACACTGCACTTATGTACACGGGCACAGTGAGGCCTGGCTTGACACAGCCAGATTTTCCCTTAAGGGTGTCCTTCGCCTGCGACGTCGTTCTGCACGGTGAAATCCACCGAGGAGCACAAGTTTCTTCCCGGCTTCACAGCGATCAAGGCAAAGTTTCTCGGGGACTGAGCGGGGTCAAAAATGGGCACGATCAGTGACTCGATCCCCCGCTCCAGCAGGTAGAGGCCGCGGTCCAGGAGAAAGACGCTCTCCAATAAAGGGGCGAAGGATAAGCGCAGGGAGTAAAAAGTTACCACTTGCCACCACCTGAAGAAGAAAGGTTGTAACAGTAAAAAGTGTTTCTAGGCCCTCGGCCGCTCAGCGATGCACCGTGAAGTTCCCAAATTCTTTACAAGAGAAATTTGGGTACAATATGGGGTTCTTCTTCGATTTAGCTTAACATTAGTTGTAAAACATAATTAGAGGCTGAGACGCTCTTTTTCTCTCTTTCTCACCTAGACAGTGACGAATTCACAAAGTCACTCTGGAAATCTTCATCACACCATTGAAGGTTCAGCTTGGACGTGGCCTTCCTTGCGTAGTCCTCAAAGGGCAATGTTTCTCCCCTGGCCACAGTTCTCAGTCCACAGTGCCGGAGCTCGGGGTCATGTATGGGCAGGCATGAGGGTAACCCCGATCAAAAAGCTCAGCTACTTTACAACGTGGAGGGTGAGGATAACTTGGCATTTGCCTGTCTCCCCTCAATGAAGCATTTACTGTAATAGTTAGGTACCACCCATGGGTGTCTCAACAGAACCCTCAAGCCATTGATCCATCCACCTCAGCCTGCCCTCATGTGCGGACTCCCCTTTTTTAGCATGAGCGCTTCTAACAGCGCGCGGTAGCAGTGGATCTTGAGCTTCTGTCCGCCGTCCGCCTCCACCAGACGCTGGCAATATGTCTCGAGGGCATGACACGACAGTTCTCTCGCTACGTAACTGAAGGAGCAGTCGTCCAGGCCCTGACTGAGTGGGAACAGCTTAGTCATAGACATGTAGCAGCAGCCCACGGATTGGAGGAACGCTGCTCGAGGGCTGCAGGTATTCATGGATCGTCAGTGCTAGGCTTGAATTCAGTCCCCAGAAACACTCCAGGAAGCTCCAAAGAAGAATTAATTCAAATAGAAGTTGAAATGGCTGTCAGATGTCCGAAACTGACTGTAGCAAACTCTCGATCTATGAATATAAGCAGCCCTGGATGCAAACAGTCGGACTAGGCAGGGCCCGAGATCGCCACACGTGTGGAGCCCGAGGACTCCGAAAGAAGTCCCGATTTCCTTGCCCGACACCTCGTCCAATTTGGCCTCCAATTCTTCTGGAGTCGCTTCAGCGTCCAGGTGATGGGTGACGTGGACCGGTCCACCAGAGTCACCTAATTTGGCGAATTTTCGCAAATCTTCATCAAATTTTTGGGCCGCCGCCGTCAGATCCGCCTGCGTGTCCACGCAAGCCACGCGGAAACCCTTGCCGTGGCAGAGGAGCCTTGCGGAAGGAAACAAATTGTGCTATGGAGGCTTATCGTGTGAGTCTCTCTCTCTCCATGACTTGTACCTTGACAAATGTCCCGCACCAGCGCCGACGTCGACCATGGTCGTGCAGCTGGTAGCGCGCGCCAGCGTCTCCGCGACGTCGCTCATCCTGGCGATCTCATGCTGCTTCTTTGGTTTCACGTGCTTTCGAAAGACGTGCCGCAGAGACCTATGCTGGCAGCCATTAGGGCCAAATTCATCCTCGAAAGACTTCCATTCCGTCCTGCTCGAGGTGCTGACGCCTAAAAGCGTCTCCAACTCTGTCAAATCCTTCAACGGAGTCCTCGACAAGGACAAAGAGAACAAGGCTGTTTTCAGAGCGGTGAGAGACAACGGAGCCACAGATCCTCTGCTGCTGGAGCTAGGGTCCAGCCAGCTCGAGAGGTCTTTTGAGGAGAGATTTTCTAAGAAAAATCTCCAGCATCTTGGCAGCTTTTCCCAATGATCCTCGGTGAAGAAGTCGACAACGTAAGCGTCCAGGAGCCACTCGAAAGATTTGAGTAAGCAGACGGAGAGATCGAGGAGGCGGCGGACATCCGACGACGTGGACGAGTTCAACAGCGCCATCACCTTGAACTTTGTTGATGTTTTGGTTTCTTCCGCTACTCAATCAGCTGGTTGTGACCAGCTTGACTTTATCCTGTTGCCAGTTACTTCTGCGCAACTGTTCCCCCTTTGTTCCTACGTTGCCAAAAGGGGCGACTTTGAGTGCAGGGGGCGCTTTTTTAGTCTGGAGTAACGCGAAATCCTCGCCATAAGGTGCTGACCAGAAGATCGTTTGCATGTTGCATTGTCTGAATGCTCGGCCAGACACAAGTGACCCGACGCAATTGCGTGACCTTCACAAGATTGGCCAGTCATGGTGTCCTGACCGGCGTCCGAAACTAGTCACAGGACACTCAGCATGACACATGGCTGCCTGAATGTGTCTAGTGAAGAGACGTTTCTAACCAGGTCTCCCAGAGCAATAAAAGTAACCAAACATCAATTGGGCACCTTTTGCACAAAATAGGCCGACTTTCTCCTCGTCGCACCTGGTCACGTCGTTGAGCTAATTCCTCCTTTGCCTGTCTTGGCCTATGACACTGCGACTGCTGCGCTGCATGGACGAGCACAGCACGTAGGTGTCCTCAGGAGGAGGCTCACGCTCAGCCAGGAGTTCCCCTACTTGTCTGAGGTGTGTCAAGGTGTTGGGTGTGATGTGATCGACCAGCTTTGAGAAGAGGTCCGGCAGTTTTTGTTTCGTCTATACTTCATCACCATGGAGCGACCGGAGGAGACGTGAGTTGTTGTCCCCGTCCATCAAGGCGGAAGTTGGGGCCAGGAAAGGCCGAGTTCTGGATGATCTTTTTCTTCTTTTGCAGCGAGTCAAAGATCAAGCACGATGACGTCGTCGTTACCGAAGAGGAGAAAGAAAAAGTAGTGGCCTCGGAGGAGGCGGAGGGAGAGGAGGCCGACCACGCGGCTGGAGGCGGCGAAGGCGGTGACTACTGGTGGGGAGCGTTCGAGCAGGCCGTCACCTCCGTGTCTAAGGTCACCTCATCGGCCGTTGAGGTCGCCAAGTCGAAGGTAATCAAAGGGGAAGTCAAGTCAAAGATGACTTAACGTGGGGGTGATCAGAGCATTTTTAGCCATTCGAAATTTGTTGATAATATTACTCGTAAGAACGAGCAGGTCACAATTACTAACTTTTATATAACTAAAGCATTTCACGGTGAAGTTAGCGATCGTCGGGTTTTCTCTTTATAGCGACTGTTGCATCATCACCGTTGCAACTTTTTTGTCATCTTTTCTTTCCTTCTTTAGTCAAGCGAGGTTTACGGGCTGATGTCCAAGGACCTGTCAGAGGTGTCCACCCAGGCGTCGTCAGCGGTGGGAAGCGCCGCGTCCACGGTCAAGAAGACTCTCGAAGTAAGTTGAGCGAACACTAGGAACATCTCTCTAAACTTTGGCTGTGACCAACTAAAAAACCTCGTCTCTTCCTCCTACTTTTTCTCCTCCTGTCCTCTTCTACTCCTATCAAACAAAAAATCGCCAGGGTGATTGGTTCTACTGCGACGCTAACAGCTACAACTACGTCGTCGATCCTGACCTCGTCTTGCCCCCAGACTTGTCTGAGGACCGCGAAGAAGGCGTGAGTTTCCTGGACACTTTGGAGCGCCCTGACTGCCTGGTCTGACTTCGTCACCTTGCACGCGATCACAAACATTTGCGTCCTGCAGACACTTGTTCAGAAATTTGGGCTTTCTTCTGGCGGCTACTTTTTTCCTGCTGAGTTGGCAATGCTGCCCATTGTAACTATGGCTCAATAGAGAGACATCACTGTAAGTTACCTGCATTAGGAGTTAAGCTAACAGCCAACTGAAGGCGAGCTACAGCTGAGACAAAAAAGGAGCCTCTAAAAGAGTCATTGTTGATAGAAAAAGGCTTTAAAAGGGACAAACTCTGATGCACGCTTAGAACTTTTATGTTGCATTCAGCAAAACTGGGTATTCCTCAGATCATCAACTGTCACCGGCGCATGACTTCCTGATGCACTTCGAAGGCGTGAATTCTTTGAGCTAATAGTTATGTTAGGGTCATTTTCTTTCTTGTTCTTAGGACTTTGACGACAAGACTGACGAGTTGGCCGACCGCGCCGTGGACCAAGTAAAAAAGTCGGTGTCCTCGTTCTGGCGATTTGCTTCTGGCTACGCGCAGCAGGTGAGGGAGAGGCTGAGGCCCCTTATGCTTTGGGTGGACTTTTTGTTCTGCTTCGCATACTGGATGAAATGTGGCGATGCCACGTCATGTTAGAGCAAGGGGACGCAGGGGAACTGTCTGTTGTACGAAAAGTCTCTCAAGTGTAAGCGCACCTTCGCGCCCTGGGCTGCACAACGAAATCACTTATGTATCAGGTGGAAATTTTACTCACAACCTGCGAACATTTCAGCCACTGCTCTCTGAGTGCAAAACTTGGTGTTCTGAGTGATTATGGCGTTACTGCATACTTTTAGGACCCCGGACTGATGTGTCATTGCGAAAGAAACTGAAGCTAAGTTCTTCGAGTTAAATGCAAATGTCTTTGTTAAAAACTACTGCGTGTTCCGCACTATTCGGGATACTCTCGGCTTGCCATTCAGGCCATGCTCAAAGTGCTCAGCCTCATGACTTCGAGGTCGTGCATGTGGTCATACATGAGTCAGAAGGCTGCCAGTCACGTTAGGGCATGCGGCAATACTCGCACTCTGCTGCATTTTTGCAAGCTGCGTAGTGTATATGTGATATGCTAGAACTGGGACTGTAGGAAGCTCGCGAGAGTCATCCCTGCTGTATTCCTTGAAAAAACCTGGTCTTCGCAATCTTTATTTTACTCTCAGATGTGCTCCAAACGAGAAGCTGAAGGTTCCTTTTTTAAAAAAATAAAATTATGACAAGTGACTTTTTTGAGGCCTTTCTGTTTGTTGCAACTAACGGCCCTTCTTGGATTTTTCATACTTCTGCTGGATGACAAAGGGCATTGAGACTTTTTAATTTGAAGCCTGTTCATCAAATTGAGGGCATTGAAGAGAAGAAGTTGGTCTAAATGTTCCCTTGACGCTACAGTCTCAGCATAAGGAGAATCGCACTCTTCCAGATGTTTAGCGAGGACGACCTCGGCTCCGAGGCTCTTGTTGTGGGGAAGGGTGAGCCGATGGTTTTGGACCGACTCCAGGCTCAGTTGTACGCGTTGGCTGCGGACCCGGACACGTTTCTGGTGGAGGCCCCGGAGCGAGAGAAGTACCCGGAGTGGAACTGCGACCTCGTCAAGCGGCAGGGAGAAATCACGGACCTTATGATGAACAACGCCGGCGTGAGGAAGCACTATACGGACATGGTGCCTGTACAGGTGAGATCAGATCCACACTTGTCGCTGTTTATGACGTGGAGTAAGCAAGAGAGTGCTTGACCAACTCGGTGTCTGTGAAGTACTTATTTGCAGAACCTATTTGCCAGTTTAGGGTGATTAAAAAAAGTCATGCAATCGCTTGGTCGTTCAATGGGTGCAAAAATTATAACAAAGGTTTTGGTCAGGTTGTATCGCATTTTCGGTTACAGGCTGTATGTCCTTAATTCACTTTCTCGTTAGGTGTCCCACAAGGTGTTCTGGACGCGCTACTTCTTCAAGGTGCACTTGTTGGAGCTGCAGGAGGCGAAACGCCAGGCGCTGCGGCAGCGACTCGACCGGACAGGACCAGACACTGATACCGACATCAACTGGGACGACGATGTAGCCGACTTGGCCGACAACAACATCCCTGCCGAGCTGCAGGAGAAACTGCTCTCCGACTACGAACGAGAGTTGATAATGAAGAAGATGAAGAAGCAGGGCGGAGTGACCAGCAGCATTGGCGAGGAGATCGCCCAGCTGCAGGTCACGGAGGAGAAGGCCACCCCAGACGGCAACATTAGTAGAACGTCACCAGGATCATCCGTCCAGGAGAAAGGTGTAGCATTCTTCCCGATATGTATGCAATAGTGGTTGATGATGTTGCAGTGAGGGTGCCCTAACTAGCACATTAATACAGGGTGCGTCAAAGGTAATTTTGTAACATGGGACTGCGTGAACTGATTTTTGAACAGTCTTCGATGATGGGCTTCCATAACCAAAGGTTGTCAGCGAGGGGCCTCCACCAATTCAACAATATAATGATAATACCTAAGTTTTAGAAAGCTACCTCAGTGGAACAGTGTTATCCCTAAGAGAACTACTTTTCTTCTTACGGGTATTTACTTTTGTGTCGCCTTGGAGCCTACATATATATGTATTTAGCGTTGACTGTGGCAGCCTTTCCCCTACCGTTGCAACTCTGCAAAATGGTGCAAACTTTTCTGCGAGTCAGTGCTTTTGAACAAAGTGCACAAGACTTCTTAACAGTCAGCTCCATTTTAAGCTGCAATTTTGTTGGAGGGCCTTAGCAAACTTTTCTGCAGTGATCGAGTGACTTTCGCACTTTTTTCTTGTGCTTGGACTGACATTGCGTTCTTGTTCCCCTCCTCCTTTTCAGAAAGTGTTGCTTCTGACGATTGGGAGAAACTGTCTGCTGGAGAGAAGTCGCCCAAGAAGATGAACAGAGAGGTGGGTTATGCTAGTGTCACTGGAGAAAACGGGGGCTACCAAAAACTGCAAATTTGCTTGCTCAGACGTGACGGACACTGCGTCCCTCTTCAGGTTGGCCCTACTTACGGCCACCAAGGTCGAGGTCTTGACCTTGCCAAGTCATCGTTTAGCGATTAAACAATAATTTGTCCAAAGCAGTGCCCTGATCAACAGACCAATGACTGAAGCACGTACTCACTGCGGTGAGTACTTTCACAAAGCATTTTTCACGACCTCAGAGCCTAAGAGCACTTTTGTCCAGTTGAGCAAGTTGTCTCGACACGTGCGGTGCAGTAACAAGTTTGCTGACCGCATTTCCCGGCGTCACACGCATGAATCCTCTTCTTCTTCACCAGGAAGAAGAATGGGTGAAGACCTAACGAAGGTGGACGACCTGAAGTAGACAGAGAGCGAGGACCGATCGAAGAAGGCGGACGGACCTGTGATACATACAAAAACAAGACCAACAGAAGTTACAGCATGGAATCTTCTTCATATGTTCATCTTGGCTGGCCTTTCGACTAAGGCAGTCGTGTTATGTATGTAAACGGATTTTCTTTATGCATTTTGTGACACATTTTGCATCATACCGTCATCCTAGCACAATCAGTTAAGAATTTAGCAGTGCTCCGTTGTGTGCACTAAGGTTTAGGAAAAGCGTCTCTGCACGCGCAGCAAAGTACATATGGATAAAATATATTTACACGAAAAAAGCGCCATAAAGCAGTCAGTTATTCAATGACTCCCAAGCCTCGTCTTCCCAGGTCTTTTCTTTCGTCTTGGGCTTTTCTCTGGCGTTTTTGGGCTCTTGACCAAAGTCTATGAGAGGTTTTTCGTTGTGTGTGGACGAGCTTCGGGTGTTTTGTTCTTCCAGCCAGCCCCACTCGTCAGACTGCTTACGCTGGATGCTGGAGGACTTCTTTGAAGATTCGACGCTGTAAATATGCATCAAATTCTCTTTAGGGGCGCTTACGTTATAGCAGATGAGTGTACGACGTGAATACAAGAGGCTGGACAATGATGTCTTCCCCTAAACTTACTAGGGCTTGCTGAGTGCATCGAGAGTTTAAATAAGTGAAACTCACCTCCTTTGGGTCACTTCGTCTGACCATTCCTGCCAATCGTCTCTATCTTCGCTGTCGGCAGCTTGGTAACCATGGACGCCGCCACCATCAGAATAGTCACTGTCAACAAGAGACACTTATAAGCTATCTTTGGATGCACACAATTTTGACGTACGACTACTACCTAGAATGCTACATGTCTGCTTTTTGAATGTTTTAACCATAGTTGTGATTCTAAGCTCCGATATGACCTCATCCAGCCAGACGACTTTTTGAGCGCGTTATACAACTTAACAAGCATTTTTTCCGCCCGAAAGTGAAATTTGGACCTCTCAAACGAACTCCAAACAGCCTCAGACTCAAATTACGCCTCCCCCTGAACAGGTGATCCAGACACGGACTTCATTGTTGCATAAGATTCCAACACACCTCCTATCAAAGCCCAGCTTGAGATCTCCTGTTGTGGACACTTGCTTGTAGTCCCTAGAAAAGAAGCTGAAACACTTGTCCTTCTTCTTTTTCTTCTCCGCCTCCACTTCTTCCTCCTCTTCTTCACTGTCTTCTTCCACCTCTTTCTCTTCAACCCCTTTCCTGGCCTTGCTACTCTCAGGAACGAAGAAATATTTCCTGCCCACTCTGTTGCTCCATCCCATCATTTTGATTCACGCGACTTAATGGCGACGAGAAAGCAGCTTCATGAAAAATGCAGTCCCTGATGTCGTCCGTGACCCTTCTTGACAAGCCCACTTGACAGTCGCAATTCTTCCTCCGGACACTCAAGCTAAAAAATTTGAGCCTTTTTTGCCCCTCGTCTGCTTTTCCACTACAGCAAAGTGGCTACAGTATTGGAGTGATTGCACGCAACGTGCAGGAATCGAGCAGATGTGAAAAAGCTTCCTGCCTGCCTGCCTCCCCTCCCTTTCCAGTCGCCGCTTGTGCTCGCGTGCTTTTGCGTCCCAACGGGAGGAGGATTCAGAGGTGCTCCATAAAGCCAGAGCGCGGCCAGAGTCGCTTCAATCGCCCAAGTCCCTGCAGATGACGAGGACATTTATGCGTAGACAAAGCAGAGCAGGCAATATGCAAAGTCAGCAACGTCCACTTGCAGCTTCCGGAAGGTCCGGAGTGGACATACAGGGTGTGGAAGAAGTCCTCTCGCTGTAACGCAAGGTGCACCGAAGAAGTAGAGAGAAACTGTTTACGTAACACCCAGATCAAATTTGCCCTCGCCCCTACCTCTCTCCCTACAGACCTTAGGTTACGCCCTGTAATAGAGCTTTAAGCAAGCAAGCAAGCAAGCAACCAATGGCCTCTGCCTTCTCTCCTTCTTTGCTTTCGGTCTATTCCTGGGATATCCCAGATTGTTCCTGGCTCCGCAGCCAGGTATTTTCCTATGTACAGAGTATTTTGTAACACCTCTCAATCCAGCCTTGAGACGTAGGGTATGACGCGATTACAGCGCAAGCACACGCATATGTCCTGCATATTAAACAACTACCTGTGTATTGTATTACTACGAGTTTGTGCTTGAGTAAGTGCGTGTGCTGCACTGCCGAGACTTACCACCTACAGAAGGCCTACCTACGTCCTGCGCAGCGTTATCTTCCACGGACTTATGGAGTCTTGGCCTACACTACACACACACTGTCGACGTTTTCCAAAGCTTGGATCTGAAGGTTGCACAGGGTTTTCAAATGCGTGCCCTTAATGGAAACGAGAACACGCAATGGGTGTAAGAAAAAGCAACATGAATAAACCAAAGCCGCAACTCTTCACCTCACCTGATGCATGTCAGGTTGCTACGAATGCAAAGGAGGGACGAAAGAAGACTGCGCATTCATGCGACAAGAACAGTCTGAAAGACAACTTACCCGTAGTCGGACTGTCGATGACCTTCTGGTTGCTCGTAGGCTGCGCGCCTCCCCTGGCCCCAGAAGGAGGATAGGTCAGTCCATCCCTTCTTACCGACGTCGGTGACCTGGAAGATTGCTCAACTCTATTACAGGTCGTCCAGCTCAGAGAGGCGGAGAGCTCAAGTAGGATCGACCACTCATAGTGTTTTCAAAAGCACCTGCTTCCCGAGAATTCAATTGTGGGTGAAGACGAATTTTCAATTATGATTTCGCTTTTTCCAATACATCTGAATTAGCATTTTGTCCTCTAAAAACTTGTTCAAGTGCAACAAACAAAGGCAACTAATTTGTGTAACAACTTCAGTCCCTCTACTTTTATTTGATTCACTTCTCATGCACACAAAGCTCAAAGTTTCATAGGTGGAGTGATTGGACCACATGTATTCCACAAAATGTGGTGGAAGGTTTAACTGCATCATCATTGTACTGCAGCTTGTGAATCAAAGTAAATTATAAAATAAGTTCAGCATAGCCACTCGTCTGGGGGTGTTTTTTGGAGGGGGCAAAAATCTAACCGGGGCAAAAAACCAATATTCTGTTAGAAAAATCGAGCCTCGGTTTCAGTAAAAATGATCGATACTCGATATTTTCTGCTTCGTTTCGATTGAAAACACTAATCAGGCAACACAGGCAAGAAAAGCTGATAAAGACTTACGATGCCAGCCAGATTGGTAGCTTGACTAGCGACGTTATTCAAAATCTGGCCATCTTTAACCTAAAACATGAAGGAAGAGCAAACTCAATAGGACAAAATAATCGAACAATGAATGCATCTTAAAAAAGGCTCATAACAATATGGGCTCCAAACTACAGTCGCTTCCTAATCCGAGCAACTTCAATAAACTTGGTCCTTCCGCATGCATCTGTAGACAATACAAGCATAAGTACAGGCGTTTGTGGATAAAACTTCTATCCCCTTGCACAATAAAACTTTATTGGATGAAATTAAAGGTTAAGAATGTGCAACTGTACATTTCTAAATGGAAGCAATACCTTGAACTCTTAAATGTTGGAAATATCACGCTGTGCGCGCTGCTTGGGAGACTTCTCTAAAAGAAGAAAGGGACTTTTTGACAAGTTGTGACCTAATGTCATGTTTGTGCAGTTGGAGGGGTTGGTGTCAGTGGTCCAAGGCGCCAGCAAGGTCAGCATGCACCAAGCCATTGTGACACAGCAGCAAAAAAAATGATCTGTTGCTCATGCAGCTGTCTTCAGTCAACGTTGGAGATGGGTTTAGGTCGGAATGATCGTACAAAGCTCACCACTGCTGAGTCCACACCTGTCTGCCCACAAATTATCGTTTCAGTCAAAGCATCCACTCCCAAAACATAAGGAAATTTGATCGGAAAGCTAAGGCGATAGTTATTTATCTGCAAATGCCTGCACATTGTTGTTGGGGCCACGTTGTCGAAGGGTTGGAGCACATGCAACAACACTCTCTTGGAAAGTTGGATTTGGAGCCTTCCTGGAGTCTTGCTGTACCCTTTGGCCGTGAAAGCATACACGGGCGCATGGAGATTGTTCTCACGCTCTCTTGATACTTGTTCCTGCACCAAGTCACCCACTCATCCTTTTGGTGCCTCGGGCATGCCAATGACCAGTGGGTAGTGTTTCAGAACAAATGACGTGGGTAAAGGTCCCTTACCACAATAAGAAAAGTACATTGGCTCCAAGCAGTGTTGTTGCCTGTGTGTCTCATAGCTGGGAGAAATAGTTCAATAACGATTTCTTCCTCAGAGTTTTGCTATGTCGTGTGAGAATAAGGGGCCTTGTCTCTGTTCTGTGGCACATGTCACAATTGGCCAACAAGGCCTGACTACATCAAGTAGGAATCTACAAAGTACATATACGTAGCATACAGTACATGCATGGATATAGTCTAAAATGTTCGATCGTTACCTTGTCCGTGACCACTCCCGACACCTCCGAGACTTTCTGAGACGCCACCTCAGTGAATTTCCACCCAACCTCGGCCACCCTCCCGGTGAGCTTCGTTGCGCCCATCGAAAATGCAGAAAAACTCTAGAAGGTGGAAAACGATCAATACATCTCGCGGCTGCATTCACACCTAAAAGCCACTGCACACGCAAGCAGCAGATGGGATGTCTAACAAGTATTAGTGACTGTAGAAAGTCGGGCAAGAGACTGAGTCAGTCTGTTCCAGGTTGAGTCAGAAAAAACATATTTGCACAGGGAAGGGAAGACCCTGCTTAAGAGTTTGTTCTTACATTAGAAAGGCCCGAGAGGGAGTTCTCGTAGAAGTCGGTGGAGGCCGATCTGGGCGGGGGATTCGGGTTGTTGCCGAAACCGCTGTATTTTCCTCCCTGGGAAGGTGGCAAGTGACTGGAAGACAAATGGTGCTGTGAACCAACAGTCGAGATGCAAATTAATGTTCTTCTGAACATAGGAGAAAAATCTGCAGCTTACTCTGGTCTGCTGGAGTTCTCCATCTGCTTTCTACTAAAAAAGTCTTCTTTCTGAGCCTTGAACTCTCTAGAGTTGAAGTTGGGCACGCCGCCACCGCCGCCGTTCTGATAACCACCGAAATTTGAGAAGCTCTGACTGCTGGAAAGTTGGCCGCCGGCACTCTTGGCGGTGGAGGAGGAAGAGGATGCCGTCAGGGGCGGCTGGTAATTCCTCGCCTCGGACGTCGACTCGTTCCAAGTCCCACCCTGAGACTCCACCAGGATCTGTGACAGGTCGAAGGGGCAAAAGTCTAGTAGTGGGCACACATGTTTTGCGACCGTAACCACACGGTGTGGCTCAGCTTGCAACCTTGACTGGCACATAACTTATGATTTACTCAACACGAAGTACTTTACCTTGTCCTTGTAGAGTGCGGCCGCCTTGCAGAGATACTTCTTCGAAATGGGAGCGCTGCTGTCCCAGTCGGCCTTGGAGGACAAGAAGTCGCACGCTTTCCTGTTGCCGCCAGCCTGCAAATGTTGTGTCTCGACCCCAAATTCTTCATGCATAAAACGCAGGCTCATTACCTTCATCTTCTGCACTTCTGAGTCCTTCCACTTGTCCATTGTGACGGAGCGCACGAAGGACACGTGAACTCCGAGCCCTCGGTGCTTTCCCGAACACTCGAGGCAGATCCAGATGCCGTAGGTCACGCTCACCCACTGAGGGTTCATGGTGCCGCACTCAAAGCACCTCTGAGAGGTGAAAACGAAAGTAAATGTGAAAAGTTCATGGCCAGGGTGGAGGCACCCTAGTGCCTCTAAGTGCACGAACTAGAGATCCAACACACATGGGCCAACACACGGGATAAGGTTCCACAGGTCCATACCGGCCAAGTGCAATGATGAGTGGATGCTTCCACCTCATGGAAAACCGATCTTTCTTTACTCACGTTGTTGTCCTGCAACGGCCTCAGCTCGGAGAGGACCTTTCTCGTCCTGGGGCTAGCCATGGCGAAGAACTTGAGACCCGGACACGGACCACGCCGCTGCTGGATCAGAATGAATACGTTTTCACTCCTGACGTCCTTGCCTGAGCGCAGCTGTTCCACACTTTGACAGGTGGCAGGTTCTTTCTTTCCTGTGGTGACGTCAGCGCACGCAAGGGCGCGAAAATCGAAGCTCGACAAGGCTAACGTGCACGTCGTTGGACTGTAGGAGCTTTGTCCAAGCCGAGGCAGTGGTAGAAGACGCCCAAAAACACTGCGCATCCGCCGCTGTCTCGACTAGACCTAATAACAAAAATAGTACTCTCTACACCGTTTGTTACAAGTACTTTAAAGCAGCAGCTTGGTCTAGTTTGACCAGGAAATTATCTTTTTCCAGCGTCAAATATCTTGAACGGGACCATTCAATGATGAAAGATCCTCCTAGTGGTGGACAAAGCTACCGTGTTGTGCATGATCGACGTTGTCAGGTCTCTAAGCTATGAACAGTAGCAAACAGTTACTTTTCAAGGTGTGCCT
>JAAUXU010008517.1_pt1 | contig 21873 bp, 15 predicted proteins | sample 7278151 | NCBI WGS metagenome assembly JAAUXU01 (sample SAMN14350113, study PRJNA611818) | marine sediment metagenome | isolation source: surface marine sediment (1.8m) | place: French Polynesia: Moorea | collected 2018-08 | reverse complement strand
GGGGGGATTGGCAGCGATGCCGGCTGGGGGGTGAGGTGTGGAGGGGGGGGGCCCTCACGGTAGGAAAAATTTTAAATTTCGCTTCAAAAAGGCCACCAAATCAGCCCATTTTTCGTCCCTCAGACGAGTGTCCGATGACTTTTGCACAGCACTGTAAGTCAGAAGTTGTTACGAGATCAAAATCAACTGCTCTAGGGTACATACCGGTACCAGCTGTTCTTGAATGTTGAACAATGGATTCCGGTTAAGGTCAAGCATATCAGTTGTCCCTACGTAGAGTATGAGTATGAACGAAAGAGACCGGGACAAAATCTGCCTTTAAACTCAAGCTCTACTTCCGTATCCGGTCAGTTCGTACCGCTGGGCTCGAGAGTAGAGTGTAGAGTGAGTGCCTTAAAATTACGCTTAAGGCTAAAATACTGAGTAAGAGAGCAACCGCGTTGGTTGAATACTGGATATCAACTGTAATCTGGAGTAGATGAGGACAGAGAGCTTAAAATTAACTTAAATGGTAGCATAGAACGTACATATACACATAGAACAAGAGGATTCGAGAGAACCATTGGATTGAGCACTAAGTTACACAGCTACTCGTGCCCATGGGACTGTCCACCCCGGTACCTTACTCCCCGCTGAATCAACCCGGTTCCTGTCGTAGAACATAGCCATGTCAGAGATCGTCTTGGTCGTCAGTCCGCGATGTCCTGGAGATCGTCGTAGTCGTGACGTGCAGCGCTTGGTGGATCCGCTCCGCACGGTGACACCCGGAAAGGTCGACGGAACATTCAGAGCAGACCTCTAGACAGTCCCAAAAATGGCTATTGTCGCGAGCGAGTACAGGGAACGAATGTCAGTAGCTTCAGCTTCAACTTCAGCTTAAGACAGAGAACATGAGCTCAGATCCAGTCGATTCACCAGAATCAACCAACGATTTTCTGGTAACTAGACCTTACAAACTCGAGTACCGGTGTACAAGAGAGCGATACAAAGAACGGTACAAAGATACAGAGGACTTACAAAGTAGAACATGGAATAGAGTACACGGAGTAACAAAACGTAAACAAAAGGACATACAAATGGTCATTAACATTAGCTCTCACTGTGTGCGCATGCGCGTACACACATCAGTTGTTTACATAACATCCCTAGGACAAAGGCAAGTTACACCCTTATGTAATAAAAACTTCAATTAGTGTGGTACCTCGTGCCAGTCATTCGAGTGTTTTCAGGCAACCTTGACGTGAGTGAGTCACAGGTCCCTCTAAGTCATGCAGTGTGTCTAGACTATTTTAAAATTAATACTGTAGCACCTGAGTGCAGTCGAGCACTGCACAGTCAGCCCTGATTGCTGTTCCTTCAAACGAGGAGATTGGAAAAACGTCAGTTGTCTGGCACAGAGGACTTTCGGCTAAAATTGGTAATGCGATACTCTCTTTCATGTACGTATCACCCTATTTTCCTTGTAGTACATAGAGCTAAATATCGGCTATAGTAACATGTTGGTTGATACAGTGTAATATTTTTTCCGGTCGCTAAGGTCACATTACCAGGTATCCATTGTATCGATGTATGCGTACGCGCAATTTCGTACGGTATTCTTGGATATTCAGATGCTGCACTGGATTGAGAGCATGAGCAAATTCTGCGTGAATAGACGACCTCGTCAACCATGGTTTTTTTTTGCATTTCTGCTATATCTTGAACAAGTTGGCAAAGGGTACACTTTGTACTTGTCTCCAATTATTCATGAACTATCAACACGATTGCACAATGGTAGTTGCCACAGATCTGTTGACAACATTGCTTTGTGATGCAATCAAATGCTTGAGCATCATGCGGTGTCATTGGTATCGATGGACGGGAAATTACAATGTGGCCAGTATCTTTGATTCAAGTTCAAAAAAGTACTCTCTTCCCACAAAAACAACAATTTCAGCCTGACCTCACATGTGCAAGAGATGTGAGAGTGAGAGGTTGCTACGTAAGACGGTTGAATCAGGAATCAGTTGCTGAGCACAAAGCTTTTGTTCTACGAGATGCTAATACTTCCAAAATGAGACAGTTGGTTACGCTGACATTTTGAAATGTCAATGAATGTGAATACCTGTTTCAGCAAAGAACTTAATTCACGAACGTGAAGCTTAGAATAACCATTTCATGCTCATCCTGGTTGCCATGACTTTTCGTGCCTGAACAGACTGCACAAAAGCACTTCAAAATGACCATGTTTTAAGCGTGGTCAAGTATAGTCGCCATTGGCTTGTTGAGAGCGGCCCGCAGGAGTTGTCAAATAGTTTCCCGTTTAACAGATTTGGGAGCCATTTGCCAAGCTGAATAGTCATGAAATCGTTCCCAGATTGACATTTCTTGGCAGCCCTGGTTTCGTTGGCGGACCACTTTTGCCCGTCATAAGTTCATGTGTCAGAGGTCCCTGGATTGGCCTAGCAGGTGGAGCAGAGCGGTGAAGAGAGATCGAGATTAATCGGATAAATGCAACGGAGTCGAGGGAGAGAATCGTTCGATCAATGGTGTTTTGTATCGCAAGAGTTACGGCGATGACATTTCCTTTTTAAGTGATTGTCGTGTGTGCGTTGACGTGGGCCCATTGAGGCGATTTTTTTTTTTCAAAATGTACACTTATCAGCAGTTGCGGATAATGTAGAAAGACAGATCCCAGCCAATCAGACTGACATTGGTCCACATAGAAAGGTGCTCCAAGGCTGACAAGGTATTGGATCTTATAAAAAAAGTAAGCCCAAGTTAAATTTGTGAAACAAGTGCATTAGTACTTTTGGACCAGAAGGATCACATCATACAAGAAAATTTTCATGTAGTGACAATAGCTTTGACCCATGTCCTTCAGGAAGGTCCCCTGCTCCAACACCTTGTCAGCCTTGTAGCACCTTTCTATGTGTACCAATGTCAGTCTGATTGGGTGGGATCTGACTTTCTACATCAGTTGCAACTCCTGATGAGTGTGCATTTTGAAAAAAAATACGGCTCAAGGGGCCCACCCCAGTGTGCGTGCCAGACATGAACCAATTGGTCTTGCCTGGCAATCTGACTTCTTATGACTTGGTACGCACAATGCATTTACGGGTACACATATAACTGCTGCAGGAATACAGCTTGTGCGTTTAGTAGGGCAAGGCGCACATTGTTCCATGACCCCTACACTGGGGGGAGAATTATGACTGGAACTTTGCTTTTATACGTATATTATCACATCGCACACACATTTGGTAATTGTACTGCACGTCCGGGAAGAACGAGGTCTTACATCATAGTACAATACGCACATAGTACAGTACCGTTCACACTATAGTACACACACAGTGGAGCTCTCCATACTGACACAACTATTGACCACACATGTACACGTACGTGAAGTAAAAGTTATTTATGCACGCGGCATACAGGTCGGCCAACTGCAAGATCATTAAAAAAGAGGTAAGCTAAAATTTAAAAGACACGTAAAAAACTCATTCAGGAACATCCTTTCTTCTCTCTCTCGAGGCACAAATATCCTTCTTTCTGCATGACTTCCATGAAAAGTCTCTTCGGAAGCACACGCACAACAGCATCAACATTGGCCATCATTCTCTCATGTTCAGAATGTCTATTGGTCGGGTTTTGGATCGTCAATGCCCAGCAAAACCGTCCTCGCACTCAACAAAAAACTTTGTGTACTACCTACCATATTTCTCTAAAGATAAAACTACAACTTTACACAAGAAACTACTAATTGGTAATAGTGTGGACGAGTAGGTTGTCGTCTCCTTCTTTGTCCCTCCCGACAGCAACATCTGTCTCACTGTAAAAAGGGGTCACAACTCATAAAATTGTGACTGGACTCAGCAAAAAAAGAAAAGCTACTTGATCATGTGCGCGTGTATTTGTGCGTTGAGATCCAAAACTTCAGCAAACAAAGGCAAAAAAAAAAGTTCGTGTACCCCTGGGGAGGAGGTGTACAACAAGAGGAATATTTCATAGTTTTCTTGCAATTTTTTTCCAAAACCAATATGGATATTGACTATGGGGGAATACAATACTCCTACGTAAGAGGCTATTACACGTTATTCGTAATTCTGCTATTGGCTGTCTCAGCAACCGTCCAGAATGTGAATGGCACGCTCGCGTCGCTACATCTGATCCACTGCCCCTACTCAATTCTTACAGTAGAAGTTGCAGTACACCTTTGTATCTAGTACTTGGAAAGAAAGAAATTATACGTGTGACACAGGTAACATACAGAATGTTACATATGTTGGTGGTCGTTGTATCTGTGGCGCAGTTTGCTGAAAGAGGTCATGGGCAATTGCAGTAGAAGGAAATCTTCTCCTCTCGTGCTTTTGACTCTTTTTTGCTTCACGCAGACGCTGCTTATTCTCTAGAGGGTCTTGACCTTTTCCAGAAGGTCACCGACGAATATCTGAAACGATGTAACCATTCAAGTAGATTGAGCACGTGTCAGCGAGTGTGCATGACTTACGTTTACAGAATCGTTGGCCGCCTGCGCCTCTCTCAGAAGATTCTGAAGTGAGAATGCATGAAACTGCATAATGTCTGCTTTGTCACGCAAATCAGTCAAGAAAGTCTCACTTACTTGGATATACTCTCTCCTCTCAATCTCAGTGTCCATATCCAACACCTCGTCCAGGTCGATCTCAATATCATCCTGCAGTGCAAGAACAAAACCAAGTTGTTGCATAAGCCCACGTACGCTATGCATTCATTTTCACGTATTCGTATTCACTCTCACCGCTCCGTAGAGCTCTTGCAGCCTCTCGTACATCCACATCTCCACCCTGAGCCTCTTCCTAATAAGCGCCATCTGGTGAGCGCCATATTTGGCAGTGAGGAACTTCTCGCGTTTCTTCTCCTCGCTGTGACCGCTGAAGTTGACGTGTTTGTGACCACCGTGGTGCGTAGGAGTGGCGGGGGACTTGGCGCTGCCGCTGGCGCTCGGCTGTGGCTGCGAGGACGATCTGTTCTGCTGGTGGTTCCTGGAGTCGCTGTTGCTGTAGCGGGTGCTCACGCTCACGTCCATGGTGTGGGCAGGGGTGCGCTATATCAAGGAGAACAACGATATCTTCAGTATCGAATCACGAAACTTCTTTTACAAGGCACAGCCAGCAGAAAGCACTATATTCAATGATACCCTCTGAATTTGGAGATTCTATGAGACCCATCCATATGATACAACACACACGCACACACACAATTGTGAAAGGATTGCACTCGGTAAGAAAGTACAGTTTCCTAGGTGCAGCTCAAAGCAGAGCCTCCGAATTCTCGTGCGTCATATGTATCTTCAGTGGTGAAACTCCGAGGTACAACAAACAAGATTGGATCCAGTTTCAGTGATATTTTACGAGACAAATTGGGTTCTCAAGCTGGGGTCAAGTATCGATATTATGTGCCCTGCACGGCATTTCAACAGGGGACAACTCGCCATCCGACGTGTCAGTGAGAGGAGCAGATTCCAGATTGGCACCGTTCGTGCCAAGTAAAACCAGTGTGCCTCAGTTTGACATGGACTGTTCTGGTAGCTTATATAGGAGTCACACAGACACTTTGTGCCTGGAAATGTACGACAGACATGACCAAGCACTTAGTTAGCCCAAGTTAGATCCTCCTACTCGCCTCTTGGAGAAAGAAAGACAAAAGAGACAAAAAAACCAGGTGGACATCGAGCTCTTGCAACTACTCTCAGTCACTCTCATGCACGTACATATAAATGCACAATTTGCTGTTGGTGTAAACCAAGAGAAGAGAAGTAAGAGACCAATTCTCTCGATCCAGAAAGCTGAGAGAAAGAGGAGGCGTGGAACGCGAGAACCCTCCCGAGGAGGTTCCTGCTGCTTCTCGTGTCTCACACGGCTTACGCCGTGTAGGTGAGGTAGCGGGGACTACGCTGAAAACGTACGAATTCGCGTACCCCTACAGTGGAGTCCGTGTATGTGCTGGACGGAGGCAAGCAAGGAACTGCCAGGAGACTTTATTTGTAGGGCGAGACCTGAATTCCAAATGAAAGGGAGAGCTAATCCCCAGAGGCAACAGGCAAAAACCTATATCGAGAGATCCCAAGGAGCTCCACTGAGGAGCGGTATTTTGTCTTGCAGTGTTCACTTACGTAGCCACATATGAATCTATGTACATTTATTGAGTGCGATAGGCTAATACGTATGCATGATGGCGTCTCATCACAGCGCTCAGCCCAGATCAAACATCTCGCATGTTCTGCACTCGTTAGAGCGCATTTTCCTCATTTGCCACATGCCTTTCAATTAGTGGAAAAGTTATCGACACAAGTTCGGGTTCCCGTTGTCTCCGCCACGCCTGCGCAGGTAATTTACGGGCGTCAGCTTATCATCGAGGGTCGTCATTTTCCACCTAAGAATGGTCGTCAATCCTTCTGCCATCTCTCTTGTAGTGGGTTCAATCGTCATATCGAGTGTCTAGGAAAAAGTTGTAGTAGTAGAAGAAGAGGAGGAGGAAGTAATAGTTTAGTGGTAGAAGAAGAAGTAGCCGGAGAAAAAGAAGAGGAAGTAATGGTAGTAGAAGACGAAGTCGTAGTAGCCGGAGAAGAAAAAGACGAGGAACAAGAAGTAGGAGCAGTAGCAGAAGACGCTGTGCTTGCTGCCCGCCCTGATTAATATTCAAGTCGACGAAAAAGCGACGACGATGGTCGGCCTTCAAAGCATTCTCGTTCACTCTGCACCACCTCATCGTTTTTGCAGATTGAAAGTTGGAAACCTGACAGATGGAGGGGAAGAAGAAGAAGGAGGAGATGCCACATGGAAGCAGACTCAGGGAAATGTGAGCATACCATTGCATTAAGGTATTGGACCACACGCACACTTCAGGAGAAACAAAATTGCTTTTCTGAGCAATGGCGGTCAGGAGTGATTGCATATGTAATTGCCTGGAATATTACACGCGGTGCCAAACCGCTGATGGGGACATGAATGTGCACTTCAAATTTTGGTCACTAATGACCAGCGGCATTATTAGATTGGTGCTAAAGGCCGCGCTTTAGTGCTCGCTGTTTTATATTGAGAAGTAACATTTTTCTGTATTCTTGTGTCTCGACATCGTCTTTGTGGTTCTTGCACACGCCAGGGGGTCGCTGACAAAAAAACTGTAATGACGAGGCCTTCTCCATACTCCATAGTGGTGATGAGACAAAGAGAAGGATCATATCTCGCCGCCATGCAAATGAAGAGGTTGCCAGAGGAAAAATGAAACCGCTCATTTGCATGATTTTTCACTTGGCCCCGAATGCTGCGCAGCGTGCAACTCACCGACGAAATAAGGAATGTCTAGTGCATGGTTCCATGTACCATATGTATACGCTGGTGTGTTGGGGGATGTATGCCGACATGTTATATCGAAACGTAAGGCTTTATCATAGTTTATCTAGGATCAGACTCCAGCTGAATCTCACTGCAAGGTGCATTCCGTATGCTGGCCTCTCTGCCAGGAGACGCCGCTGCAGCTACAGTGTCTTTGTGCACTGCACACACGCACACACATGTGCGACTGTCCCCGCGGCTGTAAATTCTGTGGGCGAAAGTCAAGGTTGTCGTTCTAGTCGTTGGGGTAGACCAAGTCAATCAGAGTTCGACAGCCCTAACGGTTTGTTTACATACATCTATGACTTTTTCATGAAAAGCCATCCGAAAAGTGAGTGGTCGAGCTGTGTTCTGGTGATAAGTTCAAGGCTGTTTCCTTGCCTTTAATGGAATCTTTCAGAGATGCCATCTCTTAATCGGGACATTTTCCAGGGGGAGCCGAGAACGTCTGTTCGACACAGCGAGGGCAACGTTCCAATGAGAAGCAACGAAAATTTTTTGCTCCATTGATTCATCACCCGAGAGATAGACAGACAGAGTTAAATTTCCGGATAGACATGGGGAATGTTGCGGCTTCCGTGGACACACACACACACACACAGCTAACAACAAATAAAACTGTTCAGTTGGCTGGAATAGGAAGTCTACGAGCGAAATTCAAATAGGTGGCCAGTATTGTGAAGATTCAGTAGCATACGGAAGTATCAGTTGAAAGTTATATCACAGTTTGAATACGACCGCGTGATGCGCTCTGTCCTCTTACCCATTCTCTTTTTTCTGAAGAATTCCTTTGATGTCGACGTCTAATCTCTAACTCTCTTGCATAAAGGCTCTGCTTTCTTTCTTTTCCTACAAACGATACAGACGACGGTATAAAAAGCGAAACAAAGTTTCAGGGACTTCATTTTAGAGACTACAGCTAGCCCAAACACTTCATAGTCAGAATGGCTGACGAACTACAGTAATTAGCAATTAAGCGAAAGACAGAATGGGATACTTGCTCTCTTATCGCCAAGAATACTAATATGAGTACTACAGAGCGTACGTGCACATGTACTGCACCCACTGCTGTAGTCCCAATGCAAACACAAAGTTTTCTGCCAGTCCTTATTGGCTTTTCAGGCAGTTAGCGCGCGTTTACGAGTAGTAATGCACAGAACGTGCTATCGCTTACAGATTGGTACGTATGTGCTGCGCCAAAAAAGTACGGACTACAGGCTAAGAGCTGCTTACGAATGCTAATCACCTCATTGAATGTGTCGTGTTTGAACTTTTCGGATAACCCTTTTTCTCTGTTCAAGTCAGTATTCCAGTGCGTACAATTGCCGAGCACAAATTCAAACCGCTCTCCTCTCTCTCTCTAATGTGTGTGCTCACCCGAACCCAGGTGGAAACCTTACCTGAAACAAATAAGAATATATGCAAAACGCCCGCTGTAATTTAGTAGGTTCTGTATACATCAAGTCAGATCAGCAAATTCTTTCGTCGAACTGCGGGAATCCCCTTTTCCTGCGTATGCACACACACATGTACATACTCCAGCCACTGTTCAATGACATTCTCTTCAGGGCGTCGATGAAAACAGGCTTCCTCCATGACGGCTGGCAAGGAGACTCAGGAAAAACAGCATTTGCGATGTTGACAAAGAGTAGTGGAGGACGGCGAGAGGACGCAAAACCCGGCACCCAAGTCTTGTTTGCCAACCAGGCGTGGTTAAGGGGCAAAAAGAAAAAGAGTAGTGGGGAATTATCACGCTAACGAGAAGTTTGCCGGTCCAGACTGAGCTATATTCATTGAATGGCTCTCTCTGAATATCCCCACCTCCAAGAGGCTGTGACTGTTCTGCTGGGTGGAAATAATCTGTTATTCTTGAAAGTGTCTTCGACCACGTGACTGTGATGTAGGACGACATCAGACGGGCGGCGGGGGAAAAATGTGTGGGTGTGCCAAAGACTCTGATTGTTTTCCCTTTGGAAAGTAGGAGAGGAGTACGACAAGGTGGCAGGAAAGCTTGTTTGTTCAAGGCAGGAGAGGAAATTTTGGCCGGTCATTGCAGACATTTGCGGTCAAAAAGGACAGCACAGTTTCCAGGCAAGAAAAAAAGCTCCATCTCTTACTAAGCAGCTTCTGTTTCGTATTACACTGAGCAGCGGAGTTCGATTAAAAACCTCTCTTACGATCAGTCCATCCATCATAGGAAATATCATTCTCACGAGCTTTTCGGGGCGTTATATAGCTCAACGCCAAGACATGGTGCCATAAATATTCTCTAGGGGATTATGGAATTCTCATATTTACCTTCCGCGAACAACATACGAACATGAAGAGTGTGCGGAATTTCTATTTCTGACCTTGAGACTCTCCGGCTTTCCTTACTCTACCTCAAGAGGATATTTTTGAGTCAGAAAACCATTGGGACCTCACTCGACAGCTTACTCTCCCTCACCAAAGCCCTGTGGAAATGGCACCGGGCAGGCGTTGGAAGTTGCTGGCGCTGCTACTCACGTCGATGACGATGGCATCGTCATCGTCAGACTTAGCGCAATACATACGCATACGAATTATCGCGTTTTGTTATTGAACGAAGGCTGACTAAGTACATAGTGAAAATGCCTGAGCTGCTGTGCACAAACGTTCTATCTCCATTCTCCAGTATCCTGGAAAAGAGAGGAAAGCGAAGATGAATGTAGCCGGGAAGAGGAAGAAAAAGTGTATTAAAAAGCTCTTCCAAGAAACTTTCGTGTTCCTTCTTCCTAAAAGAAAAAAATTTACATCACCGAGGCTATTTATTGCGTGCTTTTTAGCGGCGTTTTGCCAGAAAGTAGAAGCAACCACTGTTTTTTAGTTTTCAGGACGAATCTCCTCGTATACGTAATCTGCCATACAAGTATGTTGATGCTTGTCCGAAGAGACTAAAAGGCTACGAGTGACGCTTGTGTACAACTGCTTAGTTGCTGTGGTCACGACGACTAACTCATTTCATCAGCGGCTGCACGTCATAAGGAAGTAAAAAGTAAGAGAACGCAGTTTTCGACTTAAACTATGGGGCTGTTCCCTAGTGTTTGGCACTCTTGCTCCTCCGGTGTCCAATCATCGATTCCCAATTTCGGATTCACTTTGGTGCGCTGCGAAAGGCAGTGCCGCATTACGCACACACTCACACACAGAGCAACCAATCTCTGCCTCCAATCTTCTACCCACCCTCTATCATGCAACACTGACGTTCAGCCGCAGCATCTTTTATGTCACGACAACTGTTGCCGCACTGCATTGTCTGCTCAGTGCGACGTCCTGTCATTTATTTACTGTGATATAGTTACCGTAAGTCCATGAACAAATTTAGTGAATGCTCCCCAGGGCCAAGTCCCTACCGGTGGGACCGACGTCCACGTAAATCCTGAAGGACACAAGTGGCAGCTCCGCGTACTGCATTCACTTGGAGCAGTCCCCGCATACGTACACGCATAAGTACTGAAGGCACGTATAAAAATGCATACAATGGGACATTCAACGAAAGAAATGGAGTGCGTCTAAGCTTCCCCAGAAACGCCCCTGACGCGGTAGCTCGAGTTTCCGCGGCTTCCGTCATCTCGGATCTGGCTGCCATATTGTTCTTGACAGTTTTCCTCAGGTTTTCCTTATCCTACTCAACGATGCATCTGAATTTGTAATATTGCTCGCTCTCTCTCTCTCTGTTGGAAGCCTACGAACCTAAGATAAGATCCCTTCGCCGTCAGTTATTCACTTGAAAGAGAACAAGGGAGAACTTTTCCTCTCATTTAGCGGAGGAAATTGTGTTAGAGAGGACCACTTTTAATGCATTTTGAATCCTATAGCAGTTACTGCTATACTATATAGAGTTACTCTAACGGTTCCTGGTGCTGCCTATCCTATAGGAGGCCAGCAGATGTAAAACTCATCCTACTTACGCGCACTTTTCCCCTCAATAAAGAGAGACTTTTTTTCACTGCACCGCCAATCGCTGAGGTACCAAAAACAGTAACGCAGCAAAGCTCTCTTTTCTCTCTCTTACACAGGCAGAAGGGTTTGCACTGGCGAAAAAAAAAATCTCCTTTCTATCCTTTCCTCCTCCCGGGACAGATCCTCTCTAAATGGCCTTGAACCCTGGCCTTATGTAGTAGGTGTCACCGCTTTGGGTCTAATACATAGGGCCTAAGGCCATGTTTATCCAAGCTTCGGTGTCTACGAGGCCACAAACTCATAAAATGGGTCGTTTAATACTACTGTGCTGTATGTAGGTGAAGGAGAGTGCTTTGTTTGGCTTATTTTCCACAACGGGATTGAGAGTGAGAGCAAGAAAGAGCGATCTGTTTTTGCCCTGTCTGGCCTTGAATGAAGGTCTCTCTAAACTTGCCGCAGGCAACACACGCGGCCTCGCACACTCCCAAATCCTGGCGTCTGTGCGCCGTTTCGACCTCCGTTGCCTGCCGAGCGCTTTTTGTCATCCTGTCGACCTCACGTATAAAGTGGACATGAAAGCAAGTGTGTGTGAAGGAGGGAAAAGGCCAATACGTGAACCCCTCGGCCCCCGTGAATGTGAGGTTTAAGGAACAGGGGAGGAGAGATGTGGCAGGAGTTGGCCGATTATGTACGTAGAGGGAGAAGGATCAGGGCAAAAAGGTCTCTCCTCCTCCCCAACGCGGGCACGGACGTGTTCGTGTAAAATTGCCAAAACGGAAGATGGAGAAACTATTGTAGCCGCAAAAGTGAAAGGGTGTTATCAAAAGTGATTTTTTAGCTTAGTCCCGCTCGAGCATCTAAATGGACCAAAGAGATTTCTTATGCGACTTCGCAGGCTGAACGAGGCAAAAAGACTGTACTGAGACTTGTCCGTCACTGATGCCTGAGGGAGGTAAATGATCATCTCAACCTCCCTAGGCTTCTCCCCAGTTCTTTTTTATCAACCGTTAATATAAAATAGAGGGTGGCTTCGGAAAACTATGCCAATCCCTCTCTCCTTTCAGGAGACGTGAACAAATGCCCGAGAGAGGAGGGAGTGGCTCTCAGATGAGGAATGACGAGGAAATTGCATCTTCTCCTTCTCCATCTCACCTACGCAAGCAAGAAGTTCGTCAGTCCGCGGCCCCCGCATCATGCAAGCATATGTACCTCACCACCAAGTAAATGAAGTGGCAGATAAAAAGCTGCTGGCCAGTGGAAAAAAATTGCCTCATTATTTTATATGTGAGTCTATATATATGTGAGGATTAGGGAAAACTTCTCGACATTTTGTTCCACTGCTACAAACGGAGCTCTGCACCGCAGCAGAACCGAATTGCACAGATGAGCGATCGAAGGAGAGAAATCTGCAACTCATCTCGCCTTCAGAGCACGTGTGGTTGATGTACCTAACCTAGGACATCGTTTGCACGAGGAGAGATTTTTTTTTTCCTTTCAAATTTCTATTCTTCCTCGTAGCCAAAAAAAGCGCTGCCTCCTCTTCCCTCGATGACAGCGACTCAGAGCATCTGCCGACCACTAACTGAACTAGTCACGCCAGTTGGGCGTGACAATCAAGCACCTAAACGCTAAAATTGCACCCTTGCCAAAATACCCACACAGAGGTCTTCATTCGTTCCACAAGCTCTGTTCCCCAGCCTCTTGCAGCATCAATCCGGATTTGAGAGCCATTTTCTGACTAGATTAACTTTTGTCAACTTTACTTGCTGCCGCTGTTTGATAGCACGAAAGTGCCAGTAGATGAAAGGTGACGAGTGTGCTCAAGTTTGCTGCATGCTGCAAAATCTCGTCTGCGTTAACTTTGCTTCGTGGAGCATGAAGCAAAACCAGGACGAGGAGAAGTTAAAGTTTTATACATGAAAAATCTCGCCTGAAGGGTGCGAGCAATTGCTGCATTCACTCACAGGGAGGAGGTGCAAGAACCTTGTTGTGAAAACAACATCGCGGAATCTGCAACAATTGTCAGTGGCAAGAAAGTTGATCCGCGCAGCTGCACCGATTTGATCATTAATCTACTCCACGTACGTAGGTCTGTACACATCATGTACTTAGCTGAGCACCCTTAATAGCCAGGAAGAACGTGAAGACTTGGATTTTTCAGTGTTACATCTTGTTTCTCAGCATGTGCAGCCCCTGAAAAGTTTCATCCCCATAAACATGTTGGCGCACATAGGGAAGACTCACGTGCGTCGTACTGCGTCAGTTTTAGCACTCGTCCGTGCAAGTGGCGTTGAGACCTGGTTTCAAAAGCAACTGATTTCGAAGGTCTTTTGCTGTGCATACACTGTGCAGTCTGATGTACGAACAGTGGAGCGTAATTCATTCACTACGCTCTACTTTAAGGTTTAAAAGTTTATTTATTAGATGACAAACTTAAAAATGACGTCCAAGTGGGCATTTACGCAAGTAATGGCGATTCATGCCGAAAGTTAATTTGCTCCTACAGAATAAAGCCTAATTGCAAAATGAGTGCTCCAAAAATGTCAAGTAATTATTCAAGAAGAAGAAAAATAACTGCTATCCCATGTCCCAAAAGTCAGCGTCAGTGCCCAGAAATGCTCACAGCTTGTACAAGAACAACTGGACTAAAGATACTTGAGAAATAAATCCAGTATGCATATAAAGCGCAATACACAGAGACAGACATAACGTTAGTTCCTTATATGAAGAGATTGGTTTAAATTTTCTTTTCCCTCGAAAGCATTTCTGAGTACTCAAACTAGTTTTGGGACATGGGATACTTGATGGCTCGGAGGCTGGAGCAATTCTGAACATTTGCGAATCGTGGGAAAATCGTCCATCGCTCCGAAGTTCGCTCCGAATGGCCACGAGGTACTCCGCAATGATTACGATCGCATTAAAACATTGGGCTCCACTGCACGTTCGTACAACGACGTTTGATTCATGAGTTGTTAAGCCTTCAATTTTGTTCCGATTCATCTCCGAGGGGCTGCACACAGAATATGTACTTGCCCTGTATACGTTCCGTACGTAGGCATATTTGTCAGTCTCACGTCTTAATCGTCGTTGATGCGACCTAATGCCGTCATTAATCGGACTTTGCCCCACCAGAGTCTCATTACCTTTCATTCATATTGACGGCGCAGCTCCTTAAGCTTCGTGCCTTGATCTGTTAAGGCTTGGGTACGTAGGTACGCCATCAGTAATACGACGCTGTAAGGAGTATAACATTTGTAGGCTTCAGTTTGGCAAGCTCACGACAGCGGTGATTCATCCCTCTCAAGAGCTGCAACGACATTCAACGGGCGTCATGCATGCATGCTTTGCAGACAAGTGCTTTGTGAAATCTCTGTTGTACCTGCGAATTTCCGTTGATGGCACGCTTATCGTACGCTAAAGGCTGCTCCACTGCAATGTAAATGCAATAGCTTTGTTATTTGATTTAAGTTAGGAGCTCAAAACTTTTGGCTGCTAGTCAGAATGAGGGTCGAAGCGCATGCAGAAAATGTGGTGTGCGTGCTTGCCTTTTCGCCAAAGGGGACGACGGTGGGAAGACTCTCAAGCCTCATCAACCTTTCAGGCCTGGCCACAAACATCTTAAATTGCAAGACAGCCAGGCCTAAACGTCCATAGGGAACGATCGAGTAGTGCAGTGGGCACTAGATAGAGTCTCACCAATATGACGGCGTCTTGGCTCAGCTCTCCTTTAAGAGGTTTTTTTTCATCGCTCTCTCTCCATGGATCGACAGTCTCACACAACTGTGTCGAGCATGGTCATACGATGTCGGTCTTGCATAACATCATCCTTACTTAATGATGCCTTTCATTGTGGCGCTACGAGCGCAATAAGCTGGGTATTCAATACAAGTTGGATGAACGGACTTCTTCTGTGCATGTCCGAAGATGGATCACTAGTGGTCATCAACCATCGTTTGATCTCGCTGCGAGAGCTCTGGAAGTTTTACACTTAAGGGGGGGGGATAGAGCGGCCCTGAATCCACTGTAAGAACAATTGCGTGGACCAAATGATGGAAGCACCCAAAAGCAAAAAAAAACCCTCTCAGAAAGATTTAGGTACAATTCGCAGGAAAATAGAAAATTATGGATCCTGAGTTGTAGGCTCAAATGCGTACATACCTGGTATGTATGCGCATATCCATGCACAGGGAGAAGTGCTACGTACGCAGAAGATAATACGTATTCAGAGTGAAGTAAGTGCTCACACTCATCGCCCGTCATGCCTGTGAAAATGAGTTATGTCTTCCCCTCTGCCAGTGCTTGCTCAGTCTACCACTTTAGGTATTACTTCAGGAAAGGAGATATGATACAAAGTCTGAAGGAACGGGAAATAAAGAGATAAGTACGGCACGTATGTAGAGAAACGGCCACACTGCTCCTGTTCCGATTAACGTGCAAAAAAAATGTCCTGTCAGGTGTTGCATTTAGCCGCACGCGTTATCAATTTCGCACTGTCATTTGTAACTTTTTTCATCCTTCCATAGGGAGAAAGCGAATCAGTCGCGGGTGTTACCACAAAATCCACCAAGGCTGCTACTACTCGGGCAGATTTCTGTCACACATATGTACGTTTAAAGGTGCCGTTACGTGTGTGAGCGAGGAATCACTCGTACACGCTCAAGTATGCGCGGACCGAGCCTGCACAGACTGGTTCTCCATGTCAACCGACATCTGACAAGTCGGTGTGTGACCCAACTTCAGCAGGGCCAACGCACCCTCTGTAGTAAGAGTGTACAGCAGGTAAAATATAAGGTATGATGACTAATCATTTCGTCGTCACACCGCATGATTGAGGAAACAGGTGTCCGAGACAGTTCGACGCACACTTCCATACATCTCTATGTCACCACTTGTCAATACGTCCCGCTCGACTGTTTCGTACACGTGTACAGTAACATGTAGAGTCAAGGTATTCGAAACACGTCGAGGGCATGCAGTAACTTTTTGTGGCTCATATCGTCCGCGCCGCCTCAAATGCACAATTTCGCCCAAAACCGAAGAAAATAACTTTAACTACTAAGGCCTCCTCCAGCTTTTCGACTGTGCGAAAGACGTTCTGCGCAGCTGCAGCATTAAGAAGGTTTTCGCTTTCTCTAACCATTTTTTTCTACATTCACTCAACAATTGACACGAACTGGACTTTTAGTGGATGCTGTAATCGACTACAAAGAGGATAACACTCTCTACTTTTTCTATTTTTTCTTCTAAACTTCTAAAAGGATTAAACGCTGAAAATGAGCAAAGCTCGAGGTGTTCCCAATACTTTCGAGCCTGACTACATACACCCACAGAGCAAAAGCGGCGGAGAAGAACTCACACGTCTGTCGAGACAAGAATCACCATTGTGGCGTCAGCACGTACAATAAATAGGTGCAGAGAAGATGGAGCAAATGCAAAACGACTCAAACTCAAACTCTTTCTTAACGTCAGTAGATATTGACGTTGACAGACTATCAAACTTTCTGGCTTCCATCGAGTCTCGTTAGGGTCAAAAAGCGGCCTGTCGTGTCTGCCAAGCTAAATTGACTGTTGCTTCAAAGAGCAGCTGAGTTGGCGGGGGCCCGATGAATTTTTTGTGCTCTGATTGCAGCCCACTGAAGAGGAAGACATTTTGGGTTTCTTGAAAATCTGATCGCTGGGACAACAGCACCGTATGATTTCGGTTTCATCATCCGCACAAGTTGGAGCTGCCTTTGGCCTCGTTCTCCCCCCACACACGGTCATTGTCAACTAACAGATACATGGGCAATGCAGAGGCAGTCTGTATATTTTCACAGGAAGTCCGCGCGGCTCAAGAAAAAGGAGATAGACTGACTTCTAACTCGAGGAGATGATTGGTTTTAGCCCAGCCGTTGCACCAATAAAAACAAAGCGCGATCTACTGTTTACGGCGCTTCTCATCTTCTGGCAAAAAGTTTGAACATCATTTGTCTCGCTCTATCAGCAATTATATCTATGTAAATTTTCAGTGGGGAAAGGACCTCAGAAACCGCCGTGAGATATTTTTAAAGCTATGGCCTCGAAAAGCCACAGATATTGCAGAAGCGTAGAGTAAACTTTATCTAACTGCGGACGCCGATAATATCCACGAGATGCCAGTCCTGCTCTTTATCAGAGTGCACCCTGCTGTATAAAATACGATGCTGCAGTCTGCAGCAGAGGTCAGTCAACGCTCGATCCGGTGGAGAAGGAGAAAAGGCTGCGGAGATAATGTAAGCATTCACTCTGGGATCCTTGGCATCCAGAACAATACAACGGATATACGGTATCTGTTGCCTTACCTGTACCGGTGATTACCAAAGACTAGAGCGGTATTTGAGCTCCACAGGGTGCTGTGATACCATGTATGTGATCATTCACACTGAGAACACGTGCTTATTTCCTCCTTTCAGTGTTATTATTAGGAAACTTCTATTGATGTGAACGTTCTCTTTTCTTCAGGCTTGTTCTGCATACATCACTCATGCTACATCTGCTGACGACAGAGTAGGATGCTCGTAAGCTTTACGGCCGCTCCATGTGTTTCCTACATTAAATGTACATGTACGTCCACAGATAGTTCTGAAGGAAATAAAAAGTCTATTTTTCTTCAAGCAGGAGTAGAATTGTTCGTGTACCGCGTTTAGGACTCGCCATAGTTTGGTGGCCTCCAAAAGGGGCTGTACATTTTCTCTTAAAAGCACACGGATAAGCAAAACTTACTACTGAACTCGAGTACCGGTGTTGTGCGCGTACAGCTGAAGTCAAAATATTGCACAATCCTGCAGTAGCAGCATAACTGACGGGTCAACATATTCCTTTTGTAAGATCAGTTCTAAGCCGAATGAACAGAAAACTAGCTCGTTACGGAGAATGCGCAGTGCAACCACTGTACTGTAATGCACGGACCAACAACTGAGCTGCAGCAGAAGTTCTCTTTGCAAACTTTTGACCAACTCATTTTTGCCTCACTTCATTAAAACATTGTAGACTGCTAGTTAGGTAAAACTTTAGGTAAAACGTCAGCACTTTTGCTGCTAGCGGTCAGCCAATACATAGTGCTCGTAAGGCTGGCCTTTAACCGGTACTGAATGGGAGTGATCATCACTTCGCTTCCTCTCCTGACTGCGAGCAAACTTTTGACCTCATGTGCAAATATTGCACGTATAAAGAAAATTCCCCCCGAAATGTAAGCTGTGCAGATAATGAGAAGAAGTTTGAGTGCCCCCGCTGTTTATCTCACTCTCTCTGGCACACCCGGAGAGACCAGTGCAGGGTCCACAACACACTATAGAAGAATACTGCTAATTGGTGGGAGGCGAGAGAACAATAGAGAGAGATTCGCCCTCGCACATCCACACGCACTCTCACTTAGCCATGCCCCGAAACCGATAATTATCGAGCGCGGAGAGCGTCATTTTCCCCAATTTTTCTGCCCAAGAAGATGGGAGTGTGCGATAACTTTTTTTCCCCCTCTGCCTCCTCGCCGTTGTCTGCCCCTGCGGGTACTCGGTGGGCTCCTTCCCCTGCCCGCTCTCCGCACATAACGACAACCAATAGACTTTTTTCTATCATGCAGACGATGGAGACGGGCAGAGTCTTGGTGTGAGCGCGCACTGATGCTTCCTTTTAGACGGCGGTGGCCGGGAATTAAATATGATTAATCATTGCCGTTATTTAGGATTTCTTTCTCCCCCTGTGGAGCTCCAAGAAGTGGCCTGTTTGTCAGGTAGACGAAGGTTAACCCCTTGTGTGGCCCCCGTCGGGGTTTGTACTTTCGCCTTCTCCTTCTCCCCCTTGCCATTAAGCTTGCTTATGCCGGATTATGAATTCTTCGCATGCAGATATATGCAAAAATCGATCGTCGCGCTCCCCTTCCTTAAGGCAAATGGACCAGAAGGCCGGTCCCAGTGGGTAGGTAGAGTACAGAGGCTTGTACACAGAGTCGTTAATTCTCATCCACAAAGGCTCATTTCTGCGTGCGCATGCAGGTCACGAGAAGGCAAGACCATCTCTCTCGCGCCAGCCAGGCCACATGGGGGTTTCTCCTCCTGGCAAAGGTGGGGATTACTATTTCAGGGGTCGGACGTGAGCACGGAGGACACGGAGGGTGGGTAGCGCGCCCAAGACATGGTGCATGCCAATGCCACATTAGTCCCAATTATCCATTATTGATGGTGATGCGTGCGATGCCCGCATCCATTGGGTCTTTGTCAAATCAGTAAGCAAACCTCACGAGGCTGCACGCACACATACTTGATGTAGCTGACGATATGGCGGAGACCCCAAACGACAACGAGAAATAGGTCAAGTGATCTACTCTGGTATTCTTGTAGGGGTAGAGAGGCACGCTTGAAATTTCGACCAGACAGGCTCAATCTTTGGGGGAAGGTTTATTACCCCGAGTAGAACCCTCTCTTGTTTGGCGCCGCGCCCCAATTTTACAGCTACTGTGCTGCTGCTCAAAAATACCCCCCCCCCCCAAAAAAAAACACGATGCCCAAAAACCAACAGCGGACACACGACTTTTCACTCAAGTCACAGAAGAGAGTCGTAAACACACGAGAACAGTTGTCCCCTTCGTCTCTGTCGGGCTCTCTTTGGGGTTCGGGAGTACAGGAGAGTACAGAAAGTACAGAATACACCACATGTCACCACTTATCAATTCTACTGTACAGTGCAATAGTGTAATGCGGTTGGTCACTGTACCGGCATCTACTGCGCAGTCCGCACTGTCCAACGGTAGTGCACTGTCCTACACAGGTTAGGTCTCGTTTGACGTCTCCTCTCGTCAAGGTTTGCTCGTCAGGTGGCTAATGTAATTGCAACTTGCACTTGTGACCGGGAGCAAATGTGCGCGAAATGCAAAATTGCACTTTGTACTTACGTAAAAAGCTCTGCAATGTCAAGGCTACTTTCATTATAAACGACTATTTTGACAAGAAGGCTACTGGTATTTTTGGAGATTCATCAAAATTCTAAGCGCGCAATGATCCACAGAATTCTTTGCAGTGTTCGCATTCATACGTTTTTGCATCACCAAAGCCAACGGTGACTCAAACACTTTCCGTGTATCGTAATTGATACTGAACCGAGTCTTTCACGAGGAACACCCACACCCACACACGCACGCATACACACGCACCCACGCACACGCACGCACACACACGTACGCACGCACACGCACGCACGCACACCCACGCACACGTGCACAGCGTTTGCATGCGTGCTCCTCCGACAAACCATGCATTTTTGCAGTCGACGCATGAAAAAATCGTCCAATATTGGGCCAACCTTGCGATAAGCGACTTCAATAGCTGACATTGGGAGATGCAGGTACCGGTAGAACTTGCTTACTGCGTATACATACGTACATACGACGTACGAATCAAGTCAGCAAAAAAGAAGTCAGCCTATGAGAGTAGTGTCACTTGTGCGAATGTGTAGTGAGTGAATAAATAGGAACATCAGCTGAGCTGCAACCATGACAATGTTCCTACCGCTGCTCTGAAAGGACCGCCACAGTCAAGGAGAAATGCTTGTTTACCCATGTTTGTTGGGGCAAAGCCCTCGTCTTTCCCTTCCTATGCCATTCATACACGCACGTACACACACAGAAGGGTTATGCACGATTCCCTGTATCCACCTTGTCTGCACATGTATGTACGTACGTACTGCAGATACCCAGATTGCTTGCTTTCTTCATTTCTTTCTGGCTGTCGCCCACAAATAACAAGGTAATGGCGTCTTGTTTCATACGCGTATATGACCATAAAGAGGATGACCATAAAGAACTCCACCGGACAGAGACTACTGAGGAGCAGAAGAACGTAGCTCTGTCTTAAGTATCAGTATCGTATTTGTCACTCTGCGTGAATGGATTAAAGCTACTGAATTGGCTGCATTGAGCAGGCAGGCTGGCAGGCCTGTAGCCAAGTCTAGTCCAAAAAAAAATGTAGCAGCAACGACAGTCTCGCAAAATGCCGCTTTTAATGGTCGTCGGGCATTGTTCTGAACTCTGGGATTTTTTTTTGTTCCTGGCACATGGAGCAGAAAAAAATCCGAGTAGCGGCGGAAACTGTCTTGCTGCATATGTGAGTTCTATTGCCGTTATCATCGGTGTGGGGAGGGAGAGGCTGAGCTGTGGCATTCCTACTCGGATGAGCGCTGATTGCTTCACACAAGTGCTCGGCTGCTTCATGCTGCTGCCATAGTTTGTATCTCTGACATTTATAATGCATTTACAAAAGAAAATCGAAGACGCTGGCGTTGCCGCAGAAGGTTCATATATTCCAGAATGGTCTGAGTAATGCGAGCTCGCAGCGCAGGTACCGGAACAAAACTTCGTAGCACGAAAGTGCCAATTTTTGCATTGGGCAGAGGCTCAAATCAAGCGGACAGAGTTTTTGCGACTGCGATCAAATTTGCGAAATTCCTCGAGGCTTTGAAGGAAATTCGTGTCTTGATGTGCCATATGGTATCCAACTAACGTGACTGCCGCGCTAGACTTCAGGAGGACGGGAGCATCGATCAAACTTGCCGCGCTGTAGCCGCGGATGACCGTAGCAACCAGCTC
>JAAUXU010098990.1_pt1 | contig 21879 bp, 21 predicted proteins | sample 7278151 | NCBI WGS metagenome assembly JAAUXU01 (sample SAMN14350113, study PRJNA611818) | marine sediment metagenome | isolation source: surface marine sediment (1.8m) | place: French Polynesia: Moorea | collected 2018-08 | reverse complement strand
GTGTCAGTACTCGAATGAGCGAAAAGCAGAGGCGAAACAAGCCAAAATAGCAATGTCATTGTTATTCGATGATCTGGCAGACATCTGGATGTTTGTCTGAGCAAGCTTTGGTTCCATTGAATCATCAACATATCCTTCAAATGGAGCAATTGACACTGTCACTTGACTGAGTTCAGCATTCTCACTTGCCGAGATGCTTGTATCATTATTTCACTGATCCACCATAAACAGGCAACGTCAAAAAGCATTGCTAGTGATCGTTTTCTGCACCACCAAGGTTGTAATACAATCGTCAGTCGGTCTGACCTCGTGTTTAGTCCGGTCATCCATAGGTGATTTGTTCAGATTGAACAAGCGCTATCTATCCATTCATGTCTAGATTGTGACTCATGCCATGAAGATAACTCAATAAGTGCTAACTCCATCTTTCAGGCCCAGGCCCTCCGTGGGCTCCTTCGTCACCATGGCCGTTTCCTTCGACCAGAATGACAAAGAAAGGTAGGAAAAGACAGTTATACTCTTTTTATTTGTCGAAGGAGCTGCTGATGGGCCCATGATGAAGCCTCTCCCTGATAGTCATTGGCGAGCTCTCCAACAGCTGGAGAGCTGGGCCACATGTTAGGCATGATGAGCAGCTACGCGGCGAGTCCGTGAGGGAGGAGGGCTAGAAGGCCAGCAGGGTGTGTCGTGCCGCAGCCACCTGACTCACGTGGCTTACCACGCACTCAAGTTCCACACCACGATCCACGCGTGGACGTCGAGGGACGTTTTTCTCATGTTTTCGTCATTGAAACAGAGAAAAAAGGCGAGACATCTGTAGGGCCCGAAACGCCCTTGAGGCACCACTTTCAAGGAAAGTTTTTTGGTTTTTTTTTTTTTTTTACTTTAGTAGAGAAAAACCGATGCATTTCAGGGATGCAACAATTGACTCAAGTTGAAGACTTCATCTTTTGCTACTACGCCAATTGTCTAAATTGGTGGGATGAAAAAAACCAAGCAAAGTAAAAACTGTTGCTGCCAAAGGCAAGTCCGAAGCTTAGGCGTAGGATTGACAGAAGTGCATCATCCATGCATCGATCCATCCTTCCTGCATGATGCACCTGACGATGTGGGGCGCGTCGGTCGACGTGGAGCGCATCTCCACCAGCGCCACGGCCCACGTCTTCATCATCGGACTGCACAGTACGAGCTCTACCATGTCTCCCTTTTCCCTCCGCGTTGCGCGTCTTGGCGAAGACGAACAGGACCATTTTTCGCGCGCCGTAACAGGTTCAGAGCGACTTGCACTTCTTCTCCCAGTAGTCGAGGTGCAGGGAACCAGGTGGGGAGGGAGGGGGAGGTGGCCCCCTTCTTGCCAGGCAGGCAGGCACGCGTCGTCGTATTCTCTCTCTGGCTGCATCTGTCCTTTTCGTACCACACGTCCGCGTCCGCGCGCGTGCTCCGCGAGCTGCACGTGCGCACGTCGCTCCCTTGGTTCATGTCAGACACAACTTTTTCCTCTCGTTCTTTCTCAGTTGCGGCTCCGTCCTGCAGGCGTCAAAATCACCCTCGTTGCCTTTTTTTTTCCCTTGCTTCTTCAATCCAATGCGTCGTTAGCGCTTTGACAGAAAAAGCGAGAGAGAGAAAAAAAAGGGGCAGTTCTGAAGTGCCTTTGTAGTCCTGACCACCAGGGGTGTGGGGGGAAGAAGGAGAAGAGCGCCGAGGTGTCCAACACCATGGCTTCCGACGTCCTGAAGTCTTCGTCCTCGGGAGGAGCGCCTCACGTGACGACCGTGAGCATCCGCGAGAGCGACGCCGCCATCATCTCCTCGGTGTACAGGCTGAGCACGGAGTTGCTGCACCACCGATGGCTGCTCAGGCAAAGGTAGGAGGAGAAGGTGTCGAATTCCAGGCAAGGCTCATCTCAAAACAAATCGGGACCTTTTTGAGCTGGAAGGAATTCATAGCGGAGAATTGAAACGCCTGAGCCAGCTCAAAATCCATCAAGTGGTTGTTGGGCTGCCTGGAGTGCTGGGATGACGATAATTGATTGGGTCAATTTGTTCCATGCTGTTGCTGCTAGAGAAGTTGGGCTGGAAACTCGCCGCTCTATTGGGCATTTCCTGTTCCTTTGGACTGACCCCATGGCCGCAGCTCCAAGTATCGACTCCCATGAAGGCCAAGTTGATGCTGTTTGTCGTCTTGTGCGTCTGATACTAGTAATACTGTGTCCCAAAAGTCGCTGATTGCCCGGATATCCTTGTTAGCAAAAACCAGACCTCTCAGGTATCTTTCTTGCGTGTGAGCGGCTACGAGTTTACATAATGAGGAGATACGATTTTTCGTCATAGTAGACGACGCCTTTGAGCTTAACAGATGAGTCCGCGGACCGCTTTAAACTTCGGCCAGATCAGAAACGCGGATAAGGTGGACGACGACAGGGGCACGTGAAACTTGACTTCTAGCTCATGTGTCCTCCTTGGGAAGAGCTTCAGTGCCTGATCTGTACGAAGTATCACTGACTGTCGTCACTGCTGGAACAGAATTGAAGCAGAATGGAATTGCTCCTTGTCGCCGTGATTGATCTGGCTGAAGTTTGGAGCGCATGAGGACATGGCGCTATGTCAGAGGCCTTCAACAATTATTGTGCATTAATTGCTGCATTGTTAATAGATTGTAGCTGACATCCGAGCTGTCCTTGGGCTTGATCTTGCCAAAGTCTGAGGCAGCCATCTGTTAAGCTCTGCAAGTACTTTGAGTCACTGAGCTAGAAAGAAAAGAAGGCATTTCCTCATCGCTGTTGTTCTGGATCAGTTCTTGTCAGTAGGAGGAGGTCGAGTCGAGAGAAAAGTGACGTTAGGATGTGCAGACAAGGGCGTATTTTCTCTCTGTCTTCATGCATCGCGAGACCGCGAAAGTAGTGGAACGGTGGAAACAGAATCCTCTGCTTGGCGTTGGCAGCAAGAAAAAAAGTGCCAAATACAAGTCCCAGATGATCATTCTGGAGAACGTCCCCAATTGGCTTCTGTGCCAAAAAGGGTGGCAGTTTTTTCTTCTGGGAGAAATACGTCGTGTTCTTGTGTCTCCTCCGCGTAGTCTGACTTTTATCTCAACACTGACGTCACTGACGTGGATGGCAAGATGAAGGAGGTGAAGACGGGCTGCGTCTCTTTGAAGTGGGCGGAATCCTACGTTGCTTGAGAAAGGGGGGAAAAAATCACTTTGCTTCATAAGCGCAGATCCAAGTCATGTGAGCCTTAATGGCAGCCCGAAACGCGATTAGCAGCCAGTAGTGATGATAGCTGAGCCCTTGTTCATTGATATAGCTTTAATTTATGCTCTCTGCCCATGGTCTTTTTTGGGCAGCGGCGCCCATTGTCTATTTTTTGATTACGTAACCATTTGGGCCTTTGACGCAGAGGAGGAGATAAAAAAAAGGAGCCAGAGCAATATGGGCTCTGTCGATCTGCCCACACTTGCCAAGACTCATTTTCTGGGCACCCAAAGGAGACACCTGTGATAAAAAAGAGCCATAAAGCACTTAATTCCTGTTATTGAGCCTGAAGCTTGTTTTTTTTTGTAAAAAAAGGAGAAAAATAGATTTTTCGCGTGTCGTCGTTACCCAACATTGTTTGAAGTAGAGCCTAAGAGGTCTGGTCAGAACACCGAAAAGTAGTCACGACTGATAACGTCATTTGGAAGTCGTGTGAGACATTTTTAATTCGTGCTGCAGCCACGCTTTTCTTCTCCTCCTTCACCGTGTTGCTCGTCGGCTGCGTCGGCTGCGGCGACTGCGGCGGCCGCAGCAGGCAGCCACTTGTCCTTGAGCTTTGTTGTTGCTCTGCTCATCTGCTGCATCAACTGCGCCGCCGAGTACGAACACGCCGACGACGTGTGTATGGCAAAGAACGCCCCCGTGACTCTCCCTCCCTCCCTCCCTCCCCCGCCCATGGCAAACTGGAACCGATTGTTCTCATGCGCACATGTAACCCAAAGCTGCTCTTGGGGCTGCTGCGGCCAGAGACAATGGGCATCGTCCGAGATGAATGGGCCGGCGTCGTCTCAGAGTAAACAGCGGTCTCTCTTTTTGAACTTTGCTGCCTTCTGCTGCTCATTTTCGTGTTCAGCTTTCACCTCCAGCTGTTACTCACGTTGCGCACCAATGAAAATCTTATTCCTTTTGCCTGCAGAGAAGAATCTTTGTCGCTTGATTTCCTCTGCTCCGACGCTTCTGGTGCCATCTGGGCACTTCACAACAGTCCTGAGCCAGTCAAGCAACATCCAAGTCGGTGGAGGCTTTTTTAGGGAATTCCCTTTTTTTCCCCCTCTCCCCATCATTTGCATGTTGCAACAGCTGTGCGAACTTTGGCTTCTCGTCTGAGTGTGACCGTTTTGTCAACTGCTAAGTGTATCTCTCCACCTACTTCATGAGAGAGCGCAGATGTGAGGAGAAACATTCCTTGGAGGGAGAATTAATCATGGCTGGCAGCAATGAAAGGTTTTTTCCCTCTCCTTTTTAATCCCGGTGCCATTTTTGTTCAAATTATGCACAGTAAAGTCTCCATTCAACAGTTTTAACAGTGGACGTAAAATCAGCCTAGGCCCAGAAATGAACATCTTGGACTTGGACTGAGGTCATCTCATGTGAGATGGTGAAGACGTCCTCAAATGGGTTTATGACAAAGAACTTTAAAACTTCCCTCGTAATTGTTTCTCTGACCCTGCATGAATGTCGTGCTAAAAGCAGTTTTAGTAGTCTATAAAGCAGGACTGAAATAATGATTATTTCTTTATTCCATTCGGCTGGAATAGCTTTAAGGGGAGTTCCTGGGCACCAAATATAGCAAGATATTAAAAGAATAACCTAGCCTTATCTGCATGCAAAAATGGAGTTAGTGGTGTAAGAAGTCAAGACAACTTCATGATCAATTTCGGCAGCAAGCCAGATCACGTTGAACAGTCAAGTCAGGACTATGTCTGTTGTAAGAAAAAAGGAGCAAAATCGCCGTTAAAGTACGAATTTTTAAACTTTAAACATAATCAAATTAACACTACGAACTTTTCCTTCGTCAAGAGTTCGAGACTCATCGAGGTTGGCGAAATCCAGCTCTTACTGTACTTATAAGGACGAGAGAGAGAGAGACTGCGAGAAAATTGCCACCGTTCATCGTCATTAAAGACTTTCTGTCTTTAGTGAGAAGCGCAACGACGACAACTCCTGTACCTGCGTGTCCGCGTCGTCCGTAAGTCTGTTGCGGTGCGCGCGCGGGCGCACCCTCGGTAGCGTTACAGTAGCAAGAACAGTAAAGCCAGCACACACACACACACACACTCACGCATCTTTTGTCTTTTGCGTGCATTCCCATTACTCTGATTGCTTGGCCAACTGTTGTGTGTTTATGGCCTTCGTCTTCGTCGCCGTCGGTACCGGTGTGTGCGTGAGTGCGCGCAGTACGGGAGTTGTGGACATGCATGCGGTGCAGCCTACGCCAAGTTCATGTAGCAGAAGTTGGTGGTGGGCATCAGCCTGAATGGAAAATGATCCGAGCCTTTGGGCGCATGGTGTGGAGGGAGAAGCTTGGCTTGGTCAGATCTACCCATCCTCCACAAGAACAGTTGACTCGATGAACAACTTGGACTCACATTCAGCTTGGATGGACACGGACAAGATCGCGTGTGTTTGACAAGGTGTTGCCAACCCAAGGGTGCCCAAACAATGAACCAACGGAGCATAAATTGACCAGAAGTTGCTTGTAAATGTCAACTTTGATCACGGTGGTGATTGCCACGAGATCTGCAAAGGGTTTGACACCTTTGCAGATCTCATGGCAAAACATTGATGCTTTGAGCTATGGCCAAGTCTTACCACTGTCGAATTGAGTGATTTCACTGAATATAAGCTCTCGAGCATTGTCAATTCAGCATGACATACCAGTCTTACTCCTCTCCAAGCAACAGAAACAGCAGCACAGGCGGCCCCGTTGACCCCGAACGTGGCCCTGTGGTCCGGGCAACCTGGCCAAGCTGGCGGCGAATCCATCAGCCGCTGATCAAGATGGGGGCATTAATTCCACCTAATGTTCTCTGCCTCCTCCTACTTCTGCTCGCAGGTGGCCTGGAGAGAGAGAGCAAAAAAAGGAGAAGTGGAATAACCTTAACTCATCTGATCGTCATCTGCACTGCAGAATGACGCGTCTTCGCAGCATTGTTAACTTTGCTCCCTGCACGAGTGGGAGCAGCAGCTCATTCGCACCTTCCAGAAGTTCTTCTCTCTCCCCTTGAACGCTCTCCTTCTGGATCAGACGTCACGGATCTGCACTGGAATGCGAAGGATCTCCAACTTGTCTCAGTCTCCTCTGAAATTTCTCTCGCGCATGCGAAGAAGAACGAACGCTATGGGTGATTTGGTCGTGCGATTTTCTCGCCCCGATTTTCCGCGCCAACGCCCGCTGGAAGAGTCTCTCCGGGATTTCACACGGGGTTCGGAAGGATCTCTCTCTCTCTTCCTGCTGCCTTTTCACGGTGCATACAGTCAAAATTCCGTTTTGGCTGCACTTCCAGCGTCAAAAGGTGGCCTCAGTACAGGGTGGGCAGGTGGTGGGAACATCTTGCCACTGCACCTCCCTGTAGACTGGCTGAAGCTGACTCTGGAGAGCACGGAGACAATTGGCAAGACATGGCGCTGATGTGGGCAAAGAAGCTGCGCTCCCGAGCGGAGTGGGAGTATCTCTAGACACCCTGTAGATGATTGTCTGCAAGAGTGGGTTTAACTGACAGAGCGGAGAACAAGGACTTACTGATAGGAGGGGAAAATCTGCAATCTGTTTATCTTAGGCCGAACAAAGTGTTTATTGCGTGTCAGGTTGGACACCCTGTAGATTATCTTTAAGAGTGCATTTAAGTGCCAGGTGAAGCACAAAAGCGTCGTGTTAATTGGGGGAGAAACATCTGCAATCTTTCCCCTTCAATTTGGAGCAAGTGTTCAAGTTTGGTCAGACACCCCGTAGATTGAAAGAATGAGCCCGACAGGTGCAGACGACGTGTTCAATCTGCTGATTTCTGCCAAGTTCTGTCAAAGAGGCCACGTCTACAATGTGCATGAAAGTTCGACAAGCCTAAGCCCGCCTTAAAAGTTTTCCCTTTACCGCCAAAGAAACCTCTCGTCCGCGCTGACAGAATAAGAAGGACAGCAGCAGGTAAATGGCTGGACATTGACAGATGCATGTCATGGATCCTGGACGTGTGATGAGTGAGCTGCTTCTTTTTGCGGCTCACACTGCATAAGCCTGTCAGCTTCTTGTCCGCACACACTGTGCGAGCTCTCCTCTCTCTCTCTCTCTCTCGACGTCTGCCAGTGAGAAGCTTCGCTCACTTCACAACCGCAAGTAAAAAACAAAGAAAAAAGCCTCAATCAGCATTCTGACTCTTCCTCCTTGCTTCTCACACTCAGTCAGTCGCCTGTTGACTCTGCTGTGTTCCAAAAGGTTGTTGTAATAACGTTATTCAGTGCTGCAAGAAGAAGAAGAAGAAGAGTGAGTGCGCAGGAATTGGTTCCTAAAATGACTTTCAAGGGGACTTTCCGCGGAAAGCGATCTGAAAGTTCACTTCCTGGATTTTGTGTAGTTTCGTGTCGAAAATGCCAAAGAAAGAGAGGCCGTCTTCTGTCTACTGAAACTTTCTTCAGTGCAGAGATGCCAAAAATGCCAACTTCTTTTTACCTAGCCTAGAAAAGTTAGAATAGTGAGTCTGGAAAAAAAAGGGGGGGCTCCACTTTCACAGCTCGGTATCCATTTGCAAAGGGCGTCGAGGAAGTCAATCTTTCGAGGGTCGCGTGGAATTGATACGGTGGCCATGGCCACGGACGGGGAGAAGGAGGAGGGGAAGTCCTTGGTGGACTCAAAGGAAGCGTGGCGAATCCGGTCAATGTCAGGAGGGCGGATATGTCTCTATCTCTCTTTTTTTTCTTGTCATGAAGGAATCGCACGTAAAAATGTCAAGTACGTGCGCGCGCGCGCGTTCACCCTGATCCTCAGGGCCAGCAAGGTCTGCTTGCAGTTTTTTTTGTGCCGTTTTGGCGAAAAATCTTCGTGGGATGTTCGAGAAGAAAACGTTTTTTCTTTCATTTTTGAGCCCTTGACGGCGATCTCGTCGTTGCTGGGGGTGGAGGCGGCCGATTTCACGCCGTTGTACCCGCCAAAGTGGATGCTTGTTCCGCGGCAACAGCAGCAGCAGCAGCAGCAGCAGCAGCAACAACAGCGACGACAACTCCTACTTTGTGTTTGAGTGCGTCGACGACGTAATGAAGTCCTTATGTATGTAGCTGCCCTGCTGTAATGTGACCACGGTGCCAAAGAAAACCTGTTGCCTGCAGATTTGGCACGCATTAATCTCCACGCCCTCGACTTTTTGGCATCGCTTGGGAGTCCGGAATTTTCTATTCTCTTTTTCATTTCGGGTGTCATTTGTAACCACTTTTTGGGTTTCTGCATCGTTTTCTTTCTTTTTTTCCTTTGAGCATCCACGAACACGAAGGCGCAGGAGGAGAAGGTGCGTGGGTTGGAGGAAAGGGGAAAAATGGGCGCTTACATAACCTCATTTGTGGGTTTTGGCTGCTGCACGCACTTTTCTGCACTGCCAATTTCTTTCTTTGAAAAAAAGAAGAAGAAAAAAAAGGACACAGTTTGGGCGGCTGCCTACGCCCAAAGTTGGTCAGATGGTGTCCAAAAGTTCTCTCGCCATGGCTGCGGACATGGCGTACAGGGAGAGAAGGAGAGAAACGATGAGGATGTGGGCCCAGCTGAAGTTCTGGTGGAACACTAAAGGCCCCAGGCCTAGGGCTGCTCCAGAAGTGCTAAATTCCGCCCCCAAATGGGCCCTTTTTCTTCTTCGCAGCTTGAAGACCGTAAATGTCCCAGTCACCTCAGGCTGCTGAGGGAGATCAATGGAGTCCTCTGGTGAAGACTCCATTGGCGATGTGTTCAAGTGACCTGAGGGGAATCGGGCAGACCTCGGAATTTTGAAGGGAGAACTTTAGCCAGCGATTCAACACTTTAGGCGCGTTTTAGTATTATTCAAACAGTTTATCAAAACTTCGCTGCGTCTTCAACTTTTTCATTGACCATTTTGGTTTTTCCGCTGGAATGGCTTGGCTTTCTTTTATGGCAACTTTAGAAACAAGCAAGTTTTCACCTAAAATGCCAGTGTCTAGTGATGTCTTGGGCTGCACTCGTCGACAGATGCAAGTCAGTAAAGTGACGGAGGACTAGGACAGAATCTTCCGGACGACGACGAGATGACGCGGTAGCCCAAGGAGGACGTCGGAGTGGCGGGTATGAGGGAGACTTACTCCTTTTCGCACATCTGGCCGAGGTCGCACTCGTGTTATCCCTGGTTTCTTTCTGGATGAAGCAGCATTTTTTTCCCTCCACCATAGGCAAGAAAACGAAGGACACAGAATTGTCAACTCTTTCGAAACTCTCTTAACAAGGTGGTGAAAAAACCAAAAAACCACAAACTCAAATTACTACACACACGTTCTAAATTCTGCACGTGCGCTTGTTTCTTTTAGTCCCATAGTGAGTGTGCAATTTTTTGCACTATCTGCTCGTGATGCTTGAGAAGATTGCAAAAAAAGGGATCTCGAGTACTTTTTTTTTTCCATCTCTCCTCCCCCCTCTCAGATTGCGGAATCTTGTCTGCTTTGGCCCCCATTGAGAGAGCAGCGAAAGAGAGACCGTTGCTCTGTGGACTGATAACATCTCTCCAGACGAGCACAAAGAATGCTGTGACTTTAGCGACTGGAGAGAGAAACCAAATCCCGGCAGGAAAGTCAAGGCTTGGAAAGTTCAAACCTTTCGTTGACTTGACCCAATTTCTGCGGCCACGGTGCAGTTAGGTCGTGCTGTACGTCGACTTTTGCCCACCGATCTTTTGCTTCATGCACTTGACGATGGCCACAGCACAGCTGAGGGTCGAGACCAAGCAAAAAGGGTTGCTCCAGCTAGCTCCAGGGCTTCTTTTGCACGCCCAAGAAGATACCGCTTCTTCTCCTCCTCCTTCTTCTTCTCCTCTTGCTCCCCCCCCCATACTTTTCTCTCTGGGTCCGCCCAAAGTTTTCTTTTTGGGTGCTCTCCTCAGTTATCTGTCAGCTCTCGGTGTGGAGAGATCTCCTTGGCACTGCTGTGCCCAAAAAGGAGTGAGCGCGATCTGCTGTTAAAGGCCGACGCAGGAGACAATTGCACTGTCAAGAGTCTGGTTTCCCCCGGGGGGAAAAGTGGACAGTTGACTGCAACAAAGAAAAGTCGTGCTTACACGGGGGGGGAAAAACATTGGACGTGCGACTCTTAAAAGTCTCGTTTGCGCGGCCCAAACAGTGCAGAGTTGTAATTGCGCGGGGAAAATTGGACAGTTTATTGTGGAAAAGTCGTGTTTACACGGAGAAAAACAGGATACACTTTCACTGGCAGAAAGTCGTGGTTACTCGAGGGAAAACAGTGGACATTTTGGACCAATTCCTACCACGGCAAGGAGGACATGTGACTCTCGAGGACTTTCACCGCAGTCATGACCATCATAGAGAAGCAGCCTCCTTCGGTCGTCAGGGACGGGTGGAAATACCTGTCCAAGCAATGGTATGAGAAGAGAAGCAACAAAGTGAGGAACACTTTGATGCTTGGAACATCCTAAAAACGTTGGCTTTTATCTTCTTCCTTCTTCTTCAATCACGATGGTGATTGTCGTATCACTTTCAACGCAAACTCTCTTGGCAATGGAAATCTGCCAGCTCCATCAATCACTCCTTCTTCTTCTCTCTTGTTACTTGATCGATTCCACCTGCGCCTTGATCATGTTCACCTGCACTTCTGGCTTGCCCTGAGGGAAGAGGGGGCGCAGACATGGGCCCACAGACATGGGCCCACAGACACGGGCCCACAGACACGGGCCCACAGACACGGGCCCACAGACACGGGCTCGCAGACATGCAGTGGTCATCAGCAAGGCCTGCTTGCCTCGATTTGAAGCTAAACACCTTGTTCACAAAGAAGATGGAGACGGTTTTGCTGCACTTCTTGCTGACAATGGAGTTTGCGAAATTTTCCCCTCTTTTTCCCCCCTCTGATGATCTTTTCCTTCCTGCCATTTTTGGAGTTGTGAGGGTATTTATATGTGATGTGTACATTCTGTACTCGCGTGCATGTGATGGAGCTTCCTTCACCGCTACTTGAAGAGTTTCTCTCCCATTATTGCACACATTTATTTGCACCAATTAGCATGTGCAGAGAGAAAAGTGGTGGTGACCCATGCTACAGGGTGTGACTGGTGAATCTGAGCCGAATTGTACTTCATCGTGCACCTGGAGTGACTTGGACACATCAGATTGCAACTTGACCCGCCCGTAGTGATGATATGGCTTCGATATACCGAATACCGACGGGGACGAGCCTCCAAGGGCTGTCTGAATTAGATGAGACATTTGAGTCGAGGTAACGTCAAAATCACTCCTTGTCCCTGTGCGTGATCTGGCCGAAGTTGGCAGCACTGTGGCAAAGGTCCGAAGCGTACAAGGGCAAGGCAACTCTGTCGCAGAAACTTCATAGCTGCTCAACTAGGCCACGTTGAAGTAGAAATAACGCCATAGTAACTCTGTGCTTGATCTGGATCAAGTTTGAAGCATATAGAAAACCAAGACCCTGAGTCTCAGGTCTCTAATGAATTGTGCCACATTTGGACAGAATTGACCTCCAAGTTCCGCCTTGTCCCAGTGCTTGTTCTGGCCAACGTTTGAAGCGTATCACCACCCTGACAGCGTCTGTGTCCAAGGCCTTTGCAAGCCGAATTGACGTGACAGTTACTCCCTGTCCCCCACTTTGATCTGGCTGAAGTTCTTGGAGCTCTCGTTCCCTCCATCTGCCGCGCCCCTTGTTTACACCACTCAATGCTGGGAAAGAAAAACATGTGGAAAATATTGCAATCTTGCATGTGAGCAGAGTGTGGTAAGTGTAAATCTTTGGCCGGCCACAAGTAGGCAAAGCTTCAGCGTCAGATTCTTTTTTCCTCTGTTTTCCTAACAAAAGAGGCCAGCAACTAATTTCTCTTTTATCATACACGTGCAATGATGTCTCTGCTGCCATCATCTCTCTCTCCGCCCCGAGCAATGGAAGCAAGTGGGAAAAGAGAGAGAAAAGGCTGATGTGACAAAGAAGAAGAAAATTGCGTCCGATTTTCTCTCGGAAATTGTCTTGGAAACAGTTTCTCTCCTGCCTGAGCCACCAAATGAGTATGCGTCGGTGGTTTATTTCATCGTCACTCGAACGACAGCCGAGTCGTCTGCTGTCCTGCAGAGATTGCAGGAAGGGAGACATCATTAGGCCTAGCAGGAGGAGTAATTACGTGCACCTTCATCAATGTTTTTTCGCTCTCCCCTACCTGTGGCTTAAGTTTCCCTGCCAAGTAGGTATGAGAGTAGAAAATAAATATTAATGGTGCATGGCGGAGGAATTCTTCTCCAGTGAAGGCTCTGGCAAGCTGTCATACAGTTCTGTCGGTAACTTTCTTCTGCGGCTTCTGCGTCCGCTGTCCAAGGTATTGGCTGTGAACCTCATGGAGGGGCAGAAGTGACTTTCAGATAGTCTTCTTGGCTGCTGGCGGAGGTCAAAGTCTAAATCGCTCAGTAGCATTTTGATTTTGTGCCTTGTCTGGCGTCATCGACAGCGGGCGAACGACATCGATAGTATAATCATACGCATTTTCAGGAAGTACAGATTGGGACCTTTTCTTACACTCAAATTGCGTAACTCTGACTTGACTTAGTGAGTCCAGTGTTAGGAGGAATCTCTCTGCACACAGGGTGGCCGAGAAGTGCCGTCACATGTCCAACTGGCCTTATCTGACGACACCCTTTTGACGAGATACTCAATGTTGACATTACTGCCCACGTCACGCGGCCAAAGCTTGGGAGGCCGTCCTGATGTTGGGCGGCCGCCAACTTTGAAAACTGCGTCCTCCGAGGCCAGCGGGCGAGGTCACGCGGAACGAATTCCACTGCACGAGGACCCATCGTTTCGGCGAAACGGAGGAGCGACAAAACTTTATTTGCCACCCTGTAGAAGCAGAAACCAAGCTTGAATCTGAACTAATCAGACGCCCTTTTTTGTGCGTCACCAATTGCGAGTGACGCTATTTTTTTTTCCTCGGTGACGCAAGCATTCCAAACAAAAGGTGAAGGGGGGATGACTGAGAAGGGGCATCAACCCCTTTACGTCTTTTCTTGCGCCTAACGCAAAAAAACCTCTGAATTTGAGGTCGTTTTCACCCTGACACCGTGTGTTTTTCCTGATGATTAGAACAGAAATGCAAGGACACCAAAAAAAAACCAGACGCTGCTGTTGTCTCTCTCCATTAGCGGGCATGCGACAAACCAAACTTATCGGATTTTGTCTATTCTTCTCACTCGTTTGACCTCAGCTCTTGGAAGATTCTTCTGCTATTCATTCAAGACACCTTGACACTTCTTTTCACTTCGTCACTGGAGCAGCCACGATTGCAACTTTGAACTCAAACCTCCCCAAGGTTCTTCTCGTGCTAGAAATGGCGTGCGCAAATTTTTTTATTTACTTCCAACAGACGGAGGAAGCCGAGTTTTTTTTGTTGCTGTTACTGAGTAAAACTTGAGTCATTTGTTCGATAAGGGCTTCCTCCCCCCCCCCCTTTGTGGTGCATAATGAATGTTTAAGGACAGGCTGGAGTGATAGTGATTATTTGAGCAAGTACAAAGAGGACAAAACTAGATTTTTTAGGGGGGGGAGAGACAAGAACAAGTTCCAGAAGAAGCTTCCTGCATCGTAGAAGGAGCGGGTCAAGGGTTGCCATTAGGGAATGCAAGCGGGCCAGGCCCGAACCTTCTTTCTGGCAGGAAATGCTCTAGGGCATTTTGAGGCTTGCCAGACATTACACCTGTTCACAGTCGACGATGGATCTGTATTAGTCAGAATGCAAACGTATGTTTCATAGCTGACGTAAGTAACTCTGTCACGCATTACTATCGCCCAGGACTTAGCGGCCACTTCTATGCAGCCAGCCAAGACTTGCAAGCCGGCCCGAGTTCGCCAAGTCCGGCTCGATGCATCCCTACTCGCCATTAATGGGGAGAACTAAGCATATCCCACCCTGGGTGCTGCAAAGGGTTATCATTAGCCCTCTCAGGGTCAATGTTCTGGGTCAACGGAGCCACCCGTGGTGGCCACAAACCAGTGGTGTCCGACTGTTGTCGATCGAGACGCTGACACTCGCCTGTTTTTTTTTGTTATTTAAAAAAAAAAACAGAACAAAATTAAGAATGTTGTTTTGAAAAATATAATTCTTACGTCATACGTAAGTAGATACTGCATGCACATAACACAGCCGGTGACTCCCGAACCCTCCACTTGTCAATACTTTTGCTGCTGGCCAACTTTTTTGTTAAGTGAATCACTCATTGTAATAGTGTTAAGATGTGGCCATGACTCGCAATAGCAGCCTGAGCCCAATACTATCCATGAATCACGTAGACAAAGCAGATCTAGCCATCTATAGTCAGTCTGCAGTAGAAGATAAGCTCAAACTTGTCTACTCTGCATTCTAATGGCTGCATGGCCCAAAAAAATAAAAATAAAAATCGTTTTTATGGTCTGCCATCCCCGTTGAGCTCCAGAGGTGCCATTGAACTGGGTAAGAAACGATGTTACTACGACAATTTTGGGGCCCAAGAAGGTCAGACCTGCCCAAAAAGAACGGGAAACAACCCCACAGCCTTTCTTTGTTGTGTCTTGAGTGATGAACGATGCATCCAGCACCAGTCAAGAGATCATCAGCCATTAACATTCCTTCGCCATCGTCATTACGCAGGCAACAGCCAATTTGTGCATATGCAAAAAGGGGGGAGGCTTGAACTGATCCTCCTCATCCGAGGATCAGCTCTGGGTCCGTCAAGTAGCTCCTCGTTGAATGTATCAGTGTCATGATTAGACTGGGGAATTTTAGGTGAGAAAAACTCGAGGAAAAAGAACCATTTTTTTATGCATACATTTCGTAATACTCAGCAGAAGGATTGCTGAAGGATTTTTGCCAATAGCTGCTGCAATAGAATCGAATAATAGCAGTAACTTCTTTTTCTTCTGCTGGCTAGTAAAAGCACAATTTTGGTCACCTGAATTGTTAGAGATTCACCTAAAATTTCGAGGTCACCTCACGATTATTCCAGTAATAAGCATCATTACTCTTCGTCTTCCTCCTGCTCTAGCTGGTACTTTGGCGCCATGTCGAGGCAGGACGCGACCGACTTGCTTATGGCCGAGCGCGAGGGCGGCGTCTTCCTCGTGAGGGACAGCGCCAGCATCCAGGGGGACTACGTGCTGTGTGTCAGGTGAGTCGTCAGTTCTGTCAGTTTCTGTGAAACGCTGTCTCAACGTCTCCTCGTGCAGAGAGGACAACAAGGTATCGCACTACATCATCAACAAGATCCAGCAGGGAGAGCAGACACGGTACCGCATCGGCGACCAGATGTTCACCGACCTGCCTGCGCTTCTCAACTTCTACAAGGTCCACTACCTGGACACGACGCCGCTTATCAGGCCGGCGCCCAAGAGGGTCGAGAAGGTGCTGGCCAAGTACGACTTCGAGGGCAACGTGAGTATCTCTTTGATACCGATACTATCACATTCAACGAGGCTTGCACCAGTGTCATCGGGACCGCCAGCGCCTTGCTGACCTGGCCGGCGCCTTGGCGACCACCAGCAGCTTGGCGACCACCAGCGCCTCGGCGGCCGACATCTTTGCGGTTATCGGCAAGCTCTTTTGGAAGCGACTGAGAGAGATTCCGGTCCAATATTATCGCAGTCAGGCTTAGGGTTCGTCTTCTCTCACCAAGAAGAGATCAAGTCAAGCTTCAGCGACTTAGTGGGAAAAAAAAATGTGTTTTTGTTCACGCGCGTGGAGAAGTCCTAGAAGAAGATATTCTCCGCTCTCGCTGGGTAATTGACAGTGGCTGCGGCTTCGTCGTCGTCGTCGTCGTCGTCGTCGTCGTCGTCGTCGTCTACGGCGGCGGCGGCAGCGGCGACGTCGGCGGCCAAACGGTATTTATCGTTGTTCTCCTCCGACAGGGGTGCAATTGTGGACTTTTCCGCTCCTTCATCACTATGCAAAGATGAGTTATGGTCGCGATTTTTTCTCCTACAGCCCTACATTTTCATGTCGGCGCGAGCGTTCGTGCACATCACAGAGAGAGAAAGTTCATCGCATCTGTCTGCGCAAGCTTTAACTGAGCGTTTCATTTATTTACATATATAAATAGTAATTATCGTAATAACCGTTCTTCGTTCAACACGAGCAATCTCGTTGTTGCCAATTTTCAATGGGATTTTTGCCACAGTCCCTGGAACCATTGGGAGAGAAGCAACAAGTGGTAATTTTACATCCTTCATTGTTCTATGGTGACTCTGCCATCGTCCAGGGAGACCTAAGCCCACTTGAGCCAAGGGCTCACTTGTGTCAGGTTGGGGGCCCCCATTCTGGACCCAATTTGGGAGTGGGTTGAAAATCTATACACAAATAGGGCTTTGCTGATGTTACAGGCAGAGCTGGAGCATGCTGCAGTTGCTTACAATAGGGACTTGTTCACGTCAGAAGGAAATCCGGTGCGTGTAGTATTTGTCAGGAAGCGTTGCCAGATGCTTGCCTATAAAGAGGATTAGTTGTTCTCCATGAAGTGACTTCACTCAGTCCCAGGGAAAGGTATAAGAATACTTCCCTTGAAAGGGTTCTTACTTTGGGCCACAGCAGAGAAGGCTTCTGGCTCTTTCACTCTCCGGCTGTGGCAACACTGACTCTCTTTTTTTGTCCTTCTGCGATTCAGGACCCCGACGACCTCCCGTTCCATAAGGGCGAGATCCTGACTGTCGTGTCCAAGGACGAGGAGCAGTGGTGGACGGCGAGGAACGCGCTGGGACAGACCGGGTCCATCCCAGTTCCCTACATATGCAAGGTGAGCAAGGACAAAGACGCGGACAACTTTTTCTCTTAATTTGAACTCTCTCGTCGTCATGAAGCACCTCAGCAAGTACAATAAAGGGGCTCAGTGAAGAACAGAAAAAAATAGACGGCAAAGGTATGAGAAAGACTTTGCAACAACAAAGGATAGGAAAAAAGAGGTTCTGCTGCACCTCATCAATAACCAATGTTAGGAATGTTGCGGAAAAGAAATGAATTTGCCAAAAATTTTGCACACTGCACGCATTAATACGAATGGACGTGGCAGGCCACACTCGCGCCTCACGTGCTTGCCAACCCAGCCAGGTGCTTTGGAACAGACTAACCACCTTTTGCTGGAAGCAGATCGAGGCCAACAAGATCAACGAGGGCGAGAGGAAGAAGTGCGCCAAGTCCCTCGTCCTGGTCTTGAACGCTGGCTTCTTATTCTTTTAGGTCGACGAGAACACTCACTTGAGCAATAACGGGGCCTTCTCCTCGTCCTCTTCGTCGTCTCCAGTCAACTCAACCACCAGCGTGCATCCCAGGAACGAGGGGAACTTCCACGTGGCCGCCACGAGCGCCAACAATAGCGCCACAAAGTCAAAGCCTACCAGCATACAGGTAGGAGAGGATTAAGGGTGGCCTTAGATTATTTCAGAGCAATTTGGGGGCCAAAATATTGAAGTAAACCTTGACGAGGCCAAAAATCAGCTAATAACAATTTGTGATATCGCGAGGAATTTTGAAAAGTCTTTGCAAATAAGAATCCAATGAAAGTGCAATTTCCCCCAATTGAGTCGCTTAAAACATCCTCACCTAAGACTTGTAATCCCAGAGACTATTTCCTATACACTAGAAGTGACAACTCGACATTTAGATGTATAATAAAACTGTACGTATACCTTGGGCGAGGTCAAGAAGTGAACATCGTGAGTGCATCTCAGGTTTGTCACCTTATATCCAACAGTGAGTTGAATATCTTTTTAAGATTGTTTTTACCCTCGTCTGTGCTCTATTCTCATCGAGCTACAACTCTCGTAGTCGTTACAGTACGATCAGACGCCAGCAATGATTGTGTTTTTGTACCACTGGACTAGAGGGGATTCAACTTAAGCCTTGCACCAAATACAAGAGATTTTTTTTAAAAAAAAGTCACCAAGCCTTTTGTTCAACAGTACTATTTGTACAAGTATAATGCTGAACAAACATGGAAGAAGCTCCATAAGCTTGAGTCGAGGATGCCGAACTTGAAAGGGGCGTCAGTTTCTCTTATCACTCGTATTTCCGAATGTCCGTGAGAGATTTGTTTTTTTCTGCAATAAACCTCTTTTTCCTTCCACAATAACTCTTCTTTCCTCCGCCGCAAACCCTTGAATTGTTCTTGCTGCTCTGATCCTCGCAAATGCGAATGTGACGGAACAAATGGACGAGTCAGAGAGCAAAAAGCGCACTTTTCAACGAGGTTTCTTGCACTTTGCTTGCTCAAACTCACTGATGCAATGATTGTAGCTAATTCTTAGCTTGGCTCTTAAACTGAGGGAAAAAAGAGGCTTTGTTTCAGGTGGAAAAAAGTGTGTAAATCAAACTGTTGCCCTTCGGTGCAACCTCGTGATACAGTGGTAGAAACATTGTCTCAAGAAAAGTGGACTGAGGACTTGAGTTGATCGATGCCAAATATCGGCATGTTCGATGCAATGTGCTGAACGTCCAGCTCAGTTTGATATCCGGTGCTTCTTACGATATACGATATTTCGAAGATGTCAATTTGAGATTTTTTCGGGCCCGAGGGCTGCTGGCAGCTTCTGTATGACACCGCGATGTTGCTTTCGGACGTTCGATATTTAGCAAATATCGCGATATTTGCTGAATATCGCGATATTCGACGTCGAGATCAGAATCTGCGCAGTCTGAGAAGGTGCCGAGTGCCAAAAAATATGCCTTTTTGCCACCTATTTACAGAGAATGTGAGACGATACAAAGCAGCACGTGAAGAAATGAATGTCCAAAGCATCTAAAAACACTCTTTTTTCCTCCTTTGTTCCAGCGTAAGCTGCCCGCGTACGCACGCGTGAAGCAGGCGCGCGTGCCCAACGCCTACGACAAGACGGCGCTCCGCCTCGACGTAGGCGACATCGTGAAAGTCACCAAGATGTCCATCAACGGCCAGTGGGAAGGCGAGCTGAACGGCAAGGTCGGTCACTTCCCCTTCACCCACGTCGAGTTCATAGACAGCAACGACTCGGGCATAGAAGAGCACAGCTGAGCATAGATGTAGCAGTAGGTGGAGAAGGTGAACGTGAAGACGAAGGGGAGGAAGAAGAAGTGATTTGTGCCAAAAGTGTGTGACTTGATCAAGAAGAAGAAACACTTTCCTGTGCGTGCAGCGTGCGTGGAGCTGTGATTTACCCGTACGGCAGCGCCAATCGTGACGACCACAACCGTAACAAGATGTCCCCAGAGTTCGAAGAACTCGCCATTTTCCTCCCTCCCCCCTTGTACTCCATACGTTAATACATCACTGATAAAGTACTGCGACCCCTCTGATGATAGAGATTTGCCTGCGTACTTCCCCACGTTGTTCTCCTTTCTCGACGACATGGGAGGCCGGGGCCAGGAACCTCTTGTTCCTGGACAAGCCCTTCACCCGCCTTGTGGACGTCATCATGGACGACCTCGTCGTCGTCGTCGTCAGGAAGCATAATCAACGTCGTCACAAGTTTCATGACACTAAAAAAAAAATATCAGGTTTTTTTCAGTACCTCTGGAATACACATTTTTTATTTTATTATTTTTTTGGTGCGAATTCCCCTCCCCCGTTTGAGTCCTGAATAAACGAACAAGGAGACAAAGGAGGAAATCGTTTAATTTTACTCAGGTCTGCTCAGATGCTTGAACTTTCTGCTCTTTTCCACGCCCTGCGTCGTTCTGGACATCTTCCTCGGGGTCGAGTCCTCCAGCGTCGAGCCGGGGATGCGCGTGGGTCTTGCTGCAAAGGACAGAGCGGTCGGTCAGCAGCTCGACGTTCTGGGAGCGACCCACAAAAGTGGTGGGGGCCCATTTTTGGTACAAAGAAATCGGGGTGAATCAGTCAGTGCTCTTGGCCAACTCCCCCGTGAACGTGGTCGTCGTGTGTTCCTCCTCCACCTTCATGCAAGGGTCCTAGGGTGTGAGGAGTTATTATTCCAAGGTGGCCCTGCAGAGGCCAGGCTAGACAAACCCCTTTCTGCTTAACATTTTTACACCTTGTATGCAGCAAGTTGTAAACATCTTGCATGGATATTGTACAAAACACACTTTGCGCAGGTATTGTTTAAGCAATAAATTGCATAGCATTCGTGTAGATGCTGTAAAACCACGCCATGTTCGGTCAACGCCAGCAAGCCTTTGACATGTTGAACAAGCATTTAACGTCTCTTATACCTTTCAGATTGATTTAAAGTACCACAATTCATGCAAATGAGGCTTTTTTGCACATCTCACCTTTATTTGCAAACCTTATCAACCATTTTGCGACGAAGAAAATCACTGCTATACCTGTTAAAGTCAACAAATGACAACTCACCCTAATGAAAATGCAGGTGCAAGTCAAAAGGCTCCTTGAGACAGATGTTTTCTCGTCACTCTTCATAAATGTTGAAACAGGCAACTAATTTTAGTACTTTCCTTTAAAACAGGATTCACTATTTTTAGAGCTTTTAGGGCATTTCATGTTTTGACTGAGTGTTACTCGTTTCCAAAATTCCTTTCTATTCATGGACTTGTGCAATGAGTCCCACTGTGTAGTTATCTTTTTAAGGTAATCCCTTAAATTTCAACCATATGCGTCGGTTTAGTCGCATTTTTAGGAAGTCGACCTGAGTTGATAGGAGTCACTTCGCTGAATGCATAGAAATTGATGACATTCACAAAGAAACGTGAGCAGGATCATCCTCACCCTTTGTCTTTAGAGTGGCCACCACAGCCGCGGCCGCGGCCGCGGCCGCCGGTACCGGTGACTCCCTCCCGTTTCCTGCCGCCGCCGTGATGCTCTGTCCTGGTACCTCATAGTGTCCATGGAAGATGTTGGGATTGCTGAGAAAGTCCAGCCCGAGCGACTCCACGAAGGCAGAGTCCGACAGCTCGGTGGCTTGGGAGTTGACCATGTTGACCATTAGCTCGTGCATGGAGTCCTCGCTCACGAGGCGCTCCACCTCGTGAAGGATGAACTCATTCAGCAAGAGTTGGAGCAGGTGAAAAGAGCCTATATGATACATGAGTGACACTCGAGTGCCCGTCCATTGTCTACAAGGACGTCCAAAAAGTGGTCGCTCTATGCTTCCTGTATCATGATTCATATGAACGTCTGACCAATACTTTGAGTCTGAGGAGTGAACAAAGCATCAACGTGACCAGAACTTGCACGACCGAAAACGTCAGTCACGACGCCGTCGTTGGCTTCAGACTTGCCGACAAAGTGGCCGGCAACGACGCCGTCGTTGCCGTCTCCTTCGTCAACTTGGTCTAGGGACTAATTTTCGGAACGCACTAGAGCAGTCACTGCTTTCGGACATCTCTGCCTACCACTAATGTGGTGCCACTTACTGGCGCCGCTGTTGGCCTTCATGAGCTTGAGCTGCTTGAGCAACCTGGCGGAGAACGACGTCCAGATGACAAGGAAGCGCCTCATTCGTGAGACTAGGTTGAAACTGTGTTGGTTCTGCTGGTGCTGGTACTGGTGTTGCTGCTGCTGCTGGTGATCCGTGGCGTTGTTGCCCATAGTCCTAGTGTAGGCATCCACCACGCCTCCTATCCACAGACAGAACTGGGCCACCTGACACCGTTGGTCCATCATCTGGCTGAACTTGGCGGCCACTGTGGAGTACAACAACGCACAGGTGGTTAGTAGTATTCACGGTC
>JAAUXU010024884.1_pt1 | contig 21881 bp, 22 predicted proteins | sample 7278151 | NCBI WGS metagenome assembly JAAUXU01 (sample SAMN14350113, study PRJNA611818) | marine sediment metagenome | isolation source: surface marine sediment (1.8m) | place: French Polynesia: Moorea | collected 2018-08 | reverse complement strand
CGCCCACAAAATTTGGCGGTTTTGGGCTGAATCAAGAAATTTTTGGATTTTTTGTAGTAAAAAATCAAAAGAATAATAAAAAACAATATTTTTTTCAAAATAAATGTTGACATATTTTTTTAAAAAAAGTAAACCTACCTTGAAATATCCAAAAACGCAAAAAAAAGAAGTCTTTTTTGGGTTGGGCGAAATTTGGCGGTGAAAATTCTCCACATGGGCGGAATTTTACTTTTTAGACCTGGCCATCCTGCTTAGTAGTATTTTATTTTATTTAATTATTTACAAAATTACAATCGGTGGGACGGCGGTCGTAGGTCGACCTCTGGTCGACCTCACCTTAACAGCGTGACCTTGACCTTGATCCCCTGCTGGCCTGTTGTGCTCCGTGACGCCTCTCGCCATGCCCTCCTCCCCCGTCTTGCAGACCCTCCGCCGCGGACTCTGCCGCCGCGCTGGCGGAGGCCGCCCTCGCCCCAAAGTTCACCTCGACCTCTGCCGACCTGACCGTGAGGGAGGGCGACGCAGTCAGGGTCAACTGCCGCGTCCGGGGCCGCCCGGAGCCGCAGGTCTGGTGGTTCCTGCGCGGCGAGCGGGTGGCGCCCGGGGAGCGCGTCAAGGTGGTGGTCAACGAGGCCGGCTGCCACACGCTGCTCATCTCCAAGGCCGAGCTAGAGGACCAGGGCGTCATCGGGTGCGTGGCCGCGAACAGGAGCGGGGAGCAGAGGTTCACCTGCAACCTGCGGGTCCTCCCCAGGGACAGGCAGGAGGCGCCCAACTTCGTGCGCAAGCTGACGGGGCAGCGGACGGAGGTCGGGAGCAGGGTCGTGCTGCAGGCGGTGGCCACCGGGAACCCCACACCAAACTTGACATGGTTAAAGGTGGGACGGGAATAAAACTAATTGAGTTTTTTTTACCCCTCACTAACCTCCCTTCTGCGCCGCCCCTGCCTCTTCCAGGACGGCCACCCACTGACGGGCCTGGCCTCGCCACACGAGATGACGACGGACGGCCGCGGGGGAACCATCCTCACCATCTTCTCCGCCGGCCCCGACTGCGACGGGTGGTACCAGTGCACGGCCTTCAACGCCGCCGGGTCCGCCATCACGCGCGCCAGGGTGGCTGTACAGGCGCCGCCGGAGCCGCCCCCGGCCCAGGTGCCAAGGCTCGACCTGCCGAGACCAGGGAGAATAATTGAGCCAGAGTGAGAACAACCAGTGTTTCTGCCCATTTACACGTACCTGAAGCCCTCTTTGCCACCACGCCCATTTCCCCGTTCTTTTTTTCAGGCCGCAGCCTGAGCCCGAGGTCATCTACCTGAAGCACGTGGACAGGGCCGAGAAGAAGTCCTCTCGGGAGGAGGAGGAGGTCCAGTTCGGCCAGCCCACATTCCTCACCCCGCTGAGGGACATCAACGTTAACGAGGGCGAGAGGGCCAGGTTCGAGGCCAAGGTCAGCCCAGTCGGGGACCCTTCCATGCAGGTCGAGTGGTACTTCAACGGAACGCCCATCGCTGCAAGTGAGAACATTTCATTTCCTATTTTCACACTGTGCTAGTAATTTCTCCCTTCAACCAAATTGATGCACTGAGTCCACTTCCCTTTTAACTTTTAAAAAACCTTTCTTCATCGTTCAGGTTCTCGCGTCAACTACATCAACCAGTTCGGCTACGTCGCCCTGGAAATGTTGGGCACAGCCGTGCAGGACGTGGGCGAGTACACCTGCCAGCTGAGCAACACGGCTGGGTCCGCCCGCACCGCCGCCAGGCTCACCGTCAACGCCAGACGGGAGCTCGAGTCGGAGATCGCCAGGTCGCAAACGCTGAAGCACACCGAGACGCACATGGAGCAGAAGAGGGTGGTGGTGGAGTCGGAGCCGCTGCCCGCCGCACCGCAGTTCGTCAAGAAGCTGCAGAGCCAGCCAGCGGCCGCCGAGGGATCCAGCATCCACCTCGAGGCCCAGGTCACCCCCACCTCTGACCATACCATGCGTATCGAGTGGAGCAAGGACGGTCTTCCCATCACCGCCAGCTCTAGGATCGGGACCATCTTCAGCTTTGGCTACGTCTCCCTCAACATCACCAACCTGAGGGCCGAGGACAGCGGCACCTACACATGCAAGGCCATCAATGCCGCCGGAGAGGCCTCCGTCCAGGCCAGGATTGGAGTAAAGGCCACCACCGACCTGACTGCATCAACTGGCATTGTAGAGCAGCAGCAGTACATCCAGCAGACGACTCTCCTCGAGCAGCAGCAGCAGGCCAAGGCCAGCCTCCAGAGGACCGAATCTCTGGTAGAGCCAACCCAGCCGCCCGAGTTCAAGACTCCCATCAAGGATCAGGTGGGCATCAAGGAAGGAGGATTCGCCCATTTCGAGGCCAGGCTGGAGCCCATGGGCGATCACAGCATGACCGTCGAGTGGTTCAAGGATGGAAAACCGGTGGACGCCAGCTCCAGAATCACCACCTTCTTCAATTTTGGATATGTCGCACTCACCATCAAGCAAGTTGGATCATACGACGCCGGTTCGTACACGTGTGTCGCCAAGAACAAGTGCGGCAGGGCCGAGACCGCCGCCAGGATGACCACCCTCGCCGCTCACGATGCTGAGCTCCAGTCCAAGACCTGGGAGTCGATACAGCAGATGGAGGCGAGCAAGAAGATGACGGCCGGGGCAACCATAGTCCCACAGGAAGAGTCCACCGCCCCGAGGTTCCTGAGCCAGCTCAAGGGCACCAACGTGGTCCTGGAGGGACAGAGGGCCCACTTCGAGTGCAGGTTGGAACCACAGAACGATCCCAACCTCAAAGTCCAGTGGCTGCACGAGGGAAGGGAGCTGAAGGCTTCCAGCCGCATCCAGACGTACCACGACTTCGGGTACGTGGCACTTGACATTCTGGACGCCACCAAAGAGGACTCTGGCCGCTACACGCTCATTGCACAGAACAACCTGGGGAGGGAGGAAGCCTCCATTAACCTGAGGGTGGACGCGCACGGGCAGGGAGTGGACTCTTCCACCATCCACGCCAAGGCCATCGAGGAAACGAGAAAGTTTGAGATGAAGGAGCAGAAGGTGTCCCAAGAGATCCCGCTCACGCAACAAAAGCCCGTGTTCAGGACCACCCTGGTGGATCCCCAGCCCGTGATGGAGGGCCAGAACATCCACCTAGAGGCCAGACTGGAGCCCATCGGGGATCCCACCATGAAGGTCGAGTGGTTCTTCAACAACAGCCCGCTCACCATTGGCTCCCGCTTCAGGACCTACAACGACTTCGGATTCATCGCCTTGGACATTGTTGGAGTGACCACTCACGACCAGGGCCAGTACGTCTGCCGTGCAACCAACGCCCTTGGCTCTGCCGACACCCGCGCCGGCGTCAAGGTCATGTCAAGGAGCAACGTAGTGACTGAGAGCGAACACGAGGCAGCCATGCAGCAGATAAACTACCTCGAGCAGGAGAAGTCGATGCAGCTGCAGGTGGTGGACGAGGGGGCATCCAGGCAGCCGCCGAACTTCGTCAAGAGCCTTAAGAACGTTGAAGCCACGGAGGGAAACAACGTCCACCTGGAGGCGAGACTGATGCCAACGGGCGACTCCACTATGAGGCTGGAGTGGACGGTGAACGGAGTTCCCTTAAAGACAGGTACGTTTTGCGCTAAAAATATTTATATGTGCTTCGCTGCTGTTTAATTTACCGGTATAAACCCTTTTTACGTATCTATTCCAGGACACAAATTCCGCCCCGCCTACGACTTCGATTACGTCGGGTTAGATCTTCTGGCGGTGTACCAAGAGGACAGCGGCGTCTACCAATGCACAGCACGCAACGCTTACGGAGAGGCTGTGACTTCAGCTACAGTCCAAGTGAATCGTAAGTACCGACCGACTTTAAAATTAACTACGTACTGCCCCCGTTATTCGGCATAAAACGGAGACAACTCCTATCACACCCAACAAAATGTCTTGTCCTGTCCTCGCGTTATTTTATTTTTCCTGTGACCCCAAAAACAAGTTGCAGTTCCGACACAAACCCTCAAAAGAGTTGTCGGCCCCCTTTTCTTCCATAGCGGAAAAGACACTTCATCCCGATGCCAAGGCCAATGCCCAGCTAAACAGCCTCCAGGCGCTTGAGCAGAGGGCCCAGATCCGTCGCGATCTGACGGCGTCTCAGAGGGACGCGGCCATCGACGCCGACGCGGGCGCCCCGAGGTTCGTCACGGTGCCAAAGGCCAAGTTCGTGACCGCGGAAGGCAGAAACACCCACTTCGAGGCCAAGGTGGAGCCAATCGCGGATCCCAACCTCCAGATCGAGTGGCTCAAGGACGGCCAGCCCATCACTGTAGGCCACCGCTTCAGGCCGATCCATGACTTTGGCTATGTGGCGCTTGACATTGTTGGGGTTATTTCCGAGGATTCCGGAAAGTACACCTGCAGAGCTGTTAACCTGACCGGGTCGGCGGAATTCAACTTGGACCTTGAATGCCACAGTAAGAACGAATAACGGGACCGGTTGTTTGTATTGCTTTTACGTTAATCTTTGGATTGGATACATTTTGCTATTGCTGTTGAACTAACTACACTCTCCTGCCATTACTGACACATTTTATGAGCGTGTTACATGAAAAAAAGCAATAGTTTTTTTGCTTCACAACATTCAATTATCCCAGTCATGACTTAGATGAACCAAAAATATCCACTGCAATCAGTGCAATGTGATATCTTTGGGGAAAATCCTTTTATTTTTAGCCCGTTTCCATTATGCATGATTTACACTATCGCTTGGCCTATGCGAGAAAACATATGCCATGTTTGGTTTTGGTTGTATTACAGGCCCATGTGAGCAAGAACGTTTAAAAGCACAATACTCTGTACACCGAACTAACTCAATGGCTGATAGCTTGACTATGGGCTTGACTCCTCGTTGAGACTTTAGCGCCTGTTGCTGGAAGATGAAGGCAATGCCATCCATACGTTGCCTGTGCGTCCTTGACACTGTTCCTGGCTTCTTTTTCTTCCCAGAGGTCCAGGGCCACCAGCAAATCATTGGATATCAGATTTCACCATTTTGGCTAATTATAGAAACATCTAGTATTAGCAATTTAGCAATCACTTTCATTTCCCAACGATCCCATGCATATGCCATGTTTTCTAGTTTAATGTAAGTAGTACAATTTTTGTACATCCACATATTTCTTACTACGCCGCTGCCGCAGTACTTTCACCTCACAATTTTCTTTTCTGTTCGCAGCCGCCGCGAGGATTGTGACCGAGTCCTCCAACCAGGCGAGCCAGTTCGCACACCTCGAGCAGCGGTCCTCCGCCGGCGCCGCGGTGCAGGGCAGCCTGGGCGCGCTCTACGACGAGACGGACGAGGCCACCACGCAGGCGCCCGTCTTCACCACCCCAATGAAGAGCATCGAGATCAAGGAGGGGCAGAGGGCGCACTTCGAGGCAAGGATAATCCCGGTCTCGGACCCCACCATGAAGATTGAGTGGCTGCACAACGGACAGCCCATCAAGCAAGGTATTAAAATTACAGAACGTGATAAAGGAGAATAAAGTTTGCACCTTCCTTGTATTTTTTCCGTCCCAGGATCAAGATTCCGCGAAGGGCACGACTTTGGATTTGTGTCCTTGGACATCATGTACGTCTATCCAGAAGATGCCGGGACTTACACCTGCAGGGCAACCAACTCGCTGGGCCAAGCCGTCATCTCTGCCAACATTAACATAAGAGTCAAGGAAACGATCGACAAGGAAACGATCCACCAGGGCGCCCTCAACCAGATCCACTACCTAGAGCAGGCGCACATCCGGCAGGACCAGGACGAAGGATTTGTCTCCCAGCCGCCCTCCTTCACCTGCCAGATGAGGGACTCCACCGTCACGGAGGGGACCTCTGCCCACTTTGAGGCCAAGCTCGTCCCGGTCGGGGACCCCAACCTCAAGGTCGAGTGGTACAAGGACGGGAGGCCCATAGAGGCATCCATCAGGCTCTCCACCCTGCACGACTTTGGCTTTGTGGCCCTTGACCTCAAGTACACCAGGCCGAGCGACACCGGCGTCTACACCTGCCACGCCGTGAACGCTCTGGGCCAGTCGGACCTGTCCGCCAAGCTCACGGTCCTCTCGCTCAAGGACGGCCCCAACGCCGAGACCCTCCACGGAGACGCGCTGGAGAAGATCGCCTACCTGGAGCACAGGCAGACAAGGGGTAGGGCCGAGGAGGAGGAGGCAGTGTCGAGCGCGCCACAGTTCGTCGCCAAGCTGCAAGGCAAGACAAACCTCATGGAGGGCCAGAACATTCACATGGAATGTCGCATCGAGCCGTATCCCGACCAGACTCTCCAGGTAGAATGGTTCCACAATGGGAGGCCTCTTCCGTTCGGCAACAGGTGGAGGACCTCTTACGACTTTGGATTTGCGGCCCTCGATATCGTGGGGGCCTATGCGGAAGATTCGGGCAGATACACGCTAAAAGCCGTAAACGCTTTGGGGTCTGCCCAATCAGAACTAGATGTGAAAGTTTCCCGTAAGTTACAATAAATTGAATATTGAACAAGAGAATGGTTGAGCTATTGGTGTTTTGTCTAATTTCCAGCACGCAGCGGGCTTCTGTTGGACACGGAGCACGAAGATGCCCTTCAACAGATCAAATATCTTGAATCAAAGCACCAGAAGACAGCGGAGGAGGAATTGGCCGTGGCCGAAGCTCCTGCCTTTGGACACAAGCTGAGAACCCTGAAGCTAGAGGAAGGACAGTCTGCTCACTTTGAAAGCACCCTGACTCCCGTCAACGACGCAACAATGAGGGTAAGTGACCTTCGGTGTCGGGTCAGATACATTATTTCATAAGCCTGGGTAGCTTATATTGTGAGTTTGTGACCTCAGTGTTTTTCAACAGATAGCGCTATTTTTTGCAGTGCTGTCAAACACTTTTTTTTCTCAGGTGGAATGGACATGCAATGGAAAACCCATCCCTCAGGGGCACAGGTTCCGCACGACATATGACTTTGGCTTTGTAGCTTTGGATATTTTGTACACCTGGCCTGAGGACAGTGGCACTTATGAATGCCACGCCGTCAACGCTTCCGGACAAGCAGTCACCGCCGGCACCTTGGATGTCAAGGGAAAATCCGGCCTCCTGCTCGACACGATGGACAGGGACCGCCTTGGCCACCTGCGCAACCTTGAGCACCGTCCCAGGCCCAGGGAGGAGGACATGGACACGCCGATCACCAAACCCGTCTTCACGACCCCGCTGAGCAACGTTGAGGGAGTGCACGAGCAGGGCCACGTCCACCTGGAGTGCAGGCTGCAGCCGGTCAACGACCCCAACCTGAGGGTGGAGTGGTATGTCAACGGTAAGGCCATCACCACTGGGCACCGCTTCAGGACCACCCACGACTTTGGATATGTGGCCCTCGACATACTGTATGCCTACTCTGAGGACAGCGGCACCTACATGTGCAAGGCAGTCAACGCGCTAGGAGAGGCCGTCAACACATGCTCTGTCCTTGTGACAGGTAACGAAGTTATACTTTGAAACCTTGTCTGTCATTGCTTACAAATGTGTATTTTACACCCACAGCCAAGGCCGGCCTTCTTTTGGACTCGCAGCATCCCGAGGGATGGGAGAAGATGAGAAGTTTGGAAGCCCGCGGTGCACACAGGCGCCTGGAAGTCGAGGAAATGCCCATTGGCCCGCCACATTTCGTCACCGAGCTAGTGGTACGATATTTTCTTCATGTATAAAAGTTTTTAAGCATTTCAACTACTTTGTATGCATTTCTTCGTGTACATTTCAGGGCAACACCACCCTCTTGGAAGGTGGAGTTGCTCATCTTGAGGCCCAGATTGAGCCGATCCACGACCCTGACTTGAGGGTAGAATTCATGCACAACGGAAAGCCCTTGAAGCAGGGCTCCAGGATTCACACACTCAGCGATTTTGGTTACGTGGCTCTTGACATCTCCCACTTAATTGAGGCTGACGCCGGAGAGTATGAATGCCGAGTATTCAACAAGCACGGCGAGGCCAAGTCCAGGGTCAACCTCAACATCTCCAGCCGCGACATGCTGGACACCAGCTCCCAGCGTCCAGAGGGACTTGAGAAGATTCATCAGCTGGAGGCCAGGCAGCAGAGAAGGCCGGATGAGGAGATTAGGACCTTCCAGAAGCCCATGTTCACACATCCTCTCCAGAGCGTGGAACAGGAAGAAGGTGCCAGCGTTCAGCTCTCCTCCAGGTTGATCCCCGTTGGAGACCCTTCTCTGAAGGTTGAATGGTTCAAGGATGGACAGATAATCTCATCTGGGTCCAGGATCAATTACATCAATGACTTCGGCTGTGTCACGCTGGATATAACGAGCCTTAGGCCCTCCGATGAGGGAGTCTATGAATGCAAGGCCACTAATGCTCTGGGCATGGCCACCACCACCGCCAGCGTCAAGGTGGCTGCCAAGGGGTCTCTCCTGCTCGACTCCCAGCACCCGGAGGGAATGAAGAAGATAACCGCCCTTGAGATGGGCAAGGCCAAGAGGCAGCTTACTGAGGTGGCACAGGCCTTTGAGAAGCCGGCCTTCATCGCCCCTCTGTCCGGCACCGCAGAGCTGGGCGAGGGTCAGCACGCCCACATGGAGTGCAGGGTCGTCCCCGTTGGAGATCCGAGCATGAAGTTCGAGTGGTACAGGAACGGGGAGGTGCTGCAGACCGGGTCGAGGTACCAGGCCACCCAGGACTTTGGCTTCGTCACTCTGGACATCGCCTCCTGCATGGACACCGATTCGGGTGTCTACATGGTCAAGGCTATCAACCAGGCTGGGGAGGCCACGTCCTCCTTCGTCCTGAAGGTGGGAGACCAAGCGAAGGTCATGGGAGATGCCCTCCATCCCGATTCCTACAAGAAGATCCAGGCTCTAGAGGCTCAGAAGGCGCTCAAGCGGCCCCTGGAGGAGGGGGAGGTGATCGAACAGCCACCAGTCTTCATGAAGCCCCTGAAAGACATCGGCGTCGTTCCGGAGGGATCCAACGTCCACGTCGATGCAATGGTGGAGCCCAAGAACGATCCCAGCCTCAAAGTAGAATGGGAGCTCAATGGACAATCCATCTCAAGTGGTAATTACGTTTGAAGCAATACATCGTTCCTATCGTTTATTTGAATTAATGCAAATTGATTTTCAGGCTCTCGGTTGAAGACGTCTGTAGACTTTGGCTACGTTCAGCTCGACATTCAAGGTGTCAGGGCCTCCGACTCTGGCCTGTACACTTGCAAGGTGACAAACAAGCTTGGAGAAGCCGTGTCCACCACAAGCATCAAGGTTGACGGTAAGTTTGTGTGTCTTGAAGTTTCCTTGAAGTTTGTGTGGTTTTTGTCTTTTCCCAATTAAAAGCGGACACGAGACTCCGTTTCTTTCACCCTTTTCTCCCCTTTTCCTCACTGAAGCAAGCAAAAACCTTGCACTTGATTCCTTCCATCCGGACGCTCTGGAAAAGATCGGCAGTCTGGAAGGAAAGCCGGTGGGAGTCGATGCCGGCGAGGAGGAGGCCTTCTCCCCACCGGTCTTCACCACCCACCTCGACAATCTAGTCTTCAAGGAAGGCGAGGACGCCGTCCTAAAGTGCCAGGTCGCCCCCGTCAACGATCCAAACCTCAAAATAGGCAAGTCAAGTGCTTTCTCTTTTCTTATGCTTTCAATTATCACATTTGCATTTCTCCTTTAAGATTGGAAGTTAAACGACCAGCCTCTATCTAGCGGCACTCGCTGCAGCCCCAAATGCGACTTTGGGCAAGTCACCTTGGACATAAAATCAATCAGGGGAGCAGATGCCGGCGTCTATGTCTGCCAAGCCACCAACGCCCTCGGCGAGGCCTTCACCAGCGGATCAGTCAAGGTTCAGGTCGACGGCGCCGGAGTAGCCTCCTCCACTCTCCATCCTTCGGGAGCGCAGGGCTTGGAGAACGTGAAGATGGCCGACGCCAGGCACAACCTCCCAGAGGAAATGGACACCACGGAGGGCTTCGGGAGGCCAGTCTTTGTCGAGCCGCTGAGGGACACGCTAGAGCTGTCGGAGGAGGAGCAGAAGCTGAGGCTGGAGTGTGCCGTGGAGCCGAGGAAGGACCCGGCGCTGAAGGTCGACTGGTACCACAACGGCCTCCCGCTCAAGAGCCGCTCTCGGGTGGAGACAAAGTTCGACTTTGGCAAGGCCGAGGTTGTCATCAGCGACGTGAAGGTGGCCGACAGAGGGGTCTACACGTGCAAGGCGCGCAACGCCGCCGGAGAGGCCGCCACGTTCGTGACCGTGGCGGCGGACGCGGAGGAGTCCGGACTGGACCTCAGCACGAAGCACCCGAGCGGCGAGGAGGGACTGAGGGCTCTCTCCGACGCAGAAAAGAGGACGTCGATGGAGCTGGGCGGCGACGACGAGGACAAGGGAGCCGCGGAGGCGCCGAGGTTTTTGGAGCCGTTCCCTGACCAGTCGCTGTCGGAGGGATCCAACGCCTACTGCGAGGCGACGCTAGTGCCCAAGAACGACCCCACCATGAAGATTCAGTGGACGCTCAACGGAGAGCCGTTGAAAGAAAGTACGAGTTTTTTTCATCCAATTTGGTGATAGTTTTTAAGAGTCCTTTTTCTATCAGGTACAAGGCTTCGTACGGTGAATCTCTTTGGACTCGTGATCTTGGAGACGACGTCCTTGCGCGATGACGACTTCGGGACCTACAAATGCGTTGCCACAAACGCGGCCGGTTCTGCCGAGGCCACATTCAACCTCCTCAAGGGAGAAGAGAGGCACGACATGACGCCTAGATTCACTTCGCAGCTAAAGGTATACATTGCAAAGTGACATAAGTTATTTTCTGATATTGCTAAACAATATTCTGCTATCTATTTTTAGGAAAAGGTCAAACTGACGGAGGGAGAATCTCTCCATCTCCAGAGCAGCTACGTCCCGGTGAACGACCCAGAGCTCAAAGTTACTTGGAAGCACAACGGGAAGCCAATCGCGGAGTCTTCGAGGCTGAAGACGGTGTCCGACTTCGGGTTCGTCATGTTGGACATTGCCGGGGCCGACACGAGGGACTCGGGAGAGTACGTGTGCACCATTAGCAACAGGTTCGCCCAAAAGTAATCAATTTGGAGAAAAAATAATAATTTTCCGTTCTACAGATTCGGAAGCGACTCGACAAGGACCGTCCTGGACTGCTCCGGATCCCATGGTGTCTTCTACGAGCCCCTCAAGACGGGTGCTCTCAGTCGGGCGAACGCGGACGGGTTCCCCATGACCGCCACAGCCACCCTCAGCGGTACCGCTAAATGAGACTTGCGGGCAATGCTGGACTAACGATTTTTTTATTTACTAACCGTTCCTTTACCGCCAAACAAAAAAATGACGTACATTCTAGCTCTATATATATCCAACGTTTGGTCTCCAATTTGCTTCTTTGACCAACACATTAGTTCTTTTTTATACTTTTCAGACAAGGACGGTGGAGAAGGCGCTGTTAGCCCGAACGCACCACCGAAGTTCACCACGAACTTCGCTCCGTCCTACTCTACGTCTGAAGGCCAGAGCACTCATCTGGAGGCGAGACTAACACCCACAGACGATCCTAATATGAAGGTACGATAGATATAAACTGTTTCTGAGTAGCTTGTTACAATATTACTCCAATTCAGTTTCGTGGTACAACGAGCGCTTAGTTGTAATTTGTATGTGCACATATTTCTCCTTTGTAGGTTGAATGGTTCAAGGATGGTCAGCCTTTGAAGACCGGTCACCGATTCAGGACTTTCCACGACTTTGGAATTGTTATCCTGGATATCCTGTACTGCTACGCAGAGGACTCTGGCACCTACGAATGCAGGGCCACCAACAAGCTGGGCTCTGACTCCATCTCCACCAAGGTTGATTGCTCCGACAAGTCCGGACTTATCCTCACTCCGCAAATTCCCGGAGAGATGCAACAACACACGCTCGAAAAGATACAGAACTTGGAGGCCATGAAGTTGAAAGCTGGCGCAGGAGAACCTTCGGAGGGAGGTCAAGCCCCGAGGTTCACAGTCCCCATCAGCAACATTGACAGTCTGAGGGAGGGAGAGAACGCACACTTTGAGGCCAGGCTTCTGCCCACAGACGATCCCAACCTATCCGTAGAATGGTTCTGGAATGGAAAAGCATTGAAAGCTGGCTCTAGGATAAGGACATTCTGTGATTTTGGCTTTGTAATCCTCGAAATCTCTCCCATCTATCCAGAGGATTCTGGAGAGTACATGTGCAGGGCCAAGAACGCCTTCGGCGAAGCGGTCACCACCGCCAACTTGAACTGCTCAGGAAAGAGAAATATCATCATGGACTCCCAGCTGCCCAAGGGGATGGAGGGAGCCATGGACAAGATTGCAGATCTAGAAGGTCTGGGGAAAATGCAGAGGGTGGACGCCGCCCACGACGACTCCGGCCAGCCGCCGGAATTCCTCACCTCGCTGCACGATCTCCTGCTGGCCGAAAACTCTCTCGCCCACTTCGAGACACGCCTAACGCCCATAAACGACCCCAGCATGAGGGTGGAGTGGTTCCACAACGGCAAGCAGCTCTCTGCTGGTTCCCGTATCAAAACCATCAACGACTTTGGATTCGTCATCTTAGAGGTGGCCAATGTGCTGACCAGAGACTCTGGCAACTACACTTGCAAGGCCACCAACAAGCATGGAGAGGCGACTCTGTCCTGCCAGGTCACAGTGAAGAGTCGGCAGGACATCATCACTGACCCGCAGCTGCCCAAGAGCTTCCGCAGCGGCACAGACGCCATCCACAAGCTGGAGGAGAATATGTGGAGGAGGTCTGACGCGCCCGGCTTCGACGAGCCCGAGGGGCGCCCGCCGCACTTCGTCACCAACATCCAGGACGTGAACGTGGCGGAGGGCCAGGCGGCCCACTTTGACTGCCGAGTGGAGCCCGTCGGCGATGGGTCAATGAAGATAGAGTGGTTCCATGACGGCAAGCCCATATCTCACGGCTCCAGGCTCCACACCATCAGTGACTTCGGCTTTGTTGTGTTGGACATCGATTGGACCTTCAAAAGGGACGCTGGAAAGTACACGTGCCGCGCTACGAACAAGTATGGGGTAGCGGAAACCACGGCAAGCCTGTCTTGCAGCGGCAAGAGTGGCATCAATCTGGAGTCTCAGCTGCCCCAGGGGATGTCACTGGACAAGCTCAAGGAGCTGGAGAAGGGCAGGGCGGACCCTAGGGCCGAGGTGGAGCAGGCGCAGATCACTGCTCCCAGCTTCGTCACCCAGATCCAGTCTAAGGCCGTCGGCGAGGGAGAGCCCGCCCACTTCAACTGCCGGGTGGAGCCCAAGCACGACCCCAGGCTGGAGATCAAGTGGTATCACAAGGGGAAGGAGTTGGCCGCGAGCCACCGCTTCCGCATCACCCAAGAGTTTGGCTACGTCGCTCTCGACATCCTGTACAGCTACCCAGAGGATGAGGGAGAGTACGTCTGCAAGGCCACTAACGAGCTGGGCGAGGCCGTCACCAAGTGCGAGCTTAAGTGCAAAGAGCTCCCTGTCATCCAGCTGGAGAACCAGGTGCCGCGAGGCATGAAGAAGTCAGAGTACGTGGTGCAGATGGAGGCTGCCATGAAGAAGTACACCCAAGAGATCCACCTGACGGAAGATGACGTGTACGACGCCGAGCGGAGGCAGCCGCCAAGGTTCGTCACCCAGATCAAGGTCCTCTCCAACCTGGTGGAGATGCAGGCCGCAAAGTTTGAGTGCCAGCTCGCCCCAGTGGGAGACCCCAACATGAAGGTCGAGTGGTTCTTCAACGGGAAGCCCCTGCCTTTCAGTGAGTTACTTTTACTCCGAATTTCCATCGAAATTCGCTTAACATTTTTTTCTTTTTGCAGAGAATCGCTTTACTCCTATCTACGACTTTGGCTACGTTGCCATGAACTTCGGCTGGGTGTACCCGGAGGACTCCGGAGAGTACGTCTGCCGTGCCACCAACCTGTACGGCGTGGACGAAACCCGGGCGCTCATCAGGACCACCGGTCGACCGGGGATCATCTACGAGTCGCAGCTGCCAAAGGGCATGGCTAGCATCGAGAGAATCCGGGAGATGGAAGCAGGATGGCAACGTGCACCAGACGTGGTTGAAAGCGAGACAGAAGAAAGGTCAGAAAAGGAAACTTCAATTAGGACAAACAGTTTCATAGATACATCGAGTTTTTCGTTCAGGTTCAAGCCTTGCTTCGTGACCAAACCTGAGGCGGTGACCATCAACGAGGGCGAGACCGCCAGGTTCGTCTGCAGGGTCACCGGGTACCCCAAGCCAAGGGTCATGTGGCTCCTCAACGGACAGACAGTCATCAACGTAAGTGGGAAAATATAGCAAGTTTCATAGTCCGAAATTCGAACCCTTTTTCCCCTTCAGGGAAGCCGCCACAAGCTGGTGTACGACGGTATGTGGCACTTCGACGTGCCCAAGGCCCGCGACGTCGACTCCGGCAAGGTTGAGGTGATCGCGCGCAACCAGTGCGGAGAGGCCTACGCCGCCACCACTCTTTCCGTCACGCCAAGAAGGGACGACTACAGATCCGTACTCAAGCACAACGTCAAACGTGAGTCGCGACACGACGTATGAAAGAATTTTTGAAAACATACACATACACTGGTACGGAAGTTGAGCGGAAAAGCAAGATTGGGTCAAGTGTCGCTAGGGCTATTTCGCGCGAGCTCCGTTTGCAGTTTCTTCAGCTGGTCTGACAACACAGTTCTAATTGAAGGGAAAGGTAAGAAAAGCTACGGAGAGTAAAAGCTGAGCAACTCGGCAAGGAGTACATATGGAGAAAAATGCGGGTCCCCGTCATAGCTGGACTAATATGTTTTCTTTTTGAAGTTTTTATTTTGCTTCTCGTCCTTTCCCGCTTGTCATGTTCCAAAAATCTTTCCAAACCAATACCACCATGTAATTTGCACAGAACCTTGAGCTAACGAGCAATTATAGGTATAGATGCCAACAAAATGGGATTTTTCCAATTCGAAAAGTCATGTGCATGTTTGACAAATAATTGTCGTTTTGATGTCGGTGTAAGCATTTGTTGGCCAAGGAAGCAACGAGGAACCTGCGGAGGGAACAGGCAACAGCTCTTCTACTGTGCCATTTGTGTATGTGTATGTCGGCAGAGGAAACGAACTCCGACTTGAGGGGGTCAAGGACTCCTGGCATCAACCGCTCCTCTCTTTTCCAGCATGGTACGATGAAGCTCAGGAGAAAAGCGAAAAGGTGTCTAAGAAACGGCACAAGCACCATGGGCAGCAGCACCTGAAACACCGAGAGGAGAGCTTCCATCAACATCAACAGCAGGTGCATCAGCAACAGGAAGACGGGGAACAGTCTCACCATCAGTTCCACCAAGAGCAATTCTCCTCTTTCACCTCCTCCACCTCCGCCGAGGCCAGAGAGTGGCAGCAAAAGGCCAAGCAGAGGACCACGACCACCTCTCAGCAGAGCTCGACCTTCCACCAGTCGAGGAATTTCGCCTCCGCCTCGGTACGACTTGTCGCTTTACCCCACTTTGCTTGTGCACGTTTGTCAGTGTTCCCTTTTTGTTTCCCCCGTGCAGGGCGGTGACGGCGGCAACCGCCCTTACGTCCTCCGGAGCCTGGAGCCTACCACGGCGCTGGAAGGGCAGGAGGTCCACCTGCGCGTATACTTCAGGGGGAACCCCAAGCCCACGGCAAGGTGGTTCAGGAACGCCGTGCCCATTTTCGACAGCGACGCCTACGCCGTCACCGACGACGGGGAGAACTCCTCGGTGTTGGTGGTCAAGGACCCCAAGCAGGAGGACTCGGGAGTCTTCACCTGCCTGCTGGAGAACATATCTGGAGCAGTCAAGACCAGCGCCAACCTCAGCGTCCTCGCTCCCGCAGAGGACGAGGGCGGTGAAGGGGCGGAAGAGGAATGCGGCGGCGGGGACGAAGAAGAGCAGTACATGGTGAGCGCATCCACCGTGACAACGAGGACGCTGAAGGAGATGTCCGTGGCGGAGGGGGACACCATCCGCTTCGACATTCAGTTCAAGGATGGAGACCGCAGCCAGCTCAGGTTCCGCAAGGACGGCGAGGAGCTGAGCGAAGAGGGAAGGAGGACCAAGGTGTCCGTGGACGGTGAGGTGGCTGCGCTCACCATCTCTGACGCCAGGGCGGGGCAGGACTCTGGTCTCTACGAGTGCATCATGAAGACGGACGGCGGAGAGGCAAAGGTGCAGGTCAAGGTGGAGGTCAAGGGAGGAGCCAAAGTCGAGAAAAAATAATAAAAGATAGAAGAAGCAATAATGTAGTCGAACGGAACGGACAAATGGAATTTAATTTAAGTTATGAGGCACTAATTTATTTTATTGTACCATAGCGTTTTTACTAATGTGGAAATATACAGTCACTTTTCCATTTCCCTCGAATTTATTTTCGACGCCGGAAGTAGGATAACTTGATCCAATCTTGAATTGTTCATATAGCTTCGTAATTGTGAATTCACCTGCTGTTTTGTTAGAGATATGAGCTGTGCCCGATCCCACCTACTTTATTTCGAACCGCAGGTGATTACATCAATTCCAAAGAGTATCGCAAGCCGGACTGGGTCACCAGGATGGAGGAGATCCAAAAGAGGTTGTCCGGTAAGACGCTTGCGTAGTCATAGTTACTCCATGCGGGCCTTTCACCCCCTCCCCTTTCGCAGAGCAAAAGCAATCGGCCAAGTTCCTGACTGAGATCCACGAGTCCCGCGTCCGCCCTGGGATGACGGCCAAGTTCGAGGCCACCTTCGCCGGCAACCCCAAGCCCCAGGTTACCTGGCTCAAGGACGGAGAGGAGCTCTCAAACTCGAGGAAGGTCCAGATCCGCGTGAAGGGCAACCGCACCGTGCTGGCCATCATCGACGTGCAGGACGAAGACGTCGGCCACTATGTGTGCAAGGTCTCCAACGACCTTGGCACTGACACGTCCAGGGCGGGGCTCACGCTGAGCAGTAAGAATGAGAACAGCGCCTCTCTTTAGCATATGTATGCACCGCACGTGTATTTCCGAAACAGAGTTCGTCCCCGGCGAGGAGTCGGCGGTGGAGAAGTCCCCCTCGTCTGCCTCGGCCACCGCCGGAATGGAGGCGCTGGTGAAGGCGGAGGAGGAGCGGCTGGCGGACAGGGAGCGCAAGAAGGAGGAGAAGAGGCAAAAGCTGGAGGAGGCCAGGGCCAAGGCGGCGGCGCTCAAGTAAGGATTGTAGTTCCTCTGCTCCCTCCTTCCTTCCCTCCCGGCTGTTTCGGGGAGGAGGAGGAAAACGGCCCAAAAGTCTGTCTAGCGACGGCAGTGTTGTGTCGCGCTACCCCTCCCCCCCCAAAAAAAAAATTACCGTGTATGCCATAGATGAGAAAAATGCCACGTCTGTGCCGACCACACATTTTCCAGTAGTGTTTCGAAACTGTCACCGCTCCTCCTCCTGTTCCTCCTGCTCCGCCTCCCTCATCTTCTTGCTGTACCAACAAATAAGAACCGCCCCTCTTCACCCATCCATGACATTCACGAGGCGGCTTCGCCCTACGTTGTGCTCTTTACCTCACCTTTCGCTGCTTCTGCATGAGAGCCTCGGGAGAAATCTTCCGGGGAAAGAAACTCTTTTTTAAAAAAAGCTCTACCAAGCGAATTTTCTTCCTCGGAGGGGAGGTCAACAGAAAAGCCAACGAATTTTTCCGCCCTCCTTCAAAGGGAACTTTAAAAAAGACACTTACCATAGTACAGTAGTCCGACGCTCATGTCCTTTTTGTCATGAGAGGTAACTTATGAGCACAGTTTGCCTTGCTTTAACAGAGTCCTTATTACTATTAATATCTATTGATTTTTCTTGGCAACTCAGGATATTCCTTCTCCTCCCCCTCCATCCGTCCGTGGCCGCTTGTTTTGGGCAGCCCACGTTTTAATTTTCTCCCCCCTCGTCTCGGTCCTCCCCCCGTCTCGCCTCCTCCCTCGTATTACCGTGCAACGGAAAATGTTGCTGCGAAAATGTAGAAATCATACTATAATAAGAACTGCCGGTATTGAGATCAAACATTACGCCAAAGGTTTACTACTCAGAAATACGTACAGGAAACCCGTACGATGATGCCCCTTGTAAAAGCAGTCACCACCGCCTTTACCCCTCTCAGAAATCCCCCTATCTCTGCGTCTTATTCTTCTTTCTATATACTACCGATACTACCACCACACATGCAATAACGTCCCGGTAATCATGTGAAAAAACGACGATGATAAGGAGAAGAATAAATACTAAGAGAACGCCACATCTCAAGTTGTATGGCGCCCGAGGCTCCTTAAACCTGAAAGAACTTTTTAAAACGAACTCTCTTAGCCTTATGGTAAGTCACAGTTGAGAGAGTTTTCTCCCCCTTCTTTTGTTCGTGTTATGGTGCGAATTGGCACACCGCCGCCAGACCACCCCCTCTTCTCCCGTTCCCTTTCCAAGAATACCAGCGACAATCTTCTGTTGATGTTTTCACTAAAATGCTAATATCAAGTAAACCCACAACTACTTTCTTCTTATTTCTCTGCAGATTTCCTACCCTCCAGAGCCGACCACTAAATTTCAAGTTGCCTTAAATTTACTCAACTTTCTTTCACTGCCAATTAAATCCCCTTTATTATAATTGTACATAGCAACCTGGAGTAGCAATAGAAAAGCCTGCCCACCTGCGCTTCCTCTAGCCCCCCTTTCAACCACCAGAAGCAATAGCTCCAGCCAACATTAATATACATATAGTTGTCACAACCACTGCTGCATCTTTGACTGCATGTTTGATCCATCTGGCAGTTCTTATAAATTGCTCGCTGTAAGGTTTTATTATCCTTTGTGTTATTTTTTCACTCGAAAGCCCCTTTGAAAACAAGACAAGAAAAAGCAAGGCACGGAGGGAGAATAGGTGCGAGGGAGATGTCGGAAATGCCGCCGTTGTCTTTTTTTTTGCGTAACTTGTTTCTCGAGGCTCCTAATTCGCCGTACGTGTTGTATACATCCTCTCACCCTCTTCCGAGATCTCTGTGTACTCGCTTTTCCTCCGGCAGAGCCACCGTCGTCAGTATCGCTGATACTTTCACTGTCCTCTTGTTCCTCCGCCTGCTGTACATAAATATTTTTGTGCGTTTATCTTTCTTTGAGCCATCCTCACACCCGTTTCCGCACCGAAACAAAGCCTGTAACTGCGTTTTCCCCACTTCAGGTCCAGCGGGATGCCCCCCGGCGTGGCCCCCATCGAGGTGCCTCGCCTCAAGAGCGGGGGCAGGGCGGCCCACCAGCATCAGCAGCGCCCGGCGGCAGCCAAGGATGAACCGAGGAAGAAGTTCGATGTCGGCCTGAAAAAGACCACTCGGGAGGACAAGGCCGCTGCCGCCAAGGCCTCCTTCGACAAGCCCCAGCTCAAGAAGGCCGAAAAGGTGGAGAAGGGCCCGGCGGAGTCCGCTCGCATCGAGGGACATTCTCTCAAGCACGTGGAACAGGACAAGAAATCTGCCTTCGAGGTTATCACCCGTTCAAAAGGACAATAGAACTTCGTATGTAAATGCACACAAATATTTATTTGACCTTTTTCAGGATTCTCATGTTGCCTCGGAGGGCCTGGGAGTGGATGAATGGGCCGACCTGGGCGTGCCTCCCAAGCAGGCCGACGCCACCGATGCTGCTTCATCTTCCGCACCTGCTCCTTCTACCCCCACTACCCAAGAACGTTCCCCTGCTCCCGCTCCTTCAGCCACTACTCCCAATAGGGCGCCCGCGCCTGCATCTACCTCTGCGGCTGCCCCCAAACCTGTTCCTGTTCCTGCACCCACGCCTTCTCCCGCACCTGCACCCGCACCTGCCCCTCAAGCGGCAGTCCCTGCACAGTCCGCGCCCCCTAGGAAGCCAGCACCCAAAGGGGTAAGTGTAACTATCTGTACAGATGATAAATAGTTCTTTGCAAAAACCATGACAAATCGTGCAATTTTTGCCGTACACTTATTGCCTCCCTTGAAAAAAAAAAGTATCGTGATTTTTGTGGCACGATGTACTATACAATTTTGTTACACAGATAGATACCGCCAAAAAGTGGTAAAAAAGTTAGTCATTCCCCACGTTTACAGTACGTACAACAGACATTCTCCACACCCTACAGGAAATCCACTCAGTTTCGACATCAAACACCACTACATCCCCACAAGCAGACACCGCCACGTCATTTCCGTCACAGGCTGCATTAGACGAAGAAAAACGCACAAAATCAGACACATTAAAACAAAGTGCACGAGTAACTTTAAAAGAAGACTCTGCAGAACACCAGCCCAAAAGTAAAATAGAGCTCAGCGCTACAGAAACAAAAGATGTCCCTACACTAAAAGAAACTATCCAGCAGACTCAGGAAAAGCCACCTACACGAACAAATAAACTCATTCCAAAGACAGCTTTTGAAACCGCAAGGGAAGCAGAAGGCAAACCAATTGAAAGAAAAGGACCTGAATCCCCCTTGACTGCTGAAAAGGAAAATGACCACAAGAATGTAGAACTCTCAGAAAAGGTTAAAGAGTTGCCTGGAGAAAGTCCAGAAGGCACAAAGCCATATACTCGCTCGAAAAAAGTAGTAAAACCTGCAATAAAGAAATCCCAGGAGTTGAAAACAGATGATACTGTCTTTTTAAAAAAGGAAAAGGAGATTGACAAAACGACCGAATTGGAAACGGCTGATGCTGCAAAGAATACCACAACTCCTACAAAGACGGAGCCAGCCACTGATCAGCAAGTTGACCTGACAAATGTTGCATTTTCCCCTAATGGAAAAGTAAAGCCTGAGAAAAAAACAAGAACCCTTGAAAAGACAGACAAAGTGGAACCACAAGTTTCTCTAGCATCGGACAAGGTGGCCTCCTCTGAAAAAATAAAACCAGTAGAGAAAGAGAAACATCAAGCAACAAATGCAGGATCTTCATCAGTACCTCAAATTGCCAAACCTCCAAAGCCTGAGTCCCAATCACAACTTGACTCCATAAAGACAAGAGTTGCCACTAAGGCTGAGGGAGAGACTGCGTTTGAGCATCAAGTTACCTCAAAGGCTTATGAGGCTGTTCCTTCAGAAAAAGTGATGCCAGAAGCCACAAAGCCTTCATCTTCAAGTATGGCTGAGATTAGCATAGAGCCAAAGGTTTCCTCCATAGCTGATGACATTGCTCCCTCAGAGAAGATGAAGACTATGAAGAAAAACAAGACTCCTTTCACAGAGGCAGAGACTATCAAGCAGCCAGAAATTACCCCAACCCTTGACAAGGTTGTCTCAGTCAAAAAGTTGGAGAAAAAAACAACACAGCATACCTCTCCAAGTATAGATGAGACTAGCATGGAACCACAGGTTCCCTCCACTGCTGATGAGGCAGCTCCTGCCGAAAAGGTCAAGCCTCTAAAGGAAAAGAAGTCTCCGTCCATAAAGGCTAAGGCTGTTGCTAAACCAAAAGTTGTCCAAACACCTGAAGAATTTGCCCCTGAAAAAAAGGTGGAGCCAAAAGCAAAGCAACATACCTCTCCAAGTAAGGCGGAGACTAGCATGGAGCCACAGGTTCCCTCCAGTGCTGATGACACGGCTCCTGCAAAAGTCAAGCCTCTGGAGGAAAAGAAGTCTCCTTCCCCAAAAGCAGGAGCTGTTACTCAACCAGAAGTTGTGTTAGCATCTGAAGAACTTGCCCCTGAGAAAAAAGTGGAGCCAGAAGCATCCCAAGCAGCAAGTAAGGCGGAGATTAGCGTGGAGCCAAAGGTTCCCTCCATTGCTGATAAGGCAGCTCCGGTAGAGAAGGTGAAGCCAGTGAAGAAAAAGAAGT
>JAAUXU010017127.1_pt1 | contig 21890 bp, 22 predicted proteins | sample 7278151 | NCBI WGS metagenome assembly JAAUXU01 (sample SAMN14350113, study PRJNA611818) | marine sediment metagenome | isolation source: surface marine sediment (1.8m) | place: French Polynesia: Moorea | collected 2018-08 | reverse complement strand
CCCCCCCCCCCCCCCCCCCCCCCCCCCCCCCCCCCCCCCCCCCCCCCCCCCCCCCCCCCCCCCCCCCAAGCAAGAAATCCTTGGTCTGAAGCATCTCACGGCCTTTATCCGGACGTTGAACCGACGTACGCTGTGGTAAGAGCAGTTTGTGTAACTCGTTCGTTCACCCCTTATTATAAGGACTGCCAAGCCATTTTTTCCCTCTTCCTCAAGAGAAGGCCTAAATCGTCGTCGTCGTCGTTGTCGTCGTCGTCGTCGTCGTCGTCTCATCATCTCGCGAGTTTTCATGGTCACGGACAAAAGAATAGGGAGAGAGCGCCAAGAGATCGGAAAAGTGGGGGCGCGGTTTCCGCCACATTTAAATATTCAATGACCCAGCCAGCTCTAACATTGCCGCCACCATTAGGCCTACAGCAAAGGTGGGCCTGACTCCTGTCCTAAATCACTCGCGCGTAATTCGATTTACCCGGTAGAGGAGCTTCTACACTGCACAGCACATGCACACGAAGAATGGAAAGCATTTTCGCATAGTTCGTTGAGCCCGACTTTACTTTCGGACGAGAAATGGTAGCTAGCAGAACTTTCGGCATTGAAGAACAAAACGACAAAGCGCGATATTTCTACCTGCAGCCATCATCTCGGCAGTTTCTTCTCCTACTTCGCGTACTTGTTCTTCTTCGTCGTCGTCATCCACGCGGGCTGCTGCCAGAAGGACTCGGCTGGAGAAGAGAACTGAACTGCCCTTTGTTGACACTTATCTTTCTCTCGCATCGCTCCTCCTTCTTCTGACGGAGGTCGTTTCCGTTTCCGTCTTTTGTCTGCCTCTGCCTGTTCCGGCAATTAAATCTACATGTGAAGCCTTCACAGGCCTATCCTGCCAGGGCCTGCCCTGCCCCGCCTAGGCCTGGCTGCCTGCCTGGCTGCCTGCCTGGCTGCCTGCCTGCCTGCCTGCTCGACTCATAGATACAAGGAGAAGAAGCAAAAGCAAGAAGAACGGAAACCCCTCTTTTTGGCAAATTTCCTCTTGCTTCCCCTCCTCTCCTACTCCTTTCTGCGAACGTTTCTGCGAGTTGGAAATGGGGTTTACGACTTTTACGAGACAGTTCATCCAAGTGAAGCGACTCCTTCGTCGTCGTCTTCATAAGAAGGGTTAGGCCTACCCCGGTACTTGGTCAAAGGAGTGAGAAAGGGCACCTTACCCCCCCGCGAGATACCCTGGCCGAGAGAGTGGAAGAAGAGCCCCAAGAAAGAAGAATTACCATGGCGTTAATCAAGTTGCGCTTCATCGTCATCACCCTTTACCCCTCCCTCACGTCGGACTGGGGTCGCTCAACATGCATGGTCCACGCTATAGCGCTGGTGGGACCGCTACATAAGTGCTGCTGCAAGTCTTCGTCGTCTTCGTCGTCTTCGTCGTCGTCGTCTTCGTCGTCGTCGTCTTCGTCGTCTTCGTCGTCGTCGTCTTCGTCGTCGTCGTCGTCGTCGTCGTCTTCGTCGTCGTCGTCGTCGTCGTCGCTGCTTTCTAGTAGAAAGAGCCGTCGGAATGGAATTGGTTTATATCTGGATGGGGTAAAAATCCATGCTTGTGGAAAGTAGAGCACATACAGCCTCTCCTCGCTGTCTGGCTGCAAGTGCGCGTGTGCGTGGACCCCAGCCAAAAGTTTTTTTTTCGCTGCTTCTGCGCTTAAAAGATCCCCCCCTAGGCCTTATGCAGGCCTGGTGTGACCGACTTTGGAGCTTGAAGGCCCTTGTCAGAGAAAAAAAAGAACGCTAAAAATATTAGACGGGGGCTCCCCGAGAAGAAAGTCAAAAACCTGGCAGCGTGGGTTGAGTCTGCTCACAAGGGGCTCAAGAAAAGAATAGCTAACTAAGCCAAACGCATGCGCGATGCATGTGACATCAGTGGAATACACGATTATTCCTAACAATTGCCGGCAGGATTGAGACTTTATTTACACAGATTGAAATCGACAGCTCCCCCAGTCCCGGCAATGAATGTAAACTAACTACTGTGACTGCGCGTCTATGGAAATAAAAGTTCCTGTGTGTTAAAGAACGGAGGGAGAGGATGGGGAGACATAAAACAAGGCATCAAATCTGAAATGGTCGGGGGGAATGAGACTGAGGAAACAACGAGAAAAGAGAGAGAAGATACTTTTTTTCTCTTCCTTGTTGCGTTACTCAAAACATCAAGGACCTGCTTAGAATACGAAATGGCCTTTTGTTCCAAGTTGTGCACCGTATTTCACATACTGTGCTTATACAGTACGAGGCCTGGATGGTACGTAGTGTGCGGCAGAGAGTATTCCAAAGACGATATGAGCCAAAAAGAAAGAGGCTCTGTTAGCAGGCACCGAGAAGAAGAATGAGGAGAAACCAACGCATTGGCCTAACAACGGTGACTCCCACAAAGGTGTCTTTTCACTTACACTTGCGTGAGCAGGCAATTTATCGTAGGACTACTTACAAGCACAGAGCAAGGAAAGTTTATCAAGGCAGTTTTCAAGGAGTCAACCCCGAAAACTGCTCTTTGTCCCCTTTCTTCTCCTTTCCTTCTCCCTTTACGACCGCACATCAACCATTACATCGAAGAGAACTGAAAGAAGGGGGGGGGGGGAATAAAGCAGTAAAGAAACAACTTTCCATAAGAATGACTTCATGCATATTTCGGCAATGAAGAAGTTTTCGCTACTTTTCACTGCCGTCGCCGTCGTTGAACAACAATGTTGCTTGTGGAGAGAGAAAAAACTGTGTGAGAAAGGAGAGAATCTAATATCTCATACACAAATGTTCGGAGAATCCTCACTACTTCATTACGTATGGGTGCAAAAGAGAGAGATTCCTTACTAAACGGAACGGTTTGATCCAGGGTCTCTTCGACCGGACTCAGACGTGCTTGTATCAAACGATCTCGCACACACAACGCGCGCGTGCGCGAAATCCTCCAAGGGACCAACCAAGTTTTCTGGCCAGAGAATCTCTAGCTTCCCTCCCCCCCCCCCCTCCAGGTCGTAGAAAAAAAGGGGGGGGGGGATTTTTACGAGTCGAATGTTAAAGAAGCCCCCGAACCCTTCTTCATTTCGGTCACAGGTGAGGAAGAAGCAATCAGCAGGTCTCGATATTGCGCACTTTAATGTGAGAATTCATATCTGAAACACTCGTAGCCTAGAAAGAAAAAAGGTGTTCGTGTTCCTTGTACAGTCTTCAATCGCCTAATACCCCCCAGCAGCAGAGAGAAGTCACTGGATTGCCAAAGTTGAGCGAAGGCCATTTCGGTGCAACTGCTATAAGGAGTCGTCCCTCTTTCTTTCATCCGGACATCTTTTTGAAAGCTTTCTCCTACGTAATACTTAGGGCCTCCATGAAACGGGACGGCAAATTTGAAACGTGGAGCAACAAGAGCCTGAGTGCCAGAACAAAGAACAGGGACGAGTCCAGAAGTCCTCCAGCCGCCCTGACTGGAGCGCCCCTGAGAAGTTTGTCGGCCACCTGTGCAACTGCTGGGGGAGGATCTTGGTCCAGAGCATCAAGTGTCTCCAGAGGCCGCCCTCCCTTTTTTTGCGGCTCACACTGCGTCTCCGTTTCATCCCGGAGGAGGCTAAGGGAGCAATTCGGGCAGGGCTGAGAGAGTCGGCGGAAGAAGACATTACTGCAACAGCCACTACTACAACGTCGAAGGAGGAAGAAATTAATGGGACGAGAAGAGTGAAGAAGGCGAAGGGAAGAAGGAGGGAGGAGAGGCCTAAAGATGCAGCTCCAAAGAGAGGCTCTCCTACTGTCGAGAGAGATGAGAGTTTTGGAGGCATAACTGCTGCCATTGTTTCATGGCAGGCCTTCCCACCAGAGAGAGAGAGAGAGCATTAATGTCTATGACTCTGGTTGCTTATTTCTGCAGAGACAAGTTACTGTCTACAAATTGTTTACTAAAGTTCTAATAGCGTTTCACTCTTTAATAGACGATTTGCAGAACACTTTGCTGCCTGGCAGAAGACGCAGATTGCAGGATGTCGTGTGGCGTTTCGGTTGAGTAAAAAAAACCCCACGTGTGGATTAATCGATCGATCTACTAATCTACGGAGAAGAGACGGACTGACAGACAAACTGACAAACAGACAGATTGAATGAGATGAAGATTGATCGGGCGACAAAGTTGACCTGGTTGTTGCCAACGTCTTTGACTCTCATGTGTGCTTGATCCGATGCGCATTTTCTGCGTGACATATTTCTGGTTTGCCAGAGCCACAAATGTGATTTGCTAAAAGGGGTGAAAGGAGAGAAGAAAAGACAGCCCCTGGCTTGGAAAGTTATCCGCACAGGAAAACGGTTCTGACAAGCGGAGAATCTATTATGGGCGGTTGGCCAACGTTAAAAAAAAACAGCAAATTGACTCGGAGTGGTTCTGGAGGAGGAGGACACACACACACACACGCACGCACGCACACACGTACGCAGAAAGAAAGTACACAGAGTATCGCATCGAGGCTCATTCATTACTTCTGTGCATGAAGACCTGGATGTAAACAGAAGCACTGCGATTATTAAGATCTTTTATGAGTGTGTGTAGCGAGCACATGTATGTATATTATTTATACATGTACACGTGTGCGTGCAGATGAGTCGCCGTGAAATAGCGGTCCTCGTGAGGCACTCACAGCAAATGAAATGGCTGGGGAAACAGATGTTTTCGGGGGGGGGGGGGACACACAACGATAGCGCTGGCGCGCGCGTGTGTGAACGCTGCAACAGCAAAAGCATGGGGGGTCTCCTCGCCTCCAGTACCACTGTTTTCCATTCTCTGCCTCTGGCATTTCCTAATTTGCTTTTTCACGCTCTAACAATTTGCAGGCACTAAATATCGAGCAGTCCAAGGGTAGATGAAGATGAGAAAGAGCGTTCGTTCGGTGTGTACAGATAGTGCACGCACATTCGCACTAAGCCTTACTCGCATCCTGCACTGCTATTCTTTTCCTTAATGTCTCTGCATTAACGTCTCCTGCCGCCTCGGGAATAGGGGGTGTTCGTGCTCGCACAATCCAGGAGTGGGGGTGCGGTGAGCATCACGTAACATTATTGGTCCGGCCGAAATGTGCATTTGTGACGGATGCAGATCCACTATTTGCCCAGAAGGAATGATAAAAAAAGGGAGCAGAAAACTTATTTACGTCAGCTTCAGACAGTTGAGTCCACAAGACAAGTCAGCAATCTTCTACAGTATGTCCTAACAAGAATTGGCCAGTCCTGAATGTCTGACAATTTTTTCCATAACATATTCTGTCTTGCTGAAGAAGGAGGAAATGACTAAATGGTTCGAGGACATTTGTGATTGAATTGCTCGATTCCTTTTTTTCCCCCTTCTGACTCTTGCGCCTGTTTAGTTTGGGTCTAACAGGTGACTTCCCCCCCCCCTCCCCCCCTCCCTTCGTCGAACACGCCAACACTTTTGGCACACACTGTATATCTTTGTTGTCTCACCCATGTTCTTTTTCTCTCAGTCCCCATTGTCTCGCCATAACCAATCTGGGAACAGCCCCAGGATGGTGGAGGAAAGAAGAAGGCTGGAAATCAGTAGAAAAAACGGACTCGCGCGCGCGCGCGTGCGTGCGTGCGTTACTACACAGCCGAGGGGAGCAACAAACAATGTCGTATGTATACAAACAGCCTCCTTCTTTCTGTCGTCGTCGGCGGAACCCATTTTCCCCCATTCCAGAAAAGCCATTTCGCTTGCCCACGATTCCCCCCCTCTCCTTCCTCTCCCCTTCATTGTCTCTCGCCCGCTCGCTGGCGGAGCAGTAGTAATATGATGGGATAGCGGCAGCTAACTGCTTGCCCATACAGAATGGGGATTTCTTACCTTTTATATGTCTGTGTGCAGGAGGACGACAGAGAAGGCAACACGAGGAAAATATGAGCTTTTTTTATACTGACAAAGAAAAAAAAATAAAAGAGAGAGGAAAAAAAGGCATTGGAGATTTGTTTCGTCAAAGGTGTTCCCTCCCCCCTTTATATCCACGCCCCCCACCCCACCCCACCCCTCCCCTCCCAAAAACACCCACCCACACTTTGCTCTCATTGAGTTTAGCGAAGTAGTAGCAGCAAATTCGTTTCATCTCACGCCTCTTTCAGCAGCAGCCAAGAAAAGCTATCGCAGATTCTGCCGTCCTCATTTTATCGCCTGCAGTGCAGAAGCACCGGTGGAGGAGGAGGAGACCGGAATGTTCTTCTTCAAGGGATCACACCCAAAACCATCCAAGCTGGCACGCGCGCACGCAGAGAGAGAGAGAGACCAAGTTCGCACGCGCAGGCAGGAGGGAGATCGGAAGAGAACACACGCACGCGCGCGCACGCGGGCACACGCGCACACAGGCACATTCCTATCTCAAAATTTGATGGCCATTGAAGCTAACAGCGGAAAATACCTTAGGAGCAGTTAAGGTTATTCGCCCGGGCCGATAAAAGAAGCGTTTAGGGGAAGGAGAGCAGGCAATGAATCGATAATGTGATTGCCGAGTTAATGCTGGAAATGTCCCGCAGAAAAAAAAAGTCGAGTTTTTTTTTTCGATAAAGAAAGAAAAGAGTTTTCTCTTAGAGCTTTTTTTTCCCTACTCGAAGAGAAACAAGAACAACCCCAGCCTCAGCTTTGTTAATCTCCCATGCTTCTACTAAAATTGGCCATAACCCCCATCTCTTTTTCTCGCCCTGATACCCTACTGCACTGCACAGTTGCACCCACCAACAGTGAGAACAGGGGGGGGGGGTGATTTTTATAGCCTCGACGAGAGCGCTTTTAACAACGTGTCAATTCATTGGCCGGAGGGAGGAGGACGAGCCGGAGCAGGAGGCGGAGGCGGCGGGGACGGAGTAGGGGTAGAGTCGAGAAAACGAACGGAAGTCGTAAAAATCAAAAAGATACCAAAGCTGCTCTTGAGGGTGGAAGAGAGAAAGATTTATAGGGCAATGTTGCGGCTGTGCGCACTGGGACGAGCCCGGAAAAAGCAGACGAAGAAGAAAGAACAGTCGGGTACTTTGCTCTATAAGGTGAGAGAGTGGAAGAAGAAGCGCCAATAGCTTAGCCAAGCGCCATTTCTTCATTACTTCTCCACTCTTTTTCACCCTGTTTTTGTGCATGTATGATGACACATTGCAGGAGGACTTGCCTAACTAGTGTGGCAGACTCAGTCCGAGCAACCTCTCCTCGCATGACTCCTGGCCATTGGTAGTAGACGTATCGTAGACTTCGTGCGTGCCTCAGTAATGTACACACACACACACACACACACGCGTAAACCACACAAAAGCCATTTGCAGTTTTTTGGATACCCCCCCTTTTTTTTGAATGAGCGATGATGATCCTGGGCTCGTTTTGGCGGAAATCAGCGGCTAAGGATGAAAAAAAATAGAGAGAGACAAGGGCTAATTGACGTAGTGCGTAATTGCGCCAACGGCCATTGCTTCACTAAACACCGGAGATCCCCACCACCATGGCCACCACACCCGGAGCAGCTGTCAATCGAGGAGGAGCAGAAGAAGAACGTCCAAGTCCAAGTGGCTTTGACTGCGAAGGGCATCATTGTGGGGCCGTCGCAGTGACATTTTCGGTTAAATTTATGGCCACGAAATTTACTGCCGTCAATGGGTTCCTCCACGGCCGGCCAGCGTCGACCACCGCAGACGGGGTCTCCTGCACGTAGCGCGGCCCCTCCTCCCTCCTCGGAGCGCAGGAGGGGGAGCTTGGTTTTGTTCTTCTCCTTTTCATTTGCCCCAGTAAACATTTAGCAAACGTTGCAAAAGCGGACCAGTCATGCACAAACATCTTCCTTTTGTAGCGAGCCATTCCAGAAGCCTCGGCTGATTGGACTTGAGAAATGACAACAGGGCTCTGCTTGCACGGGGCAATAACTTCAAGAGCTTCAACGTGAATTCGGCTCAGCAGATGAGTCGCAAGTGCAACTTGCAAACCCATTAGCGTTGCCATTTTTTTTGGCAGATGAATCCGCGAATCTCCCCTCCCTCCCCTTCGGCAGAAGGAGTCAAAACTTTTTCCTCCTCTTTTGTCGTGTCTTCTCTGCCTTCCCCAGTCTCTCCACTTCAGTGAAATTTAAAGCCTGTCTTCCTTTTGCACCAATCAGACGTCGAGAAAGATCGCAAAAATTCCGAATCTCGCCCAACCAGAAGGTCTCGCGGATTTTAACGCTTGGACGGAAGAAGGAGGAGAAGAAGAGCGCACATTGCACATGTAGCTGTGAGCTGCACAATCAGACAGAAAAAAATGAAGCCTGCAAGACTTTTGTCTGATTGAAATGTTTGCCAGGTAGGGGCTGGTGCACCTGGAGTACGTACAAGACACCTGAAGACTAAATTTGCTTAAGGAACACAGTGAAATGTCCATGTTCTTCTACCTCCCAGGGACGAAAATCTGAGTTGATCGCACCTTTGTCGTGCTGGCTTTGGGAGGCCTGAATTCCTACTTGAACAAATGTACATTGATGCTTCCATCAGGGTTTCCGAAGACGAGTCTGGCCAGACATATCTATTGCCACCAAAGGTATGACAACGTCGATGGTTGGCCAAATCCGAGTGTCTCGCCAGACGAGATCTGTGCGCCGCCTCCGAAACCACGTCCACGTACAGCGAGGTCGCCTGTTGGCCTTCGCGGGTGGAAACTGCGATCCAGCCGCGGTCGCAATGAGTAAAACTATGCATAATGCAGAGGCCAAAGCCATAACACGGCCAATTAAACTGTTGCACCACGCTCATTTTCAAACAAAATTCGCCAGGGGAAGAAGAACAAGCCGAATGCGAGGCAATAAATTAGACGCAGGAAAGTTCACCCACTAGTGTTGCATTTCGCTGCCGCAAAATGTGATATATGGATATTTACATACCCCACATTTACACCATTGGATTTGAAGTCCAAGTTTTCCAAGCCCCTCCTGCCTGCCCATCCGCCCCCCCCCGGCCTGCCCGCCACCCCGCCTGCTTGCTTGCACTACATTTTGTTAGGCTGAAACTGTGTGATTTTATCGTTGTTACAAAAAAGGCTCTGGAGAGAGAGAGATAGTTTTCTGGCCAGAAAACGGCAGTTTTCCTCTCCCATTTATGGTCAGCCGTCAATGTGCATAGCAGAGTCCTCCCTCCTTCCCACTCGTATGCACATGAGAGCGCCATTAAGTTGATTTACCGCCCATCAGCTGGTCGAGGGCTTCAATTGCAATTCAGAAAAGACGGAAAGCGATATTATTGGTGGCGACGCATGACGGAAGCAAGACGACGCTTTCGCGGCCGCGGCCACGGCCGCCGCCACGGCCGCCGCCACGGCCGCCGACACGGCCGCCGACACGGCCGCAGCCACCGCCGTCCAGACGACTCCTCCGCACATGCACGTGTCGGCGGCCGGCGCCGCCGCGTACATACTTCGATGGCTCTTTTGGCGGGAGACACTCAACGGTTTCCCTGCTATTAATGCATGGAGGAGGCATTAACGGACGTGCATACAGCAAGACATTATAAGTATGGCGTTACCGGGTGTGCACGCAGCAGGACTCGTATGCGAAACCCATGGCACTGCTGGATGTGCATATGGCAGAACTTATCTATGCATATGACATTTTGAATGTGCATGCCCGAAGTTCATGGGCGGCACGGACCCAAATACTAAGGTGGATCCCCTCGGCCGGCCGGACTTGTCATGTACTCCAGGACCCGCACTGGCCATGCCCTTGTTCAGCTCCTGATTAATGAAAAGAATCCCAGCCACGCCGAGCACCTCCGCCAGTAACGTCTAGCCCCGCCAGATGCGCATTGAGCAGGACTTGTCCGCGCACTGTGATGCGGCGCACGCAGTCCGGGCTGGCGCGTGCGGCGGTCGTTGGGTGAAGGACTCCTCCACACGCCGTCCGAGTACAAGGTGCGTGCGTTGGTACGTACATAAGGCAGAAATATTCTAAATTACTGCAGTGCTGGGTATTTGCCTCGTAATGCACAAAGGGGCAAGAGAGAAAAGTCTCTGCCTGCCTCCTGCTTGCCAGTGGTTGCGTCGGTGCCTACTGGAACTACTGCGCCCTTGCTATTCTTTGCCCCAGAGAGAGGGGAGGGAGCGAGGGTGAATTGTGGCGACAGCGAACGCTCGTAATTTTCAGATGTGTCAGCCCGAATTTAATCTCGAGGCGAGTGAGCGAGCGAACAAGCAACAATACACACGCACTCACACACATACACGCGCGCGCGCGCGAGGAAAGAGGGAAAGAAGGAAGGAAGGAAGGAAGGAAGGAAGGAAGGAAAAAAGAGGGCTCAAGAAAGGAGAGAGAGAGAGAGAGAGAGAAGGAAGGGGACTCAACTCATAAACGGGGGCAAACATGGATGCCAATACTTTCCCCTCAACCCTCCCCCCCACTTCGGACCGAGCCAAGTGTTCGCATGTACGAAGAAGAAGAGCCACAACTCGACGAGGCAGATCAGCCTCACCTACACCTGAGTTGTTGGCCGCCGCCACCGCCAGCTCCGGCGGGGACATCCAAGTCACGGGCCAAGATACGTCGGGATGCGTGCATCTTCTCCGAGTCGAACCTGTTGGGCGTGCCGGACTTCCTTGACCGTGTCTGGTAGAGGTGCCAAGGGTGTGTGAGAGAATCAAACAAGGGGACCAGCAGCAGTGAGATTATTGGACACAAATGCTGATTTATATGAGCAAACAGATTGCTGCTCTCCAGGATAAGAGGGAGTCCAAGGCTCGGTCACACCCCTGTTTTGCACGGGATCGACACAGAAAATGACTATTACTGTTTCGCAATTAAAAAAGAAAAAGTCCGGGAAATCGTTGCTCTGAGAGCTCTCACGAACGCAATTTCTACGTATGCCGAAAGTCAGTAATTAAGGGTCATTGAGTGCGTGTGCGCGCGTGTGTGTCGCTAATAATCATTGGCCGGCGAATGGCAATTTCCCCTTTGATTAATGAAAAGCCAAACATGATGGCTGACGGCTGACTGAGGAGGAGACAATTATTGTTTGACCGACCTCAACTGTGTCCTACTGAGCTGCACGACGCTTGCGTGTCTGTCTCTGCCGGACACTCAGTATATTTTTGCGCCAAATGTCACATGTACGGGGCTCCGAAGAGGAATGGCTGCACTCTGGACTGACAGGTGCGCGTGTGCGCTCATGTAAGCAGAGGCAAAATGTTTAGAAAGGCACGCAAACACAAAGGCCTCCCTTTACCGCCGGTTTTGAAAGAAATCAGGCCATGCACTGACTATTGTTGGGGTTTTTTTTGTCTCCCTCTGTGATTAAGTTCTGACACTACCATGCTTCTCCTGCTGCATAGGTGGACACAACAATGTTGCAGAGCATAAGGGGCACCAGTGTGAGGTAACTAATGTACTGGCAGCAATGCCGGCCTCAAGTAGGACACAATTGCTATATATCTCTCTGTGTGCCTAACAGATCGTTAAGTGAACTAGTATGTGCAACTTGCAGCAGCAACGTGCACTTGAGAAGACGAGGGCTTCGTAATTACGCCTCTCGAAAGTGGTCTTTTTCAGTCTCATAACTACATTTGTCGTACACACTACCTCAAACGTGCGCACAGTGTCTATTGGTGCCGCCACTCATGAAGAGTGTGCGTGTGTGCTCGTGCGCCTCTTCAAAGCTGCTTGCAGTTCATTTGCAAGACTCATAAGACAATTGTGGTTTTGTGCGTGTGCGTACGTGTTGTACCCACACACGTTTTGTGTGTGTGTGTGTGCGCGCGCGCGTATGTACGTGCTGTACCCACACACGTCCACCACATTGCACACTGCCTGGGGCTCCTTCGTTCGGGATTTGCCTCGGCACCATTTCATTATTTTCCCATTAGATACCCTAATTGCACTGCACCAGCCTAATTATGGCTAATGCGACGCAACGGATACAATATTACTCGCTGCTGCTGCTGCTGCCACTTCTTCACCATTGCGTTGGTACATGGAGATGAGTAGACACACACACACACACACACACATCCTTTCCTCCACAATCAGTACGATCAAGGGCAGTGGTATGGGGAGTCCAAGCCTACCTCATAATGCCTGTCAGCCATAGACAAGCCGTCCTTTTTCTTCTCGTGGGCCTCGTTCTTCTCGCTGTCCTCCTTCTTCTCCGTGTGGGCCACGTACTTCTGCAAGAGGAAGCAAGGGCTGTAATTATTTCATCGTCGCAGTCTCTCGGTCGACTGAGAGCTCTTTGCTTCTCTCTCACTTCTCTGCTCTTTGCGTGTTCATAAAAAGGGCGTAAAACGCTAATCAGCCATTCACAGACGTCATCTTCTTGCTGTTGCCCCCCAGATTGAACTGAATGGACCAATAAGCGGGTGCTCAACTTTACAGCTCTTTCACGTGCCTATAAAGTTCAGTTACGACTGCGCTGTGTTTGTTGTGCTGCGCTGAGCGCCGGTGACAAAGCGGGGGATACAAGTGGGTGGGAGGGAGCAACAGGGTGATGGGCAACGCGCCGTCCAACGCGACTGAGGCCACGCACAAGACGAGGATGTGAACCGCCAGAGAGACACAAAGAAATATTGGAGTCGAGAGCGAAACTCCAGAGCCGACTATTACGCCATTAACAGAGCAATTTGTCTGTTTGGCAGTGGAAACGGATATAAGCACACACAAATCATCCTCGCATAATAACCTCCCACCCGCCACCATAACTACCTCACACCGTTAATCTCTCAGGAATAATTGATTTCGATAGAAATAAATGCATGGTTGGGAGGCCCTGGGAGATTCAACAGGTAGGCAGCATAATAGTAGACAAGCAACCACTCAAACAAAGGCTCCTCTTTTTGCTCCCTCGGCATCTCGGCAAAAAGGGGCGAAAAACTTTGACATCTTCCTCACTTCTCCCTCCTTCCTCCTCTTCTTGACTCGGCCAGACCACGAGGGAAACATCAAGAAGAGGACTCAGAAAAAGAAAGAGGTAAGTACGGATTACTGCACTTCATCATATCCTTGAACACTCCCAAGCCTCAGGGCTGAAGACGCTCATAGCTGGGAAGGGAAGCAAAAGAGGGGGTGTCTATGCAGTCAAGTGCTCTACTCATTTTCTGCGGCGGAGCAGTCAGTGTCTGGTCGAGTAAGCCTGAGAGGAGAGACGTTTGACAAATGAGGCGCATGAGGAGAGAACTCGGATGGCGATTTGTCAAGTGGGTTAACACTGTGGTGGCCCACACGCACGCACACACACACACACACACACACGCAGGCGCACACACAAGAACTACACATGCACAGAAGCAAGGAGGGGAAAGGGGAACCCCCCTTTTTTACCCGTGTCAGCGATCTTGTTCATGATGGGGAGATAAAATGATGATGATTTGAGAGTTTAAGGGACTGCGCGTCAGTTGCGCAGACAGTTAGTTTGTCTGCGGGCGTGACTTCCACGACTGCAGACAAGGACTTCTCCGTCTCCATGACGGGGGGACGAGTACGTACGTCAGCATGCGCACCTGAGCTAGTGAGACACGTCCCTACTGCCAGATCCATACGGTCGAGAGGAGAAGCGAATCTTATGCATTGTAAATCAACCCTAAGTGAATGCACTCAATTGCAAATGCTGCGTCATATCCAGACATGAATGTGTGCTGGGGCACTCACTTCGCCGTAATGGAACCTCTCGCGCAAACTTTAAAGCCTCGACTACACTTCGGGCCGAATCGAGGCCTACAATTTTTTCTTAAAAAATTCATGACAATGTAGACGGTTCAAAAATTAAGTCCAAATGTTTGTCCAGGTATAGTTAGTTTTAAATCGATTTTCATTTGTCCCGGACGAAACATAACGCAGGACGTGCAAGCATGTATAGAGTGTGAAGAAAAGATGCCGAAGTTTGTATCCAAAAACACACAATTTGGGCCCAAAATGACAAGCTTAGAAAGTTCGTGTACTGCAGGCTACACTATGGATCATCTTCTCAATCAAACAGGGTTGACAAAAGTCGTCAACCGTGGACAAGCAGTGGATGGAGCTGCTTTTCTGGACCGGCCCCGACGCAGCTGCTGGATGTCACGAAATGGAATCAGACCTTGGACACCTCGACCTGGGTCATGTCGACCTCGAGCAGGCCTATCACTTGATTCCGCACGGCTTCCTCCCACTTCCAGACTGACGGCGGCTGCTTCGTGGTTGGCGCGAAACTTGACCCTCCATCTTTTCCTCTACACCCTGTCTACGGTTCCGCAGAGCACTTCTTGGCCCATGATTAACTATGTTATTCTCCCCCCCCCCCCCTTTTTTAATGCAAATTACTGTCATGTCCACTGTCGGGCCCGACCCAGCGTACTGTGACAACAGTTACACCGAGCTCGAGTCCGCCAAGCTTGAGCGAATGTCAAATTTATTTCGCGCGCTTGAATCGCCGCGCTATTTTCTATTAGCTCCGGCGGTTTCAGTGCTTTAACCCCGTAATTAGCTAATGATTCGGCCACGACAGGAGAAAAGAGACGTGATTAACTTAAATGGAGGCAAAAGAAGAAGAAGGGGGAAAAGTTTTTTCCGCTTCGCGTTAATCATGAACCTTCTCCCCCCTCCTCGAATTAATAGTGCACCGTTGTTGCAGAAGTATAAGTATAAATGTTGCCGGTTGCCTCATTGCGAGAGCCATGTAATTACCGGATCAAAAAATCTAGATTAATGGCGTCGGCGCCTCTCGCCAAAAAACCGGTCGTTATTAATTTTTGGGAAAAAGAGCTCCGGCGCCAGCCAGAGGAGGACGAGGTAGAAGTAGCAGAAGCAACCAAGCCAAGCGGATCGAAGGAAGGAGACCCGAATTAATTTGCTTTATGGTCCGTGCACGTCGACAGCGACAACTGCGTCCAGAATCAATGTTGAGAGGGGGGGGGAAGGAGGAAGGCACCGTGACCCCCACATCGGAAGACCCCAAAACATTGTTGTTGTTGTCGAGTTTTTGTGTCTTTCCTCCAGCTCGGTGAAAGATGTCCACAAATTACAATGTCACTTGAGGGGAAGGGGGGAAGTTGTAATATGTTTATGAGGTCCTGAGTAAATGTTCCTTTTTCCTCACAGCAGCAAATTCCACATGCAAAATTAGCCATGTCCGACATCCCTGGTCCTCGTAAAAAGAGGACGAGATCCTCTGACACAGACTTATTGACCATGATCTTGATTGCAGGAGCAGAGAGAGAGAGAGAGAGAGAGAAGTGACGACGGGCGCAAAATTACATTTGCGGTTTTTTGACGGAGAAGCAGGAGTAGAAGGGGGATTTCTCTTCTCTCTTCTCCCTCTTCTCCGTCGTCGAGATGAACAGCAGGGAAAAGTCAGACACATTTGGAAGTAATGTCTCTAGACCACGTGGAGTAAGAGAGAAGGGGGATATCATATGTCGCTCACGTATGGCTGTAGGATGCTGCGTCAAACCCAAGGAGTGGTGGAGAGAGAAGAAAACTCTTTCATACTTTTTTCTATGGCTACGTTCTACTATAACATTTACGTACTGCATTGTATTGAATGAATATCCCAGTACATATACGGCAAAAGAGCCTTTGCTTTTCATGTCTTTTTCTCTGTCTCTCCAGGGCTGCAGCTGCAGAAGAAAGGGGGACGACGACGCTGCCGCAAAAGAGTCGGACAAGGACATCGTTTTGCTCGACCGAACAAGTTCACTACTCGATTGCATTAACATACGATGCCTGATGCTTGGACATGAGTGGCTTTTCTGACTAATCTTGTCTGGTGGAGACGCCCAAAGGGATTAGGAGCGCCCCACTTCATCTGCAGCACTACTTTAGTAGAGAGAGAGAGAGAGAGAAAGAAAGAGAGCGGCGAGACTGAACGGATCTCAAAGTCTTCTGGTCTGGCCATAAAGACAAACTACGCACTGTACTTTTTTCGCGGCTACGACGAGGGAGGGAGCAAGAAAGTTTGCTAAAGACACACCCGCGCACAACGCGCAGCAGCGGCAGGCGGGCGGGCAGGAGTGGCACAGCTTTGGAGCATGAAGAAGCAGGCAATTTTCGCTCACACGTACGTGTGCGTGCGTGCGTGAGTACAGACTGTCACAAGACATTGCAGACCGACATTTCTTTTGTAATTGCACTCTTAAATTGAAACACTCTTAGTGCGGCTTTCGTCAGCAACCTCGAGAGAAACAACGGAGGCGACCTCGGGACAGACACCTCAGAAAAAGACGTAGCCTCCGCGGTTGGAGGCCGTGGTGAAGGCCAGAGGAGGCCGTGTTAGCATTTACTGTTGTTGACAGCGTCAATATTTCATTGTCACTCACTTCTCAAACGAAAAAATCGTAGGCTGTGAATTACAATACGTGAAAGTATCAGTCTCAATTTTCTTTTTATGTCCGTAATAGGTGTCCTGTAAATGTCATTGTCATATCTGTTGGCGTGAGTAGAACCAAAGTCAATGTCACAAGTAGTACGCAGGACGCATTGCATAAAATAAGTTGGTCGAGCACTGTACTTGTTACACCCAACAATCCCGGAGAGTTATGACATGAGCAAGAATTATTGCAGGTGTCGAGGTTCTACGCTGCAGTCACCCTCGGTTCCGGACTTGCAGACACCCCAGTTTCCGCACCATTCCGGAGCTGTCGCATGACTTACGACGTGAGCAAGACTTATGACACTCTGTAACTACACATCCTTCAAATTCGACTAATTGCGTGTAAGACATCCTGCCTGGGTACGGTAGTCGGAACTGTTAGGCCCCACTGCAACTCTGTATCCCCACACTGCTGATGCTAAGTCACGCCACGCCCATGCCAACACGCCCCCCGCCACTCTTGTCTCTGTGCGCATTTTGGGGCACATCTGCTGCTCACTGCGGATGCCACGCCCATGTGAACACGCCCCACGCCGCTCTCGTCTCCCCTTTCAGGGTATCGGCCCACTTTCTGATGCCACGCCACGCCCACGCCAGCACGCCTCACGCCATCTTGGCGTCTGCGTCACCCATTTTTGCGGTTTTTCCCCCTTCTGCTGTTTTTTTTTTTCGCAGGGTCGTTTTCCCCCATCGGTCAGAAGCGATATCAAGTGAGCGAGCACCAAAGGGCGGAGAGGAAAATCTCATCTTGGAAAGAGCAATTTGGCAATCTCTGAGAAGGGAAGAAGAAAAAAGGAAGATGACAAAACGACGGCATTTGGGTTGGGACGAGATGAGACACGACTCGTAGGGATGCATTCAATTGGTGTTGCTGCATTCGTCCACGTCGGGGTTGTGGGGCAAGTTGTCCCCGCACACTCGAGGTGGGAACAAGGGCCAGCCCGGTGCACACAGCTGTGCATGACTTTACCCAAGTTCGTGACTACGTCGAAGGCTCTTCTCATGCAACGAACGTGTCGATTGCAGAAAGCACTCAGTACACTAGAGACATTAATCTCGAATCTTTACTATATCGACGGTTGAGTGTAGCCAAACAGACAAAGAGAAACAGGGTGACATTTGGGGACAAAGTGTATAACTTGTTGGGGGAGGTCAACTGGCTATTTGAGTTAGAGCAATGGGATTGCCACTACTTTCTTCAGTCCATTAAGAAGAGGCTATCCTCTTTTCTCGGGACATGTCGGAATCGCTTTCACATTTCCTCGGTAAGAGTAGAGGAGGTTTCGCTCAAACTGCCCCATTTTTCCCTTGAAGAGTTTAACGGTTATGTCGCTATCTCTTTCCACTAAGCGAATGAGGGAAAGGCAGAGGGAGGGGGAATAGTGAAAGAGCCGGGGAAGTTGGCTTGGAATGAATCTTGTCGGCTAATCTTTGCTGTGATAAATGAACGAGAATTGGGTGTTGGGGAATTTCGCTGCAATTTTCCTTTGTCTGCTGCAGTGCAAACCGCATGCCAGGAGGAGGGACAGTGCTGCGTTCTGGTGTGAAACTGCAATGTTGGAGTTTAGCAGAAAGCCTTTCTTTCTTTTGGAAGGAAAATCGCAACGCAAAAAAGAGCAATTTCCCCATTCAGGTTAGATGACCCGTGGCAACAAGCGCGTGCGCCTTCAGCCACTGCCACTGCCTCGAAGGCTTTATGCGCCCTGCCACAGTAATTCTTGAAGAAGGGAGGCCAGCAGGAAGGAGGGGGGGAAAAGAAAGCCGAGAAAAAGTTCGTTTTTTCTTCTTCTTCCTCGCTTCCAACCCCATTCCTTCCTCTCTTCAAAGGATAGAACTGATCATGCGCACTCACAACCTTTGAAGAAGACACGTGTGCAAGTGAGAATGGCCACTGACTTAGAAGAACTAACAGCTATGAGCAAACAGACAAGGTGTGGCATTATTGTAGCCGGAGGAATAACCCAAGTTTACTTAAACTTGACTCAGACACCTTCAGATGGCAAGGGAGGATTTCTGGCCTGAAGGGGTGAAGGGGAAAGAGATTAAATTGCCAGGAAAGAAGGAAAATGGGGAATTTCCCCGCATTTGATCGGCCAGGCGAAAGGACAATTTCCTTTGACGCCATCACACCGGGATAATCGATTTACCATGCCGCAACACTCTTAGGACAGAAGACGTCTCCCAAGGAGCGGGCTGGGGTTGACAATTACCTTACGCTTTCGTCAGCACCGGGGATAACGGCGAGGGGGTCGTGGCAGGACAGAGTGGACTGGACCCCAGGGGCGTTCTCGTCACATTTGGTGACTTTTCTGCCAAAATTCGACATTTGGTGCTTTTCTCTTCAAAGACCCGGTTACATCACTGGTGGTCACAGCCTCGTTACAATACCAATCGTGGTCCGTAAAGCGAGATAACCGATTTTGGCAAGTCTCTGACTCCTCCACGTGAGACTGTGACCAGCCTGGTGACGGCGTCGTCATTGGCTGCGTCTGGTTTTAATCCCCTGGCGACGACGACGCCGGTGGCCAACGTACACAGAGGAGTCAGCGGCTCACCCCGATTTTTTCCTCTCCCCCCCCCCTTAACCTGTACACTGGAGTCGTGTGCACTGCTCATCCGTATGTACTGAGTAGCCAGTCCGTGGAGAAAGTGTTGCTTTGAGTGAGCGTTACTTGGGTACGTCAATGGGCAATTTCGCCAGTTGTAAACTTGCCCGTTTTCCCCGGGAAAATCGGGGCATAAAATTAAGTCACCCAAGAAAATGGGCAGCACACGGGAACAGAGAGTTACAGAATTGCACGCACGATGTCTCCATTCTCTACTCTGTCTATCTATAGTAAATGAATTTAAACCGAGACATTGAATTATTCGATATCTGACTATTCGTCCCATCCTCCTCCGCCCCAGCCCCCCGGACACCCCCTGAATTTGAGGTAGCGAAAAATGTTCAGCTTCCAATACTGAAGCACGAATGCAAGGAAGAAGAGAGTCTGAAAGGATACGAGGATGTGACATAAATAAACAAAGCCATCGGCTTTCTCTCTCATTTCTATTCATCCCTTTTAACCCTTTCTCTTATTCCCTCGTCTGCGCTGCCCGGTTACCCCATCCACCCACCCACCTACCCTGCAGTATTGCCTTAAAGATCCGTTTAAACTTGCGCGCTTTTTTCCCCCGGACTTCAAAATAAGGCATTTGGCGTACGTGCGGACGAGAAATCGTCTCTGATTCTGGGGCTTCGCCCTGTTACACTTATGAACAACAAACAGTTGTTTGAGTGTGCGTCGACGTGCATCTCACTGCATAGTTGAGGCCTCCCTCTCTCTCTCTCTCTACAGTCCCCTTCATCTCTTCGCCCCAGCCGTTAACGAAAGAAGTTAAATCTCCGAGAGACATCTTTTTTTTCTTGCCTTCTTGCATTTTTATAAGAAAGGACATCTGAGGCTTTACGTAAGTTCAGACTACGTACGAGTGTGCCGCAAGTACAATATAGCATTGCTGTCTGCTGCTGTGTGTGTACTTGCGCACGTACTATGTGGCGTACGTAACTTGTGCGGATAGCCCAGAGGAGGCGTCCCGAGAAATACGGGCGGCGGCAATAAATCGAACTTTGGGATATCTGGTGTCAGACGCGTAGAGCCATCTCTGTGTGTCCTGTACACGTCCAACACATGTGCTTGAGCTCACGTGTTCGTGTGATCGAGTACGTGAAACGTTACATTCCAGCTAGGTTCCCTTGCTTGCATCTCTGCAGTAGCAGTGGTCGAATATGTGAAGCATCGGATACTCGAGTTTAGTTTCTGGCCTCAGTCTCTCTAGCACTAATGATCAAATAGGTGTAAGACTGAACACAAAGCCCAGTTCTGGCTTTTGTCTCTCTCCAGTAGCAGTGCAATGTGGAATATAAGTTTAGCTTGTGGCTGGCATCTCTCTACGTGTAGTACTACAGACAGGGTTGCTACAAAGTTCCCTGGGATTACCAGATGGACCCTAAATCCAAGTGCAGCCAGTCGAATTGAGCGGGACATTGGATGAAGTGTGTACTGGTACACGACATACACGTCCGGCCGCCTCCTGCCCGAACTAGGTGGCACCAGAAATGCTTCTGGACTTCGTCACCAGCCACGCGGACGTGACTTTTTCCAGCACTGCGGAGCCGGACAAGGAGATTGTAAAGTGACTGGACTCGTGACATGGTGGAAATCAATAGAGGATGGCTACGCCTCAGTTCAGTGGTCTCCGGTTACAGTCATAATCCGGTTACAGTCATCACTCTTCCCGGTCCTGATTTTTCACTTCATAAAATGGAGGTATTTTCATGGGCCAAAGTCATCAAACTCCGCTTACGGTCATCTCACTACCTGCGGGAAATTAAAATGTTGGAGTTTTTGAACCCGGACTCTTACCCCATTGGCCGGAGTGGTCAGGTTAATGCAGCTAAGTGCAAGGTTTTGACACACAACAGCGACAGGAGCGTGGCGGTAGCAATGGAGAGGGAAGCCACACACACGGCCAAAACATGCACGAGTTTTAGCTCTGATACCAATAAAAGTTCCTTGCCATTTGTGTTTACTTGTACACTTGTAAACGTTGAATGCAAGTTCAGTTCCCTTGCCCGCAGTTTTGGACCCAAATGTGTAGATGACGCATTTCAAGTATTGAACAGAGCAGAGTAGGAGTCTCACGAGTGTTCTGCAATTCAGGGTTAGCAGCAGACAATCTTCTGCGGCTTGGTACATATTGACCAATGGCACTCAAGAGCCTGCCATTGGAGTCGACATGTGAGTCCATCCGATGATCTGTTGACCAGACATGTTCAGCTGCCTTGACCGAAAAAGCTGTGACTCCGACAATGACGCCCTGAGGTTGCTGTGAACTTTCGTTACACAATGTCTGGTCGAGAAAGCCAGTTGTTCACATGAAATGGACCTGTGCGTCTCTGCTCAGGAGTGGTGATTGAGCACATGAAATGTTGAGTTACTCAGTTCAGTGGTGATTGAACATGAGCGAAGGTCACCACCTCTTGGTCTGTGGATTCTCCGGATTGGATGGTTGTGTAATGTGTACGGGATACATATGACTCCCAAATGGAAAGGAAGACCCCTTCTTTCATTTTCAGTACCTACGCAGAACGTGTAGTACGGAATGGATGCTCGTTTTCTAGGTCCAATGATACGAGCGAGAGCAGCAGCAGCATTATGCATTAGCAACTAAGGTAACACAACCTGATGGGGAGGGAGCGACGTTCTGGAGCAGGAGAATCAAAATCTGACCCACGGGAGTCGTAGGGGACCTAATGTCACTGTACTCGACGACTCGGAGGAGAAAGAGACACGAATGAACGATACACGACAGAGAAAAGAGCTGGAGTTGTGTGTGTAGGACAGTAGTGGAGCACACAAGTAGTACTTGAAGCGTTCACAGAACTGTTGTTCCGACTCAAAAAAAAAAATCTAATCCCCTCCCCCTCTATATGTTGCTCTTCGCCGTGCGTCAAATTCAACCACACGTTTCATGAGCTGAACCCAGAAGATCTCCTGTCTCCGGTTATTCAACCCAGAGGCTCT
>JAAUXU010099861.1_pt1 | contig 21892 bp, 20 predicted proteins | sample 7278151 | NCBI WGS metagenome assembly JAAUXU01 (sample SAMN14350113, study PRJNA611818) | marine sediment metagenome | isolation source: surface marine sediment (1.8m) | place: French Polynesia: Moorea | collected 2018-08 | reverse complement strand
TGAAATGAACTCGGAGAAGGTCAGATTGAGAGTGATCATTGTCTACTGTACTATGAGCTGAGCAGGTGAGAGAGTTAAGAGAGAGAATGTACAGAAATGCAAGCTAGCATATAGATACCGTATGTCTTATAGATACATGAAATATCGTATGTGCTGTAAATACTAAAGTACAATACATTACACAGCGTTTTCTAAAAAAAATAAAAAATAAAACCATCCTGGGCTTGGCTCGGATCGATTCTGCGGTGCTCGAGCTCGGCTATTCTCCGTGCTCGTTACAGCCCTAGTCGAAAGTCTTCAAGCTCCATCTGCTTTGGCTCACCTTGGCTAGTCCATTGTCACATTGTACATACAAGCAGTATATGCCTGACCCTGTAAGTCAGAGTCATATGAGCCCCCCAAAATATTTCTAACAGTTATACACATGTGCTGCACACAGGCGTTTGCCAATTCCATTTTTCTTCCTCCCATCTTGTGTGTACACTGACTCCTAACACCCTCTGCACTGATGAGGATCTTCGCATGTTGTCTAAAGGCCATTTGCAGTCGTCCACTGTGCTTCACAAATGGCCCCAAGGACCCTTGTGCACTCGTAGGGATCTCTGTTTGAGGTTCAAAGGGTGTGTTCAGCCACCCTCTGTTGCACAGAGTGGCTCCAAATACTCTTTACACATACGAGGACCAAAGCTCATTGTGCACAGGGTCCTTTGAGCCACCACTGGGTAGACCAAAAAGCCAAAATTTTGGAATTTGACCGAGTGCATTTGAGGTTTGCTACCTAACGCCAAATGGTGAAGACGTAGTCAAAGCAATACTTTTTAAGTGCCCTCTCTAGCAAAAACATTTTACTACATATGTTCCGTACATAACACGCTGTTCATATGTGGAAGGCCAAGGGATAAAGCTAAGCACACTATCTTCGATTTCATTTGACTACAGTTAAGCATCTGGAAGTTACAAAGCAGGTCTAATTTGACCTAACTTCCTTATATAAGTTTAAAGACAGAGAGAGGACTAAAAGACTGATGAGTTCCTCATTCTATATTTGGCTAGAATGGATCGAAATGGAGTCTTGCGCCAAATATAGCACGCAGAGAGGGATTGAAGTTTTTGGTCTAGCCTTCTGTACAAGGTGACTCCGAACATCTTTGACACTTACAGGAATCTCCACGTGTGGTTCATGGGATGTTTTCAGCCACCCTGTGCTTGACAGGGTGGCTCCAAACGCCTCCCGCACTTACAAGGACCCTTGGAAGTTGCTCCAAGTAGGCCTGTCCCCCGCACGCTGTGACTCCAAACAGCCCTTACACTTTTGCCAGGACCAGGAAAGAGTCACCCTGTGTAGCACCGCGAGTCATTTGTACCCTGTGCCACCCTGTAGAGAGTCTGTGTGAACAGTGAACACTAATCTCATCTTTCGTGCTGCCCCATTATTTCTCCTTCTGCCACCTTCACCCACATTATTTCTGGCACCGATGGAGAGAGACACGCATGACCAAGGTAGTTCATTTCCTTCCTTCCACGACGAACCTGAGGAGCTAAGAAAAACAACTCATGCAGGTGACACCTCAGAAGGTAAATTTGGCACTTTTCTGCCATGCATGAGTGTGAGGAACACCACTTTTTGCTGTCTGGTCTCAGGCTGAGCGCAGCACATTCAGCTTTCCCAGCTTTTTTGCGTCTACAGCTACTGTGGTGTTTTCCTCGTCCTCCTGCAATGGATTTCACCTTATTTACCACGTCACCCAGTGTTGGAAGGCCTACCTGGGCGTCAGGTTCAGCTCCTGCAGAATTTGAAATCGAGCCTCGCTGATTCGCTGACCGCGTGGGTGGTCATCAGCCAAGTGTAAAGTCAGCATGGTCTCACCGATCAAGATCAGCAAAAAGAACTTCAGCATGTTCTCCACCGACATCATGCAGATGCCGAGGTAAAGGCTAGTGCCAGTTATTTAGCTTCAGTCAGTCGCATCTAAAGGTTGCGTCAGGTAGATGGAATCATTGGGAACAGCAGAAAAGAGTCAACTTTTTTACCGTCAAGCGCATGTTTATCGTCATCGAGGACAAATCAGTGTGCGCTGACTAGACCATTTTTTTTACCAATCCAGGCTTTGTAAAGTGTGTTTAACATGTCCAACTGCGGCAGGTCCACTTAGAGCTGTTACAGATGTCGCGGACTCCTCTCCAGTCTTTGTACGTAGCACATCAACGACAGGTCGACTGAAGCTAAATAAATCGCAACCTTAAAAGAATACATTAAAGAACACCTTTTCTTTAAGTCGTAAGAGATATCCACTCCGCTTGACCACGAGCATGCCCCAGATCTTTGCTCCCTCCAACGACAACGAGAACGACTTCTTCTCTTCCTCGTACCGCCGGAGCTTCGCGGACTTTCCTCGCGGAGGTGGCGGTGGTGGCGACGACAACGTCATCGCCACGGACACTCGCAAGCCCAAGCAGGATAGGATCAACTTTCTCAAGCACATCAGTCAGAACTTCATCCCCAGGACAGCGATCGACATGTTGTACGTGGCCACGCACAGTCCGGTATGTCTGTTGCCCGAGATCTTGTTAACCCTTCACTCTCACACGCAGCCGGACGACCCACAGGGAATCATACCAGAGTCAAGTACGTACATGTTTCTCAAGCCCGGTTCACACTGGCCAATTTTTGTCACACACGACGTTTTGCCCTTCTTCGTCCCTCCAGCCTGTGCACCGACCGACGAAGCCGCCAGACATGACTCAACTGTGGCCCAAGGGCATGATAGACTTGACGTCAGAGAGCGGCTCTCAGTACACATCTCCCTGGTAAAGAATGTCTTTCCTTCCTCAGTGGCTGGGATGCCCAATGCCGAGGGTCCCCAATGCCGAGGGTTAGCATGGACTATTGACAATCGACCTCATTTCAGCTTCATTTCATCCACAGTGGTAGTTTCTGTTTTTCCTACAGTATTCAGTCCTATTGAGTTGACAAGAGGAAATTTCCTGCTTGCTCACAAAATCAGCAGTGAATTGACAACAACACTGTTGGAACTTAGATTCCAAAGTATCCTTTACCAAGATTTTTAAGGTTGGGCATCCCTGCTCTGTGGCCTCCCTCCCGCCCAGCTTTGTTTTGAAGGGTTTGGTGCACTTTAATTTCTTCTCGTGCCTCACACTGCATGTCCCACAGGCAAAAGATGTTTGGCAGTGGACTGGGGCAAGACTCTTCCAAGAACTCTGTCCACTCGACCACGATCCGCGTCAACGTCGTCGACGACGACAAGAACGAATGGAGGTTGACGAAAGCCAGAGGGTTGTATCACGACACGACCATCACGGCACACAAATGAGCTTTGCAAAAAAAAAATACAAGCTCCATCTCTTGCTTGACTTATCTTAACCTATTGCGTTACAATATAGTGGAATTCAGATAATCGGGAATCTCATAAATAAGATTTCGGGATAAGTGTGATCTTTTCTTGTGTTCCTAAGCCTCCTGGTCGAAAAGGGAGATTAATCTAGGTAAGATCAGATGATTGAGGATTTTTGGGTCTGCCAAACTTGACTGATCTTTGCCTGAGAAGGAAAGGAGGAGGCAATGAACGAGGGTGAAGATGACAGCTGCTGACCCATACGTGATCGGTTGACCTCTCGAACCTGCTCTGCTTTACATGATGACAAGTCCATCCAATCCCAACCTCGTGAATCTGGACTCTCATCAAGACTAATGAAAGTTACTCAAAGGAATCAAAGTTGCCCCCATGGGATCCTTGATGGATCAGTAGCTTACAGCTCTTTCAGTCTTTTCAAGCGACTCTTTACACAAAGGGCTTTCCAACAGTGACGCATTGAACGTCACTGCGGATAGTTGCAGGCAGCCACGTACGTGGAACACACTGGAATGGGCAATGATGGCATCAAAGGCATCAACAAGGTCATGCACAGAGATGTGTTGGCTCCATTCTTTTCATTTGAATCAAATACTAGAATGTGAATGACAATCTCCCTATCACTCGGCATGCGAACAAAACATTCCCGCCATAAAGTTACAACGCCTCAGTCAAATGAAGTAGTTCGCGGTGCTCTCCCTCGAGTCGGTTTGCAGGTGAGGGTCTTTTTGCACATCCGTGAACCCAAACAACAGTCTTTGTTCTTCCTTCTAACGTCACTAGTGATGGTAGTAAGCTGTAGGAATCCACGAGGACAAAGGTTGTCCAGTCATAAGGGGTCTTGCTCGCTCACACGTCGTTGGGGTCGACGACAAAGGCCGTGAGGGCGAACAAGATGAACACGACTCCGCCAACTAGTGTGACTGTCCGGACGCTGATCCTTTGGGCGATCATCCGACCTCCAAGCACCGCCAGGCCGGTGCACAAGAAGTGGCCGAGGATGCCGCCGATCAGCACACCGGTGATCTCCTCGCGTGCAGCCAGGACGATCGTGGCCAGTTGCGACCGGTCTCCCCACTCGGCCAGGAACGTCAGCGTGAACGACTGTACCCAGAGGCGCCACACGAAGCGCCACACGTCCTGCTGCTGCGAGGACTTGCCAATGCCGGTCTCGACGTCTCCCTGCGGAGACTCTCCAGTCAGCTGGCGCTTCCTCAGGTCCTCTTGCACCTCTTCCATCTCTTCCTGTGCCTCGTTGGCTGACATCTTCCAGCCTTCGCGCAACATTTTGATTCCGAAAAGGGCGAAGAGCGCAGAAGACGCATAGTACGTGAATGTGCGTGGCACGACTGTGGCGGCATAGCCAAAGAGCGCCGACATCAGGTGCATCAACGCCAACGCCGACATTGCACCCCCGAACACTGTTGAGCGACTGTGACGCATGGCCAAGATGGCCGCGATGAAGAACGTCTTGTCGCCCAGCTCTGACACGATGATCATGCTCAACGTGGCGACGAAGCTGTGAGTGAAGCCCAGCGTCCCTGACGTGGAGAATGTCGTCTTGCTGACACCGTCATTGCCGCCATCGTCCTCAGCAGCCGCGCCAACGGCACTGGGCGGCTCGGCCCCCGAATTGAACTTCATCATGGCTGCCGGGACGCCCCCGGGGGAACCTGATGTGTCCTAGAAGAAAATAGATGTCATCGAGCGAGTACGACAATGAAACAGCCTTCACTAAGCTGGAGTGCAAATACAGAGTGAAAGGACAGCAACTGCATCAACAACTGTTCATCACAAGTGAGAAAGAACTCAGTGAAAGACTTTTAAAAGGACTTTCCAGCGATGAAAAATTAATAGCTATGATGATTTGTGCTCTAGGAATAGTGCGGACTTGGGCAAATTACTCTCAAGTACTTAGAATCTATAGCAATTGCTGTGCTCAGGGGCTGCGTGTCTTTAGGGGCACCAATAGTTTGCAGTATCCACCAAACAATAAGCCACAAAGTCAAATTACCACAGATATAAACTTTGTTAATATCTACACAACATTAATATTAGCTGAGGCACTGACTGAAAACGGTGCTGGAAAAACAGTCTCACCTTGTCCGGCCGTGCCGGTTTCAACGGCTGGACCTCAGCCAGGGCGACGGCAAAGCATATCCACACCGAAAAGGCCACGGGCCAATGATACCTGAACCCCATGACGTCGCCGGAGGAGGTGGCTGCTCTGAGCTTGTCGTTAACCTCCGCCGGATTGCACGACTATGTTGAATCTTAGCGTCTCCTTCGGCCGCCGTTGTTGACGCCGAACAATTTGTGCCGGTACCAGATGCTAATGACGTACACACGCGAGAGGCACCGGCGAGAGACGCAACCGGCCCAGCCACATGAACACGGGGGGCACGTGGGCTACGGCCCCGTCAGTGTCGACGGCAGCACGAGAAGGCGGCGGTGGAGAAGTTCGAATTTTCTTCTCTCTCTCTCTCTCAGTCTCTCTCGCTCTTGCTCTTCTTCCTCTTCGTCCTGGCCGCTGACATAAGACTAGAAATCGCTGAGCTGTGACCAGCAGCGATGGAGGTGAAACCGCAGGTCGTTAGTGCTGTGACCACTTCTTCCTCTAACTTCTTTCTTGTCGGGGTCACTTCCCCGCCCCGTCCACGTCGACGACAGACCAGTGTCTAAAGTCTAAAGTATCACCTTCTTGGACCTGGCCATGGTGAAGCCCTGGTCTGGCAGATAAGAAAAAGATAATAAAAAATGTTATCAAAATGTTTTCTACAGCCTTAATTACGGGCAATTAAGTTCTACATGCTCAATATTGTGGAGCATTGGATAGCATAGCCTTTTTATTATTCTGGACAACATTAAGCACAGAGAAAAGGGTTTCGTTCACGCTAGGGATGGATCGGGCCGCCATTTTGCGGGTTTCGGGCTATGCGGGCTGGGAAGCTGCGGGCTTTGGGCTGGCCCACGAGCCAGATCTCAAATCCCAAATTTCCCCACTAACCCAGAGTTGACAAAGTGGCAAACCAACCTGTATACAGATTATTGCAAATCTTTACCAACTCATGGTAGGAATGCTGTGACAAGTGTTTTTTTCATACTGTTCCTTTTCCTGTCCCGGTGTCATTTCTCAGAAACAATAGCAACTCGGGCTAATCTTGTGGGTCTCGGGCTGTGCAGGTTGGGCACAAACAGGTTTCGGACTGCGGGCTCGCAGGCTCGGGCTCGTGGGCTCGGGCTCGACCCGAATCCATCCCTAGTTGACGCTGGCAACTCTGGAGCGCCGGGTGCTGACTGCAGAGTCACGAAAGCAGGGACGAAACTCTGTTAATTCGACTCTGTACATGTGCCTAACGCACGGTTAAGAGTTTATTCAGTAAAAATCTGTTCGAAAGTTTTTCCAACATTCTACAAAGAAAGTTTAAAGAATACAAAACTTCGAAAAATACGAGTACAGCGTCACTAATCATCTCAATGTACAGTGGCACGTACATACATCGTACAGCTAGCTGTACATGCATACAGACTCACGCACGCACACTCGCACACCTCATACGGAGGGAGTCTTTTGGTCGTGGTAGTCGTCGCTGCCCGAGCCCACCGAGTAGGACCTGTCGTCGTCTTGCTCCTCCTCGTCGTCATCCTCGTCATCCTCCTCGTCGTTCGACATCTTCTTGCTGCTGCTGCCGGTCGGCGTCGGCGGAATGACCGAGGGAGAAGCTAGAAGGGCTGTCTGGTTCTTGGTCATGAGCACGCACTGGCGCTCGGACACCTTGCCACTGCCTCGCTCGGGGTCGGACTTCCAGCAGAACATGAAGAACACGAAGCAGAATGCGATGGAGACGTACAACTGGAGAAAAGACGAGACTTACGTCGGTAAAGCAGAATTTGGACATTTTTTTTCTTTTTGCACACACGACGCTTCTAGATTTACTCTGCAGAGGCCTAGTAGGCCTTCGTGCAGAGGAAAGCAGACGGAGGTGTTGCCCTCGACGAAGCACTGTTAAAGCCCAGATCTAGATGAAGGGAGGGAGGAGGCAGCTGGAGGGCCTATCTACCATTAACATCTGGTGGTAAAACATCCTGTAGATGGAAACACTCACCAAGATGACTAGGCTGAAGGCAGAGTCTGAGATCATGGGTAGTCCTCCTGGAATGTGGTCCTGCGGGGGCTTGAGCGACGGCGGCTGGGCCAAGTTCATGGGGGGCTCGACTTCCCGGTCTGAGAAAGTCTCCCGACGGTCGTCCGCCCTGCACGAGGATACCAGCACGAGGATGAAGCCGGCCAGGTTGTTGCTGTTGCTGTTGTTGTTGTTATTTGTAGCCATCATAATCATCGTTGTTGTTGTTGTTGTTTTGTGTGACTTCGACGTCTGTGATGCTGCAGTACCAGCTCCCTTTAAAGCCTTGAGTAGACTTGAAGGCCACAAAAATGGATCCACATGATAAAGGACAGCTTTCCTTTTTTTGTTCTTTCCTAGCAATGACGGCAGCTGAAGAAGACAGTTATTTCTCCTACTTTTCCCCTGTCCATCATGAGATGCTCTCTCTGTACTGCATGTAGCACTGGCGAGGCCTTGTAGGCCTTGTATTGCAAAGAGAAAGCTCTCCCTGCCAGTTGCTGTCTCTCATTCCTACCATATCCAGCATTCCTCTTTCAAAGGCCCCCGCCTGCTTTCATCTCTCCTTCTCTTGTGTCGTCACGGTTGTACTAGCTACAGAGTGTATCACAACTGTATGACAACGGTAAGGTTTAATGGCGTCAAGACCAACATTGGATGACTGTTTAAGTTTCTTTTTCTTGGACATGTCCAGCATCAGCCACAATCTTCAGTGCAGAATGGACTCCACATCCACCAGAGGCTGCAGCTTAAGCAACTCAATGCAGGTTGAGGCTACCAAAGATTGGAAGAAAGAGCAATTATTTTGCTTACCCTGTGAGTGCATGATACGCATCCATTTGGAACGTTGGACCTGCGCAGTGTGGGCTGTTCCGTGTACGTACAGCACACTGGTGCTGGTGGATTTCCTCCTGTAACATGTCAGAGTGCTGAAAACAGTATGTATCGAACAGAAGATTAAAAACCATCACTAAAGTAAACATGAATTTTTGCTAGCTCTCCCTTTCCTCCAAAGCCTAGACTGCTCCACAAGCATCTGCACGAACATAATTTCTCATGCTCTGTTAAAACTTTTATGTTCAAATAATAACTGCTAAAATTGGTAGTTCATTACTCTCATTTGGCAAAGTAGCATGTTATGAACACTCAGTCTCTGCAGCCCGAAAGTGTTGCTGCCCGAGGCACGAGGGCAGCTGTGAGGGCTGCAGAGATCCAGTGCTCACAAAATGCCACGTGCCAAGTCCATGTACTGTGCCTTTCATGACACTGTCCATTTTGTATTTATTGTGCCACATATAATTTTATTGAGGCAACAATGTAGCTCTACTGTACCACCCACTGTCGGTACATCAGGAGGGCAGCAAAGTAGTTCTTTTCTAGACCTCCTTAGCATGAACGAAATGAGTGCAAAATGGACAATATGACGTAAAAGAATACGACACTTCTAGGATCTGTGGAATACCAGAGATCTTTGGACAGTTGCAGGTTAATACATCTAGCTGGATATCTGGACTCAATTCCTTTACTGCGGACTGATTCAAATCATCGTAAATTACTTTTATTTATTTATTACTATATCATTGAGAGATGTTGAATGACATATGAACCGATGTAAAACATTGCTAAATTTGCGGAAAAGACTTGGGACTTGAGAATGTTGACCTGATAAAGCAACTTGACCTATCAATTGATGACACATTATTCGGCTTCGACTGTGTTTTTTCAAGGATTAAACTCGCTGTCACCTCCGCTTTACTTGTGACATAGATTGGTGTGTCTTCAAAAGCCAGTTTTCAGGGCAGACCTAGTGAAAGTATTTTGACTTTCTCTTCACCTAGGAGAAGATTATCATCGATCAACTGGAGTCATTTTGGATCCAGGAGCTTCATCATAGAGTTGCTTGAGTCAAGAAGAAAAGCAGCCAGAAAATTTGGCATCCTTTACTACTGAGAACTCCAGGCGACGGAAATGCATGTGAGGACAATGTTGAATGATCGATCTGTGTCCCCATCTGTCTTGCCTTTCTTCCCTCACCTCTAAATCAACAAAACGTGACTTGTGAGATGGGCCTAACAGCAGAGACCTGAATTTGTCCCATCCCTCACTTGTCACATTATTCGTTGTTGGAAACAACCTAAGAGATACAAATTCCCTCAAAGACTAACGAGAAGTGATGTGCAGAATTTGGGTGACTCCTTGAACCATTCTTGGCTTTTCCACGTGAAAAACATTGTCCAAAAGCCATGAAAATTATTTAGCGCAGAGCTGTTTTATTTAAGGCAGTTGTGAAAACACTCGTAACTTGTTTACGTATACATAAGGGCTTACATTTTGCATGCGTGTCATACTTTCGTACGGGCCCCAGTATTCCATGTATAAGTAGCATGTTCACATCAGTTTCAGTTTGGACAGCTGCTGCTGAATTTCACCTAGTGCACTATCACCTGTGGCACTATTGGCCCAGACATGGGCATCACTGACAAATGACAGACTCTGCTCATGAAGAGTGAGAGGAAGGTACAACTTCTTTATCGATCAGAGTGCACACGCGTCTCTTCTCTTTTTTCATATTTTTTTAACTCTATTTTCATGTCCCATTCAAACCAGGTTCAAAAGGAGCTGCTTCAAAACTACTCAAAAATGAACATAGGAAAAGCAACTTCGTGGAAACCACAGCACATCAGGCTTGGTCTGAGAATTTGACTCAGTGTTCTGATGAGCACGAAGTCTGTCATGTGAGACACAGACAGACGGACAGACGGACATGGTGCTTTATATTTTTTCCTACACAACGAAGTGGACTAGACGAAAAAAAAATGGAAATCTTGGAATTTTGCTGACTGCGTCTTTTTTTGCATAATGTGAAGTGGAAAAGATGTAGTCAAAACTATAATTTTTCACCCCCACTCTCTTGAAGGAAAGTTTTACTGCAAAACGTTCAAGTTCAGTACGTAACAAGATGTTCAGACTGAGAAGTCTATACGACGAAGCTAAACACACTTTGTTTTCAGTCCCATGTGACTACGGTGCTTCAGTATCTAGAAAGTAACTTAAGCAGGTCCATGTTAGCTAACACCCTTTTGTTCTAAGTTCCAAACTTCGGCGGCAGAAAGGGAACTCCAAAATAAGGTTGTTTTCTCATTCCATATGAATAGAATGCATTTAAAGGCGTAGCCTTGAACCAAATGTAGCACCCCACAAGAGATGAAAAATATGGTCTAGCCTAATTCCTACGTATAATTTCGTCATAACCCGAGCAACCCCACGTACCTCGCCTGCTGTTTAGGTACAGTGCACTCCGGATACAGCAAATTTCCAGGATCAATGAATGGGTTGTCATGCTCAGCAGATTTTACAGTAAATACGATAGATTGTTATCACACCTATTCATAGCAACAGCTTCCTCGTGCTTGTAGAGTGCGTGAAGACAGCTGGGCATGTTCCCGACTGTTGGTACCACATGCGCACATGTTTGCTACTCCTCCGGCCACGAAACGTTTTTGCAAGCAAACGATAAAAATCTAAAAACACTCATGTGTGCTGAGGAAAGATCAGTCTGTTGTGATCAACTGTCTGACCAGGGTGGAGTCCACGACTTGGGCGATGCGTGGACAGAGGCCAAATACCCCGTTTAAAGTCGCCGCCAGCACTCAATGTGTCATGTGTCTGTCGAAGTGCCATTGGTCAGCTTGATCTCCGCCAATGAGCACATTCCAGCGGGCCGGCAGATTCACTTGATCACGGCATTGTAGTGCTAGAGTGACTGGGGTGAAGCGTCGGCTACAGCTGCCACTCGCCCTTTTCGTCAGCTGTTGAGCGGTGCAGAAGGGTGAACGAGTCATTGACATCAGTCACTTGTGGGATCGAGATGGACCAAATCTCAGCGTTGGTGCAAAAGTCGGGCTTTGTAACGTTGAGTGACACTTGTCCACGCTCTCAGTCGTTGGGCATCATCGGTGATGGTACTCCCGTAACCCCACATGTTGTTATCTTTGGGTAGTGACCATGAGTGCAGTCAGAGTGCGTTAAGAAGACGAAATGGGTTTTACGGCAGTGTAACTAAGTTCGGATCCTAAAGAAGAAAAATATGCCTCTTGGCAAGTTTTGAAAGTGATGTTCACGTCTGGTGAGTCGAAAGATCAAGAATTCGTTTCAATCAACTGTGATCTTGATTGCCAAGCACACAATTTCCTAACTGAATTCAAAGCAACCTGTGATTAAGAGCCGCAGGAGGTTGTGTTGACCTTTAAAGGTTTAAGAAAGTACAAAAATGTACGCAAAGGACATCAATTTTCTTCTGCCAAAGGGGGCTGCATCATCTTCATTCCTTCCTGGCCTTCGAAGTCAGAAAAAAACTCCATTTCCTAAAGATGCTTCACTCTCTTGCCCATCACTGGTGATTGTGCAGTGATTGACGCATGTGTGGTAGGCCTTAAATGGTGACGTGTGCGCAAAGTTGAGAAAAATGGCCAAGAGAATCTAAGAACTACTCGAGTTTCTGTGTGTCTGCACGACGAAAGCAGCTGTTGCCTGGCTGTTTGCTCGTGCAGCTGCGCTCATTGGCCCTGTGGGTGTTTTTCCTCCTCTCCCTCGTCTGTGCCGGCGCTGCCGAACCCACCGACGTGGAAGGTCCGAAGCCGCTGGAGGCAGGCGCAGGAGGCGGCCGCGGGGGACGCGGGCGGCGGACAACAGGAGAGGAAGCAGAACAGCCACCTCTTTGGATTGGAAACAGCCACCCCGAGCAGAGTCGAGCGAGTGCCCGCCGGTAGGAACGGCAAGGAAGGAGCGCTCCTTCGCGTTGGATTCTTCCTCCTCCCACCTGTACAAGTCCAGGAAGGAGTTCTTGTGAGAAAGCAGACGCCGCAACCGCAATCTCGCACATGGATTCGCCGTCGTCTTCGCGCACGATTTAGCAGATCCAGCAAGATGTCCGTGGCGGCCAAATCACCGCGGGTCGCCGCCGGCACCGCCGGCTCATCCGCAGTCAGCCTGTCAAACCCCAGGGGCTCCATGTCTCTCATCGTCTTCGTGGTGTTGGCGCTGGCCTGGATCGTGGGCTTCGCGTCGAGGCTCTTTGCCGTCATCAGATTCGAGTCCATCATTCACGAGTTCGATCCCTGGTGAGTCTCTGTTAACAGCAAAGGTCTTAAATTGGATACTTTTCTTTTTCTCCCCCCTCTCCTCATGGACCCAGAATGGCAAATGTTTGCACAGCGAGGCCGGAGCCTCGGCTTTCTCCACCCAACTCATTGAAGAGGCCGTTTAAACGCATTGGGAGTGTAGCAGCCCAGAGCAAGAAGGACTTTTCTCTCCTACCCCGAGTAGTTTGAAGGCGTCACTTTCGTTTTGGAAGTCTAAAGGCTCCTTCAAGCTTGTTTAAGTAATTCAACATCTGTGGGCTGTAGTGCATTGAGGTCCTGTTGTATAGCCATCCCAAATGTGCGCACACTGTTCTATGTACTTGCTTTGGCAGGTTTAACTACCGCTCCACTGCTTACATGGTGAAGCACGGGTTCTACGACTTCCTGAACTGGTTCGACGAGCGAGCATGGTACCCGCTGGGCAGAATCGTGGGTGGAACGGTGTATCCTGGACTGATGATCACCTCAGGTGGAATTCACTATGTCCTGTCTACTCTCAACATTCCGACCAATATCCGAGACATTTGCGTCTTCCTGGCCCCACTCTTCAGGTGACTAAGGACGATAACCGACGTGGGGATGATGTCGTCCGTCAGTAATGTTGCCGTCTCATTGCAGTGGCCTGACAGCCATATCAACTTATCTACTGACGAAAGAGCTCTGGTCCCAGGGTGCTGGCCTCTTCGCAGCCTGCTTCATCGCCATTGTGCCCGGGTACATCTCGCGCTCAGTGGCGGGGAGCTACGACAACGAGGGCATAGCGATCTTTGCCCTCATGTTTACATATTACTTGTGGATCAAGGTAGGAACTGCATGATTTTCCGTCAGGTGTGCCCGTTGTCGTTGATACCACGATGTCCTTGATTCGTTCTAGTCCGTCAAGACCGGGTCTGTGTACTGGGCCGCCTGGGCAGCGTTATCGTACTTCTACATGGTCTCGGCTTGGGGTGGCTACGTCTTCATCATCAACCTGGTGCCGCTACACGTGTTCACTCTGCTCCTCATGGGTCGCTACTCGACCAGGATCTACGTGGCTTACAACACTTTTTTCGTCATCGGACTCTTGTGCTCAATGCAGATCCCCTTCGTGGGTTTTCAGCCGGTCAAGACTTCAGAGCACATGGCGTCAGCAGGTGAGCAATTTCTGCCCGTTGTTCAATGCGCCTTCAATGATGTCTCCTTCTTACTCTCTGCAGGAGTCTTCGCCCTTCTGCAAGCTGTTGCGTTCTTCAAGTATCTGCAAGGTTTCCTGTCCAAGAATGAATTTAAATACTTCTTTGTGGTGACCGCCACCCTTGCCGCGGGAGTTGTCTTGGCCGTCATCGTGGGCCTCACCTGGTCCGGCTTCATTGCACCCTGGAGCGGCAGGTAAGACCGCGTGAGGGGCTCAAACCCATTGACCAATGTCCCGGCGGAGCAGTTGCTGATACACTGGGGTAATACTGCCGTTCTTCCACACAGGTTCTATTCGCTGTGGGACACCGGCTACGCCAAGATCCACATCCCGATCATTGCGTCCGTGAGTGAGCACCAACCGACGACCTGGTTCTCCTTCTTCTTCGACTTGCACATTCTGGTCGCCGTGTTCCCCGCCGGTCTCTGGTACGTCATCAAGAGTATCAACGACGAGCGTGTCTTCATCGTCCTGTACGCGGTGTCTGCGGTCTACTTTGCCGGAGTCATGGTGCGGCTCATGCTTACGCTCACGCCGTGCGTCTGCATCCTCTCCGCCATTGCCTTCTCCAAGCTGTTTGAGCTCTACTTTAAAGAAGACGAGCAGCTGTCAGACTCATCATCAGGGAAGATCGCCGATGACGGATCTGACGGAGACAAAAACGGGAGACTGTACGACAAGGCAGGAAAGATGAGGAAGATGAAGCATGAGCAGGTGAGGGTGAGGAAAAGGCCAGTTAAAGGTTCGCGTACATTACGCAAGTGTTTTTAAGTCGCAGGACAAAAAAGACGAGGGCCTCGGCTTAAATGTACGCTCTATAGTGATCATGGCCGTCCTCTGCGTTCTCATGATGTTCGCCGTGCACTGCACCTGGGTCACGTCCAACGCCTACTCGTCGCCCTCAATTGTGCTTGCTTCCTACAGACCTGACGGGTGAGCAAAGCTGCAACTGGATAGTTGACTTTGGCTAGATTGCACCATATGTAGTGGCATCATTGAATCCTCTAGCGTAAGGTCGGCCAGGTTCGAGTTAGCTACAATAGGTTCAGGGTCACCAGCAAAAGACTAGTCAGTAATTCTTAATGTTGCTCAGGGGACGGAATATCCTGGACGACTTCCGCGAAGCTTACTACTGGCTGTGGCAGAACACAGCTGAGGACGCCACTGTGATGTCCTGGTGGGACTATGGGTACCAGATCGCCGGAATGGCCAACAGGACGACCCTCGTGGACAACAACACTTGGAACAACTCGCACATCGCGCTCGTGGGAAAAGCCATGAGCAGCAACGAGAGTGCCGCCTACGAGATTATGACAGAACTGAACGTGGACTATGTCCTCGTCATCTTTGGGGGTGTCATCGGCTACTCAGGAGACGACATCAACAAGTTCCTGTGGATGGTCCGGATCGCGGAGGGTGAACATCCCAAAGATATTAGGTGAGCTGCCGTTGTACTGTACGGCAAGTGCGTGTGCATCTTGTGCGCGAACATGTTGACCTTCGGGTGCAGGAGTCAAGGAGTCATCACATCTGATTCACTTACAGAGAAAGCGACTACTTCACCGAACGAGGCGAGTTCCGGATTGACGACCAAGGCAGTCCAACTTTGCTCAACTGCTTGATGTACAAGCTCTCATACTACCGATTCGGAGAGCTGAAGTTCGACTACCACACGCCCGGGGGATTCGACAGGACGAGGAATGCCGTCATCGGTCACAAAGATTTCGACCTGACTTACTTGGAAGAGGCCTACACCTCCGAACACTGGCTGGTCAGGATTTACAGGTAAAGGACGTTTGTCCTGTGCTTAACATCACGAGAAGTCAAGGCAATCAATCACTCAGACGTGCTTGATGAGCAAGAGTCCACTAGAGAATGACCTACCCAGATTTGATGAGCATGTGTCAGTGATCGTCATTGTCCCCCCCCCCTTGTCCCAGCATCTCAAGCCTCAACGAGTGAGAAAAAAAAATCACCCTGAGACAGGACCATTGCTTCAATGAACCTTCCCCCCCCTCTCCCCTCCACATTGCACCGAGTAATGACAGCGATTAAGTCATTGACGAAGACCTCGACCAAGTGCAACCTGGTCGCTCGTACACGTGATCACTGTTGTCTGGGACTTCTTGGTCTTACAGTTGCTTCGTGTTGCAGGGTGAAGAAACCGGACGAGTTCAACCGACCCCGGATACCCTACGGGCAGAGGAGGATCAAGAAGCGCAGCTCCAAATCGCTCTCTAAAAAGGTGAGCCCCTGCCGTGGTGTTGTTGTTACCGTCTCGTAACTCGTGCTGTTCCCCAGGGTTCCGCCAACAAGAAGAAGAAGGGGTCGATCAAGAACAAGCCCTCGGTTGTCAAGGGCAAAAGGCCGGCAACGGAGACCAGCAAGTGACGAAGGAAAGACGTCATCATTGCCTCAGCGCAGCACTCGGTGGAGCTTCGTGAGGGCTACATCTAATATCCTCGGTCGATGTTCGCTATACATGTAAAAAGTTGTCCGGGCTCCACAAGACATTTATACATCGTACGAAAAGTTTGCGAATTGTTCTAGCAAACTCGTGATACAAGTTTGTAACTCCCTTTGAGCCATGATTTGGTCCTATGAATGGAATGATGTCATTATTGTTCTTGAGCTTTTTCTTTGAGTGCAGATATTGGATTTGGAGCGTATGTATGAGTACTGTAAGGGAATATATTTAGGTATCTCATATCTTTTTAATAACTACGTGTGGCCTAGACGCATGACCTACAGTGTGCGTCGCAAAGAAGCAAGGAGAGTGAAAGGTCACTGAGAGGATTAAAGGGGACACACGGTGAAGACTTTATTCACTCAGCGTGACCACGTACAACGTGCGTTGTCACAACTTGGACTTGGCCGGGTCGTTGTCCTGCCAGGAGTAGGCTGGAAGTTTGTCGTGTTCTGAAACACAACGTCCGTACGAGATGTTGATGCATTCGGCGGGACAGTTGATAACGACACCTACCTGGAACTTGTAGCATGAGCTTGGCATTGAGGCTAGATCCAGCGTCGACCCTCAGGGTAGCACCGGTTATGAAGGAGGCACCAGGAGACAGCAAGAAGCACACCGCCGACGACACCTAAAATGTTTGTTCAGTGGACTTTGACTCCTCACAGGATCTTGGACAACGCACCTCTTCAGGCGTCCCGGTCCTCTTAGCTGGGATCTCGGACCGGGCGATTGAGAAGACATCGACGGCGTAATTAGAGCTCGCGGTGGACGAGAAAATGACGCCAGGGGCGACCGCGTTGACCCTGACTCCATCGGAAGCCCATTCGATTGCCATAGTCCTGCAAAAGCAGTCTCTATGAAAGAAGCTCTTGCTCCGTGTCGTGCACTTGGTTACTTAGTGAGGTTTTCCACTCCTGCTCTGGCAGCACCAGTGTGTCCCATCATAGGAAAGCCCCTGAACATATCGGCGATAATGTTGACCACGATGCCTCCATGCTTAGAGAAGCACCGGTTGTACACTGATGGAGGAATTGCTGTCGATTAGTGTCACGCCTTCTCGAGCAAGGGATACCTTCTTTGGAGACCAAGAAAGTTCCAGTGAGGTTCGTCTCGATTACTGCGTTCCATCCCTTGAGGGTCATGTCACTGGTCAGAGAGATAAACTGTCCGCCTCCGTTATTGACCAAGAAATCCAGCTGGCCGAACTTGGACAACGTAGTCGTGACGATTGCCCTAGTGATACCGCCCGTGATACTTGGATCACAACGCACTGAAGGCTTACTTCACATCCTCCTCATTTCTTATGTTTCCTCTGATTGGCTCCACTTGGCCGATATCCGACATCTCCATCGCTGCCTTCTGGAGCTTCTCCAAGTTACGCGATGCAATAGCGACCTTACAGCCTTGTGGAAAAACCTTTGCCGAGGATCAACAAGGGGTAGGATATATAAGACTAACCTAAAGTGAGCAGCTCCTTGGTAATGGCCTTCCCAATCCCTGAACCCCCGCCGGTCACCAGAGCGACCTTGCCAGCAAAAAGGCCAGGCCGGAATACGGACATTGCAGCGCTGCAAGGAATAGTAAGGTCGTGATATAAGGAATCAGATCTTCAGTGAACTTCTTCGACATGACTTTATTCCTGCTGGATGCCCCTGAATGAGCTGGCCACGACATAGATCTCACTCGATTCGTTCCTGCTGCTTTTGGGCTTCACCAGCTTCACGGTGTCATAGAACCTTTTGGTAGAATCGACGAATTTGTCCACACTCTTTCCGCGAAACACCTTGCACAGGAAGTTGCTCCCTATTTCAGAGTTCAGCACAGCAAAGCGCAAGGCGGCGACCGCCAGCCTGATTGTGGCTTCGGAATCATGCGACCCAACGCCGATGGCGTTGGTGGCCATATCACTCATCACTAGGTTGGGCTTGCGGCCGTCCAACGCCTCGAGGATCATCGCTTGTGTCTCTGGCAAAGTGAAATCTGCTCCTGAGAAGACGATCGCCCCCTCAACAGGCTCAACCCGTTGCAGGTCGCACCCCACGATGACGCCGCCCTTGACTTTCTCGACAGCAACTTGCGTCCAAGCGCCCGGTGCCGCGCCGCACTCCACCACGGCCGCGCTGCGGTGCAGCAACTTAAACCGGGAGTCCAATTCGAGTAGCTTGAACGCGCTGCGCGCCCGATAGCGCAGTCTCCGGGCCTCCAGCACATAGGGGTCGTGCGCCTGCCGTCGAAGCCATTGACTAGAACTGGACGATGACGCCATTAAGCGTGTCGAGAGCCACCCCATGCCTTCCACAGCAGGATGACGGTGGCCGCCACTGACAAGATCGTGGCGAGACCTTGACAGCCTACGTTATCAAAGAGGATCTTATAGGCCGCGGTGCAGATGTCGGCCACGGAGGAGGCGGCGATCTCTCCGCAACAGTCCATAAGCCGAGGCCACCCAGAACCGAACGTCCTTCTTATCTGTTTACATTTCTTACGCACAGTCACGCAACCTCAACAACCAAAGTGAGCATTGAACAGTTGCTGAACGTCTTCTTTTAATTTGGCTTGCGTAAGCAGCAGACATGAGTAGCATAACAGTGTACGTACAACTATTACAACACTTAATAAAGATATCACGACATAATATCACCGGTGAAATTGTACTTGTTCAGAAGAAAAGTGTTTTTTGGGGAAAACTTTGGCAAACTTTTGGCTGGAGTTCTTACCTCTTCAGATCTCGTACTTGTCATAATACTGTGGATTGTTTAACACACGCTTGCTGAAGTAGCAGCAATCGTAGGGACGCTCGAAGGTGGCGGGGTCGCGGCGACGACGACGACGTTGTTGCTGTTGTTATTGTTGTAAATCTTCTGTTGCATCTTGTCCTCCTCGTTTTCCTCCTCCTGGCAGATATTTTTCTTCATATCCTCCTCCTCGCTCACATCGGACAGGATGACGTCGTAGAAGGTATGGCCGGTCGTCGGGTCCTGATAGTGGAAGCACCAATGTGTAAGCCTATCACTTAGTGGACAATACTGCGTAACTAACCTGTGTAGCCAACACGGTCATGATAAAGACGTCTCCATTGCTGTAATACTTGACCATGTCGTCGTCCAACTTGACGATGATGCCCCTGCGTGTCTTGCGGAACACGAAGCGGATGTCCACGGTGTCTATGAGATATTTGGCTGAGATGGCCCGCATTACTCCCTGCACGGTGGGAGGCATCACGTGCAGTGCGTTGTAGACCTCCTCGTTTTCCTGACGAGCGTAGATCAACACGCGGGGGATCACCGGCTGGGAGAACTGGGAAGACTGCTGCTTGCGTTGTTGCTGCCGGGGTCGCTTCTTATTCTTGCTCGGCCCCTCCATGAGACAATCGGCCAGACCTCTGGAGAAGCTGGCTCTCAAGCGAGCGTCCGGCGGAAGAGCCAACGAATCCTTGCTTTCTCCGCAACTCTGGAGCTCAGGCCGGAACAGGTTGGGCTTGGCGACGAGGTCGTAAGCCCTCTGGAAGACGGACTGCGCCTGCACGGGCATCAGCATCAAGGAGGGGTCGTTGTTATGGCGACCGATCCGCTTCTCCTCTTCTCGGGCCTTTCTCTCAGCACCTTTGTCACAGAAAATTTTTATCTGGCAGAAACCCCTATCACATACAGTTTCTTCCTGGCCATTTGCATAAGTGTCGATCTGGAAAGGATGAAAAATCTTTCAGCGGTGATGACTCTTTTCTGCACTGATTTTTTCCTCACCTGGATGTGAAGGGGGATGCCCTTGATGCCCTTCTGAGAGCTGAAGTCGGTGGACAGGCACCTGATTCCCATGGCAACAGTGGCCGGTCCTTTGGAAGGCTCCCACTTGACTGCTACGGCATTGTGGGCTATTTCATTAATGCCGTTAGTCACTAGAGAACCGTGGCCCTTCTTGGCCTCGACGTCAATGAGTCTCAGATGCGGAGAATGCTGTCTAGCATGCCAGAATGCCCAATGGGCGATGGCTTCTTCCGGATCTTTGCGCTCTCTGAATTGCAGCATGATAATGCTGGTCACCGGCTCGGCGGGGAACTCTAGAATGTTCTCGCTGAAGCTTCTCTTTTTGTACTCCATCGTCAGGTTGTAGAACTGATCCTTGTTGAGGTAGGTGAGCGCGTCTTCTCCTCTGCGCACCATGCCCGAGGTGGGAGCATCCAGCACGTATGTGAAGCCTTCTTTAATGAAAGTCGGATCTGCGCCCAGCTGCAGCGGTTCCAGGCCCAGAGACGGCCCTGCCGAGACCTCGCCCGACTCTTGCGTCGCCTTCTTCATTGTGGCTGAGAGCATGACGGCACTGTCGCTGCTCTGCTGCGTCGAGACCGCCGTTGGCACCTTCTCCTCGGAAGGAACCTAGAAACAGTTAAAACGTACCGTGACAAGCTTTTGACATTTCTTTCGGCAGCAGCAGTAATGGCAGCACTTGCAACAGCAGATGCATAGTTCTTACGAAATCGTACCTTTTCCTCGAAGAAGACGACGTCTGTGGGAGTGCCGGCGTTCTCCAGCTGCTTGTCGTTCACCTGAACGAGGATCTCGTCAACATTGGCGGCGCTGGGGTTCTGATCGCTGTCGTGTTCCATGAGAACGATGTCTGAGTTCTCGGAGGTGTCCAACTTGTTGACCTGTCCCAGTATCTGGTCTACGTTGGCGGCCGAAGAATGTTGACCGCTGTCCGGATCCATGAGTAGGTGGTCGGTCGCGAATGACATGAGGTCGTCCATGCCGAGAACTCGGCGACGGGGGCCGGAATCCTCCCACTTTCGTCACCGGACGGACGGAAAACTGAAGCACAGTCGTGGCCTCGGGGCTCTACCAAGGAGATGAGCGAGAAGTGCCTTTTGCAGTGATTGTTGTCGCTCGTCCACTGTCCTCACGCATGTCCAGAGTTCCCAGAAACTGACTTCTGACACAAAAAATCCGCCAAAAGCCATAAGATTCCTTGCCGGGCCTCGCTTTTGCGGCAGATATGGTGATCACGCGTGTCTCAAAATGTGGGAAATGCAATTCTTATACTTTGGAGAAACTCCCATGAGTCTTGCCCTCTGTCCAATTGTGACGCTTTGACGCTGCGCCTCGCCTACTTCACCCTTACTCACCGTTAGCCACTTGTCTCTCAACCCCGACGTCTCCGTCGACCCCTCCTGAGGCCTTCTTTGGTGGCGGAAGAGAGAAGCAAACAAACAGCGGGGTTCCGTGGCAGCGACTGCGTTCTCGATGTCACAGAACAACTCTTAGGAGGGCCTGTCTAGGTCAGGTTTGCCGGGGTCGACGACAGCGCTCCATGCGATGAAAGGGTTAAAGCAGACAGGCCCCAGCGAGGCAGAGCGAGAACCGGGCATCTTTGAGGACCTCTCAGGTCGCATAGAAAAGATTGACTTGTTATATATCTTGAAAAGCTTTTCATCTCATCTACAGGAGACAGCCTAGCAATTTCCGAAAAAAAGATGTTTTCCAGACATTTGGTCAAAAAATGAAATAGATACAGTGGGGGCCACAAGTGAGCGTACAGCGGCGGGAAAGACGGAAAAGTTGATTTTTAGGGCCTTCTTTAGTTCTAAAATGTGACCTTTTTTGTTAAAGGGGGTCGTC
>JAAUXU010014296.1_pt1 | contig 21897 bp, 23 predicted proteins | sample 7278151 | NCBI WGS metagenome assembly JAAUXU01 (sample SAMN14350113, study PRJNA611818) | marine sediment metagenome | isolation source: surface marine sediment (1.8m) | place: French Polynesia: Moorea | collected 2018-08 | reverse complement strand
AGTTCAGTGCTCCATGGGCACCAATTTTCCTAAACCTCAGCTGGGGATTTTGATGACAGTTCAGCTGGGGTATCCCAGCTGAACTGAAGAGCACAGAAGGTGATCTGAGAAGAGCACAGCCGGAAAGGCAGGCGCGCCACGGTGATATAGCTCGTTTATATCACCGATGAATAACAACCAGTAAGGTGTACTGTACTGTATCGTACTCTATGACCCTATCGCTTCGTTTCCATCCGGAAAATCTTGTGTAAAACGAGAAGTGATCACCTGAGGCGGATTTCTTGAACATATAATTACCGCAAAGTTTCCAACTAAGCAGTTACAGCGAAATATTGTTTAAGAAACCCATCATTTTATCATCAGAAGATCACAATCTCATGATCACGATATAGTTATCAGACAGTCACCAACTTTGCATCCGTCAAGAAACTCACCTCAGTTTATATGATGATACATTGATGGGCTCCTTAAACAATATTAAGTTGCAACTGTTTAGTTGGCAACTTTGTCAATTATAATTTCAAGAAACCCGCCTCTGGGAACAGAGCCTCTTAGCCTCGTACTTAATAGCAGTTGACCGAGAGATGCCATGTTGGTCACTGCCATATGCACGCTCTCCGTCGCCATGGACTTCGGGACCAACGATATATTCTGGAGAAACATAGGCGAGCTCTCTTTTGTGGAGCCTACAGTCGTACTGTGGAGGAGACATACGGACGAGCAGGACAAACCATGTGACACGACGATGACACCTGCTGCTGACCTACTTGCACTTGGACTGTTCAGGCGGCAAGGTACATGAATTGTAGATGAATAGCCTCTTCGGCATTGTAGTAAAACTTCAACATTATCTTGACCCGGTTCAGCAGGTGGTCATCAATCATTCGCATCCTTATCGTGTATATACTTATCCCAAATCTTTAGGGTGTAGAATTATACTATGAACAACTATCCTAAATGATTTGTGTTCTTACTCAGCTCAATTGGCTAGTCTTAATGTGTCAATGTTTTATCCCTAGATCTCAAGCCCACCAGTCTGATCCTATGTCACTTAGCTGTTAAGTTCGAACTTAGATAGCTAAAGAGTCAGGGTCAGGCAAAATTGAATGCATGAGCATTCAATTTTGTCAATTTTGTCCTGATCTGATCTCGCTAGTGCTCGTTTTCGTAAGGACAGTTTCCCAAAGCACTTTTCCTTTAAAAAAACTCCAAGTTGTGCCTAGCCAATCAACAAATCTTGTGGGTTGCAGAAAAGTTCAGCAGGCACAGTTTTACTCATAAAAATTCAAATCTGAACTTCTCTGGGCACTGCTGGTAAAGATGGTGCACCCTGGCAACACCGCCACCTTTTAGCAGGCTGAGCACATTACTGTGTAGGAGCACAATCCAATTGCTTTTCATCCAAATGTCCCAGCCTTAGCCTCAACCCCTGGTCGATGTGCCCCCAAATCAACTGAAAAAAGTGGACCTAACGGACACGTCTATGGGTTCCTTGAGCGAGATGGTGATGAAGATGGACTACAAGTTCGAAAACTGCATTCATCCGCAACAGATGATGCTGGGGCAGCTGGGCCAAGAGAAGAAGCTCCTGGCTTGGCACCGGAGGCACCAGAACCGGTCCAAGGTCACCCCACAGAGCAGAGACTGAAACAGGGCTCCTCCTGCCGTTTACCGGTATATGTCTTGACAGTGTGCGCCCTCCAGATACATGTGTATGATAAGAATGAAATATGATATAAAGTTTTATTTGATCACAGCATTTAGTCTGCGACAAAATTTACCTTGGTCATCCACAATAAAGTGTGATTGGCCCACAGTGAAGACCATGATCACTTGCGACGAAGTCTGCCTAGGTCATCTGTCATGAAGTCTCCTTGGCCTGAAACAAAAACCGTGGATCACGCTGACGATCTTAGTCAAGAAAAAGCCTCAGCCTGCAACAAAGTTCTGTGATGATGGTCCAAAAAGTCCTAGTCACCCTCACCAGGGCTCCTGTGTGGCGAAACATGTACTCAAATTTCCTGCCAAAACATGTTCCGATGCTGTAGAGAAGCAGTCAGGCCAGTAAGTTGTGACTTGAGTCCAATGGATAAACGGTGATGAGGGTGGCCAAGAAGCGAGTAGGTCCAAACACTACATATGAATTTGATGATTCGAAAATACTGGATGCCAATTTCGCCGTCAAAGCATCGCACACCATTATTATAAAGCGAGTTCTGTGTATTGCGAATATTTAAAGCAAAAGTCGCTCTCGATCAGGGGCGTTGTATTCACTTTTTTATTTCTTTAAGCCAAGCCACTAGTGTATGCGTCTTGCAAATATGTGATTGTGTCCACTGCTTTTCTCTTCATTGCAGGCGCCACCTTGAGAAGGTGAAAAACGTGTCCAGGGCGTAGAACAGGGCATTCACAACACATAAACTCTGTGGCAGAAGCAGACAAATGAGTCATTTTAAAATGCAATTTTAGCATAAACTCGTGGTACAGCATTGTTACCCCCAGAGCGATTCCAGCTTTTCGGACCTCTTCTTCTGCAAAAGGATCCCTATACGTTGTAAGGACGAAGACTCCGCTCACTAGGAATAAGACCATACCAATGAAGCAGTGGAGAAGTTCCTGAAAATCAAATCCATAAAAATCAATTGAGATCATGACACTGATCGTGCAACAGCTGCTTAGCAATCCTATCCAGTGCATGGCACATGAGACGTGACATTCATTCAGGGCTGTTGAACATTCATGTTGGGATGGTTGGATTCCAGGCCCGCGTTAACAGCCACTTTTAGGTGTTTCTGGCATTTTGAGCATGGTTTTGCTGGAGGAGTCTTCGACAGATACATTTACCGTATTTTTCGGACTATAAGACGGACCGTATTATAAGGCGCAATATCCATGAGCGGGTCTATTTTCACACATAAGGTGCAGCGGATTATAATGCACATCAAAGCAAAGCATAAACAAAATAAAACTTTACGGAACTCCATCAAAGCAAGTCTCAATGTCGTTCAGTTGAAACACACATAATTTTCTTTCCTAATTTTTTTAATCCATAAGATGCACCGGATAAAAAGGCACACTGCCCATTTTTGAGAACATTAGAGGATTTTAGGCGCGCCTGACAGTCTGAATTTATAATGCTAGCGCTTACACGCTATCCACTTCGTTGGGTACGAACAAACATACCGGTAAAGATTTCTGGACTGTCGCCGATGCATTGTGTTCGCATGTCATAGGGTTAACCTGTCGCGGTTTTTTTGTCCCCTCACAGAACCTACCAACTGTTGCCTCAGATGATTGGGTTTCACATGATTGCGCATGGCGCCAGATGACCCAGGGAGTGATTTCCCCTGGAAATGATGACCCTGGGGGCTATGATTGTCCCTTGAAAAATTAAGTCAATTTCATCAATGTTTACCTAATCTAACCTATTTAACGCGAGGGCAACGTAAGAGCGGCCATATGTGAAGATTTCTAGCGCTTACACGCTACCCACGTTGCTGGGTGGGAAGAGTGGAAAAATATAAAGTGCTATGTGCGTCCGTCTTCATGTCCCGTCTCTGGGCTGCTGACTATCCCCAAACTTGCCCTCCACGCACACGCTTGCGATCACCCAAGACGCCGTTGCTACGGTCACCCTCGAAGTGACCTTCAAAGTCGCCCTAGACGATGTTGCCCTGATTGCCCTCGAAGTCGCCGTAAAAGTGGGACAGAAAGACAGACGGAGATGCATGCGCATAAGCTCATACGGCCCTCGCGCTTTATGTAACAGATTGAGCTGAGGCTGGTCCCATTCTTCAGATAGGTGTATTTTTGGATAATACTATCCAACTTTTCCGCCACCTTTTTTGCCGTACAAAATAGCTGACGGTCTGGGTTCTTTCCCTCTTGGATCAGGATCTCAACACCCTGGCTCTTATGCAAAACTGATGGCATTTGGGGTCTGTCTGGAAACGGCAGGTTGCCCCCAGTCTTATCGGTAGCCCCACCCCTGTAGGGACCATGACTCGCTCTGCTATACTCTCAACACATCAAATAGTTCTTTAGCCTCAACATAACATCCTTCTTTAAGAACTTTCTTGGCCCGTTCATACTGCTAAAGAATCGGCTAACAAAAGATAATAAACATGGCGTTCGTTCGTTCCTTTGATTGACACTCTTAGTTAGTGTTGGGCGAATGATGACAGTTCTAATTTAGTAATTTGGCCGTTTTGGTCGCCGGCTACCTGGCAACACTGACTGTTAAGAGTTGTTACTGTTAAGAGCGAGTGCCCCTCGCTGAAGAGGTTCGCGATCAGAGTCGGCGCAGTCACCACGATCATTCCCGCCAGAGTGGCCTTGCCCATTAGGTCGCGGTCGTGGAAGCTGCCGTCCTGGATGCGGCTGCCGAAGCTCAACAGGTAGTGACGAAGGAGGGAGATGCACACTAACGAAGTAACCTAGGAATGTTCATGTATAGAGCATAGGACAAAATTTCGTAATCCGGATACCAGAACTTACGCTGGCCTAGATCAAAAGGACATGCATATTTACTTTTTCAGGGGCCCGATACACATGCTGACCCGAAAATGACTTTTGCACTCAAAGTTGTGGATTGCTCAAAATAATACCATCGCTAACACCCGGACTAAAGTCTTCAAATTTCAGATCTTGAGAAACAAGACTTACACCTTATAAAAACTTAAATGACACGTTCACATGAAATTGGCGCACATGCCCAGATTGCACATTCGTCTACAGGCATCTACGGCCAAATGCTCATGTAGTCTGTGCTGTACTTACGTTCTGTACATACGGTATGGTAGAGGTCAAAAGTTTGCTTCAGGTAATTACAATGAACGAATTTTATTCGTGTTTCAGTGCCTTTCATGTCTCATGAATGCAATGAATTTCAAATAGCTGATCCTCTTAAACTGGGCCAGAGCACCATTCTGCATGGCGGAGGACGACAGGAGACAAAAAGAGGTTTCCTCACGTGCACGCAAACTAGTGACCTCAACTGTATAGAACATAAGTGGTTAGAGTGCTCTTGCACTCACGCACACTGACACACCGACAAACACTCAGTTTGACATTGGCACTGACACTCATGGTATTATTTAGGTCAATACTTACATGTTAAAACAAAGCATTGACGTAAGAGAGACGAAAACGCTCGTCGTTGGAGCGGTAATGCTACTTACCACTTGAAGAATCTTCAAGAAGCCTGAGGGTTTCAGGAGGAATTTGATATTTAGGTAACACAACATGATGCTGGTTTCAAAAGGGCGGTCTTTCTTACGCCATCATAACGTCTCCCGAACAGCTGTGTGCATTTCGGTAGAGTACAGACATCAACATGGTAGGTGGACGAATTGAATCGCGGGCTTGCGTGCGAACCTGTGTGCCAACAATCAGTTGAGCCCGGCTGGCTTCAGGGCGAAGCCAGGTTGAATGGATGGTTCTGCTGCTGCCACGAACAGAGAGAGACGGAGAGGGAAAAAAGATCACAGGCTTCTCTCACATTACCCTCCTTCCTCCCACTTGAGGTTTGTGCAAGTGTAAGCGTGCTCTACAAGAGCGCTTGTCCAATCATAACACATACGCCACGTACAGAACGTCGAACATGTAGGAAGGATGCGTACTTACATTCATTGGCTGCCACGTCGATGTGCTCTGCTCTGTAAACGATTCGTCAGCATTGTGTTATGCATTGTGTATATTGTAGTGTGCGAGAGGAGTTACTCTGAGTTACAGCGAGCATCTGGCATGCTCATATTTTTTGTGTGCGTGGAGTCCTACGTACTTACGTACATGTGAGGAGAAAGACATTCTTTGATCAATTCTCTTTTGAACTCTGGCGTTTTTGCTGGACGTCCTCGTCTGGGCAGTTGATTTACAACTCTCATGTTTATGCGACTTCTTCACTGCATTAAGTCCACATAACTATTTATTACTGTCACCTTGATGCGCCTGCAAGATTGATGTCTTATAGGATGCAGCTAAAAATGAGAATCGCCCCTACTCACCAGATTAATCCTAATGAAGTTGTGGCAGTTAGCATATACATCTTCTACCAGGTCGTCAATAAAGACTTATCTACCACCTCCCTCATTTAATAGCCTTCTACTCCTTTCTTATTTGACGTTGGACACAGCTGGCATCAACTTGGTTTATTTCGTACACAATATGGAATATTAGTCTTGGATTTCGTTGCCTTTGGCAGCAAGGACAGCATCCAGGCGACCACGGAAGACTGCGCACACGGCAGTAGTCACGGTGCATATTCTTTCACTGAACCCTCACAGAGGATTTCACGTCGGCGATGTTGCTGGGGAAGACCCAGCTGGCCTTCTTGTACTCCACATGCCACCAGATGCTTGTGGGATCAATTATGGGCTCTACGGCAGGCAGAGGTCTTTTGACTTGAATTCCAAGTTCTCGGACATTCAAGAACCAGGACATCATATGAGTTCCAGCAGGACGAAACACATACAGTCCTGGCCGTAAGTAATTGCGGCAAGCATGACAGCACCTCATACGCTGTACTGAAACATGTTGAGGCAGGATTTTGGTGTGGAACATATAGATGTCATACTTGGACACAATGTTGAGTACGTACACAGAGTCAATGTCAAGGCTGCCCATTTTGGTGCTAGAGTGCCCAAAAGGAGGTCACCTGGAGAGGGGGGCATGCGAAAGGGGCTTGTAATTTGACCTCTTCAGAGGATAGAGGCTGATGAAATCGCCTGAAATTTTCATGGAAGAATCCTGCTCCCTCCTGCTCTTGGTGATGCGGTGGAGCCGAGTGGGTGTGTCCTTGAAGCAGACCACCTGATCCTTCTGCTTGTTCATGGCCGGGTCCACCATGAATGTTTTCTCATCAGGGAAGAAGAGGACTGGCTCACTACGTTGCTTGAGGTCGTTCAGAAGGCACCTGCAACACTCTGCGTGGAACTCCTGCTGGTGTTCAGCCAAGAGTGGTCTCTTCACAAACCTCTGGGACTTGCCCCCTTCCCAAGGGGGGACATTGGACATTGTAGAGCAGGCCATGTACCTCTTCTTGGCAAACTCATACATTGTCATGGTCAGATTGGTCTCAAACGCATGCGTGGTGACTTCCGGCGGCAGCTAGACTGGCCTGCCTTAGAGTATTGATGTCTAATGTGTTACAGCTGGCACGGAGCAAAGTGGCAATCTCCTATCTTTTGGCTTTCTTCTTTGAGAGGCACGATGGCTCAATTGAAACTGAGACTGCTGCTGACTATTGATACCCTCGAAGTTACCATTAGAACTTCTCAGACCCCTTGAAAATGTATAAAGGTAATGTATAACTTATTGATGTCCTGGTATGCAAAAAATCAAAGAAGGAAATCAAATAAACAATAACATACAAAAATGTATGCAACATCTGAGGTGCTGGACGTCAGGGCATCTCAGCCCTTAGCCTTCACGGCATTATGCCATGGCGATGCATTGGGCTAGCTTCTTTCGAGATCGGGAAGGGTGGGGTCAGGCTGACGAACTTCGAGCTCGGGTCTAGTTGAGCTTCCTGAAAGTGCTTTCGGGTCGAAGTTTTCTAGCTTGGGTCTGTGCTAGAAGTGTCTAGATGTAACAGAGACAGACATCTCTATTACATCTATTACATCTCTATTGCATTTACAGTGCTTCCGCAAATAATGTCGCTTAGTACATATCGATGTCAGACACGGTCTGGTAATGTTTCCAAGCGAAATTTCAACATGTATTTGATTATTCAGACACTGCGACATAACTTTTGGTACACAAGGCCACATGTTTGAATGTTTGTTGAGGCACCAGAGCACTTTAAGTGTGATGAGTTGACAAGAGCACCGTGTCAGTCACTGCCGAAATTTGATACTTTTGACCACTTTTTGAAAGTGAAGGTGGCTGAAATTTTCTGGGGGGCTCCCGCCCCCCTCGTGATGTGCATGATGTTGGAGGTGGTGATATTCCTCTCGAATGCATGGAAGATGGCCTCATAGCACCAGGACAGGATATCCGTCTGGGATAAGGTCTTGGACCTGCTTGTTGCCATTTGTGTTGTGAAGAAATGTGTCAAGGTCTCTCAACTCTTCCTGGCCTTAGTCTTACGTAGTGTTTTTGCGACCTAGCCTGACGCCGTGGGGGTGAGTAGAGGGGCAAAGCCCCCCAGAATTTTTCAGTCACTTTCACTTTCAAAAAGTGGTCAAAAACATCAAATTTCGGCAGCAACTGCCATGGTGCTCTTGTCAACTCATCACACTTAAAGTGCTCTAGCCGATGACGATGAGTGCCTGAAACTTGACGAAACTGTAGGATCTCATGTCTGACACTCTCCGTGACACATTCCAACCTTATATTCAACCTTACAATTATCTCACTAAGCATAGCACAATGATTTGTACCAAGCGACATTATTTACGACAAGCACTGTATTATATCTCCATTACATCCATTGTATCTCTATTACATTGATTATATCTCTATCACATTGATTATATCTCTATTGCATTGACTATATCTCTACTACATTGACTATATCTCCATTACATCTATTATATCTCTATTACATTGATTATATCTCTATTACATCTATTATATATATTATGTATCTCTATTATGCAGACTGCAGCAGCAGACGTCGTGATGACGTTGGGTCCTAGGACAGCGATACAGGCCTTCATGATGGACGTCATGAGGTCAGCCTTTGTGGGGACTTCTAACTTGAGATCACACAATGCAAGATGGCAGGGGTTGTAACCTAGAAAGTTCAGCGCTCATATTTCATTTCGCCATTAGGCCTCTGGGTCCATGTTCTCCATCAGCCGCGCCTGTGTGAACTGAGACAGGGGGCTTGCTTGAGCACAACTCCAAGCTCCCTACCCCATGTCTCCAAGATCTGGACCTGCATATTTTGGAGGACCTCCACTGGAAGACTTTGGAGGTAATCTACGCCCCCGACAGGAAGAAAATCGGAGGTTACCACATGACTGTCGCAGGGCACGACAACGAAGGTCACTGCTGCTCTTGGCCACGACGCACTTCTTGGCGGGGATTATTGAATTGTGCCTGGTGGCAACAGGAACAGGGGATTCCTTGTGTTGAGCGACGTGTTCAGCTCAAGTGTTTTCGTATCTGACCAAGTGACAATGTCATCCATGCTACCCTCAGCCTCCCTACATGCCAGCAGGGCGGCTGAAGAGGGCCCGCTACCTCGGGCCTGCAAGGATTGCACTCTCGATGAGTGGACCCACAAACTTCAGGCTTGCCTTACTGCCAGCTTCCCGTCTGACCTCCCAGACACCCATGTCCTTCGTAGTCACCCTCAGGAACCGCTGGGGCTCTCGTGAACGTGTAGTTCCACGGAGGTAAACGTGAACTTGTAGCCGCACTTCTTTGAGGGGTTGGGCTTCTTGAAGGTGGTAAGAGTCGGGTATATGGTTGCCAGGTCCAAGATAAAGTGGTAGGCGAGGTCCTTGGCAGAGATGGACAGCTTTGACCTGGACTATGACAGTCTCCTTATGAGACTATGGCATGTCAAACTTTCCATTACAGTATGCACCTTAGAATTCTACCACACCAGAGAAAAACTCAAACTTCGTCTTGAAACCTAACTGACGATGTTGTAAACGTTTAATGCAAAGCAGTCAGCTTTGCATGTCTCCTGCAGCACTTCTGAGATGGTCATGACTGCTAATTTATTCCTCTGTCTTGAATAGCAATGCGCAGACAGGATCTGGACGTAGGTGATGTGATTGACGGCGTTCACCTTCTCATTGTCGGCAGTAATGATGATGAGAGATATTGCCTTTCTTCAAGTTGTTCAGGACTGCCTTAGCCATGGAGAACTGGCTCTCTTACAGTTTCTTGGACAAAGGTGTCCTTAAATCTTTGCGTCGATCTCACGCCTGCCTGTTTTATCACCCGGCAGATGATGCAGTCATGACTAGAGATAATCATGCACATTTGTGTAAATAATTCAGAGGGTGCTCACGCAACATTTCTATAACAAATTGACATTTTTCACTAAATCTACATTCAAATGCTTATGAAAAATTGTAACTTTTATTCAATGAAGCTGCCGCTGACACTGATGACGGCCTTGATGCGTCGCAGGAAGCTGGCACAGGCGCTGGTCACGACGTCCCCGGTGATGGCAGTCCACTCCTTCTTGATGGAGGATGGAGCGCCCGAAGGACGCAACACTGCCGTGTGGCTTGGCAAAGGGCCCGGCTGCATGCCTGCCCAGGAAGTGTAGTCCGACTGGTTAATGTCTGAACTCAAAAGTGGCCAGAACATCTTGAGCCAGGAGGCCATACTGGCAGGAAGCCATTTTTGTATCTTGGTTCGTATTGGTTTTTGTATGGAGGTTCGTCACGGGGCGCCGTCGTGCATTAAGATATAATTTCCCGTGCCAAACATCTTGTTGGCCTATAATTTGACGTGCTTGGCCAGGAAGTCAATGTAATGTTGATGTGCTCCTTGGCGTCAACGAAGATGGTCGGACACGTCTCTCCATTTGCACCAATCACGCCCTACATCATGACTGACTCCCTCGTAGTGCCCATGGCCCCCGCCAATTTTGAGATGGTCATGACAACGGTCGCCTTGATGCGCTTCTTTAGTCCGCCAACATACCTGGGGAGTGACGATACTGTTCTTGTCTTCCCTCTTCTTTTTCGCGAGGCACAAATATGCTTCGAGGGACATCCAGCACCCAAAATACAGTGAGCAGCTGCTAAAGGCTACCCTCAAATTCAATGGGTGTCACCTGTGATTAAAGATTACTGTCATGGTAGTTTCGCAGAGCCATTAATAAACTTATAAAATTGTGAGATTGCTACTTTTGGCCATTCAAGAGCTCATATCTATCAATAATGAAGTCTATGAGAGCTAAAGACGATTTGAGAGGTGAAATTTCTTTGGTGCACAGCCAAAGATCTTAATCAGTTTCAGCCCTATTGTGCAGTGCAAGCAGCTTATTTGCATCTAGAGACATAACTTACGACACGGACTGTACGTACCGGTATGTTGATATCAAAGTCGCATATGCATTTTCTACAATTGCCAAAAGTCATATCACCCCACTTCTAATGTAAGAACGATTCCAATCTACTCGCTGTGTATTTCTAGTGCTCATGGCAATGTCTTTGCACTGCACTGATATATTTTCGGCCCTTGTTTCAGCCGAAACATATCGACCCAAAAAATATCCTATCGGCTTTCAGTCGTACACTAAGCACAAGTTCTGTATGTACGGTTAAGCGTATGTGTGTCTCCCACGTTATGGGTGCTCCAACTGGTGCACCGATGGTCCCAAACTGGGTCAGAAGAAACTACTTTTCACAAGCCGTGGAGCTTAGGGATGCATTTTGAGACTGTTTCAAGTCCAAAACCGAGGTCCGAAGTCCTATTTACTGCATGTCATACAAAGTCATAAATAAGCTGCTGGTAGCTATTGCATCATTGCAAACAAGCTGTGTAGTACCCATCCTTGGTGAGAGCAGGAGAGAAAGAGTTTGCCATGCTCTGACCAGGAGCTACTTGCAACGTCACGAAGAAAATGACTACAAAGACTTTCAAAAGATAATGCAATTTGGCAACCCTGCAGACGAGAGGGAGTGACAGAAGAGAGGGTGCCCAGACTAGGCATGGGTCTCGACTAAGAATTTTGACTTAGTTGACTAATGACTAGCATGGGTTGACTAAATAGCCGACTAATACGGCACTGGAAAAAACGCGGTTTATTTCTGACGCAGCAAATAACTTCTGAGGATATAAAAGTTGTTCATTGTGGTGATGATGCAATCTCTCCTACTGCTGTTGTTATTAGTGACATGAGAGACATCACAGACTGTACATATCACCACCACTAAGTTCATTCTGATCAGGGCAACTTTTTTCTTTACACCATGGTCATGATCAACATCATTTTCGTCAACTATGACTAAATGAGATTAGTCGACTAATTAGTTGTCTATGGTCAACCAAAATCCATGCTTGGCCTAGACCAAATAGTTTTGAAAGTGAAATAAAATGAATCGTGGTGCCGTTTGCATGGATGACACGGAATACGTAGTCTGTATATTGGCTGAAGGTTGGCTTAGGTTCACTCAGCATCAGTTCCATTTATGCTTTTATCATTGAGAAGCCTTTTACCATTTCATGGTCTCTATACTGATCATTTCCGCTGCCTCCGTTTTACTGAACCTCCGTTTCGCTAAACCTCCGTTTCACTAAACTTCCGTTTCACTAAACCTCCGTTTCACCAAACCCCCGTTTCGCTAAACCTCCGTTTCACATAAAAATTGAATATAAACATTTAATATGAAAATTGTGGTCAGTCAACACGTAGTTGACATCCACTTCTTTTATTGACTTAAAGATTACGTCTAACCTTGGGCCATTTAAATTTTAAGTCTCATTATTTATGGGTCATATGTTGAATCTTCGGTATTGCTCAGTCAGTTTGTGACAGATTCCAAAGATTTATATGGGTCCAATCATTTCATTCCAATCGATTTACTGAATAACGGGGGGCCCTTTGGCTGATATAGTTAAGGTTAAAAATTTCAATGCAAGTCACGCACTTCTGTGGAGTATGTCAGTTTGTATAGGTATCAGTGAAGTTTTCTCTTCAATATGCACGGGCTCATGCGTGCACCAGTAAGTTCTGTTCTAACAGAAAAGGTCTAGGGCATGACCAGAGCAGATTTGATTCCTCAACCTTTTCAGTCACTTGCTTTTGTCTCTGATGAACGTTCAATCACTTTTATAGCTGCTTCCAAAGAACCGCTTTCATTCGAGACCAACGCAACATATAACGTATAAGACTCTACTTCCCGTCACTTTCCAATCATCCTGAGCGTCACGTATTTACGATCATTTCATGCAAGAAGACTTTTCGTTGTTCGGTTTTAAGCCCATCTAGAAGTGTTGGTCAACGGCTCCGTCGGCGTCCGCTGCCTGCTCGTAAGTGAGTAACCTGCGCTCCAGCATCTCATTCTCCAGACGAAGATTTTGAATGTCCTGTCTGCAATCGTGGAAAGACGACCGACGTTAGTGCACTTATTTGTTTACTCTGGTTTTTTTTTCATTTTATTTTCTTTAACACAGACGACAAGTGATGAACATGCAATAGGATTCAGTTCAGTTAGATGAGAAACTCTGATTACCGTGAAATAATCTATTGAATTGCAAAGTGATCACAATGCCAAGGACAAATTCTCGCCTTGAAATCAAAACGCGCCTACAACGTGAGTACATATACTAACTGACCCTTACTCTATGGGATTCTACGGGATCTATGGGATTCTCACAGAGACGAAAAAACAGAGGCAATTCTGTGCAGCATCATGGACACTACTGACACGCGTCATCAGAAGATATGATGCAATACCTCGGTATAACTGTCGTCCACCAGCAGCTAATTTCGTCTGTACTTACTAGCATTAATACCAAAAAACTGATACATTCAGTGCTATATTTATCTAATAAATGAAGCAGTAGGACTTTATGTAGGCTGTCTGTGTGTCGATCTGCCTGTGTAAGCCAAGTCAAACTGTCGCTTCCTGACACTTTTGACTTGGTCCAGCTCAAAAGCTGGACCCACTGTCATCTATAGTGTGTGTGAGCGTCTGTCTGTCTGGTTATGGAGACTACATAGGCGGGAACTACAGAGGCGGGGACTATAGAGGTGAGGACTATAGAGGCAGGGACTATAGAGGCGGGACTATAGAGGTGAGGACTATAGAGGTGGGGACTATAGAGGCGGGGACTATGGAGGAAGGGACTATAGAGGCGGGGACTATAGAGGAAGGGACTGTAGCGGCAGGGACCACAGAGGTGGGGACTGCAGAGGTGGGGACTGCAGAGGCAGGGACTACAGAGGCAAGGGACTACAGAGGCAGGAACAACAGAGGCAGGGACTATAGAGGCAGGGGACTACAGAGGCAAGGGACTACCGGGTGCGTACAAAATTGGGCAACACTTCAGAATGGATGTGCTCACGTCAAACATGGGGGATTTAGGTTTCCTTAAACTAGGTTTTGAGGTTTAGTAACCCTTTTTTTTAAATTCCGATTAAATAATAATTCTGTAAGTATAAGCATACACCAACAACATGGCCCCCAATAAACTCAGGCAAATGATCATTTTGCAGATTGAGGCCGGCGAGACCAAGTCTGACATCGCCAAAGCCCTCGGCATTAACAGGAGCACTGTCTACAAGGCCATTGAGGCCTACAAGAAGCATGGCATGACCGACTACCTTGCTCACCCAGGCAGGCCCATTATGATGACAAGGAGGCCCTCATTCAGGCTGTGAAGCTGGAGATCAACAAAAACCCGAACCAGTCAATCAGGAACCAGGCGAGGACATTCAACAAGCCAGAGGCAACCATGAGGAAGTTGGTCAAGGTTGACCTGTCTCTGAAGTCCCTTGCAGTTGTGCAGGTCCAGCAATTGACACCATTACAAAAGTCCAAGAGGCTGGAGATGTGTCGGGACATGTTGAACAAACTGAAAGGGGAAGCCGCCGGCAAGACCTTGATCTTCAGCGATGAGAAGGATTTTCACCTCAACAAACACCTGAATAGGAGGAACAATACCATTGCAGCTTCCGCCAAGACCACTGAGCCCAGCAACAGGTTCCAGGGCCACCCGAAATTCCCCCAGAAGGCCATGTTTTGGGGCTGGATTGGGAGTGATGGCAAAGTGTTCCCGGGGGTGTGGATCAAGGGAACAATGGATGGCCCCATCCATGTACAGGTCCATCTTAATCAACAAGGTCTTCCCCATCCTTGACAGCACTTATGGGCCAGGAAGATATGTTTGGACTCAGGATGGTGCCTCATGCCACACCTCTAATGTCGTCCTGAGGTATCTGGAGGGTCGCCTGGGGTCCAAAGGGTTTTGGTCCAAGGGGGTTTGGCCCCCCAACTCGTGCAACCTAAACCCCTTGGACTTCAGCATGTGGAACCGCATTGACAAAAAGGCCAACAATGTCTACCATGCCTCCATTGACACCATGAAAGCCGCGGTCGAGAGGGAGTGGAACAGCATGGACAGGGACCACATCAAGGCTGTGTGCCGTAAGTTCAGGACCAAGTTGGAGTTGTGCATTGCGGCTGAGGGTGGGGTGTTTGAGAAGGAGTAAGTCCCCATCATCTCCAAGAGCCTGTGGACCCCAAAATGAACGCCAGCAGGTCCAAATTCAGCACCATCTGGGGTTCCCTCAACAGCTTATTTTGTTCTGTTTCTGTCTCATTTCAAAAATTTTAATTAAAAGGTTTTTTTGGGTCCTACAAACCTATAAATACACGCGTTTAATGTAAAATTGTCTGCTCTAATCAAGTTATTTTATGATAAAATTGTGTTCAGCGCCATGTTCTTGGTCACCAACTTCTTTTTTGACCACCCCTTTCACTTTAGCATTGTCCAGATGGAGCTGGCCATGGACCTCATCACCATGAACCCCGAGATCTCTTTATTGGCACAGAAGATCTAAAGGGTGTTGGCAATAACCCATTAAAGTTTCAGATTGATTGGTCAACTGGGGCTCCCTCAGCAGGTCCATGAAGTTGGCAATCGGCAAGTGTTGCCCAATTCAGTACGCACCCGGTACAGAGGCGGGGAACTATAGAGGCAGGGACTACAGAGGTGGGGGACTATAGAGGCAGGGGAGTAAAGCAGGGCCTACAGAGGCAGTCCCTGAATTCATCAAAAAAGAACCTCTGTAGTCCCAGCCTATGTAGTCCCCACGGCCTGACAGACAGTCAGACAGACTGACACACACACACACACTCTGTATAGATGGCAGTGGGTCCAGATTTTGAGCTGACTGGACCAAGTCAAAAGTACCAGGAAGAGACAGTTTGACTTGGCTTATGCAGGCAGACAGACACACAAACTCACTGACAGACAGACTACATAAAGTCCTAGCGATACATAGCATGTATGAAAATGTTACCTGTCTGCATTGAGTGTCAAAAAATATATCTCAGTTCCACAGACAGAACAACAATGCTTTCAATTGCCTGCAAGATGCTTTTTATTCACTACAGTCCCAGACTGTTCAAGGTTGGATTGAAAAAGCCAATAAGCATTAGAAACTTTGCATGAATCAACCTGGAGGAAGGGGAAAGACATGAAGTCCAAGGATGAAACGAGAGAGTGATTCATTTGGTGACTCTTCTCACGCTGATAGATAATAATGAAGTGTGACGTAATGGTTTTTTTGTTGCTTACAGCTTTTCAGACATGGTTTGTGCGTTTACCAGAAATGTCATTTTCAGACATACCTAAGAAGTGAAGGTCAAGGGACAAAGTAAAAAAGGGACGCCCCTCGACGATGTCGCGTACTGTCAGCTTGTGACGTTCCAAAGACTGTTGGATCCAATCATCCATTGGATTTGCACTGGAAGGTATTCTATACTGATATTTTAGTCTGCATATGCACACATACCAGTACCACCCTTCACACAGGCACACTTTAAATTTTATGCGGAGACAATATAAAGGCCCTGTTTTTGCTGCCTTCGCAGTGACCCAATTCATCCCCCTTATTCAGTAGTTGAATGCCTACATTCAAAGTAAGTGAACCAAGTTCCACTTCGATGCGACTTCTCGGATTCATTCATAGTTTTGGCCATTGATTTAATATAACAGCAAATTGACTGAAAGCCTCCTCGAAAGGACCGAAGCAGAAAATTTTAAACTATTTTCTTACAAAGCCCACGGTTACCCTCGTTCAGACTCACAAAGTCAAAAACATAAGCACCGTTTGGTCTGTCTTTGACGGCGTCAGTGCGCTCCGGAAAAATGAGCTTAGCGTGTCCAACTGCAACAGCTCCATCTCAGGGGACTTTCTGAAGCTTCGGGTCATACTGACCTCAATTGAATTTGGCTTAGCTCAAGCTGGGTCATAGCAAAGGTAGGCGTGTAGTGCTAACACGCCTTTCCCGACCTTTCCCGTCCTATTGAATGCTCGCTCCTGGAGTACTCTAATTAATTGGTGGAAAGTCTGAAGTTCACCAGATTCATGACCTCCATGGTGGTATAAGAAAGCTGAAAAAATCGCACCTCATGGGTGTACGCAGTAATTGAATGGGGTGGGGGGGCAACCTTGTCGACTTGACTGCACAGTAATAGCTACGAAGAGAAGAATGAATGATTCTAGAGGACCCTCCCTCCCCCTTCCGTCTATGCCCCTGTATCCTGTACACAAGTATGATGAAGCACATAGATTCAAAAGGTGTCCGGTTGTCTGAAAAGGCTTCCAATGACACCCCGAAGCGAGAGATAAAAACTTTCGCCGGAAGTCATGAACTGACTCAGCAGAGGTATGTCAAGAAACTACCCCGCTCGATCGAACAGAGGTCTTAAAAAACTGTTTTTCGCGTTATGACCTCAGGAAGAGTAATCAGGTTTAAGGGGTGACATCCTCAAGGGAGTTGCCGTTGTGGTGAAGAGCTACGTATGCGTATTGTTCTAATCTAAGCCTAAGGATAAATGAAAAAAAACCACGGTCACTTCGAACAGGACGAGACACGTTTTCCCTAGGGACAAAAGTAGCAACCATAAGAAAAGAGCAGCTTCCCCAGAAAAAAATAATACATTGCGCCCTACAGTCAAGTCCACCGCGTGTTCAATATTTAGAGGCTAAAGGTTGTGAAGTTGTCTTCTGAACACTTTGTAGTTCTGGAACACTTTAAAAAAATCGCCGAAGCTTTAAGGGCAGGTGCAGCGCAATGCTAATGGTGCATTTAAAATGAATAAAAAAGAGAATGAGCGAAAAGCAGATGCTCAAAATGTCACTTGTCGGAACTATTTCAACAAAGTTATTTGAGAAGGGCTATTTAAAGACACTTTTAGGCGTCGAAAGGGCACTTGGGTCTCCTTCGTGTCTTGCAGCCTACAGCATTATGAGTAGTAGTGGGTTCGGTGTTGATTTGTCGTTCATGCTGTACTTCTTTTTAAAAGGACAAGTACTACCAAGGAAAAAAGCTCTAAATAGCCTGAAAAAACACGATTTCCTTTCCAGGGATGTCTATATTGTTTTTTATACGAAGCTAAAACAACAGAGCATTGCTTGGTTTCCAATTGTGGCTAAATATTGAACACCCGGTATGCCAACCATGCCACGTACGCACCACAGCTCAGCTTACCTCATCTGGTAGGTCTGCACCCTCGTGACATCGTCATAGTGGTGGTAGGTTGACTGGAAGAGCAGACATGACTGAATCCACTCGACGTGAATTCTAACGCATGAGCGGTTCACCAGGTAACCCAGACTTGGGTCCGTGACCTGATAGGAGATGAAAAACAACACGAGCTTCAAAGGCGGCAGCAGGCAGAGTAACTGAATTTTAATGAGTTTTCTTTTCATCAAGATGCCTTCATGCCTTTGCCAAGATCCTGCTGGTGAGGGTTTCCTTATGACCTCAGATGAAGGGAGTTACATGTGCTCAGTAAGCCGATGCATGAAGTCACACATCGCGTGAGTGCATACTTTGCGTCGACGTGCCAACTTTTTGGCCCCGCTCTCTGAAGGATGCTCAAGGAAGGCAATATCCGACAGAAAAAGCGTGTGAATGCTAACAACGTGCCATACGAGAGGAATACTACACGTAAGCAAACAAAAACTCTTTGAGCTTGTTCCTACCTTTACTCTGTTCTCCGAGTGCATCGACTGTTACGAAAGTCATTACAAATGAAGATAGACAGCTGTTTCTACCCGAAGCCAAGAATTTTTGAGTAATACTTTTTCATCGTTTTCCTTTTTTTCGCTGAAGAGGATTCTTAACAAGCGTCAACGAACTCCAAGATCCCTAAAGATGTTGAACGCGTTTCTTTAACACAAAGTTAGCTTATTTACCTCTTTCAGGGGAATCTTGGTGTCCATGAGTGTCCCTGCCTCGGTGTCGTCTTGCACAAAGTACTGGAAATACATCTTCCTGTCTAGGCCTAACTTGGCTGTGTAGTCCTTCCCCTCGAGGGCCCCAAGCGCGCTCTGAAGCTTCGGATGGCTTTTCAACAGGTATGCAGACCAGCAAACGTACCTGGGACGATCAGCAAAATGTAGCTATTGCTTTGCTCAATACTATGCTGCACTGTGTGCTATTTTAGAGCTTAAACTATGCCTTAGACGTATGCAGACACATATGGAGCAATAAGCAATGGAATCCCGTTACGACTTCTTCGTGGAAGACGGATGAACCAGCTACGATGTGCATGCATACATAAGGCTGGAATTAATGGTGACAGAATAACGAACTTTTGACACTCTGATTTTGGATTGAAATACCATCTTCTTATGATCTTTCTCCCAATGACGTCGCACTGAGACTTCTGACAACTCCCACCCCTGCAGCCCCAAGTAGGGATGGGTTTAGCTAGTGAAGTAGCTCGGCCTATAGAACATGACCCCCACAAAAAACATCCCCAATTCCCTCATACCAGAGAAGAACAGAGACTTCCTTTATCTGGTCAAGGAGAAGATGGAGGAGGTGTCCTGGTGTCATTTAGAATTGGGTTGAGCCTGGGCTTGGGTCGGGTCGGCTCACTGTTTGAAGTAGAAAACCACAGCTCAAGCTTGCCTAGACTTTTTTGATCTGGAACGCGAGTCCCCTCATGAGCCCCCTGTTGCAGCTTGCACGTGGGTGTGCTGAAGCGGCCCACCTATGTGCAACATGGAACACTGATTGATGGCGGAAAAGTTCGTAGTGCGATGGTCTGACTTTCGATAGAAGGCCCCAAGCATCAAGCGCAACGTGTGCGCATAGACGAACTGAACCAAGGTGTGCTCTGCAGTAGCGAGTTTTGTAGTCAGCCACACCGCATATGAGTCGCCGTATAAACAAACGAGAACAATAAATAAAAAGACGTCAGCATTTTCAAAAAGCTACAATAATGCAAACTATTTTATGGAATGCAGCAGCTATTCGGTTGAAGCAAATGAATAAAGAAAGTCAATACAGTAGGCGACATTCTTAATCGGCAAAATGCTATTGGTCGCTGTTGGAAGCATGATACAGCTGTCTCCAGTCACAGTCATCACCTTGGGACCCAAGATTTTGATGACTGTATCCAAAATGCTCCCTGGGTAGGAGAAGAATACTCGTCCACTTTTGGCAAAATGCCACCCATTTTCCTCATGGATCTTATCAAGTTGAAGCAATTACAATTAAATAAAGTAGTTGTTGTCACGAGAAATTTCTCGTCTCGAGATTCTTGCGATTCTCGCCCGATTTGTCTACTCTCGCGTCTCGACGAAAAAAAAAATGAATTTCTCGGATTGTCGAGACCGGCGTTTTGTCCTTCTCTCAGTCCCATAGTTGCACAAGATATGATTCAATCCCAACCAACGATAACCATGACATACAAGGAAATGTATGAGCGGCAGTTGCTACTGATCTTGCAAGACATTGGCATAAAAATTCTGCGTAGTACCTGCTCTATGTACCACGTTGCACAGAGCATAGTCACATACCCAGGCTGTGTATGTGCTGCTCAACATTTGGTACTTAGCGAAACGCTGAGGGGTTTTTTGGAGTGAAATAGTGTTGGGAAACCGGCTTGCATTTATCTTTCGATAATTTAACAGCATGCCACAATCCACACAGCGGAGTCTTCTTCAGAGAGAATAGCATTTTTCAGCTTGATGATGATGGGATGATGCAACTCATTGACTGTCACCACAATCAGCAAGCAGAAATCAAACCAGAATTCAGAACACTAGGTCCAGGGAGAAATTTACATTCGAATGCCATTTTCACTACATGAATTTCACTACAAAAACCCTTAGTGTTTAACTGAATGATCAACGATACGGCACAATTTATTCATTCCTAAGCAGTATCATCTAAAGGCTGACGTACAATATTTCAACAAAACATCTTTGTTGAAAACGCTCAATGTCCTTTTGATCAGTTTTGATAAAGCGTTTCAACAATTCTTTCTCTGGTGATTTTTTCACCTATTGCAATGTGTACCCTCATTGAGACTGTAATTCCAAATTATCCCTGTTTAGAATGGTCATGTTCCAGAGTTCTTAACGAATCCGTACGAACAATTTCGCCATGACGTTAATAAGTGTTTGAGTAATTACGCAAATGGCAAATAACGGGAAATTAAAAACTTTTATGTCTACTCTATAGGCTCGATCATGGCTCAAGCACGTTTGAGGCACGATATTTTGAGCTGGAGCTCGTTCAAGGCTCGCAAAACCAATGTTTGACACCCCCTTTGACATCCAACCTTTAAAAATGTCAGTCAAGGCACTGGTACGTCTGAGCGACAGCTCATTGCCGGAACGCAAAGAGTGATCCCCCCCAAAAGAGAGCAAGAGGTAGAAATGGGATATGATACCACATTCAAGATCCTAAAGGGGGCATTGAAGGTAGTAAAATCACTCATTATCTCCTTGGCCACCACCAACATCATGGGCGAACATATTTCTAAAGGCTGACCGAGAGTCAGCAGTCAAGATCCTCCACCGTCTGCTGGAGGAACAGAGATGTGGGGGAGCACTATGTAACTGGCTGCGTCAGTATCTTACCGTCAAATAACCTTACGGCATGGTATATTCAATTCCTCTGGTCTTGGGACCTACCTAAAATTTCAGACTGCATTGGCAATCTCATTCTCAATTCCATCCATCAATGGTTTGGCATTATTGATGAACCCAATCATTTTCTTGATTCCAAGATTGATACAGTCCTTGGCGTAAGTAATGTCGCTTGGTACATATCGATGTCATATGCTGAGTGGGATAACTGTGAGGTTGAGTTTTGCCATGGAATGTGTGATAGGGAGTGTCACACATGATATCCTGCAGTTTTGTCAAGTTTTGAGCACTCATTGTGATGTCAGAGTGCCTTAAGTATGATGAGTTGACAAAGGGGCCATGCCAAATGT
>JAAUXU010014466.1_pt1 | contig 21903 bp, 19 predicted proteins | sample 7278151 | NCBI WGS metagenome assembly JAAUXU01 (sample SAMN14350113, study PRJNA611818) | marine sediment metagenome | isolation source: surface marine sediment (1.8m) | place: French Polynesia: Moorea | collected 2018-08 | reverse complement strand
AGGAAGACAAGGAGAAGAGGGGCAGGAAGGACAAGAACAAGGGGTCCAAGGAAGACTCATCCAAGGAGAAGGAAGACAAGGAGAAGAGGGGCAGGAAGGACAAGAACAAGGAAGACTCATCCAAGGAGAAGGAGGACAAAGAAAAGATGGGCAAGAAACGCAATGACAATGATGATGACAAGAGAGGAAAGAAACGTCGCCCAGGGAACGGGAGCAGGGAGAGGAAACCACGTGATGAAAATGATCCTGAATCTGGGGATCTCAAGGATGCTTCAGATGAGGAGAATGGCAGGGGAGGCAAGAGAGGAAACAAGGGCAACAAGAAGAGACCTTCCGTCAACTCTGGTGAAAGGGGTGGGAGAGGCAACAGAAAGTTTCCCAGGTCAGAGGAAGATTCAGAAGATGGCAAAGATGGCAAGGGAGGAAAGAAGCGGCGCCCAGGGAACAGGAGCAAGGAGGGGAAGCCAGATGATGAAGACATTCCTGAAAGAGTTATAGGTAAAGGTGAAGGAAGGAGGGAGAACAAGGACAAAAAGAGAAATCCAGGAAGAAAGGACAAGAGGCCTCGATCTGAAGACAAAGGAAACAAAGGACCAAAAAATCGGTATCCTGACAATCGCTGGAAGGATAAGAGACCGTACAGAGATAGGCCGTCCAGAAAGTGGTCTCACAGAGAAAGTCCAATGTGGAACGCCTTATCTTACAACCCCTTCGAATATCGAAATGCAAGATCTGACGACGACGGTGTACCGGAGTACGTTGAATATGGGGATTACTTTTCAGGATTCGTAAAAAAATTCCTAGATTACTTGTGTTGAATGAAGATATTCTCCGTCAACTTCAAGAACCGAAAACTGTTCGAAATTTATCTCCACCAAATTTTGCCGATACCATCATCGAATTTTACGTGCTATATTCGCTCATTTCGTTTTTCTCTTGACGGGCAGGATCGAGAACATGGGAAATAAAGACGAGCTATTGGACATTCCCGGACTCAGACTCATTAATCGAAATAGAGGAAAGGTGTACTATGCAGGGGACTTTTCGATTTATTAAATATTTCCTTTCGGTCGATGCATTCAAAGTAGCGAAGGACGCTTTTCAAGGGTCGGTGACTGCGTCGGCGAACCCGATCCTGACGTTGCCCGCGTCGAACTCCGAGTACCACTTGCCGAAGAAGACGTCCCCGAGGATCCACCAGGGTCCCATGGGGAGGTCCAGCCCCACGATGCCGGACGTGCACTGGGTCTGGCCAGCCTGGGTGATCTGCAACACAAAAAAAGGGAAAACATTTAGCGAAACAGACAAGATTTCCGTATTTTCTTTTAAACCCACCTGCAGCACGTACTCTTCCGGCGTGAGGGAGTACTCGACCCCGCTGATGGTGAAGGTTATGTCGGGCATTTCGTCGAGTCGGTCGCACCTGAGGATGTACTGGCCGAGGCCGAGGATCTCCACCCCGCCGATCACCTCGTGGATGGCCCTCACCTCGTCGGCGGGGCCGAGGAGCACGCTGGTGCCGGAGTCGACCGGGGCCAGGCAGCCGCCCACGCAGCCCAGGGATAGGTCGCCGCCGATGGAGAGGCTATCCACCTGCAAAAGCGCTTTCCGTCAACAATTTCCCTTGGTTGGGATTTTCTTCATCCTATTTTAATTTGCCTGAATTTTCCAGTAGTCGTCCCCGTTGTCGACCACGTCGTGGTAGATGAAGTCCCCGGTGTAGAGTGATTCGTCGGAGCCGCCGAAGATGAGCTGTCCTCCGACATCATCCTCGTAGTCCCGGTTGAGCCAGAAGGAGAAGACGGGCTCGCTGACCAGGCCCTGCTCGACCATGTTGTCGAAGACGGGAGGGACGCCGTTGACGGAGATGCCGACGAAGCCCAGGCCCAGGATGCCGTCGAAGGCTCCGGCCACGAAGCTGATGCCGGGCTCGGTCAGGATCTCGGCGAAGATCTGGTCAGTCACCTCCATACCGGCAACCTACGCGTAACAGAAAAAGGCTTAAGTTATTCCTGCAATTTTTTTTCTCTCTATCTGTTTTTTATATTTACTTTTACTAGCTATTACTGCTGCCTTTGCTGCCGTTGTAGCTTTTGCAAATTCAAATTTTACTGCTGCTGTTATTTCAATATTGTTGCTTCTTCTTATCTCCTCTGTGTAATATTTTTTTACCGCGCAAGTGTCAATGGACTGAATGCCGGCGGTGGTCCCTGAGGCGTAGTTGAAGATGACGGGAGTGCCGTCCTCAATGTAGGTGGAGGAGAGCGAGCTGTCGTACTGCTCATGCACGTTGCAGGCAGGGTCGTCGCAGTCAACGGAGGGCACCCACAGGTTGCTGGAGCCGGTGTCGAAGATGACGTCAAAGGTCTGGGAAAATTCGATTGATGAGAAATTAATGAGAAATTAATGAGAAAATCCCTTTCTAAAAGTCCAAAACGGCACCTGTCCAGGGGTGCCCATATCGATGGGGCCGTAGTACTGCGCATCGAGCAGGTTGGAGAGGGTGACGGTGCCGTCGCGGTTGGCCCCGCTCCACTTGGCCTGGGCGGCGGACGCGCGGCGGAGGACGTCATCAAGGGTCTTGGGAGGGTTCTTCTTGAGCTGAACCCTATTTCAAGAGAACCATTTTAGAATTCATGGTATGCTGTACTAATTTGCATAACGAAAAAAATAGCGGTATGTAGTACCTCTGCAGGCCGTGGGCGACGCCCAGGAGGACCACCAGGAACAACAGTGCGGCCCTCATGTTAAAGCAGTAATTTTTTCTTGGCTTCCCTATGCCTCCACTTGAACTACCAGACTGCCAAATGCAGAAAAAAATTGGGTTCACTCGCTGCCGCATCGAGAGAGAACTTATATTCGTGTAGTACAGCAAACAACTTTTTGATAAAATGCGCGCTCAATGTCTCGATTCAGGTCGAATTGTACTACCGTGCCTAGCTACTACAGTGCAAAGCCGGGGATTTGAATCTTAACAGGGCCGGCCCTGACCCGCACGGCTGGCCACGCCCTACACCCACTGCCCAAGTCCCTCTGTCAATATAGCACACAATTCGGTCAACAAAGTTGTGTTCGGAAAACCCAAACTGCCGATAGCTAAGATTTACTACCTGCTTTAGGAATTTCCCTTGCAATAAAAAATAAGAGCATTTCACTATGTTGTTCCACAGGTCTGACTCGTCGAATATTTTTTGCTTCATATTTTCTAACGGATTCCGAAAATAAATTAGTCAAATAGAAGGTCCCGAATAGATATTTTCATCCGGAAAGACATTTTTTCTTCAGTTCCTCTTCTTGACCTTGAGCCAGATGCCTCCCTTGGGCTGGTTGGTGGGCGAGAGCGGGTCCACCTCCAGCCTCTCCGCCGTCCTCTCCGAGGCCACCAGCTCTAAGCCGTCGCGCACCATCCTCGCCAGCACGGCCTTCATCGTCATCATGGCGAAGCGCATCCCCACGCAGTTGCGCGGGCCCTGGCCGAAGGACAGGAAGGCGTACGGGGAGCGGGAGTCGCGGCGAGAAGGGTCGAAGAAGTTGTCGGGGTCGAAGCGGAGCGGGTCGCCGCCGGCGCCGAAGTGGCGAGAGTCCTGGTTTAAATAATCGGTTTCCCGATTTGAGCGCAGTAATAATGGGGCAACTGGTTACCTGCATGATGGCCATGGTTGGCAGTTGGACAAGCATCCCCTTCGGAATGACAAAGTCCGTCCCCGGCACCTTGTAGTCCTTGACGCACTCCCTCTCCACCACCGTCAGCGGCCAGGAGCGCGAGGCCTCCTTCAGCACTGCGTCCAGGTAGGGCAGCTTGTTCTGCAGCGTATTGTAGTCGAAGTCCTTGTTGTCACCGCTTCCAGCATGATCCTCCACCTCCTGTCGGAGTCGCTCCTGCACGGAGGGGTTCTTGGCCAGGTGGTAGAGAGCCATGGAGAGGATGGTGGAGGTGGTCTCGTACCCGGCCATGAACATCTGCATGGCGTTGGCCACCAGCATCAGCTCCAGCTCCTCCTCCGGCAAACGCCTGTCTGCCACTTCCGGTTTCACCTAAAAAGACAAAGAAATGTAATTTTTTATATGTGAACCTGAATGCAGTGAATTTTACTACATAAAGTTCGTACGTTTTTACAATGGGATCCGGAGGCTGGGGGGGAAGGTCATAACCCTGAACCCCTGCATGCACAGGTATGGTTTGCTTTCTTCCAATTCTTTTCGCAACGAGTTCCTCACCTGAGCGTCTTTCTCGAACTGGTCGTCCTCCACTGTCTCCAGATCGGGAGCCTTCTCTAGGGCGTCTAGGGCGAGGTCGATCAAGTCGTTCCTCCTCACTCCGCTTCCCTCCGCCCGCTCCCGCCTCCGCTGCCGGATGGAGCTCCGCACCAACTCGTCGAAGAAGGCCACCGGCTCCGGGCGTAGGAAGGTCAGCTTGAGCGCCTTGGCCAGGGCAGGGAAGGAGAGGATGGTGAGGAGGCGGAAGACGGACCCCACGCCGCGCTTGTTCAGCCCCAGGAGCTCGGCCGACTGGTGGCGAAACTCGTTGCTGCTCTCGTCGCCGTCTTCGGAGAACGCTCCCGACTCGAGGCCGAAGCCGCAGGTGGCGATCACGTCCATGGTGAAGTCGGACATGACGGTCTTGGCGGAGAACTCCTCGCCTCCGTTGGCCAGCGAAGCCAGCTTCTTGGACAACTTGTCCGAGGACTGAAAAATATAGGGATGCATTTCATTCGAAAAAATCAATTTGGCAGCATGTATGATGGTCACCTTGTGAATATAACCCGTCATTGCTTTCAATTTCCCGCTGGTGAATATGGGCGAATAGATGCTTCTGATGAGCTTCCACTTTTCTCCCTGCAGCATGGTCATCATGCTCATTTGGATTCTGGAGTATGAAGGAGAATAACCATCTTGACATCAGACAGAAACGAGAATTTTTTTACCTGTTGACTTCATTGGCAAGGTTGAGACCGGAGACGGACCGGCGGTCGGTGAAGTGGTCAAAGTCCTTGATCATGATGTTTTTTATCAGCTCCAGGTCGATGGCGAGGAGCCGCGGGGTGCCGAACTCGTAGTGTCCGACCATCTTCTCGCTCTTGTACTGCTGGTAGATCTCCTCCGAGGCGCTGACGAAGGAGATCTCTCTGGAGGCCATCTTCTTGTGCGTCTCCGATCCCCAGGGGAAGACGGGAGGAACCTGAGCGACGCCGCGGGAGGCGAAGAAGTTGTGGTTGCGGGTCATGTAGAGGTAGAAGGCGGCGCAGAAGCCGGCCAGCAGGGTGACGACCGTCAGGAACATTATTGTGGAGTTGCGAATAAAATTAGTGATGACACTGTCTTTGGCTCGGGATGTGTAGCTGTGCCCTTGATGCTTCGAGATCGAGGACTTGTACTGCAGTTGCTTTGAGTTATGAGGGAGTATTCTATCCTCGCTCTGTGGCTTTCTTGCTGGAGAGAACAGCAAAAAGCGAGTCTTATCTTTTTTCCCCGACCCTAAGGGGCTCTATGGCAAGGGATACTACTCTTTTTCGCACTTTATATATGGATCTCATCTAGTACTGTCTCGAGCTACGTACGGAGGCAAATTTCACCATTCCTCGCAAGCGGACAGTATATTCTGGCCGCTTCGTTGCTGTTGCTACCTGTAATGCAGTTACGTAATTAAGCAAGACGTCGATCAAAGTTCCCTTCTACGGGAGAAAAGGGGAAAAAATACTAAAATAAATTGGCCTTTTACAGGGATCGCCGTAGAGCCGTTCAAAAAAACAGGGGGAAAGGACCTTCCGTCGGGAAACTTAAACTTCGTGCCATGCAGTTTTTTGGAACTTTTAGTAGGTATTGAACAAGAGGAGACCCTCCTTGACCAGTACATGGAGGTTTGACTTTGAATCCACACTTTTTAGTCTGAAAAAATAACATTTCAAAATTTACCTTTTTCAATACAAAAAGCTTACCGGTTGTTCCTGTTTTAAAAGGGCAAAAAAGCATTTTGGTGCTTCAAACCCCATGTACCTAATGTTAGGCCTTTTTTCCAGTAGAATATCACTAAATTTTGACAAGAAGAGACTTTGTCTCTGAGTTTATGTTTTTCACCGTTTCGAAACACATATATGAAGATCCCGATAGCTATTGCTACAGGAAGCAACTATGCCAACACTGTACGTAGCATCCACGAGCTTTACGCTTTGATGGAAAAGTGATGGAACCACACAACAAAACCAGCCGAAAAAATATTCAAGCAAACCTCCCTCCTTCAAATAGAAATAGCGTCGGCTGCTCTTTCTTGAGTGTAAGAAATCTATATTGCCGTTCACAGCGACGAGAAATTAAATAGTTCTTTGGGAACTGTAGTTTACCCCGAGAACACGAGAGCGTACGATAATGTATTAATCTGTAGGAATCTGACGTGTCAGCACTTGGCCTGTGCCAAGAAACAAGGCGGGGGGAGGAAAAATCCTTCTTTCTGTGTAGAGGTAACGACTGTGGATGAAAGTAGCACTATTGTCTTTGAGCTTCAGGTCGAGCCTGACTACATGGCAGACTCTTGCTGCAGCTGGTCTCCCGTCGGTTCGCAGCTCTTGGCCCTGGACGAAGAGTCTTCGCCGCCGCCGCCTTCCGAGGCGCCCTTGGCCGGCAACTCCTGGATGGCAGCTTCCACTATCGGCACGTAGCGCTCGCCTATCTTAAGGAGGACGATTGTCTTGTCAACGTGGGACCTCTTCAGGGGCTCCCTGTGGCAGGGGATCCACCTGTGCACCACCTATACAGAAGGAAAACGTGAAAATAGAGAAGGTATTACTAAATATCCGAAGTGAAAAGCATACCGCTCCTTCCATGCCCTCTTCTGGTAGCCAGTCTTTCCAGTTGTTTCTGCCTCCTCGAGCTCTCCAACTCTCGTCGGGCCACATTGGATCGATCCGGCGACCCAAGTTGATGTTGTCGTACACTTGGAGAGGGTCAACAATCTTGAGAAAAGACGTCTATTCATATAGGTCTTTCAAAAATATCAGTGTAATAGAGCTGTACCTTGGCCTTTTGGACATTTTCCTCCTGCATTTTTCTCAAGCTTGTACCAGATGAGATTGAACCTCCGGCCCGACTGCGGCCCAGTGACGGGGAGGAGTCAGACGGCTGAGGCCCAAGGAGGCCCGCCAGGCTTGTAGCCAGACCTCCAGGCACCGGCTTGTTCAGGCCAAGGAGGGACGCCGCCTGACTCGACTGACCGGACTGGCTAAGTCTGGCCGCCGACGCCCCGCCTGCGGCGCCGCTGGCTGTGGCGGACGGGCCCGGAGTGGCGGAGGACGAAGCGGCGCCGGCGCCGGGCAGCGAGCCGCCCCTGGCGCCCCAAGACTCGGGCTGGTGCTCCGACTGGTGGGCTAGCGTTGGCGGGGGAGGCGGGGTTGAGGCGTGCTGGCAGTCGCTGGCGGTGGGGAGGCAGCTTCCGGGAAAGTAAGGGGCGTCCACCTCCATCGGAAGGGAGCTCCCGCTGGAGCAGCCTTCCCCGCAGCGCTTCCAAATCCTAATTAAAAAGTATTTTATTGTTATTTTCTTTGGCTGCTATAACTGAAGTCAAACTACGCACCTGTTCCAACAAAACAAGACCGTTGACCTTATCTTGGAGAAGCTTATGGGTCCGCCCGAGATGGAGGTGAGCTGCTTGTTGGTTCCCGAGTACGACGTGGTGAGCGGGGAGACGTAGATGGGGTAGCCGATGGGTTGATCACAAGACGAGTTTATGATGTTGCGGAGGGCCTGCTTGGCGTTCTGGATGGAGCCCCTCTCCGGATTCCTGTTCCTCAGGAAGATGAGCTCCTGCTGCTGTCCCGCCCAGAGCCCCCGGACGCACTCGCGGTTGAGCTTGATGACGCGGAAGCTGATGTGGCGCTTGTTGAGCATGATGATCTTGTACTCGTCCGTGCCGTCGTCGATCACATGTCTGAGGGCCAGCAGGGAAGGGGCGCCGGACAGGACCGCCTGCCGCCAAGCCGGGTCGCCCTCGTGCGAGATGACGAGGTTCTGCTCGTGGCTGGAGATGGCGTCATAGAGCACCCCGTTGTCGTCGTACTCGTCCGGCGACATGAAGTGGTCCTGGTGCAGCTTGACCGACATGCGCACGCCCGGGGCTACCACCTTGCGGAGGAGCTCCACGTCGCAGAAGACCCACTCGTCGCGCACCGACGTGATGCGGAAGTCGCCCTTGAAGAGGGCGTGCAGGCCGAAAAGGAAGAAGTCGACAGAGGTCAGGAAGTTGTGGGAGGCGGCTCCTGCAATTGTACAAGACATAAAGTGCTGTTCTTTTTAAAATATTTTTACTTTCTTACCAAGGGCCCTCCTTCCCAGAAGACTGAGGGCGAAGCAGAGGGAGACTAGCTTGGAGGACTTGTCGTGAGGCGGGGCGGTTTCTCTTCTCTCGGCGCAGTAGGTGATCCACGGCAGGTACACGTTGCAGAAGGAGCCCCGGGTGATGCCGGAGGCCCGGTAGTCGAAGTCCTCGTCGATGTTCATGTTGAAGAGGGGGTCGAGGTCGACAAAGTTTTTGTCCGCGGTAGGATTCAGGGCCTCTACGATGGCCTTGTTCTCTAGCCATTCCTCCAGCTTAGGAGACCGGATGGTGTAGTAGATTATGCTCTGAAAGAGGTTCATGAAAACGGTAGTAGGCTGAGGGAAAGTCACAGAAAATAATATCCAAGCTATCGTACCTTGACGTAGTAGTTTATCAGGACCTTCCTCAAGTCGAAGACCTGCAGGATGGACTGGGCAGAGTTGTCCGTGATGGAGTACCCTTCCAGGACGTACTTGATGGCGCTGACCTCCCAGGCCAGCCAGCGCTGGGCGAAGGCTGCGTTGACGCTGAGCATGTGCGGGAGGTGCCCCGGCTCGCAGCAGCAGCATCCGACGTCCTCCTCCACCCCCTCGGAGATGGCCTCCACCTCCCGCTGCTGACAGTAGGTGCCGCGAAACTCGAGCCCCCTCACCTGGAAGGTGACCAGGCCGTTGGCCATCTCGATGACGTGCACGAGACAGTTGAGGTAGTCGGAGGCGAGGACGAAGCAGTCGCCCTGCGAAGCGGCGCCCCAACGGCCCAGCTCCAGGTCGCCGCACAGCGAGCGCTGCAGGGAGCGGGTGAGGTGCTCGTAGAAGATGGAGTTGAGGTTGTTGTCGTCGGCGCCAGGGTTGCCGCGCTGGTCCAGGTGGGAGGAGAGGCGTGTGTTGGAGTGGTCGGCACGCCGAGTGTTGTAGTCGCGCTCCCAGAACTTGACCGGACGCACGTAGGAGGTGACGAAGATGGCCGAGCCCAGGATGGGGTTGAGCGGGGTGGAGAAGACGGAGGAGACCGCCGCCTGAATGAAGAGCATGGCCGAGTGAGGGACGCTGAAGGGCTGCGCGAAAGCGTGGAAGGCCGAGCCCCAGGTGATCTGCCACGGGGCGATGTAAGTGATGACGAACTGGACCTTAAGGTAGAACTCGTAGGCCTTCTGGAAGGCGATGCTAACGAGGAAATAGTTGAGGATGAAAGGAGGCGGGAAGCTGCCATCTGGGTAGCGTCCCCCCTCGCCCCTGATGTTCCCCGTCTTGGGCTCAAACTGGAAGAGCAGCACCGTTGTGAGGAGCACCATGTACTGCTTTGAGCAGTCAGAGTAGGCCGCGCGGACGCACTTGAGCCCAGCCACGCTCAGCATCATGGCGCCCCACAGAGGGTGCACCAGCTGCCTGAAGTATTCCACGTCCATGGTGAGAGCGGACAGGAACACCAGCGGGTAGACCACGTTTTTCTCCAGGATCTTTCCCCACACGTACAGGCGCTCGAACCAGGTGACCTTGGCCGCCTGGCGGACCTCGAACACGTCGTACTCGTAGCTCTTGAGCAGAGGGTGGGAGAAGCACAGCCAGGGCAGCTGCTTCCTCAGCTGAGGCATGGCGTAGTGGCATAGGAACCCGAGCCAGGCGGCCACTACCCACAGGACGTAATTCAGGTCCGGCTGGAGGCGAAGGAAAAGGCCGCTCCAGTGCAGGAGGTAAACGATAAGCGCAATCAGGGTGCACAAGATGAGATCGTGCTTGAGGCGGTCGACCACCGTTTCGCACAGCTTGCGAGGCAGCGGGTCCTCCATCGCCACGGAGGATGAGGCCGAACCTTGAGATCCCATGGGCGTGGATGCCGCTATGGTCGTCTCCTTTTCCTTCTTGGCTTTTTCCTCCTCGGTGATCTTGGTGTCGACCGCCTTGTTTGCAGCGGCTTCCTCCTCCTCGAATCTTCCTCCTTCGTCGTCAGTCATCAGAAGCTGGCGCTTGATCAAGGAGAGGACAACCGTGGGGTCAGAGCTGCTCCTGGACATGTGGTAGCTCAGGGTGATGAGGAGGGAGCAGAAGATGGAGAAGAGTATCTCTCTGGTGTGCATGGAGTGAGCCTCGTCGCTGGTCAGTCCGCCGTAGGCGAATCCTAGCAGCACGCTGGCGGCCAGCACGCTACGGACAACGCAGAACATGGCCGATCCGAGACTGGAGGCGGCGTTGCCCCCGAATAGGTGCACATCGACCTGCTCGAGCAGGTAGTGCAGGAAGGTGTTGATCTGGGGGAGCAGGCCCAGGAGAAACACAAGCGGGAAGAAGAGGATGAAGGCGTACACGATGTCCCTCGCCAGCCTCACCCCGTCCTGAGTGGGGAAGTTGTGACCGTATGGAGAGACGAGTTCAAGGCACTTGGGGCCGCAGTCCAAGACCGCTTGCAACGAGAGGGCAAGAGAGCAGCACAAGATGAAATACACTGGGCGGCTAAAGACGACGACCCTGTTGAAGCCGTGCGTGGGGCTGGCGCTGTCTGGCTGCACGGACTTGAGCAGAGAGTACTGGCAGCTGGCGGCGACGAAACAGAAGACAAAGATCCACAGGTCCTGGTAGTAGTCCTGCTTCAGCACCAGGGCCGCCATAATCCCGACGGCAACCGCCAGAAAAACGGAGAGTGAGTTATCGATCACTCCAAAGTTCCTGTCCAATGCCGTGAGGAGGGCAAGTCGGTCAAACTTTACCCTCCACGTGACCCAGGGCATGATCTTGAAGTTGTAGTACTTTTTGACCTTGGGGATTATTTGGTCCGTGAATACCATCTTGCCGTGGAGGCTTCCGGCCGCTACTGTCGTGGTCACACCGTCGGTGATTGTAACCTCTGCTTGGTGCTGTGATCCCCCTCCCTCGCCGCCTACAGTCCCTGAGGCTCCACCACCCTGCTGCTGATGGGCGAAAGAGCTCCCAGTCTGCTGCCTCCTGCGGTCGAAGAATGAGTCGGCAAACATGTTGAGGGGACTCCTATGCGACCGGATGACGGCGGGCATGCCCGAGTAGGACAGGTAACCCCCGGCCCCTCCTCCGGCCTCAGAGCCGTCCCTCCTCTCAGAGTCCCCGTCGACCCCTGCTCCCCCGGCGGTGGGGCTGTCCAGGATGACCGTGAGCCCGGAGCTGTTGCTGACGTTGGAGTTCGACCTCGAACGGTGCGGATACTGCTGGTGGCCACCGCCTTCGCCCGCGGCCGCCGTTGCCCCGCTGCCGGAGCCGCCGGAGTCCTGACTGTTTTGGTTTTGCAGCAGCGAGGCCAGCAGCCTCCCGTTGGTGTCGTACCTGGAAGTCGTGATGGACCGACTGACCGACGTGGCCGTGCCCGAGCTCTCCGGCCCGAAGGTGTAAGAGTGCCAGTTGCCGTACTCGTCCTGGAAGCAGTGCACCGCCCCCGCGGACGTGTCCTCGTGGTCCGTGGCGAAGTGGATATTACCTCCTTCACCTTGATAGGAAAACATTGAATAGTCACACATTGCTTAATTTGCCGAAAATGTGGTTTGCCCTCCCTACCGCCCATGACTGAAGAAAGAACAGCGTTGGGGTTGGGCGCATTGGAGGATGATCTCCTCTCCCTCTCTGCCCGTCTCGCCATTCTCCTACGCCTCCTCCGCTCCCTCCTAGCTTCTTCGTCGCTTCCCGACCGCCGGGAACTCCGCTGCGGCCTTGGAGTCCCGCCAGCATCGGTGTAATCTGCAAATGGTGTATGAATTACAAATTTCTTCGAGAAATGAAATTCCGAGTTCTAACCATCACTTCCTGGAGTTTCTGACCAGTGCAGGGGCCTCCTCGTTCTTCTCGGACTTCCCCTGAGACTTAACTGCTGCGAGGAGGATCCTGATTCCCTGCCGCCCCCTCCCCCTCCGCCTTCTCCCTCAGCTCCGGCGCTTCCGGCGGGGGTGCGGAGGTAGTCGAAGGATCCGCTTTCACGCTGGCGGCGTTTCGTCTCCTCCAGCATTTCCTTCAGTTTGCTGAGTTCCCGTTCGCATTCCTCGCTGGTGGGCGAAGACAAGATCTCCAGGATGCGTTGACGAAGGTCCATCGGTATCTTTTGGAGAAGAGACACAAAATCATTGTGCGACAGAAGGAACAATAATGCAACATGAGTGCCCTACCTGATAGTCATATCCTTGTTCCTCCAAAGATTGATCCTGCTGCGGCTGCTTGATGGAATCCCTGCTTTTTTGGCGCCTTCTTAGCGTCCTCCTCCTTTCTTCACTGCCTCTCCGGTCAGATTGTTCTTCGTCCCTTTCTGGAGCCGTCTTCTTCTTTGGGATTGCGCCCCGACTCTGTTCAGAGGCCGGGACCGCGTCCTGGCTCCTGCTCCCCTCTCGAGGGAGGAGCGTTCTGGTCTCCGTGTCTGTGCCGCTGGAGCCAGAGTTGTTCTTGTCCGCAGACGCGTCCTCGCTGGTGTCGCCGTGGGGACCTGTCCGCGTGTGAGAGACGAGCTTGGGACTGCCTGGAGGCTCGGGCTCGCCGGCGGAGAACAGCCAATCAAGAGGGAAGACCGAGGAGAGGAGGCTCTGAGCAGCTCCACTGCCGCCGTCCGGAGACCCTCCCTCCTCGATTCTGGAGGATTCTAATGTGGCTCCCTCAAGGCTGTGAGACCTTTCACTTCCCCTTCCTGTAACAAAAAATGTAAAATAACACGATTTCTTCGAGCTTTACAAAAAAGGGTATTACAAACCTGCTTGCATTTCGAGATAAGGACCTGAAAATCTTCTCTCGGAATTCGGCTCAGATGTTTGGGACCAAGAATGCTTGCGCTTGGAAAACTTTTCCGTCGAAAGCATCCCGTCAACACGAGATTCTTCCTTTTCACGCAGAGCGCCACTCTCAGTCTTGATGTCATCACCGGCAGGATCAAAACTAATTCCGGACTCTCCCGCTTTTGAAGAACTTGAGGCATCCTTGCCGTCAGTTTCCCTTGCACTTTCCCGCACTAGCAGAGGAGATTTGGAGCCTAAGGGGATATTGTACGAGTGAACACGATTGACATAATGCATCTCCAAAGAAAGTACATATTTACCGTCATCTTCGCTATCACAGTCACCGGGGACCAGACTCTCCCCTCGCCGCTCTTTGAGCTCCTTGGCGACGGCCGCGGCGCGCCTGTGCCCTGGCCGGGTTTCCAGCGCAGACCTGGTCCTCCGCACCCCTTCGCCGCCTCCGTCAGAGGCCCCGCGTCCGCCAGAGGCGGCGGAAGCGCCCTCGCCGGAATGGCGGCTCTTCTGGTTCCCGCGACGTCTTCGCAGGACCCCCGCGGCGTTCGAGCGGGCGCCGCCGTCCTCCCCGGCCTTGGCGGCCTCCAGGTCCAGGGACCCGGCCGCGACGGGAAAGCCAGACGATCCGGAGGCAGTGCTGGGGAGGCTCTGGGCAAGGTTGGACAGATTTGAAAACCTCCTGCGGGCATCGGTGCGGCCTGTGGCTCCGCCTCCCTTTCTTCTCTCGTCATCGTGCAGCAGGCTGGTGGCTCCTCTCTGGCTTGGTAATCCACCAGTAGAAGTTGTTAGACTAGATGTTACAGATCCCTGAAAGTAACGAAAGAATCCAGTCATCTGTACTGCGTACATTCAAGACCATGTTTTACCAAAGAATGGTCTTCCAAGGTTGCCTGCATGGAGTTGTCGGCCGATCCCCTCCTGTCCAGTCTGCCCTTTTCTCTTCCAGAATTCCCTTGGTCCCGGTGAGAATCTTCCACGACAATGACGACGTCGTCATTTCTAGCCTCGGCCACTTCCGACTTCTCTCTCTCGTCCCCAGCACCTTCCTCTTCCAGTGGAGGTTTGGAATGCACGTCGACTTTGAGATCTGGAAAGAAACATATTTAACTGAGACACAGGCAACTAGCGAGAGAAATCCTCACTCACCGAAGGTGCTCCCCTGCCTCTCGACGTTCCTCCTCCCGCCGCCTCCCTCCCTCCTGGCCACCCTCTCGCGGACCTGCCCGGCGGAGATCGTCTGGCCCTCCTGCTCCTCATCACTTCGAGCAAGGGACTCCCTGGAGCCCCCCTGCTCGGCCAGGGTGCTCCGGCGCCGGCGACCTCGGCCCAGCTCCTTCAGCTCGATCCCCGCCCCCCCGGCTCCGTCGCCCTCTCCCCCCCTGGAGGTCCTGCCCAGGACGGCGGCGGCGGACCCTTGCGCGCCCCTGTCGCCGCCCTGCGCTTCGCCCCCGCCCTCCTCTTCGTGTTCCCTAGCGTCCTCCGCCTCCTCCCTGCGCTCCTCCACCGACTCCTGCGTGTCGAACACGGCGTGAAGCTGGTAGTTGAAGTACTTGATGGCGGAGAAGACCAGCAGGAGGAGGGCCGCGTAAGAGGGCCAGACCGCCGAGGAGGCCCCCGCGGGGAAGTACTGGAACGAGAAACGGGTGCAGCGAGAGGTCACAGCCAATTCTTATTCCACTGAACTGAGGACTCACCAGGTAGAGCGAGAACGGCAGGCACAGCAGGACGACGAAGACGTACAGGTGGAAGGTGTTGGTGAAGATGCCGTGGCGGGGGTCGTGAAACCAGCCGCCGGTCAGGGACGCCCAGATGCCCTGCCGCAGCACGTCCAGGGTCTGGGACCCCATGGCGGCGGCGGAGGACGCGCCCGATCACCCGGGGGAGGCCTCAAAGAGGCACAAGAGGTCCTGCTCACACCATGACAGGAGCAGGAGAAAAGGCCAAACGTCCTTGGACAGACCAGGGCCAACGCAGAAGAAAATAAAACCGCTGTAAGAGTGCACGACCTACAAGATGCTGATACGGAGCGAGAGATGCCTTGTCCGGCAGTTTCTCCGGGTTTATGTGTTCCGGACAGACCCGGTCTCCGGGTTTGCTCTTTGCCTTCTTGCTCCGATTTTCTTCTTTTCTTTTCTCCGTCTCTTTCTCTCTCTCCTTGTTGGTGGCTGTCAGCTGTTTTTCCATGGGCGCAAAAGCCATCAAGTTGTCACGAAAACCTCTGTGTAAGCCTTTTCTAGGGTCAAAGAAATCGCCTCTTGGAACCCGCAATGGAATAGCAAGCGCATAAAATGTTTCAACCTTTTTTATTGACGTTATAACTGCATCTGCGACGGTACATTTTCACCTCTCCCGTCCATTCGAGCCCGAAAATCGAGAAAAAGGGGTTCGCAAACAAAAGGGGAAGGAGGCATACAAGGAAAAAGGAACGGTAAAACAAGTGGGGGATAGACGTACAAAGTGACATTTCTCCAAGTTGTTGTGGCCTGTTAAATAATAAAGCAATATTCACACGTGCACACGGGTCGGACTTCCTCTCGTCGTTGGTTTAGGGAAGAGATATAACAATAGAGGAGGGGACGGAAAGGGCGGAAATCTACCAAGAATGGAACAACCCTTCCGGAAGGAATAAACGGGGCAGAAGGGAGGCATATCAGCTCTGGGCAGCTCTTTTTTTTATCCAGCTACCCAGCCTCCCTTTTCGTCTCATTTTTTGCGACGAAAGGTCTCTACGTAGGTCTGGGGGAGGGTTTCACTGTGCTGGTTATTCTCGTCATTTGTCGCTTCTTCTCTTAAGCCGGCAGCTGGAGCTTCTTCCCCTTGAGCACCTTGGTGATGTACAGGTAGAAGAAGTCGCAGTACAGGATGGTCTGGACGCAGCCGGCCACGATGGCGATGATGTCGTAGAATCCTGCAAAAGCAGACGAGAATGTTTTTCCCCTGGTACCTTATTTGAGCGGGCTTTGTCTAAAATTTCTCACCTTCGAAGTAGTATCTGTAGACCCAGTTAAGGATGTAGAGGGCGCGGTACATTCCCAGCGCGAACAGGTAGTGCGAGGTGATGGACTCGGCCTCCCCCGTCTTGGACACCATGAAGAGCTGCGGGAGGATGGCCACCGACTCCAGGTAGATGGAGAAGGTCCACAGGATCTCCATGACGCTGAACTCGTGGTTGAGCACCAGCGCCAGCACGCCGGCGGGCAGGAGCAGGAACTCGATCCTGAAGGTGTCGTGGTTGTGGTCGTAGGTGGCCTTGAACTTTAGGTACATGAGATAGACGGTGCCGATGGAGGAGACCAGGAAGAAGATCTTCATGGCCGTGTTATAAATGGATATGAAGTTGGTGAAGAGGTCCAGGTAGCGCGTGATGAAGACCAGGGCGAACAGCACCTGAGACCGGCCTGAAAAAAAGAATTGTCAAAATGGAAAATTGGAAAATTAAGGTATAAAGAAAGCGGGGAATCATCGACGAGATGACTAGGGCGGAAAGTAGCGTCTGCAGATCTTGCACCGAGTCAGCCAGCGTCTCACAGTGTGGGGGAAAAGAGGTTTTTGCGCTGTCAACGACACACGGCACAATGTTGGTGACCCCGTTTCGCACATGTGGCAGGCATTTCTTTGTTGGGGGAAAGGGGGGCGGCTGCAACAGGCAACACAGAATGCACGGATCTCTCAGGATCTCTCTCTAGCTCTTCTCACCCGAGATTCCTGCGCACGACCTGGTCTTCCATATCTTGAGCAGTAGGATGATGATGGCCGCCAGGTGCGACAGGTCACCCGCCAGGCGAAACAGATTCATGGCGGCGGCCGCGCGGAGGAGGGCGGAGGCGCGGCGGTGGAGGAGGCGGTAAGACCGCTGCGGATCGTCCCACGTCTTGGGGCTCTGTGGCTGTGGCCCCTGGCCGCCGACGAGGTGTGCGGGGTCACGGTCGAGGTCGAGGAAGCTGAGGAGGCTGTGGTTGTGGTTGCCGGGGGCCGTCGCCGGGGCCAAGTCTCAGCCGCTCACTTTTTCAGGACAGGGTTGCCAAATGGTCGAAAAACATTTGTTCGGTAATTGCCAATGTACCAAATAGTAAACTGTCCTTTTAAATGCCTACAATATTTCGTCTTCTTTGCTCATGCAGTTTTTCGCAAAATCTTTTTTGGCTCAAAACCTCAAGTTCTATCTAGTTTTCAACATTTGTTTCAGAGTCTTAGTTATTTCGTTTCCGAGATGCATATGACGGCGAAATTGCAGTACAAAGAAGTCGTTATCTTACTAGTTCGGAATGTTCCGCTAAGTTTTTTTGCTGTTACTGTTCAAAACAAACTAAAAACCCTGGGCATATTTTAGCTCGATCTGGTTAATGGTCCATTCGTCTTGTCGTCCATCTGGCCACCCTGTCTCTCCGCTGCCACTTTATCTGCCGCAGCCAGGAAGGGAAAGGAGGAGGAGGAGCGAGAACAGCGGCGGCGGCGGCGGCGGCGCTTCTTCAGGCATCGACGGGCGGAGAGAAGAGGAGGCGCTTCTTCACCTTGATGCGAGAGAAATCGACATGAACACTTCGGAGAAAACATCGGCGACCTCTGTCTTTAGCAGAAAAAGTTTCGTTTTTATTTTATTTAAGCAGTTCACGCACCATTTGTGAACAATGTTGTAGCTATTTCATTCCAAAAATATCACTGTTTAGTTGTGCATTAGCGTCCCTTTCTCTTTTTCTGCGTTGTACGTACGTGTGCATTGGTGGCGCCCTCTGTAAAATCCTTTAGCCTCTCTTCTCTGCATGTACGAGTAGAGTTGACGTGGAAGTCTGAGAGGGGAGAGAGGGGCATAAGGGGGCATGAAAGGGGGAGTCGGTGGAGAACGGTGGGGGACGGCCGCGCACACTCACACTCACACGCATGCACGTCTTTCAGAAGTTCTTCCTCTTGCATCTCGCCGGATTTTTACCTCTGTTGCTCTGGAGCAGAATTTGCTATGTAGGCACAAAGAGCGCTGGAATACAGCATGATTCTCTGCAAAAACCTGGGATGCTCGAACTTTCACCAATGAAGTTTTTTATATGTGTGTCATAGAAACAGTTTCAACGTGGTTTTACGGTTTACATGCGCGTGTTATGCATGTGCTGCTGTTATTTCAATGATTTTTTGTCTAATGCACCGGAGTATTGAAATTTTACTTTTGTACATAAAGAAGTACAGGTGACGACGGCAAAAAAAATTACCGCTATGGTACATGAAACAAATCTACACAATAAAGCACATGAAGATTATACAAATATTGTCGAAAAGAGAACTGTAGTTGCATCATGCAAACATATCTTGTACTCTGTCAAAGTTTCCTTCGTGGTCTTCTCCTTCGATTCCCAGTAACTTCAGGAAAATCTGCGGAAAATGCAATCATGACTAGGGGTATACTTGCCTTGGAAGAGCAAAAGATATATCTCGCTTTCAGCACCTGGTATTCATCAACTAATTTGATCCAGGGATTGACGAATCCTGATTTGAAAGAGGGGCCATTGGCGAAGAAAATTCCTCTCATATCGGGAAAAGAACCTGAAAGTAAATCATACAAAGTGACGAGAACCTGGGGGGGAAAGCAAAATATTAATAAACCTGGATCATAGCTATGTCGCTTAGGGCTTGTATCGTCAAACCCGTGGAAACCGTGCATTAGCTGGGGAGGGGTTCTCGTGTCGTTCTGGATGACCGAGGAGGCCGGAGGGGGACGGGACTTGAACTTTGACTTCTTGCATCCCTCTTTCTCTTTTTTGGTCGGACAGACATTCGGACTTTCGCTACTTGAGGCCGTGTCGTGGTTACCTTTGTCTTTCTCCAACTTGGTGTCTGTGAAAATGCGAGTGAAATAGAGAAAGCTAATTCGCAGGAGAAGAAAAATTCACGCAGAAGAATACCTTCTCCGCTTGGGACCGGAAACGGCAAGAAGGCGTCGCTGTACTCGAAGTCCTGGTTTATTATCTGATCCCCCAGTGACACCAGCAGCAGGTCCAGGACGAGGTCGTTGTTCCTTAGCCCGAAGTGGTCTGGGATGTCCTCCTTCCTGAAGACATCGACGCCCTCCCACGCCGACAGGTCGGACGCCGCCTGGTCAACAGTGGAAGGGTCCTTCAGCGCAACCTGACACATAAAAAAATTAAAGAGACTTTAAGGTGTTTTTTAGTAGCAGCACCTGCATGTGCGGCCCCAGGTCGCAGGCGCGCTCGATCAAATCTCCGTCGATGAAGTTGGTGATGCGCGTGCTGGTCCTCCCGCGGGTGTCCGTCATGCCGTGGTCGGAAACGATGACCACGTCGGTGCCGTTCCTCAGCCCGTCCCGCTCCAGCGCCGCCAAGAAGTCGCCGATCCAGTAGTCCACGTTTATTAATTCCTCCTCCAGCGCCTGCGAGTCCGGCCCGCGCAGGTGCCCCACCTCGTCCACGTTGCCGTAGTAGACCATGGCCAGGTCAAAGCCGTCGCGCAGGTCGGCGGAAGCAGACCGCAGGTTCTGTCCGAAGAGGTCGAGGCGGAGGCACTCAAAGTTGTCATAGGGGCGGCACTTCTCGGGGAGGACGCCGCCGTCGAAGGGGACATCGCAGTTGCTCCACAGGTATATCGAGGTTCTCACGCCTGGGAGAGAGATACTGCAAGAAACCATTTAGAAGCCTTTTGCTTCTTATACGGTACCTTCCTTGGTGGCGGACGTCCATAGCGGGATGTGCTGGTCCCACCAACTTGGGTCGTTGCTCTCGTCCCCCGGCAGGTTGATCCTCGACAGGGAAAACTCCTTCCCCGTCTCCCGGTTGTACATGTAGTTCCCGACGATCCCGTGGTTCTCCGCCCTTTGGCCTGGGATCCACTTGTATTAACCATAAGGAGTAAAAGTCTTCTAGTATCTTTCTCACCTGTTGAAATGGTGGTCCATGAGGGGAAGCTCACCGAGGGGAAAATTGGCTGAACATACTCGGCTTGCACTCCCGTCTCCAGGAATTTTTTGAAGACAGGTACCTGCTGCTCGCTCAGCCGCTCCACGTAGTCCCACCGGAAGCCGTCCAGCATGATGAGAGCAAGCTTCGCCGAAACTGCAGGATCCCACAGAAAGCTTGCAGCAAAAACGAACAAGATATTCACTTTCATTTTCAAAACCAAATTTCATTGAAATTTCATTTTCCCGTATGTACAGTAACCAAACATTTTTTAAAAAAATCTGTATTGTGTAGCGCTAAAGACCCCTACGCAGTTATTGTACTTCCCCGCAAATACAACTTCCTTTAAACTTTTTTAAACGGACCGTATCTGCACTGAAACCTGAGTAACACAAGCCCTTCAAATCCAGCAGTTCAAGTGAAGAATTGTGATGACTGATAATGGCCCCTCAATAAAAAAAAACAAGGCTTGCGAATTTATGCAATATTTTTTGGTGTCTAAATTTGGGGGTACAGTGCGAGTCAGCCTCAGTCGGGTAGTGGGAATAAATGAGGTCTGATTCCATCGCTGCTCTATGTTAAATTGGAGCATCATTATTTTTGTGCAATGGCTAACATTCCAGGCGGGGTTCTGCCGGAAGAGGGGGAGGGCCGCCTGCAGCGACAGCAAGACGCGGAGGAGGGGGTGGAAAGGAGGCCCTACTTCCAAAGTCTGAACCTTGGAGCGGATACCAACGAATCTGACGGCAAGAAGAACCACTACGACATGCCCACCGCCAGGGACTCGCGGATGCTCTTCGCCGCCAAGAAAGGCAACATCATCACCAAGGTGGTCCCGCTCAGCCTGGTCCCCATCTCCACCTCCAACGGGATGCTCTTCCTCGGCTCTCAGCTCCACTTCTCCACAGACGAGGATCAAGGAGACTGCTTCTTCCCGCTGCCGGAGTACATCGTTGTCACGGGCGCAGTCTCCCTCTCCCTCGTGGTGATGGGCGTCATGTCGCGACACGTGGTCGACTGGGTCATGGACTATCACAGGGTCAACTACGGCCACGCGCAGCTCATACGCTTCATGGAGGTGACGGGATCGATACTGGCGCTGGCCCAGGCGGCCCTGCTGATGGGCGGCACCGTGCTGCTCCTGCCCCAGTTCCACCTCATCGAGACGAAGAAGCCAAAGGAGGGCGAGAAGCGCAGTCCGTTCTACTGCGACTACCACCTTGTCATGTACACCTCCATCTTCCTCGCCATGAGCTGGCTCTTTGTCCTCTTCGCCGCGGCCGTCTTCCTCTATGTCATGATGGACAACTTCTTCAGCGGGCGGCCGCCGCCGGGCAAGGAGGTGAGCCGCATCGCCCCCGGCCAAGAAGACCACGTCGTCTACAGGAGGGACGACGGCTACCTGACGACACGAGTGCCGACGGAGGAGGATACCGGCACAAGGACCTCCTCGGCACGCAGGAGGAAGAAGCGCTCCCCCCCGCTCCCCGGCCTGAAGCAGAAGAAGAGGTCGTTCTCCGTCATCAAGAATTTCCACCGTCTCCCCAGCCACGTCAAGGAGAAGATCCACGCGTGGAACAAGGCCGGCAGGAGGGCCAGAGCCTACAGGGAGGCGAGGGAAAAGAAGAAGGCGGAGAAGAATCAGCCGAAGAAGGAGAATCCAGCCAGAGAACCACAGGAGCGGAATCCAATTCAGCAACAGCAACAACCAGGGCAGCAGCCTCAGCAGCCTCGGCAGCCTCATGACCAACAACATACACAACCAACGACGTGAATGTAACGTCAGTACCGATAACAAAGCGATTATGACCAAAAAAAATATGCGATACTGATTTTCCACACTGAAAATCTTGGCCGACTCGAAAACTTATAAGTTAGTGCCTTTTTACTGCAAAGAGTATGAAGAAAGGAGAAACACGAGTCAAGGGCGACCCACCTGGCACCGTCACCCGAGGCCGTCTGTAAAATCT
>JAAUXU010157458.1_pt1 | contig 21908 bp, 28 predicted proteins | sample 7278151 | NCBI WGS metagenome assembly JAAUXU01 (sample SAMN14350113, study PRJNA611818) | marine sediment metagenome | isolation source: surface marine sediment (1.8m) | place: French Polynesia: Moorea | collected 2018-08 | reverse complement strand
GCCTGGTGACCAGAACAGCATCGAGAATGTCACACTCCACTGCTCTGGCAAGGTCAGCTGATCCTCTCCTTGAGGAATGAAACCTTCTTCGCCGTCCCTCGACCCATTTCAGCACTCCTCCGGTCGTCCAAGAGAGTCCATGTCCTTCAGAGAAGCCCTGCCCAAATTCCTGTCCTTCCAAGCTGCTGTCTGTCTGGTTGAGTTTGCCCATGTCGTTAGGGCTCCTATTCGTTTGACCTGATGCGGCAAAAGCCTTTATTTGTGCACACATGTGGAGAAGAAGCTAACGAGAAACGCAAATTAACGATGATGCCAGCGGCAGCGGCACCGACAGCGGCACCGACAGCGGCACCGACAGCGGCACCAGCAGCCCGCAGCACGTGGACACGACAAAAATCATTTGTCTCGCATTCCAAGGGGAAATCCACATCAGGAGAAAATCCACACACGAGAGATAAATGAAGAGACTCGGCAGAATCTTTGTTTCCTTCTTGTTGCGCACCAATAATGGATGGATGTACTAAAAGCATCGATCATCGATTGCTCTCAAGAGTTTCTGATATCAATCTCTAGGGGTGTGTGTGGAGTCAGCAGCAAAGGCAGCAGCAAGAGAGATCCTAATGAAGGAGAGAAGTTTTTCCACCTCCATCGCTCGTGATTTGGCTTCTTTTTGACCAAGTGGAAAAGAGAAAGCAGTTTTTTTCTGCTCGAGTTGGCATCTTCAAAGGACCAAAGGAGCTTTTTTTTCGATCAGTCAGCAGAGATACAAAGGACGTGCTCGGAATTAACAGTAAACTTTGGGGGCAGCAGGATAGATTGCAACTTCCTCCTGCTCTTTTTTCCCTCCCTCTTTCTCTGCTCTTCTATAGAGACCAAATTTCACCTCTTCTGCAGCAACTCAGAAAACGTGAATTAAGTGAGTTGAAAAAGTAGCTCAACAATTTATTGATTAGTATTAAAGCCGTGGAACCAAAGCGGAGCCGACAACAAATAACTCAAGCTACGCAGAAGAAATTAGAGACTTGGACTTGGCTGACGAGAGTTCCTTGGCCATGGCCGCGTAGATTTGGTACTTGATCTCAGGATCATCGCCCTTGAGCCTGATAGACCTGTCGGGCTGCTGCTTCGGCTTCTGCTGCGACGACTGCTGAGGCTGCTCGGCGGCCAAGAACATCTTCTGATCCTTGACGAAGTGAACCTTGCTGAGGTGGTGCCTGTAGGCGCCCTTGGAGGCGACCATGGTGTTGCAGAATGGACACTTGAAGGCAGAGGAGTCGTGCACCACCGCTTGGTGGCACGCCCAAGAGAAGTCCAAGATTGATCCAGGGTCTGGAGCAGTGGAACAGGAAGAAGAAGGAGTGTGAGGAGTACGAGGAGTACGAGGAGTACGAGGAGTACGAGGAGGAGGTAGGGAGGACTTCTCGGTACTGTCACACAGTTGCTGCAGAGCTGCCAGGGGATTCTCTTTGCTTGCCCCCTCCCTGACTGACTCGAAGGAGCTTGGTGGAGTCGTCGCGGTCAGAGGCGACACGGTCGAGCCGGTACTCGCACAAGGAGTGGTGCAGCCTAAATCTTCCTCGGTTGACTTCCGGACCAAGTTGTGCTGCACCAAATCTTCCAGGGAGCCCAGGATCGACACTGGGAATGAGTAAGAGCTTGGAGGCGGCGTCGGGGGCGCTTGAGGAGCAGAAGAAGAGGAGGAACAAGCCTTGAGTCTGCTACTCCTCAGGCCAGACTTGTTGCTCTCCGCTTCACTCTGTTGTCTTTTGGTCCTCTCCATCTTCAACAGAGTCTTGACTGGCAGAGATTTGGTCCTCTTCAAGTCTTCTTTGCAGCCACCGCTACTTCCACCTCGTTTGCCCTTGTAGTGTCCGTCCATGATGAGGTGGTCATTGAGGTCCTTAATGCTGGCGAAGGCTTCCCCGCTGACCTTGCGGCTGAGCTCTTGGCCGCCATTGGGCGTCTCATCTCCGCGCGCCGTCCAGATGGAGATTTGCCCCTGGGAGATGACCTTTGTATAGTGTTGCGTCTCGTGCATGTGCACGGTCAAGGCGTCCAAGCTCCCGAAGCTCTGACCGCAGTAGATGCACTTGAGGATGTTTCTGGTCTGCTCCTCCCCTCTGTCCAACCACACGTCCTGGCCTCTGACCAATTTCTTCGGCAAGGATCCCTGCTGCTGCCTGGCAAGTTTCCTCTTCTTGTCCAGCTTCTCCAGGCCTTGATCTTGCTGAAGGCCATAATGGCCCGACTTCTTGATGTGTGCAGCGAGTAGCTGGAGCGAGGAGAAACTTCCTTTGCAGCAGACGCACTTGAACACTTCCTTGTTTGCCTCCGGACCTCTGCTCAGCCATGAGGATTGCCAAGGACTGCTGCTATTTTTGTTGTTGTTGCTGCTGCTGCTGTTGCTGCTTTTATCATTGTTGTTGCTGCAGGTGCTGTTGTTCTGACCCAAGCAGGACTTCCTCTTGGACTGGCTGCCCTCCCCCAGCAACGGTGCCGTGTTGTGCTCGGACAAGTCCAGAGGCTTCGCTGGTGCAGAAGTGTCTTGCTCGATTTTCCTCTTATCGGCGCCCTCCTGCTGTTGCTTTGCTGCGAGCTCTGCCTGCAACTGCGCCAACTGATGGACATAAGGCCCAAGGGACAGCAGAGGATGGAGGAGGCCAGCGAAGGCCTTTTCAGCTGGAGGAAGGCCTTGAAAAAGTTCAGGAGACGCTCTGTAGTTGGGGGGGTGAAAAAAAGTGTCAAGAACAGCTGAAGTAGTAGTACGCATAAGTGGATTTATGTCTCACTCACCCGGACGCGCCAGGAGCTTCAAATCCATTCTGTTTGCTTCCCACATTGTTCTCTGCAAAGGAAAAAAGTAGCAGTTTTAACTCTAAATCATACTTTGCCGGGGCAATAACGTCCCAAATCCATAGCAGCAATAAAGGGGATCGCAGAGAATTAGATGCAATTTCTGCTGCGAATCCGCCTGTCCCACAAATCACGCGGACTCCAGAGGAGGCCATAAAGGCTGTCGGCCATCCGTCAGTCACGGGCCGTTTGCCGCCGATGTGAAAGGCCGCGCTCACACTAGCCATTTTCGCACCGGGACTTCTTTTGCCACATTTTCACCTAGTGCAACCGCGCCCACACCATTGCTGAGGGTAGGGGAGTGGGGAGGGATGGGGGGGGGGGGGGGGAAGGAAGAGAGAGAGAAAAAAAATAAAAAGCCGATGATGAGGGCAGAAAAAAGGCCAGGCTGAGACCGAGGCTGAGGCCGAGGCTGAGGCCGAGGCTGACAGGGAGCGAGGGAGGGAAAGGAAGGAAATAGCGATTCTTCTGCCATGAATCTCGATTCAATGACTCGGACGAAACTGTTTAGTGGTGTTCATCCGGCGGCAAAATGGTCAGGGAGGGAGGCGAAATCGCCTTTACGAGCGACTTTTGTCGTCGAGACGCTCGATAAAATCGCTGCCCTCCCAAGGGACGCGTTGACCTTTATGGGCGGCGGCGGCGGCGGCGACGGCGGCCACGGCAGCCGCGGCGGATGCGCCGGACGCCGCGGCTTCTCTGCATGCAAACATGCCGAAGCAAAAAAAAGGCGCCGAGCCAAAAGTGATCTTTTCCCCTTCATTTCACGCCCACTCAAGACCGTGTGGGAAAAAACATCTCGCAGTCGGAGGAGGAGCTCCTCTGACGAAATCAATCTCTTGACAGGTGTCTGTTCAGCTCTGCTCAGCTCTGCTCAGCTCTGCTCAGCTCTGCTCGACTCTGCTCAGCTCTGCTCAGCTCTGTTGCCGCAGAGAGCGAAGGCGGAGCCTTCATCGGGCGATTGACAGAAAGCGTCTCATTGGAGGGACGAACGAACGAAACTTCCCCAAAAAGTGACGACTCTGAATTTATTTTTTTCCTTCCTCCCCCCTGGACTCTGAGAGCAAACATTGTCGATGTCATTCACGCTGTCAGGCCGACGCGAGCGGGGGTAAATTGGGGGACAAAGTTTTGCCGATACGGCAACAACACCACATACGTGAGAGCCAACATTCACTTTTCTGGCCTTTGTGTTGATTGATGGCTGACGTGTTGGGCTAAGGAGGCGTCCCCCGAGTACATAAGTGACATATTACAAACACAAGTGTGTGTAGACAAATTAGGAGGGGTCCTGCCTTGGGGGGGGGGGGGGGAACAAATTAATGACTGCGCAATTGTTTATATGCGAAAGGTGGGAATGAACGAATGGGCAAAGAGAGCAAAACGTAAACTGAAGTCGCAGTGGGTGGCACACAAGGGGAGGGGGGAGGGGGGTTCTACGCAGAAACAACACTGCTTCTCTTGGACGACTTGGACTTGAGCCTCACCTACGTCCTCGTGTCTGCGGCCGCCGCCTCCGCCGCCGCCTCCGCCGCCGCCTCCGCCGCCTCCACCGCCAGTCTTCTGCGGCCAGAACTGCTTGCGTCTGGCCATATTATCTTCCCCCTCCCGCCCCTCAGCCTCTCGTGCGTGTTAGTCGAACCAAGTTTTTGCTCTCATCCCAAAGGTCTCGACTTGGGCATTCTTTTTTTTTTCGCCCTTGCTATGGAGATTTTCCTCTCGTAACTGTTGTTATCCTGGTTGGCGCTGGCGGAGGCGCCGCCGCTGCCATCGTCGTCGTCGTCGTCGTCGTCGTCGTCGTCGTCGTCGTCGTCGTCGTCGTCGTCGCTGCCAACAGCAGCTTAATTCGTCGTTCGCCGTCCCCCAGACGGAACAGCAGAGAGAGAGAGAGAGAAAAAGGAGCGCTCGATCTCTCTCTAATAACCATCGACGTCGGCGCCTCTTTTGACAATTTGGCGCGGTCTCATTGACTATTTCACTCGCCTTCTTTTTTAAGGCGCATCCACCCTGCCCGAAAAGAAAGTGTGGACGCTCCCTAAGCGATTTCTGCACCTCCCATGCCAGAATATCTCGAATAACACACACACGCACGCGCGCGCAGATCTCAGCGATCTGTAAACATTATTTATCGCTGTTCTGACATGTGCCATTCCAGGCCTTCAGGCCTAGGCCGCTCTTGTCTTCAGAGGAGGCAGCCAAAAAAAGCGAGGAAAGAAAAACCAAAAAAATGGATGTGGGGAGTGTGATTAGACGTGTTTTTCCCCCCCTCTCTGGTACGAGGGAGGAGCAAAAGTGTGGGAATTCCTGCGAGAGTGATTGAGGGAGACGTCTCACTAATTAGCACACACGGTGCGTGTTTGTTGTCGTTGGCTTTTTTCTGGTGCACACGGTTTTCGTCTGCACAGAAGCCTCACTTTGCTGCTAATGATGATTGCCTCCTTTTCTGCTACGCCCACACAATTCTGTCATTTGTCTTCTTCTGCGCACGCGGGCAGAACCTTCCAGAGGCCACGAGCAATTAAAATCGTGAGCAACTTTTTTCTCTGCGCCAAAAGTTGCACTTCTTTGTCATCATTCTTTTACTGATGGCGGCGATCGAGGAAACACAGAAAAGACAGGGAAAAATGCTGAAAAAAAAAGACACGAAAATGCCTGTGAAAGCCTCACAAATCATGTGTGCGGATTCTTCACACACGCGCGCGCGCGCGCGCACTGTCAAGTTGATGTACGACTTTGTCGCGCTGAATTATGGTAATCCCGCATGGGAAGATCAAAGTGGAGACTCGCAAAGGTGCAGTCTGGAGAGACAGAGAAGAAAAAAAAAACCAAGCGCCAACAAAAGTTTGTCAATGCGTGCACGACCAATTTTTTTTTTTTAATAACCGCTCCCAACCCTTTTGGTGGAGGGAAACACAACAACAACAAGAAGAAATAGGAGTGAATGACAGAAACGACGTCGTAGTACGAATTTGGCAATTTATGTGACAATTTTTTGCCACCTGATTTATGTCCCATCGATCGCGCGACGAATTTGATGAGAAATATATCCAGCTGGCGGACTCGGCCGAGTCCCCCTCCCCCCTCAACCCCGGCTGAGCCCGGGCGGGCCCGGCTGCTGGAAGAGGAGACCCTACCCATTTTCTCCTTTCCGCCCATGATCATGAAATATGTGCCAATTTGATGATGATATAGTAGCAGATCCGTTCGATGAAGATCTGCGCCACTCCGACTGACTCCGGCGTCGTGACGGCCGTGGTCGGCCTCGCCCTCCGGGATGCAGACGGCCCACAACTTGCACCCGGGCAACGCGGCCTTAAGCGCATAAATCGCCGCCCCCGAGGTGAATTAATTAAAACAAACTCTGAGTTGACACACTTTATTTCTCGCTATATCCAAAGACTTTTGCCTCCCTGCCTTTTTTGAGCTTCCCCCATAAAGTAGAGCGAGCGAGAGCGAGTGCGAGAGCGAGAGCGAGAGCGAGAGCGCGAGTGAGAGCGAGAGCGAGAGCGAGAGAGAGAGCGAGAGCGAGAGCGAGAGAGAGAGCGAGCGGCATTCGACCATGATGAGTTATGGCTGACGCTTATATGGATGGAGACGGGGTTGCCACTCCGCCCGTGGTGGCCGCGTCCGTCCGGGCTGCGTCCGCCGGCCGCGTCCGCGGGCTGGGCCGTGGCTGGCAACCCTGGCCGGCTGTGCCAGATCCTCCTCCTCCTCCTCTCGCATAATTATTGAACCGCCCTGTCAGCTTTGATGATTTACATCGTCATCTCCACAAAGAGACTCCGCAGCAGCCAGACTTTCATCCTGGACGTGGCAGCAATACGAATATATGGACCACGCAAGAAGGTGGGGCCTCACATATAAATTCGACGGCCAAGGCGGACGCGGCGGCCGAGGCGGACGTGGCGGGCCAGGAGGACAAGGCGACGACGACGACGACGACGGCGGCGGCGGCGGCGGCGGCGGCGGGATTTGACTGACAAATTTACGAGCGCCGTCGCCGCCGCGGCGGCCGCCGCCGCGGCTGCACGTAGAAGAAGGAGCCAATTTATTCAGTCGGTCTCTCAAAACGAAGCTAATCAAAGAGAGAGAAAGTGCAATTAAGCATGCGTATTTCTACTAACTCATGCAGATATGCGGGGAAAGCGCGCGCCTGAACTGGCAGATTCGGGCTGAAGGCGCGTTGGCACGGACACTTTTTCTCCGGCACCCGCGCTCTCTCTCCTCCAAATTGCTGACTCGACGCGCGCCTTAAGCGGGGGTCATATAAACATGCGTTATGTTGTGTGTGTGAATGCATAAAGTCGGAAAAGTTTGAGCGATAAATATTCCCCTGAAGATTGAAAGTCTCCCGGCCAGATAGAAGAAGAAGGGGCGCATATAAATTCCCCAGAATTTATGATACGTTTCCGCAAAAATTCATAGCCCTTCAAATTGAGGCAAGATATGAGCAGTTAGCAGAGGCGTCCCCATCTATCTTGGCAGAGGAGGAGAGGGAAAAAAAGACCCTCTTTCCCCCATTGTGTCTGCACCGGGCGTGAATAAACTGACACTTTTTTATCATCTCCTCTGGAAGCTCCACAAGTATCAATGTGACAACTCTTGATCGGAGTCCAGGATCGCAGCCGCCCCCGCCCCCGCCCGGGAGTGCGAGGGGAGCTTGAGGGAGTCCGGCTCCAAAGAGGAGGGGGGGGGGGAAAGTGAAGCAATCGCGCTGGCAGCCAAGCGGGCCGGAAGAGCGGGGGACACGAGCGTGCGGGCGAGCGAGGCCGCGACCGCAGCCAAATAATAACAGAAGAAGTCAAGCAAAAGCGTCGGTTGACCTGACAATTTTCGAGCAGCCTCCGAGTTAGAAATTTATGCTCTTCTTCTTGTTCTAATTTTCGCCGGTTTGATTTAGCGCTGGGCGTGGACGAAAACATCAGAACCACACACGTTTTCTTCCCAGATTAACCTGGCCGAGGCTGAGGAGGTTCACGGGGAGGAGGAGGAGAAGCAGCAGCAGGAGGAGGAGGAGGCAGACGTGAGAGGGTTAGAGAAGTTTGAGAGGAGCCGTCATAGAGGAGAGATTTATGGCCAGCGCCTGAATGCGTTTTTGGACTCGTACACATAAATCCAACTGGAGAAAAGCAACGCCTCGAGGAGTCATAGGAAGATACGAGACTTGTGCACAAAGGGCGCGCTTGCACGGGCACTCGGGGCGGCGGGGACGCGGACGGGGACGGAGGACGCGCAGTCGGGCCGTGCAAACCGGGCTTAAGGCACATTTTTACCGCCACTTTTTCCAGAGTCTTTGAGCCCGGTCCTGTTCTTGTTCTTCTTATGAAGCAGGATGTAACTGAACTGGAGGGGGGGGGGAGAAACGTGAGTTAGCTGACTATGAAGATTGGCTCAGCTGACTTTTCGTTATTTATGCGACATCTGTGATGGACGCCCCGCGTGTTCATGATGCTAAAGAGCGCGGACGCCGGCGCCGACGCCGACGCTGACGACGCTGACGGCGGCGGCGGCGGCGGCGGCGGCAGCGGCGAGGCCAAACCCTTCCAATTGGAGTTTCCAATTAGCGCAGCAGCAAAGGCTCTTAAATCTAGATTTTTTTTTCTTCGCTGTGTGTGAATTTATGGGAAACCACAGCGGTTCGAAAGAAAAACCCTCCCTGATTCAGTTCAGCCCCATCCCTCACATTCGCTTTATGGCACAGAAGAGGTGATGAACCTTTGGCAATTTGCAATTAAAAGAAATGGACCCACTCTAGTCTGTTCCCTCCCTCCAGCTTCTCTCGCTCCTTTATTGCCTCCATAATGTCTATCAGGCAAGTCGTGCATACGACGAGGATGGTGTGTGTGTGTCTGCGCGCGTGTGTGCGCGCGTGTGTGTGTGAGAGAGAAAATACAGAGCAGCAGCAGCAGCAGCAGCAGCAGCAGCAGAAAAGAGGGAACTTTATATGCAAAACTTTGTCTCACTATATTTTTTCCTCTCTGAGCTCTGGGGGAAGTTTACGACGGCTTCGCGCATTTTCTTCTTGCTTACTAACATTCTCGCTCCATGGAGGGCCCAATGTAGCGAAAAACATGAAGAAGAAGACGAAATTGCAATCACGCGCCTTCTCCCACATTCAGTAGGGCTACATTAGGGTTGAAGGAATTTCTATGGGCCCCTCAACACTTTGTACTCACCGAGGGGAAAAAAAAATAAATACGCCAATTGCAGCAAAGAGGCACCATTTCAGATCCTTAATCGCTGTCGGTGCTTTTGAGAAGAAATTTGAATTCAGGGCTGGCTGTGTTTTGGACCGGAGAGAGGACAAACTCATCCTCCACAGCAGCTCCAGGAATGGACTCCGCACCAATGATATTCGACCAAAGTCCTGCCGAATTTGTCGCCCGGCAGTCAACTCGGTCCCGGACACAGCTGTGGGCTCGCTGGTACTCGAGTACTCAATGCCCGGACTCGAACTGACTCTGGCGTGACGGAGGCCACGGCTGCGCTGACCAACGCTTTGCTCCTGTTGAAAGGGGGGGGGGGAGTTGCCTGTAGATAGATACTCATGTCTATTTCCCGACCAGGCCAGAAGAAACATTCTGTGATTATTGAGAATCATAATCGTTATTCGATCGTTGCTTCTCCTCCCCGAATCTCACTCCCAGGTGGACGTGGACGGGCTCTTATTGTAAACATATATAAAGACACTTTATGGAGGGCGTTGTAAAGAAGCTTCGTGATGGATCCCTGATGATGATCCTCGCTGGCTGCGACGACGACGACGACGGAGAAGAAGGAAAAAAATCCCGATTCAATCCATCACGCGGCCTTTGACAGACGCAATTTCCAAACAACAACAAAAGCGGCTGGCGGCCGCGGCGGCCGAAGCGGCTGAATTGATGGATTGAACACCAATAATTAATGTGCATTCCTACAAAAGCTAGGGATGTGCTGAGCTCAGTTTCTTGTGGTGATCTCCGGGTCCGCCGGAGGAGCAACAGCTGTCTCTGGCGCACACACGGGTGCGATCCAAAAGTCCTGTCCGGGAAGGCGGATCAAAACATTCCAGCATCCCTATTCTGTACGAGTTCGCCAGAAGAGGGAACCACGGAATAAATGATCCATGGCGGTTGTTTTGCTGCTCTTCAAGGGGGACAACATCAATCAGTTGCTGCCCTCCCTTTCCAGATGATTCCGGTCCAAAACGCACTTAGACATTTGGCTCCTTTTTTTCAGCCCGCCAATTATGTGTTGCAGAGCGCGCTTTAGTTCCAGTCTCTCGACCTTGATTGATGGAGTTCTTCTTCACCAGGTAGAAGTGCAGCAGCAGCGACAGCAACAACAACGAAGACGACGACGACGACGACAGTGAGCGGGCGATTAGGCAGCAACTTTGCATTGATCACAGAGCTTTTTGGTCTCTGCCAGGGCCATGAAGGAGTGACAGTAAAAGTGCTAAGAAGTTCGTCAATTTTTTTGTTTTTTTGTTTTTCATCGTCTCATTACTCAAAGTCAGCAGAGAAAACCTGAGCCTGTGTTCTACCTGTCTCGTTGGCGGGCAAAAATCTGCATGAGCAGAACTTTGAGTCCATTCATCTGTTCTGTCTGGTTGATTGCACAGGGTGTTCCAGGGAAGACCCGCAAGTGTCACTCACGTGCTGACGAATTCAGCACCACCCCGTGGCTGCATCGATGATGGAGCAACATTAAAGAGTCTCTCCATAAATGAATCAGCTTGGGGGATCTCATCCTCGGGCTCACACAGAGAGAGGGAACCGTCCATACATAGTAGATGGGGGGGAAGGGTGGAAAGAGAGAAAGAAAGAGAGAAGCTCATTCCCATAGAGAGGTTCCACTCTACTTCCTCGACCATTAGTGCTTCTTGGGGAGGGGGGAGGAAGAGGATTTTCCGACTTATCTGCAACACCCTGTACGCAGTTTTTCGCAAATCTGCCAAGATTTGACGTATTTGCACGATCTCCTTCCCTGACCCTGTCTTGTACGCTGCTGATGACGAGGCTGATGTGTGTGAAGGCGTGGCATGATTGGCAGCAGAGGAAATTTTGCTGTCACTCTACTTGCATAAGTGTGTCTTTCTGTCAGCCCGTCTGTCTGTCTGTCTGTCCGGCTGAGTAAAGGGGAATATTCGCCTGAGCTTTTGCTTGTCATGCCTGTCGTGTGTGCCTAATTCGTCAGATCAAATATATACGGGAAGTCTCGTACTTGTCACTCATACTTAGAGCTGCAGAAATTGGCTTTGACTGACGTCCTCTGAAGTGTAATCAGTTCAGCCTCACGCGAGCTAAACAAAAAGATCGAGAAAGTAAAAAAAAAGGGGGGGGGAATGGGTCACAAAAACAGTTGCTCCTCTGATAAATCATATGTGGAGAACTTCATAAATGAGCAATCTGGAAATTGAATCAACTCGTATAAATCTTCATACATCGTGCATACGTCTCAACTGCGTAGACACTTCGAGCATCTGTTTGCCCCCCCCCCCCCCTAAAAAAAAGTCAGCCCATCTAGAGAGCATTAAGAAGACGTTTCTCTCTCGCTCTCGCCAGCTTTTGGATGAATGGACGCTATAAAATGTGCGGTCAAGTTTTGGCGTGACCTCCAGGGTCAAAAACTCCACGGGAAAACGCAGGGAATGAAATAAAGTAAGAAAACGGAGCAGATTCCGCAGGCAGAGTTAAAACTTGTGTGATTCATGCGAGGCAATGAGACCTGTCAAAGGTTTTTTCTACTGCTGACAACCTCATCAGAGAGAGAGAGAGAGAGAGAAGAAGCCTCATATGTTTCGTTAATGCACGCGCATTTCTCAATGACAACTGAGAAATTTGTTCAAGTTAACTAACTCAACTAAGGGTTTTGACGCGAAAGTTTACGTGCCCTCTTCCCCCCCCCCCCTCCAAAAAAAAATTGAAAAATCTTCTTCCTCTTCTTCCTCCCGCCTCCCTGCTCATCCTTCCCTGACAAGAAACAACTGAAGAAGTCTTTGCCACAGAAATTACACTCGAGGTTGAATCCATGGTGATCCGAGACGAGACCAAGGCCAAAGCAGCATCAAATCGTGCTGATATAAAAGCCATTGAGCCGCATAAGAAAGCCCTGGAAGAAAAGGAAAGCAAGAAAAGGGCTTCTTTTCTCTCTCCTGAATCAAGATTTGTGAGCGCGCAGGAGGATCTGCTGCTCTGAGGCAGTTTGCAGTTTGTCATAAGTCAGTTGGTTTGTGACGTTTGAGATTACCCGGGACAAGATTTATACGGTCATAACCGATGACAGATGTCTGCTTTTACACAACCTGGCAAAGGAGGAGCCTCAACCTACTTCACAGGGGCTTTTTAGGGGGAAGAAAAAGCTGCTATTAAAGCTTCTTCAGGGATGCTTCTTGTCTGTCAGCCTTGGCAAGCGATCCATAAGAATGTTTTCTTATGCAGTGTGGACGCACCCTAAGGAAGAGCCTGCGCGGGAGTGTGTTTTTCTCTCTCTCTCTCTCTCTCACACACACACACAACAATAAATGAGGCTTCATCCATCGCTGTCCAAATGCTGAAGAAAGTCCGTCAGAAGAGTGATATTTATCCAGGAGAAAAAAAAAAGTTTGGCAGCTGCTCTCAGCTGGGTCCTAGGCTAACGACCGCCATTTCTCAGCTCCATGATGGCACCGAAAGAGCCAAGAAAGAACTGCCAAAAAGTTGAGAAGATGCCAAAGCGGACACCTGCATCACTCAGCAGGCCGGTGGGCCGGTCGGCTGCAGGCTGACAGGCAGACCGGCAGGTTGACAGGCAGGCAGGCAGGGCTGAAGAGCCTCATAAACAGCTTGACTGGGCCTCTTCCCATCGTCACGCTGAAGCTGTCCAACGGCGAGGAGGTGAAGAAGGTGGGATTGTGGCCCCCACTGAAGGACACTAATGAGCCACAAGTACCACTCACTGCAGAAAGTCCACTTCTTCGTAATGATTAATCATAACTCCTTGCTTGGCCTGTTCCATTTCAAGTAAGTTGAGACCTGAGAGGCCTGACTGAGGCCTGACATAGGCCTGACTGAGGCCTGCGAGCTGCTGCCACACAATTGTCACTCGTCTCACGTTTCACCTGTTTACATCGAAGATATCTTGATTGACTCGGCTGTTTCTCAGTCACTTCTTTCTGTCTCTCCCGTCCTGTTTTTTCCCCCACCCCCGTGAAATTCTGCCCTGGCAGCTCCGTCCGTCTCTCTTTTCCATGAGGGAATTAACGTGCTAAAATACGAATTAAGTGAGGACGGACGAGCCAAAAGAGCTTTTGTTGACACGAGCAGAGAGGGAAAAAGTGTTGCTTTCTCCGCAAATGTTGTCTTTCCCTCCCTTCTTTCAAAAATCTCTCCTCGATTCACTTTTTCCGCCGCTTCGAGCCAGACTCGTGTCTTGTATTGACAACTCCCCGGAGGCAAGAGGGGCCTTGACCGCCGAGCTCGAATAAATGCAGGCGATTTCGCATTGATTTGTGGCATTCATAACTTTGACGTTCTTTACGGGGCAGCAGAAGACGAGGGAGGGAAAAAAAAAGCAGCGTCTCATTCAGAAACCCCATGAATCAGCAAGGCGAATAAAGTTTTTTTTGTTTCACATCTCTAGCAGCAACTTGGCCGTTATAAATTAGTCTCCTTCCAGAGCTGAGATATTCGTGAAATCGATGAAGACACCTGAGATCGCTCTCACTCAATCTTTTTCTGTTCAGACCTGGCAAAAAGAAAGAAGGAAAGAAAGGTTAAAGGCCGCGGGTGGACTAGAAAAATCTGTTCGAGTCACCGCGTCTTTTGCCATTCTCGGCCTTTCATCAAGTGGAAGAAGGGAGGGGGAAAAAAAAAGGGAAAGCGAGGGTTGAAATTCCTACAGATCGAAAACATCACAAAAGATCAGATAGAGAAGAGGAGGAAGGGGGGGGGAAGAGTCTAATGCGAGCAAATGCCTGGAAAAGACGACGACGACGACGGCGGCGGCGGCGATGGCGACTTCTTCGCCCCAATCGTCGAGAGGCGACAAAAGCTTTACAGCCCAAGAAATTTTGGGGCGCAGAAGGCAAAGGCAGAATGGGTGTTTTTTTTTTTTCTTTCGTCGATGCAAGACCGATTTTGGGGCGGGCGCGCGCGCGCTCTCAAAGTCTCCTTGGCTCGGGCAAATTCTTGTGCCAAAATCTTGCGTTTTGTTGCTCGATTCAATTTCGCGGAAAGTTTTTTTATTCTCTTCCCCCCACCTCCTGCTGCTGCTGCTGCTGCTGCTGCTGCTGCTGCCTCTGTTGTCGTCACGTCTAAAGTTCATTTCCGAAAGTTGTCGCCTTCTCCATAAGACCTTTCGTGAATCAAAGTTCGTCTTAACTCTTCCCCCATCTCTGAGGGCGCGATCAGCACATGCATATTCGCATGCAGATCTGCGTGCAGACTCAGCATTGCAGGTGGGAGCAGGAAGAGGAGAAAAAAGTGGTGCCTGGACGTGACGTCTTCGGCCGTCTCGTTGACCAGGGGCGACCTGTATGACGTGGTCGCATTTGACCTCTTGCTGTCCCCGCCGTCCGCGTCTGGCGCGGACTCGCCGGAGCCCAACTCCCCGGGGTTGGCGTGTGTGTGAGGGAGGGACTTCTTCCTCCTCTGCCCGTGCAGCCGCGCCTTAAGCTGATGTGCTCTTCTCAACCCTTTGAGCATTGTAGTACTTGAATTACACGTGAACCACAATTTCCATCAACCAACGTGAAATTTGGCGCTGTTTTTATGCGCCCCTCAGGAAATTAGAAACTGCTGCTTTCGCCAAGCTTGAGTTTCTTCATTAGCGGAAAGTTTTAGCAGAAATAAAAGAAAGCGTTAATCAAATTAACGCTCCGAAAGTTGCTTCGGGATATCCGATATCTGCAGGAAAACTTTTCTCTCACCCCCTTCTTTTTAGCAGCCTTTTTTTGTGATTGTACACGAATACAAGGCTGATTCTTAAGCAAATCTCAGGTGAACTTTTTTTCTCTTCTCGCACTTTTCTTTTCTGTCGACCACAAAGAGACGAAAGTTCCAATCTCTGGAACATCAAAGAGCGTCCAAACCAGGCTCGATTTCCCTGCAAAATTAGCTTCTTCTTGTGGGGGCGACAATGGCGTGAAGAGGAGAGAAACCAACACAAACAATCACACATTTCTGCAGGTGAAAAGCAATAAACTGATCTCCCCACAGGACCTGAATGTCAGGACTCCAATGGACCCTGAAGAGAGGAAATTAGTTAGAAGGCTGCACCTGACACTTCAAACGTCCTCGAGATCAAAGAAAGGTAGAGACTCGGACAAAAATAACCCTTCCCTCTGTTTTCACAAGTGCTTCTTCCACGCTATGCACTCGAGGTCATTCATGACGACTCACCCTGTTAGGGTGTCTGCACGGGGGATTCCCGCAGAACACTGTCGTCACTGCGTACCAGGTCCTTGTTGGTGCCATAAATACTTGTTGGTGCCACACACACACACACACACACACACACACTTTCCGTTCAGGTTTTCTCCATGAATGGTGCCTTGGATGGAAATGGCGGAGTCTCCGGGGCTTTGAGCACGTTCCGCTCCGTGACGGCGAATGGGGCGTTGCCCACCAAATTAGCCTAGAACACGTCGAAAAAGCAATGCGGTGATTAATCCTGAATGAGTCAACAGCACGAGCTTTGGGTCTTGAGTGGGACCCGCATGGTGAGGGACAGGACCAGAAACGTCAGGGACTTTTTGGCACTCTGGCATCAGCGGTGCCAGAGAAGGAGACAAATGACGACCTCACTTCGTCACGTGAATACGGGCAACTGTGCGTGTGTGTGTGTGAGTGAGAGAGAGAGAGAGAGAGAGAGAGGGAGAGCTGGAGCCATCTCCCATGATTCATTTCCAACTAGCTCTTCTACAGGAGGTCCCCATGGTCGCCCCCGTCGTCTGACACCCCTGCCGTTCACGCACACGCACGCACGCATGAACACACCCACACAGACAAACAAACACACACAGCCTGAACGTTCTCGACCCCGTCCAGTCAACGAAAGCTCCAGAGCTTCCGAAAGCTCCCGATCATTTTCCTCTCCAAAGCACCATTCATGGACAGAGAAATCTGGACGAACAGCGCCAACGAGGACAGGTCCTGATCAGATGCCCCCACTCAGCACCGGCAGGCGACACTTTGCTGGCGTCGACGGGGTGTCAAGAACATTTCTCGACACCCTGTAGAGTGACTGGACGGAGAGCCAAGCAATATTAAGCCTCGTTTACCAGTCGAAGGAATCTTATTATCGGCCTGTATCGAAGATGCCTCTTGTTCTCCGGCCTTTTTTTTTTGAGGATGGGGATGGGGGGAAGTTGCCTCTTTTTCTTGCGTTTGATTTATGGCGTCTCGTTGATGTGGCGCTGTCATTTCCAGGCTGACTGATGGTTCTTCTTTTCCAGGCTACCATGATTTGTAGCCCCTCTTAAGGGCCCTCAAACGAGCATCAACGCATGCATGCGTTTCCCCCCCCTTTTCCCCCTCCTGCCAAAAAAGTACTGGTGTCCCTGTTATTCCACGTGAGATTTCCCTCCCGTCCAGTGTGTGCACGCACGCGGGTAACGGCTGGGAACTGGCCGCCCCGCTGGGGCCCCCTCCGGGTCGAGGAGGAGACGAACCCGAAGGATGCCCGGTGGACGACGCCTCCCCGACACTCAGCCCTGGTGGACGCGCACTCCAAGCGGGTAAGTGAGCCAGGAATGGTCCGCGGCTGTGGCGACCGCGGCGCTGACCTCCTCCGTGGTCTTCTCTGCTTTCTCCAGCGCTCTCCTGGGCGGCCAAGGCTCTGACTGAGAGACATTTTGCCAGGTTTTCCACGTCTTTCCAGTAAATGACCGGTTTTCTGGCCGCTGCTGAAGGCCTTTTTCTCCGCAGGCCTCAGGCTGACGAAAAAAGTTTAGCCCTTGACCGATGGAGAAGAGAATTCTACTGTCTACGCACGTATAAATGGCCAACTTTGTCTAGTCCGTCCACACTTGACGACCAAACCTTTGGGCAGATTCCAGAGAAGAGAGGCCGTTGTTGCCCTGGTGTCGTGGGGGAAATTTTGGATTCTTTCAAATAAGGGAGCATCGATTGTTCCAAAGAAAAGTCTGAGACAACCAGCACTGAGATTGAGACAAGTGAGTGTCTGCGAACAGTTGTCCCCGGGGTTGTCCTTGGAGGGTTGGCTTGACCCGGAGGGTCGACCCGAACAGCAAACAGGTGGGCTTGCTAAGCAGTCGTGCAGTGCGGGGTGAACCGGAGGAAGATCGTATAAAAAACTAGTTGTGTGTAGGGTGGTAAAAGAAGCTGTCGTAAGCAAAGCACTGCTTGCACTTCTTTCCTTCTTTTTTTGTGACTCACACTGAACTTTGCTTAAGAATAACCGAGCCTTTTAGCCGTCACCCGAGGATGACTGGATATGATAAGACTGAATCCTTTTGTGAAGAAGCAGCACAGAAATTAAGCGCGTTCATCCTTGATCAATCCGATCACGGAGCCAACCCAGAGTGAAGCTTTCAAGGAAGAACTTTTCTTGTCCCTCGTCCGCCGTCCCCAACACGTGCGTGGCTGCCTTTGTTTATCCATTGTCAGCAGCTTCGTTCTCAGATTTGGTCATACCATCTTTATGTGTCCGCCAATAACTGTCAGGCGGCCAAAGAGATTACGATGTCACATCATGACCATTCCAGGATTTGATCGCAAGCAGGCAAAAAAAAACCTGCTTGATTACTTTATTGCAGAGCCTCTACCAGACACCACCTCCTCGTTACTGCGGTATCTTTATTTACTATAGTGGGCTCTCTCGCAACTCCGACCATAGATCAAGGTGTCAGGATCTCCTATGCATTGTGCGCCAGTGCGCGCGCGCGCCAGATGGATGTGCGCGCGCGAGCGCGTCGGTAGTGATACAATGAAGGTGTTTTGTTGTTATTGCTGTGATGGACTGAGGAGGAGAAGAAGAAGAAGGAGGAGGAGGAGGAGAGGCAGAGGGAGAAGAAGACTCCGCGGACGCAAGCGTGCGTGCGTGCCGGCCGCTGTCGCGTGGACAGACTGACAGACAGACAGACAGATAAGGTCTGCACCATTTATCCACGTCAGATCCTGCTGACTGTTGGTGCCACCACAGTGAGAGTAGCCAAAAAAAATACGAAAAAGTATGCGCGCAAGTTTTTTTTTTCTTCAATTTCCTGCCCAAAAATTCAAAGGGTTCCCTTTTCAGCTGCTCGTCCCTAATTTTGAAGCCGTAATGAGTTTCCCACACGGATATTTCAATATGAATAGGAGCAGAGCCTCAATTACGTTCCTGCAGTCGGTTCCTTTATTTTTTTTTTTTTGAGAGGATCTCCCGTTTTTTTTTTTTTTTTGAACGGTTATTGGCGGCTTCATTTCAAGGTTCATCATCATGTGGGGAAGCCTCCTAAGGGGGTGGTACCGAACATGACACTCGCGCTGGATTTATGTCCACTGTCTGGGAATGGAGGGGCTGTAAATCTCTCTACCAGACGTTTACTAATCACACAATTCAAAATTCTCATCCACCCCTTTTTGCTGCCGCTTGCACAGGTAAAAAGACAGGGCACAATTTTTTTTTTTCTGGTACTTTCTTACTCTTTATTTCTGGCGATCTCTGGACCGAGATAACGGACAAGAATAAGTTTGTGGCAATGCAATCTTTAGCATCCTCACGCGCTAAATTGTGCCATTGGAGGCGTGAAATCGTGTCAAAAGCGCCGTTGTAAATATGGGTATTGTAGTATCAGATTCCACCTCTAATGGGGCGTCGTGGGTACGTGGAAATGAGATCTATCAGTGCGTGCGCATGTGCGGACTGCGAAGGCCACTCGAGCGGGCGGATCCGGGCGAAAAAAAAAAGTTTGCGAAATACAACCCACGAAGTGCGAGAGCGAAGCGAGCGACAGGTTTATGTGATAGAACGCAGAGAGATGAAAAATGCGCGCTTATCCGATTGCATCAGGTTCAGCTGTGCGACGCCCAAAGCTGAACTCATTTTTTTGGGCAGGCAGCAAGAGAGAGAAAAGAGAGCGTTCAAAAAATTGACGGAAAACCTTCGACTGCTCGGGGTCCATGATGGGCGCCCTCTCCTCCTTCGCCTGCTTGACCGGACTTTATTTTATTCATCTCAGCCCCCTCGGCGCTGATCCACATGTTCTTCTTCATGATGATGATGATCTTTCTCAGCAGCATTTCCTCCGTCGATCGCTCTCTTTCTCTGGTCTGACACTTTCTCTTTGATTAATGGAAACTGCTGCAATCATTAATAATGCCATCAATTCCCAAACACCATATTATTACAGGTAGACCATGATCGAACACATTTTCTGAGGCGCTTCATTGGCTCAAATGTTTGTCAAGCTCGTCGATTCGGTTTGAAAAAAGGAACGAAAAAAAAAAAAACTGCAACAGACGCCAACTTGACAGAGGTTGGCAGCCGCGAAGGCGGCGACGACGACGACGGCGGCGGCGGCGGCGGCGGCGGCGGCGGCAGCGCTGGCGGCCAAAGCGCGGCCAATAAGAAAAACTCTCCTTTTTTTTTTTTCTTTTCCAGCGGGTGGCGGAGGCGGCAACGACCACATCAATCACACGTGCGTGGTGTGCGCGCGCGCGTCGTCGTCGTCATCGTCGTCGTCATCGTCGTCGTCATCGTCGTTGTCGGCCACGACGGACGGTTGATTATCTATGAGAGTTGCTTGAAGAAGGGCGAAAATGACGCTTTGCTTTTTCCCTCATCCTTTGTACAGCGCCTTCTTTTTTTCGCCCCGCTCCTCCCGCAAAGATGCGACTTTTACGACGACAAAAGTGACGACTCAATACGACTTCCCCCCCCCCCCCTCGTCCGCCTCGTCCGCCTCGACCGCCTCGACCGCCTCGACCGCCTCCCTCGCGTTAATGATGGCTGAGGCCGCCATCAACTTTATCATGGGGGCGCAGGAAACGAGGTCTGATTGAACAGGATGTGGATTCATTTGTCATCGACTTCAATCTTCTCAACACTTTGTTCACGGTAATGATTGCCAAGGCAGCACCGGTGGCAGCACCGGCGGCAGCACCGGCGGCAGCATCGGCGGCAGCATCGGCAGCATCACCGGCGGCAGCATCGGCGGCAGCACCGCCACCAGCACCAGGAACAGCCAATTTCCTATCGACGAGAAATTTCACAACAGCCTTCGCCGAAAAATTTCTGCGCTGATGTCATCGAATCGTTCCAAAATTGCCCCCATTTGTTTCCCCCCCTCTAAGGTCAGGACTCTTCCGAGGCTTCTAATCTGGCGGTGTCCAGATCATGGCGGATGCCTCGTAAACATCGCGGTCACAAAACTGACAAGAGGCAGGCATTGAAAACTCAATTTGAGGCCGGGCGAGGTGACTTTTTTCTTCGTTCTTTTTTTGCTGGCTTCTTCTTTGTCACTCTCACATTTTTTCGCCTTCGGTCAACGCTTTTTTTCTCCCTCCTTCCTTTTCCGCCACTGCCAGCGCCACCTCCGGCCCGAGGAGGCCCCAGGACTCGCTCAAGTGTGCGGAGGAACTTTATTAAGGCAGAATATGACAACTTTTTGACCGAAATTCGTCCCTCTCCACCCAGCAAAGCCTAAATCTCGGCTTGACTTGATCCCGTCCAACTTTTATTGCTTCTCTCTTCTCTCTCTCTCTCTCTCTCTCTCTCTGCAGAAAACCCTTCTTCTCTTCAGTAGAAATTAGCAATTTGTATTCAGCACATCGTGGCTATGAAGGGGCCAGGGATATGGGGAAAAGCTTCTGCTGATTCCGTGACTTTGACATCAAATCTGAAGGCAGCAGCCTCCTCGTCCTCGTCGTCGTCGTCGTCGTCGTCGTTCTCCTCCTCCTCCTCCTCCTCCTTCTCCTCTGCCGCCAGCCGCTGGTCGCCGCCAAGCGGCCGCCAGCAGCCGCCAGCAGCCTCGAGAGGCCATTGGGGCTGTCAACCAAAAATACAATTTATCGTTTGGATGTGCGCCGGACCACTGATGTCCGTCTTGCGCCCATGGGAGAGAGAAGAGAGAAAAAGATCCTTTCTCCACTTGACAAAAAAGATCCGTTGAGAAAGGCGCCACTTTTCTTCAACTTTCCCCTCACCGACGCGGTTTTTCTTACTTTGAATAGGGGAAACTTGAACACTACATCATACTTTTTTTTCACCCTGCGCTTGACCAGCAAAACAGACAAGTCATCAGGCAAACGCATTGGGAATTCCCTGAGCAACAACAAGAGGAAAATTCCCGCCCAGAAGGAAATTCAGCCTTGTCAAGCTTGTTGACCTTTTTGTCCTGGCTGACCTGTGAAGCCCATTAGGACATCTCTCTCTGCCTCTACCGAGTCCGGGACTGACCATGTCAACTGAACATGACGATGACTTTTTCCTCCTCTTCTTCGAACAAGGAGAAACAATTGCTTCTCTGGGTGACCGTGTGGGTGAACAACAACAACGGCCAAGGCTCGCGCGTGACTTTTTCTGTCTGAGCGAGCGAAAATTCTTGATGTCGGCAAAGAGGAGCTTTGAAAGGCAGCCAAAGAAGAGGCCACAACTCAGATAAAGTGCGGCTGTCGGATTCAACATGGAGTCTCCCGAATTTGGCTGCTCGCATAATACCACTTCCAGAGAGGATCCCCCCCCCCCCCAGCCTCAGCCCCAGCCCCCGGCCCTCTATGGGACTCTTTTTTCACGCAGCAGCAGCAGTGTTCGTCGTCGTCGTCGTCGTCGTCGTCGCCGTCCTCCTACTCCACCTCCACCACCCACAAATTGGCCGGAACCAACAAAAAAAAAAGGGGGTTGCAAGGACTGCATAGGCAGACTCATAACAACAAGGCTTTCCAATTCTTAGGGAGGGAGGGAGGGAGGGAACTGGCGGCTAAACGACTTGTGTAAATAACGCCAAGTTTCCTCCATTAATTGTTCCTTCTTCTGGATATATCCAGAGCGAAAATGAGAATATGCAGCAGCGATGAATCCATTAGCAAAGTTTCCCAAACTGCCGACAAGTCCGCGAATTACGACCCTTTCTCTACATATGGGAAGGAGGG
>JAAUXU010058808.1_pt1 | contig 21911 bp, 22 predicted proteins | sample 7278151 | NCBI WGS metagenome assembly JAAUXU01 (sample SAMN14350113, study PRJNA611818) | marine sediment metagenome | isolation source: surface marine sediment (1.8m) | place: French Polynesia: Moorea | collected 2018-08 | reverse complement strand
CAGAGTTGCTGCTTATCATGAAAAATGTGGCTTGGAGTTCAAAATCCCCTTCAATCATTTTGAACCAGTCAAACATCTTAATGCAGTTTTGTCACCCCACTTGGCACACTTTGTGCACTGTTGCCCTGACCAACAGGCGCGCCAGGCAGAGGGTCTTCCCTCTAGACTACCTTTCGTTCTCTAATGTCCAGATCGAGATTTCCCGACTGTTGTCGATGACTGTTGTTTACCCGTCAAAGTGTCCCCCTGTCGCTCTCTTTTTGCTGCTTCACAGAATGTAGCAACCTCTCAACCCGGACACGGGGTTTCTGCTGCATGCTTACTCATGGCACCAGAAGGCCTGGGGAGTGAATCCCGGTGGAAATGGTGGACCAGGGGGTCAGGATTCTTGCATGAAAAGTTAAGGCAAAGACTGTATATAATTTGACGTCTACACTTCATCCCCATTCTGTTCCTCATGACTTTCCATGCCATGGATGTCAGAAGAACCTGGCACACACCCAACAACTTGTTAGAATCAGTTTAAAATGCCACATAAAGTTTTGTTTTGAAAGTGAAACATAAGTAGGAGGTCTCTCCTCGCTGCTCAAGTTGACCCCGCAACAGCGGTGCAGATTTCAGCAGCGCTTACAGCAACTGAAGTAGTCATGGTCAGTAGAGAGTCAGACGGAGCCACAAGCCAAAGTTGTGTCGCAAAAACCTGAGTGAAGCGACCTTTTTGCTGGTACTTTGAAAACTTTTACTTTGAAAACGTCTTAAAGGATGGTTATGTAGTAATTCAAAGTTAACTTTAGGCCTGTGTAACTCAGGAGAGCCGCAACGTTTTGCTATTTCTCAACCAATTCTATTTACATTCCAACTGTTCACACTGCTGCGCATATTGTGCGGGAAATACAAGAAAACTCATAGAAAAGAACAAAAACTGTTAGTGTTTGTTGTTCCTAACATGGGAGACTCAACCCTGTTATCTGGCTTCCTGCCTAAGTGGTAAGAACAATTGACGGCAGCAAGGGCAAAGTTAGTAAACAAATGCAAGTTTGAATTTGCCTCTTATTATATTGTTGAAAGTAATATCAATGCCTGCACCATTTGTGCACCCCCTGGTGGTACCTTGAATTCTCCACGCCGTGGTTTTTGGCTGGGGTTGCCATATTGTGTCATTCTGTCTGAATATTCTTCTGGAGGAAGTCGAATCCCTGTGCTAGATGAGGTACGCAAAGTACGTCAAGTAGGGCCTCACTTGTACAAGCAGCAACCTTTGCAGCTCTTGCAATGATTTATTGTTTTAAGGAGTAGAGATGAAACCCAACATTCAAAGATTTGACCTTCACAATGAAAGATTTTTAAAGATATTTTTCGTTCGAAGTTGTTCTCTATGTCTTTCCGTATGTGCAAGAGCTTTCTTTCCCTCCCATTCGGTACACGTATTTGGCGGCTGAGGCAATAATTGGGCCTCAGAACTGGCGTCCACGTTTGTTTACCAGTTTAGGTTAAAACTCTGTTTTTTGTTTCTCATACTTATCATTATCCAATATATTCAAAATTCCTGAAAAAATTGCCCACTTGCAGTGTTTTCTTTAATTTTCATTTTTGTTTTTGTCAAAAGAAACGGATTTAGGTTTTCACCTCATATCCCGAGGTCTAGTGATAACTGATAAGTGATAATATGGGGCTCAAGCTGTTTGAGGTCCCACGTGGGACATCTGATTTTTTTCGGGATTTTTTCCCAGAATAGGATTCTTTGTTTATCCAACAAAAATTGCTGAAAATGTGAAACCTAACGTTTCCTAAGTTAACAGGCGCTGTGGCAGACGTAACTAACGCTGGAACAGAGAAGCCTAAACACTTGTGCAAAAGGTTCTTTTGGGGCTTAAATGGCCATTCCTTGTGGTCACACACTTTTCTTAAGTCTGGTAATTATGTAACGTTCATTTAGGTGAAACTCTTGGTCAATCTCGAGTTGCTGTGAGTTTTACGATAATGGACATAACATATATGTTGCGTGCAAATTTCATCAGTTACCACGTGTATTATGTTTTACATTATAACAGAACGGTGAAAAGAGCAAAATGAAAAGCATTCATAAGTTTTGCATCACATTTCCGTGGTCTCACTTACCATCTTTTTTTTTTTCATTTCAGCAATCATGTCTCTCAACGAGCAAGAGCTGCAGGTCCTGAGGGACATCGCCAACAAGTTGAGGATCCATTCGGTGGAGTCGACCACTGCCGCAGGATCTGGACACCCAACCTCCTGCTCGTCCATGGCCGAGATCATGAGCGTCCTCTTCTTCCACACCATGAAGTGAGATCGCTGAACATCCTTTGCATGCAAATTTGAAATCTTTGTGCAGACTTTGGTTCAGCTGTAATAATGACTTTATTTGAATGGACAGGTATGACGTCTCTCAGCCTAAAAGCGTGAACAACGACCGCTTTGTGCTGTCTAAAGGCCATGCAGCCCCCATCCTTTACGCCGCGTGGGCCGAGGCCGGTACGGATGTCTCACTGATGACCCCAGTTTTGGTTGTCATGGCCTTCACGGTTATTCTTATTTAGGACTCTTCCCAACCTCTGACTTGCTCAAGCTGAGGAAGTTGGAAAGCGACCTGGAGGGCCACCCGACCCCTAGGCTGAACTTCGTGGACGTGGCCACCGGGTCGCTGGGACAGGTCCCATATTTGATAGACCTTATCATCACACTGTGCTCAATGCCTTGTTTGTGTGTTTTAGGGCTTGAGTGTTGCTTGCGGCATGGCGTACTGCGGCAAGGAAATCGACAAGACGCCGTACCGCACCTACGTCCTCATGGGCGACGGAGAAGCCATGGAGGGAAACGTTTGGGAGGCAATGACCTTTGCCGGGTTCTACAAGGTGTGTACGGAGCACTCAAACTGTCACTCCAATGTGTTGAATCAACCTTCATTAGCTGGACAACTTGTGCGCCATCATCGACGTGAACCGCTTGGGTCAGAGTGACCCCACGCCGCTGCAGCACGAGATGGACGTTTTCAAAGCCAGAGTTGAGAGCTTTGGGTTCAACGCTGTCGTTGTCGATGGCCACGACGTTGGGGTATGAGCTGGAGACGGGCATCGTGGATTCGTAACATGAATGAACGATCCATTAATAGGAGCTGGTTCGGACGTTCGACGAGGCCTCGGCCGTGAAGGGCAAGCCCACCTGCATCTTGGCCAAGACGTTCAAAGGCCGCAACTTTCCAGATATTGAGGATCAGTTGAACTATCACGGAAAGGCCCTCGGAGACAAGACTGAGGCCTTGGTCAAGCACCTCAAGAGCTTGCTACAAGTATAAAGATACAGGGAGTTTGCACGTTCCAAGTTGTCATAACAATGTAACTTACCAGAATCCCGATGCCCCTAACCCGAAGCCTCAGATGCCCGAGAATCAGGCGCCCGACGTTGACATCTCCAACGTGAAGTTGGCGTCGCCGCCCAACTACAAAGTCGGGGAATCCCTGGCTACCAGGTGAAGGGTAGAGAAGATGTAAATATCACAATGAGTTTACTTAACGTTACTTGGTTTTCCTCGTTTAGGCAGGCTTACGGCAACGCCTTGTTGAAGCTGTGCGAGAATCACCCACGTGTGGTCGCCTTGGACGGAGACATGAAGAACTCCACCTTCTCGCAGGGCGTCAGGAAGAAGTTCTCCGAGAGACACGTCGAGTGCTTTATTTGCGAGCAGAATATGGCTGGGGTAAGTGGGAAAGCACCAACCTGCCTGCAATTTTGCACCCAAGATTTTGCGCAGAAGTCCTGCGTGGCCCTGTTTGAAGCGAATTTGCTAATGCGGTGCAAATGATCACCACATGCACCACATCCATGTTGCGTCTTTCAAATTCGCATGCTCTTTACTTCTAGGTGGCAATTGGCCTGGCGTGTCGTGACCGCGCGGTCTCGTTCTTGTCCACGTTCGCGTGCTTCCTGACTCGAGCTTTCGACAACTTCCGCATGGGCGTCATCTCCCAGACCAACATTAACGTCGCCGGATCGCATGCCGGGGTCTCCATAGGAGAGGATGGGCCCTCGCAGATGGCCTTGGAAGACCTGGCCATGTTCAGGTGACTTGGGATATGACGAATGTTATAAAATACAGTAGTACCCACACGTGTACTATAAAATACTCAGATACGTATATGGTATAGTCTATTATGTGCTGAGGTACTTGTATATTTGCAGGTCTCTGCCTGGATGCACCGTGTTCTATCCGTCGGACGCAGTCGCCACTGAGCGAGCCGTCGAACTGGCCGCCAACACCCGTGGCATCACCTTCATTCGTCTGGGGCGCCCCGCCACTCCCATTTTCTACAACAACGGAGAGAAATTCGAGATCGGCAAGGCTAAGATCCTCAGGAGCTCAAACAAGGATCAGGCCTTGGTCATCGCGGCCGGAGTAACGTTGGAGCAGGCCATCAACGCTGCCATGGATTTGGAGTCCTTCTCCGGGATCTCCGTCCGAGTCTTGGACCCGTTTACCATCAAGCCGTTAGACGTCGTGGGCATCTTGGAGAATGCCAAGGAGTCCGGAGGAAAGATCCTGACCGTGGAAGACCATTATCCAGAGGTGATTTTAGACCATGGACACATTGAGTGTAGGCGTGTAGATGTACACGTGGCCTCTGAAGACCACACACGTCTTCTCAAGGGCGAACCTGTTCACAAGTACCAGTCTTTTAGAATTTAAATCGAAGCTTAAATGTTTTTGGTTACAGGTGAGGTGATTTACCACGAAATATAAGGGGTTGCATGATCCCTGCGTTGCAATTCCAATAATTATGTCAGACAAGAAAAGGCCCAGTACCCAAATGATTGACCTCTAATGAAGAAACATCAGGCCCATTTTGACATTGTGTGATGAAGTCGGGATTGGGAAGCGACAGACGAATCCCAAACGGCAAATTTTTATGTTACAAGTGTGTCTGATTGAGCTGATTTTTTTTCCTAATTCTAGACATTCCCCACTATGACCTCCTAAAACGTCAGATTAATCAGAGACACTTTTATCAAACAAATTCAGCAAAAGTCATCCAGCTCTATGTCCTGTGCTGCTGTAGTAAAACTTCAAGTTAAAAGTGAAGATATTAAATGATCTTTTAGGAAAGAATGTTTTTAGTAAAATTCTCTTAATTTGACCCGATGCCAAAACACCAGGATGAAAAAAAAATGAATTTCTAGAAAAAGTACCTTTTCGAACTAACCTAATATAAAATGTTGAGCTAAGTAGTATCCTTGTGTTGTCTAACAAGGCTGACGGCACCAGGTCCCCAGGGTTTCCCTGGACTGAGCCAACAAGAAAGCATACTTGTGGCAGCACTTTTGATGCACTCTGTGTTATCCATGACGACGCCTCAGCAGTTTTTCTTCATTTCTATAGGGTGGAATTGGCAGTGCCGTGGCCGAAATTGTATCCGCCACCAAGGACCTTGTCCTCAAGAGGCTGGCTGTCAACGAGGTGCCCCGGTCCGGACCTCCAAAGGTAGACTGGAAAACGTCGTTTGAGGACGTTCTTACCCTTGTCTTTGCTCTTCTAGGTCTTGATCGATAAGTACGGTCTTGGTGCTGGGTCCATCGTGAAGGCCGTCCAAGAGCTCGTCAAGGAGTGATCACCTTGGGTCAGGGACTGACATACAAGTTGCACTCCAAGCACAGATTGCGTTTATTTCGCTACCATAAAGTTTTGCATAGTTTTATTTCTATTATTTTGCTACTTTATCGCCCGATGAGATTCCAGTTACATTCCTGTTACTCTTAGCATTCCTCACAATTACTGGCTTATTTCTTATATTCCACAGGGTGGACTACGGAGATTTGCCAGTCTGTATATATTACGTTGAAATTGAGTAGCAAATCGTTTTGGTCGACCCTATGTATGCGATGGGAATACAATATTTCAGCATATTTTTCTATTGGGTATATTTCACACATTATTGAGAGCCAGTCCTGTCGATGACGATGCTGTTGTCGTTGCCAACTGCTGCCGCCGCTGCCGCCAAAGTTGACAATCCTGACAATGTCATCTGTGATCAATGACCTCTCCTTTCATCTCAAAATTTGGGCCAATTTTGGTATTATTGTCCACGGAAGCGACCAAATTTCTGATACGTCCGTAGGAGATTTGTTATGGATTTTCCTCATTGTCCTTGCCGTTGTTTAACCATACTTCTTCATCCCCTTCCTGAACAAAGTCACAAAGTCTCCCTTTGAATTTTACGCCTGTCAGGGGGTTCTTGAATCAAAGCTGTGCATCAGGGAAAAATACCTCAAAAGTCCTGTCATCTTACCCCACTCTGTCGTACCTCTTAAACAACTTTATTTTGAACTCATGCGAACCTTTGACAGCTCTTGCATCCACTCAATATTAAGGGACATTTGACTTTGCTTGTTTTACATTCTGCTATGTTAAGCTGCAATATTTGCAGCCTTCTGCGGAGTTCTCTCCTCCTTGCGACACTGATATGCCTTTCTTGTCTCCACTCATCTCCCAGAGCCCTTGCACCAAAGAAGTCACTTTTATTTAAGTTTGTTTGAATTTGCCTCATCTTGTCTCCATTCATGTCACCTGGGGTCTGAATGACCTTTTCGACGAGCTCCTCGAAGGCACACTGGACACCCTCGCGGGTCTTGGCGCTGGCCTCAATGAACATCATCTGGTGCTTGCGAGCACACTTCACGCCCTCCTCCTTGGACACCACACGCTTATCCGACATGTCACACTAGCGAGAGAAGCATCCGGACTCGACTGCACACACCAGTCTGCATGAGGAAAGTCCGCATGTATACCTTGTTCCCCACAAGCATCTTGACAATGTCGTAGTTGGTGGAGTAGGTCTCCAACTCGTTGAGCCAGTTCTCAACCTTGCTGAAGGACTCACGGCTGGTCACGTCGTACACCTTTGTGGGTTACATTTTTAGGTGGCTTTTTTGTTCTGGCCTGCATAAAAAAGTTTTAACAAACTGTCAAACTTGCTCACGAGGATGGCTCCTTGGCCTCCTCTGTAGTAAGACGGTGTGAGTGTTCTGAACCTCTCCTGGCCTGCGGTGTCCCATATGGCCAGTTTCACCTTGTCCCCGTTGTTCAGCCTGATGATCTTAACCTTGAAGTCCACGCCAATGGTGGCTGCCTGCTCAGGGTCGAAAGCATCATCCGTGAACCTGCAGATGGGGCTCAGTAATAAATCACACTTTATCATCATGTGATCTACTTGTTACCTGAGGAGGAGGCTGCTCTTGCCCACGCCACTCTCGCCAATGATGAGCAGCTTCAAGGACGTCAACACCGGATCCACATCCATGACTGTTCTATGCGTAGTAGAACTATTTGCAGGTCACGCTGACCTTGCCAAGGATGCAGCCATGGCAGCCCTGGAGAAACGAATTTGGAAGCCTTGACTAAGACTGTGTCTTTTCCCTTCCCTCAGATCTGAATGACCTTTTTCACGCTTGCTGTGTTCCACTTTTGCTTCCTTTCCTTATTTGTTGACGTCTCCGTCAGCAAGGCTGTGACCATGTGAACAGTGAAGAGAAACAGCAAGTCCGCATTACGTAACTGCCCTCAGAACACCAGCATCATATACTTGTCCTGTAGATAATGCAAGGTGGACTCAGGATATTTGCTACTCATTTGCAACCTCGCAAACAATCTTAGTGACCACAACTATTACTAACAATACCAGAGGCTGCATAAGCTACGAAATTCTCTATGCCAAATTGAGGCTTACATCAACAGTCCAAATACTGTACTGTGTTGGCTCGTTCACCGACAATAGGAACATTTCTCCTACATTCTCAAAACCTTGAAAGACTCCAAAGTCAAGTCTGATTACAATCACTCCAATGCTTGTGACCGTTTAATGTTGCAAAGAGTGTACTCATTTAGTGTTTTTATTCAACTAAAGAAGAAGAAAAAAAGTAATTCTTCTCTATCCAAATGATTTTTGGGCTTCTTTTGTTGGTGCGTATAAACTGAACTAGAGCTTAAATGGTACCCACTTTGCTGAGTGGAAGAAGTGACAAGAATATCAAGTGATGTGTCTGTCTGTGTTACAACCAGGGTGTTGCGACAATTCCAACAGTTAAACTATTATCAACAGTTTTTAACTCGAGCCAGTTTCCCCAGAGTTACTTCCTGGTGAAAGAGACAAAGGGTGAAGAGCTAATGCATCACTTCCTTTCTGCGGGAGAAAAGTGCATTAGATGTCCGAGGAGTCCCATTTTTCCCGATGCTGCACAGACTCTGAGGTTGGTGAAGTGAGCAATGATCTCTCTGGCTAGATCTGACGTTACACGCTCAGCAACCCTGTCTGTTCAATACATTTGATCTACGACTAAAGAGGACAGCAAACGATGGCACTACCAAATGCTCTCTCTCATTGGGAGGAGCTGTCTTGTTGCCTGAATGTCAAACCAGGGGAGGCACTTCGTGCACACCTGAGTCTGGCATCCCACATCCTACGACCCTTTAGACGTGTGCAACATACTCGTTCATAGCTTTCCAATACCACCTGTTTGGTATTTAAACAAATAACATCATTCATATTTTTCAGAGGAGCCGCAGTGAAGCTCTGCCGAAGATTTGGCCAACTCATCCCACTTCTCTTTGCATCAGGACTAGGCTTGCCTTGAAGTGCTGGAACAGGTGCTGAGATTATCAATCTTGGATAAAGTTATGTGGCAGTTGTAGAAAGGAGTAAAAGGAAACTTGTTGCGTGTCACGCTACCGATGGTGCTTTGCTACCCTCCCTTTCTAATCCCTATAGCTGCTATGTTCGGTCAACATTACAAATTTGATGTGAAGCTGCTTAGTGACTATGTAAATGTTGAAATAAAGCACTGTCGTCAGATGAAACTGGAAACAAAGTGTGGGGTTTTTCTTTAGATTTATCCCATGGTCTTCCAAATCTGACACCTGACGTAGTAAAACAATATTGCAAGAGAGGGGGGCAAAAACTTTTTCTAAAAAAACATTTGACTCTGCCCTCGCCATTTGGCACTAGGGAAGTAACCTAAGATGAGCTCACCAAAATTCCCAAATTTTCGTTGTTTCTTCTAGGCTTTCTTTTAAAAACAGTCCGAGTACAGGCTACATGCGGTTCAAAACTATTACATTTGATGCTTTCCATCTCTCGAGACCTCTTATGCCAGTCAATTTGGCCGATGACATCTCTCAGTCTTCTTTCCCAACGTATGCGTCAATATGCACATGGATACACCACAACGTGTACACATGATCAGGCCAATTGTTAAGCCTCGTTCTGCATGCAACGCGTTGTTGGGTGGTAGACTTCAATCCAAGACGTTCTGGTCAAGGGGCCATCAGTTCTTGAGTTCACTCTGGCACTGGTGCCAGCACTACAATCCAGTACCGTGCATTTACCCGGGCAGTGGACGCCATTGAATGGGCCCGTCAGCTTTTGCTGAGAGCTGGCATTCTTGCCATTCACTTTATGAATGGCATCACAATTCTCACCACAGAAGTCTGACTGGTATGAACATCTGTTTCTGGACGAGCGATCTTGGTTTTAGACAAATTTTTGCACCAAGGTGTTCAGCAGTTAGGTTAGGTTAGGTTGTGCAAGTGACATGAAGGAGGTTGACGACCGTCTAAGACAAAGAATATGCACGAGTCACCAACGCCAGCTTTTCAACCTCATTCCTCAGAAAACAAGATCACAAATCTGGAGAATGTTACTCGTACAAGTCAGAATTACTTTGTGGGAGCTGACATCATGTAATCTACGCCTGTTATAAAATAAAGTGCAAGAATGCGGGTTTGAAGCAAAAAACTCATTGAGTAAAATCGCTTTTGAAATGTGGCAACCTCATTTAAGAAAACCTTTAATTTGGAGATGCCTCTAAGCCTATGGGTGTGTCTGTAGATGCTCTCCGTGGCCTCTACATCAGCGGTGCTTTTGGGTAAGTTGCGGATGAGGCCGCTCAGAGCTAAAATTGGTCTGGAATTGGTAACCAAGTCAAACTTCTCCACCATAAGCTGATAACCCAGGAATAGTAAACATAGCTCAAGGTGTATAGCTCTTGCCGCAAGGTGGAAGAGTGCTTGATGCGCAATGGAACTTATTTATGCCAGTCTCAGGAGGGTGTTGAGCATGGCCCATGCTTACCTGTCCAAATGGGTCCAAGAGCAGCTGTGAGTGTCAGTCTGGCTTTTGTAGAACTTTCAGGTGAGAAAGGACTCCCTTAGTGTGGTGAAGCTGCCTTTCGTCCCAAGGTTGAATTATTATGGGTACTTTGTGTCAGCTAACCATGTCTTCCCAGTCCTTAGTCCTCCTGATATGACTCAGTAGTATGAGTGATAGACCATGAGAGATTGTGTTACTTGATTTTTTTTCCATTGACACAATGACCGCAGTTACACTAAAATTTGACAGCAGTGCTTGATAGGCCTAGACGTGAATGATAAGGTGGAAAAGCTACTTGATTTCAATGTATTCCTGCCTGATTTCGACGTCAAAATCGAGCTTTTTGGCGTATTCGATCAAAAGAATTTTCCAGTATGCTTGCACCGTGTCCAAGTCGAGGTTCTTGGTCACGAAGGCTCTGCCCCTTTCAGCAATCTCCGCCGCCGTGTCCGAATGAGTGTTGGCAAAGTCGAGGAGGTCCTCAAGGTCACTCTCAGAGGCGTTGGAGGCAACAGGGATGTAGTGAAACCAAGGCACCAAGGCCGGATAGAAAAACTCGGTCCATTCCTGCAGAAAAAAAATCTTTGATTTGTATGCCTTTTACCCAGGAAATCTACAAGACCCACATTCCCAACGTGGAAGACGAGTGAGCCACAGAGGAAGAGGTGTCTGAACCTGAAGCTAGCGGCAACCCCACGGTAGTTGAACAGGTACTTGAACCGGCAGTGATTCTCCAAAGACACCTCCTCAGCCGGATCCTCGCCCAGGGTGTCCGCGCGTGACTTCCAGGCCTGATTCTTCGTATACCTAGCGTCGACCAACTGCGGCTTCCTTCGGGACAGCAAGACAATCGGGTCGCGCTCAACGGAGGTCCGTGAACCCCGGAAAAAGCCCCGACGATCTTTCGAAGGCCACGGATAGCGCTTGGCGGAGGCAAAGAGAGTCTCCCGAAGGCGGTCCCATCGACCTAGGCCCGTAGGGTAGAGCCCGATGGCCGGTCCTCCCGCCCAAAAGGACCATGCCGGGTAGGAGATGTCATGGTAATACTTGGTCTTGCTGAATGAGAACAAGGGAACTGGCGTTGGCTCAAAGTGCCTGGAAATGAGAGTTTCCGACTAGGCAAGAGCCAAAAGAACAAAGCTTGACTCATAGAACATGCCCTACTTGTTGACGAAAGGCCAGTCGTGAGTGTTGACCACGATCTCCACATCCCTGGGCAGATCGTTGACCACCCTTAGCAAGAAGTGCTCTATGCCCTGGCACCTGCGTGTGAACATCGGTCTAGAAATTGCTCCAACGACCAAGAGTAGTCACCGTACCTGGTCGGAAAAAGGCAATCCTTGGACCTGTAGACTCTCCCGGAGACGATCTGGTATGTTACTGGGTGGGAGGCCAATTGACGCGCTCGATCCAACGAAGCCAAACTGCGAAGAGGCCAAGGTCAATACATTATTGTACTTTGACCACATTATAGGTTTAATGTAAATCCACCTGATTGTCCTGAACGGTCCCAGGTCCCTTTCCAAGACGTAGAGATAGCACTGAAGACCTTCACAAGCCACGTGGTCATTTCGGGCGGCCTCAATCTTCTGCAAATAATCCTTCCACGTTGGCCTTTCCTGGTGGAATTCATCACATTCATCTTTTTCACTGTCACTTTTCTTCACTGGACAAAAGTTGGAGTCTCCCAAAGTCCAAAGGATCTCCACTGAGAGAATCAACGCTACAATGTGGTTCTTTACTTCAATCTTCATCTTATCACATTTGTAAATGATATTGAATGGAATAAAATATCAAGGTATTTTCTTTTTCCGGCTGACTTCTCTTTCTCAAAAGCTCAACTTCCCAACCTCGTTGTAGTTGGTCAGAATGCTTTCGATGTCGTCAAGATTCAGAGCCGCCAACCTGGCCTGAAAGATCTGGAAGAAAAATAAGTTGCACTTGCCAAGCCTGACAACGTCCAGTTCGGTCCTCACCCTTTCAAAGGCGTCTAAAACTCTTTCGACATCGTCGTCTGACCTCAAGTGCCTCTTCAGCCTCTGCCCCAAGATCTTTCTGAGGGATTCTTCAGAAGCCTTGACGGCCTTGTCGCAGCCCTCTTTCGAGGCCTCCTTCGAGCCGCTGGCTGCCGACTTCACCAGAAGGTGCAACTTGGAGCCATCAGTGAGGTGGTACGAGCTGAGGAGGACGCCGTCTACGACAATGGTTGCATTTTCATCCGCAAATACCCACGCAAAGTTATCAGCGCCCTCACCATGCAGAGGCTTCCCCTTGTGCAGGAGCTTCTTCTCGGCCTGATCCGGGAGCTGCAACCTCCTACAGAGCTCGGCCTTGATCGTCTCCACCGGGTCGTCGGGATTCACCTGCAGGGAGACGTCGCCGCCGCCGCCGGACCCGGAGGTACCCAACACCTTAACGGAAATTTGCATCTGAAGCGACGAAGATTTGGCCTGAAATAAGAGCGCAAATTCTGACTCACTGTGTACTTTGCATGGAGAAAAATTGCACGCTCATCGTTTCGGCTTCACTCACCACAGAAAAAGGAGACTGCACTTTTTCTCTCTGAAAACCGACGAAATTGGCAGATTTGTGACCAGCTGCGTTTGCTTCTTTTCACCAACCCTGGTCACAGGCAAAATTTGCGCTGTTGAACCCCATCTTTTTCCATCTTTTCTATATTCTTTGCAAAGTGTTCATCACAAAAACTTTCGCAGCAATGCACAAAGTTAAGGTCACTTTTACACACCAGTGTTAGATTTAGATTTAAAGAAACGCTTTCAGTCATCTGGCAGCTCTGGTAGAATTAGTAAACAAACGCTGATTAGAGGACGCTATTTTTTTTGTTCTTTCTTGAGAAGAGCAAAAATGAATCAACAGCCTTCATCGAGTTCGTCTACCGCAGATCCGCTCTCGTTTACCACCTTGACGTCGGCGGCCTCCGGCACCAGCGGTGCGAGCGGCGCGGGCGCAGGCGCAGACGCCGAAGACTTCTCCGGCGCCTCCGTGGTTCAGGAGACCAAGTATTCGGTGGGTGACTGCGACAAACACTTCGGACGAGCTCTAGAGAGGCAGAATGACGTTCCATTTACTGTTCTAGGAATCGCGGAGAGAGTCCCAAGATGCAGATGGAGATGGAGATGGGGGTGATCCTCCCCACGAACTAAGAGAACAGGTAATAGTTCTATTTCCGGCAGTTAAACCTTTGTGTATTGCTCAATCTGGCAAAACTGAGGGTCCAATTGACTTTAACAAGGAGATTGGGCCTGGTAGAGTCAACGCAGGCTCAACTTTATCAAGAACGATATGGGCAAGGAGCATTGGCTCTCGTGCATAGAGGATCCTGATGGTATTGACCCCGAGAATGGCAATTTTTTGCCCCTAAACTCTGTTAGGTTCGGCATTGAGGCGGTTGAAGTTGGTGACCTTGCAGCTGCTGTACTTATTCTTATAGTGAGGGGTATTTTTTAATTTTTTTGTGTGTACGGCACACAAACACGGCGGACATGAGCACAGCCCCCCCCCCCCCCAATGGTCCATTTTTTAGAGGGGGTACAGCCTTTTCCCTGTCCACTGCACAGACATGTTTACTACACAAAAATGTCATATTTTTAAAAATGAGAAAGTTCTCTGGGGTCCTCCTTTGAAAATCAGTAATATTTAAAAAGTTTTATGACATAATGGAATATGTAATTAAAATTATATTTATTGGGGTCTCAGGCCTATGCAAGATTTTTTTTGACCAAAGTTAAAGTCCTTTAGTTGCTGAACACAGATATGTGTGTGGCTTAGTGAAATGACTATTATTAAGTGAGTTATTAACATTTGAATATTGAAGGTTATTGGCTCACTTAAAACCATCAATGATGTACATGCAGCTATGGCAAGAAGACAAAAACCCTCCTATTATCCTTGCTCTGTCCAAATCTGGGGCCACCAAACACATTCTGTTAGGGAAATATGAGTAAAGGTTATAAAGTCACTTAAAATCAGTACCCTGGCACCTAGAGAGATGGAAACAAGACAAAAGTGTGTCATTCCTACTAGTGAGTGCTACTCTATTTTACTGTATCTTTGGTTATGATTGTTGTTAAAGGTTATAAACTCTCTAAAAATCAGATTCTCTGTCCTTGGAGAGGTTGAAGTTGTAGAAAAAAGTGTGAGATATATTTTTGACGAAGCCTTGGTCATGTAACCAATTCAACAGGGCACTGATGCTTCAAAGTGGCCCCAATGGTGTTCTTGGGGTGAAGTGAGTGCTGGAAAAAACCAGCTAAGACTGATTTTAGGAACTGTGAGCAGTTGGAATCAGCTTTAAGAGGCCGCTTATTTACAGGTTAAAGTAAGGTGCCCTCATCAAGTAATTTTCCTGTTGGCTCATCATGGTTGGACTGGCATAACCTAGGCTTCTTTCTGACATTTACCGGATCATCTGTTTTCATGTGACCTTCAAGCTGCAATTGGCGATATTTATTAGCAGAAAATTGCTCCAGCTTCTTGGGACCATTTAGTTGAATCCTAAAGAAATCTGGTCTAAAAAAGTATTTTTCTGAGAGGATGCCTCAGACTTGCATCCAACCGTAGATTAAGACCACTTTAGTTTTGCTTCCAACTCTCCAGGAGCCTACCAGGACCAGGGGCAGGAAGCAGGCCTAGGCTGAGCAGGGCCTAGAGGTGGAGTCCTTGGAAGGGCCAACAACAAGCTAAAGGGAGTTGCCCTTCCAAGCTTGTGTGGATTTGCAGCAAATTCTCCTCCCTTTATGCTCCATCTTCACTAAATAAAGGCTGTGACCAACCATGCTCGTCCACATGTAGCTTAAGTTTCCCTGAATTCCTAATGTCCCTTCTTGCAAGTGCAGGCTCATATTTATGATGCCATCAAGTTATGATAACCTCATCTGTACGATATGAAAGGGAAGAGTCGAAGGTTTTGCCTGGTACCAACCACGAACTCGACACAGATGAGGCACAAAATCTGCCGCACAACATATATGAAGACTGAACCGTGCCTTGCAGAATTGTGCAAGTGAACCTGACAAGGTACACGTGAGTTCTAGTCCGTATGATTTACATTGGTGATCTTTCTCCCTCCCTCCCTCAGCTTTGTAAACTCATTGTTCTCTGGTGTTGATTTATGGCATGGTTGGTACTGAACAAAGCTTTCAGTGCGTCTTTATCAGGATGGGACTATCGCTATGGGTACCAGAGACATGAGCCTCTACCTTCGCCAAGCGGCTCTGCTTTCACTCAGAATTTTTCTTCTATTCCACAGGACCGTTTTCTGCCCATTGCCAACGTTGCCCGGATCATGAAGAAGTCGATTCCGTCGGCGCAGGGCAAGATCGCCAAGGACGCGCGCGAGTGCGTGCAGGAATGCGTGTCCGAGTTCATCTCCTTCATCACCAGCGAAGCCTCAGATCGGTGTCAGGTAAGCACAGACGTCGGAAGATACCTTGGTGGCGTGGCGACCTCCACACCATTTCACAAATGTTTGTCTTTCCAGGCCGAGAAGCGCAAGACGATCAACGGCGAGGACATTTTGTTCGCCATGTCCACACTGGGCTTCGACAACTACGTGGAACCGCTGAAACTCTACCTGCAGAAGTACAGGGAGAGCATCAAAGGAGACAAGCAGCAGGGTGATGATTTCGAAGGAATGACGGACGAAGCATTTGGTGAGTCTTTCACGCGTGGCAAATCTGCACGAATGAGCTTCCAATGTGTCTTATTTGAAACGCGGACTATTTTCCCCGTATTTCAGGCCAGAACTTGCAAGGCAACCTCCAGACGCTAACGTCCGACCCCTCCGGCAGCCAGGTCCTCCTCTCCTACCAACAGTTTGGCCAGCTCAACTGAATAAACGTGACGATCAACAAAATATTGCTTGGAGTCTTTCCAAAGAAGAAACGAGGAAGTCTATTTGGCATTAACGCAGATTCCCCCGGCAGATCTGCATGTTCTTAGCGAATCTGCAATAGCAGACCGCTTCGTATGAGACTGCAGTATTTTTGCGTTAAATAAATATATCGGTATGTTTGTACGATTGTTGTGCCCATAGACCAGTTGTACGCAGTCGGACTTGTGCTTCGTCGACGCGATGGAGGCCACGGTCACGGTGAGGTCGCAGTTGACACAGCCGTGAAGTAGCAAATACTTGAGTTCTTCTCCAACATCGCACAAAAAAGGTTTCATTAAAAAAAAAATAAACACCGCAAAATCGGTCTTTTAGTCCAGCGGTTAGAAAGACAAACCTGAATACTCCGCTTAAGAACAAGAGCGATTTCCATTGTTTTTTTGTCATACAAGAATGTCCTAGGTAAACATTCATGACTCCAATGTTGCCAACTGGCATTTTTTAAGTTCATGGGAAAATTTTGACGGACATCACGCAGTGGTTAGAATACTTTAAAATCAGTGTATTTTAGTACGATTGCGAATCTAGCATATCTTTGAGATCAGTTAGACGAATTTTCCTGGTCCAAGCCTGGCAACGCTGCCTTGCATTGGAATTACCTCTCCTTACCAACTTGCCGCTGGTTTTCCAGTTTGTTTGCTTACTCGTTCCTCACTAAGGCTATATATATCGAGCCCAGGAAATGTCGAGCCGAACCAAGCTCGGGTAGTCGAAGTTCGAGGTGGGCCGAGATGGAGCAAGCTCAAAAACAACTGACCACGGAATTTCAGGCCGGTGCCTGTTCGACTACTTCTCTGCAAGCTTTGCCATGGTATTCTGTTCATTACAGATATTGTATAATAATAGGCTAGGTCATTTTTTTAATCTCTTTTGGCGTCCTCGATTTGTTGCTAGAATCCACTTGAAGACCTCCTAGTCAAATAGAATGAAAAAGAAGACTTTTTGGGTCCCCTCTCTGCCTTCAAAGTATTTGAGACACAAGGATGTTGGGTCAACATCACAAATTTGATGTGGACCCACTTAGTTACTTCCTAGATGCAAAACTGAAGCACTGTAGTTGAATGAAGCTAAAAACAAAGTGCTGACAGCTTTGTCACAGGGCTGTCAAAATCTGAGCACCTGCTTATGTACTGACCTCATGTAGTCAAACCTTATTGCCATGGGGTGGGAGGCCCCCATTTCTTTTGGGAAAACCATTTGACTACATCTTCACCATTTGACATTAGGTAACAAACCTAAGATGCCCTCAGTCAAATTCCAAAATTTTCATTTTTTGACCTAGCCTATTATATATGTAGCCGAGACTTTTAGACATAGACCACACTGGTACTCTCAAAATGCCCAAGAGTGAAAGGTGCCAACTGAGAGGGATGGTGAGTATGAATCCACACTACCGAGGAGGAGATGAGCAGCAGGCTGCGAAATGTTCCAGCTGCTTGGCACGTCAGTCAGACAATTCATAGAGACTAGAAAATTGGAGACCAAAAAGTGGAGTCAAATCGAGCCCGGGAACTTGAAGTATTGACCCAGCCTCGATACAGCCCGAGTCACTCCACCGACAACAGTGTATTAGAAGGTCCTCTTACCGATGCTTACTTTGTGGCATTCCAGCAAATGGGGTGCAATTGTCCAACTCGAGCATGACCATTAATATTGGTTCACGACCATTGGCGTCACCACCGTTGGCAACAGGGTGTTCGCGAACGAGTCGTAGAATGCTTATCATCTCTATTGGGATTGAGTTACTGTGGCTGAAACATAGTGAAATGTTTCGATGAGTCGATTCTAGGAAAAAGTGGATTGAACGATTTAAGACCCTCCTATACAAAAAAACGACCCATGAACTGGACAGAACAAAAATTGTGGCAAAGCTTAATGACGCCTTTAGTTGTGTGAACTTGAGTTAAGCGCTACAGTTCATGTTGTAGATCACAGAACAAAAGCTGAATTGAAATATCTTTTGCATGTGAAAAGCTTGTGGTTTTAACTGTTGTCCTGATGCACTGGACAGAGTAGAGTACATACGTTGTGTGGAGAAGACGTCCAACACCAAAAGTTCCTGTTATAGACCTGCCTTAAATGTTATTGATCTGGCTGCCATCGCACATCCCACTGGTATTGTAGGTCGGTTCGGCAAACACCCTGTAGAAGACAGCTCTCGATTGTCTCCACCTCCCCCCCCCAAAGTAGTAAATGTTGTCCGCACTAAGGCTTTTTTCCACGAGCCTCTATAGACTGGCTGACATGACTATGAAAAGCAGTCATATCAAAGAATTGTGCCTAGTTGAGTAAGGTTGCTTGAACAGATAAGTTGGGACAGGACAACTCGCTGTCGTGATGACTCTCAGTGGCAAAACCAAAGCCATCGGGAAGCATTTGACGCTGACACTGGTGATCTCAGCCAGACTCTGGATCGCTGGTGCCGACGTGGTGTCAACGTGGCGCCAACAGATGTTGGCCGGTCAGCGCACGCTGGCTGTGACGTCACTGGTAAAACCGTGTTTTTAGTGCGAGATTGTTTCGCTTGCCAATTTGCTGCTCCAGCCAGGACCACCGGTTCGGCACGAGCCTGTTGTACTCAAAGGCGTTGCCATGCGCGGATTATCGGGATTCGGCTACATCATGACGGACCCGTTGACCGGGCGTCATCGCAACAACACCGACGGGATCACGGCAAAACTCTGGGAAGGGATTGAAGCCTATTCGGGAATCAGGGTCGACCTGACCCTCATAAGGAGCAACTTAGGATCCGTAGTAGTGAGACGATGATCTGGGACAGGGGTTTTGGGACGTATGGTCAAACGTTTACACGTACTGCAGGATCTCAACCAGACTCTAATAGGGGATCTGGTCAACCAGGAGGCTGACGTGACCTTGATCCCGCTGGCAAGCTGCTGTAACAGGTACAGGGTCTCGTTGAGGCTGTAGCAAAGTGAATATCCTTCGCCCTTGCCATTCCCAAACGAGACAGACGCGAGTCCAGCTAGAGAGATTAGTCGCAGTATTAACGGGACGCCCTGTTTTTTCCTTGTCAAATATAGACTTTTAGGGTGCTTACTAATTTTTTTTGCAAAATGTCAGCGTGAAAGAGTCAAAGGCTGCATACATACACGATACAGATACACAGTATTGGACTTCACGATGGAGATCTTCAGCCGCCATCACCTCGTGGTCTTTCGTCAGCCTCAGCTCACTGAGGAGATCTACCTGAAGCAGTTCCACCCTCTTCTCTGGGTCGCCGTGGCCGTCAGCCTGGCCATCCTGGGCGCGCTCCTCTTCTGTGCGACCAGGGCGACCAAAAATAGTCGGAGAGACTCCTTTGGCTGGCTGGAATCAATCGAGTGGATCTTCTGTAAGCTCTGATTCGGACCTTTAGAATGTTTACGACTGACTCATCCTAGAATGTTGTCCGTCCCTATGAGTTGCATAGGTGTGATTTCCCAGCAAGGGTCCCAGCGGCAACCTTCAAGCATCTCGGCCAAGTTGATCTTCCTCTTTGGCTACATCTTCAGCCTGCTCGTCTTCTACGGCTTCTCCGCACACATTGTGGCCTTCTTGGCCTCCTCCGAGAGCATCAAATCCGTCGAAGAGCTTGTGGAGTATGGAGGAATCAGGTAAGGCGCAGAGATTGCTTCCTCTTTTTTCTTCTTTACTGCAGAAATCTTCAAAATAAATAAGTGATTCAGACTGTTCGGCTCCTCGTTCGAGCCCTTCGGCAAGCAGCTTCAGGAGTCCACGTATCCCACGGTGTCGATGCTCTGGCAGTCGCCCATCGGCCCCAACGCCAACCGCATCTTACGCCGCGGCTCGACGCTCGAGTCCACCCCGTCGCACATCCGGTGCGACTCTTCCTCAATGGCAACGTGCGATGCCCTCGTGGTCGACTCGCTGGTCTATGGTTCCGACCGCGACGTCGGGATGGTGGCTCCGGAGCCATACTTGTTGAGGCCGGATTCGTTCTCGCTCACCAAGGAAAAGGGGAAGGTGTGCGAGTTCTCCTACTTTCGGCTGCCCCTGCACCTCTCCATGGCCTTCGCCACGCGCAAAGACCTGCCCTACAAGGCCGACATCAACAGAGGCATCCTCAGGATGACGGAGACAGGAATCCTGCAGTTTGTGTCTAGATACATTAACCATGGCCGCAGAGTCGGTGTTTTTTCTACCGAAGCTTCAAGTTAAATTTTTGAGGAACTTTAACTGTCCAAGGCAAATATAGACCGAAGACAGGTAAAATTTCTCAACAAAAGTCAACTTGAAAATGAAGAAAAAAAAAGGTCCGCTTACAGTGAAACAATTTGTACTGACGAGAGAATTCTGCATCCACAAATTTTCGGGTAGAAAATACAATAATCTTCGGTTATGATCACCTCAGGTACAGTCACAGTCATCATTACCGCAATCGTTGACGTAGCAGAATTTTCCATGTTCAACTACACCAGTCAGCCCATGTTGTAGTGTTTTAACTACGAGAGGAGCTCAGTCAAAAATGTGCTCAAGAGTATGAATTGTTTGCCCTGAAGTGATAAACGTTTCCACTGATATCAGTTTTAAGAATATTTCGGGTATCGAGGTGATGACTTTAACCAGAGACTATTGTACTCAGTGCAGTCCTGTAGTGAGATATTGCTACGCAAAAGTAAAGTCACCCCAATAAAGTAAAGTTACAATCTATCTTTACCACTAAATCCGAAAATTTGTACAATAAAAACGGTGGGACAGAGCATAAACTTCCTCTCTTGCTCTTTCGTAGGAGTTTGTTGGAGGTTTTCCGTTCTGACTCTGTAAATGCCCCCACATTGCAGAGGCTCCTCAGTCGTCTAAGTAAATGCTGATCCACACTAAATAAAATCTAAGGGCGAAGTAGGTGGACAAAAAGAGTTGCATGCAGCTTCAGGGAAATGAGGGGGGCTCAGAATTTACAACACCTCTAAGATACCCTGTGTATAAGAAAAATATGCTTTCTAGGCGACTCAAGAGAATCCACGTGCCTCACGCACCAGAATGTGGACCAGACAGAAAGGGTGCCAGTTTCACGCAGGTGCAAATTCACTATTTTGAGACAATTTGACGTCAGTTTGAAATTGTTCTTTGTGGTCCACAGGTTCAAATCTCTCATGTGTACCCAGCATATTGGCTGCTGCTGGGAGGTTTCGCCTCGGCCTCTGCAATAGCCACTGTGGAAGTCATGGCTGCCAAGATGAAGAGGCTGAAAGTGATGGAATCTGGCTGAGGTCTGCAGGTAAGGAAACACTTTTAACGAAGCACATTTATTTCGAAAATATTCTCTTCTCACATGGGGCAGTTAGACAAAAACAAAACAAAAAGATAGATCAGCACTGAAGAATGTCCTGTTGTGTCCACAGTGTCCTGTTGAAGAGTCTGTGCACTGGAATGTGCAAATTTTCCACCAGCTCTGCAAGATTTGGCTCTAAGCAGAATGAAGATATTATGTATCTAACATTTTCTAACAAAAATAACATTTTCACACACTTAATTGGCCTACCATTTTCTGCATTGATGATGCCTCTCCGTACCAAGAAGTCGATGGTGACTGGACAGCTTGTGGTCTTCATGTCGTCAGAGGTCACCTTGCTGATGACCTATGATGAATATAAATGACTTCACTGTTAAACAGAGTCATAAATTACATTATTCACAGAATTAAATAAACAGCAGGCTAGGTCAAAGAGGGGTCAATCTTGGAATTTGCCTGAGTGCACTTGGGGTTTCTTACATGACGTCAAATGATGAAGCTGTAGTCAAATAGATTTGGAAAAGAATTGCGTTTAGCTTTGCCTCTCCCAAGATGAAGTTTTACTACATAACTTCAGTACATAAAGAGGTGT
>JAAUXU010134470.1_pt1 | contig 21913 bp, 21 predicted proteins | sample 7278151 | NCBI WGS metagenome assembly JAAUXU01 (sample SAMN14350113, study PRJNA611818) | marine sediment metagenome | isolation source: surface marine sediment (1.8m) | place: French Polynesia: Moorea | collected 2018-08 | reverse complement strand
TGCGCAAGCTTGATAGCTGCTCTTTCCAGAAGAGCTTTCTGACACGAAAGTTTCTTTCTCATCATGCGGTGCCAGGGGTGGAGTGTGCGGATGACCAATAACGTCTGTTACGTTTTCACCCGGTCTCATTTGACGATACCCTTTAACACAGAAATAACTCATTTCGTACAAGGCCTCGGCCTATTTATATCTTCCTGCAAGGCCATTCTGTGGGCCTTTGGGGTTGCCCCCAAAAAGGTGACTTTGGACGAATCTGGTTGTGTGACGACCGTGGAATGAGTGACGTCAAAATTGTTTATTTTGCTGAAGGTCCAAAAGGTCGGAGCACGGTCAAGAATGAACTAAAGGACGAATTGTACTGCTGGGCCACTCTGCGCTGTACAGCAAAAGCATTTACGTCAAGAAGCGCTCTACGTTGAGTGATATGCGCACAAATAGAGATTCATCTGCAGAGTGTTTCTTTTTACCCTTCCTCATGTCAGTGCCAGTGAGAACTTAGCCGCACGAAGCTATTTTTCTCCCTTTCCACAGACATCGCACCCCACTGCGGGACCAGACAGGCCTGCCTCCCAAGGACGAGTTGGTGAGCTTTCTCATGAAGACGTCCAACTTCAACTCGCCGCGCTGCGCCAACTGTGACAGGCACGACAAGAGCCAGGTCTTCTTCTGCAACACCTGCGGTGAGTGGGGAAAGGGTTAAGTCACCTGTGTGCCAGAATGAGTGTACTCTGTGGGTGTGTGAGAGGGAGGCAGAGCTGGATCCTCCCAAGCGTGATGGAGTTGGTACTGGAGATGGATGAGAGAGATGGGAATGATGGTGAGAAAGTGTCAGAAGTTTGTTGTCCCTGTCAGCTCAATCACTGGGGTTCCTCTAATGACTATGTCACACCAGACCCTTAAGAAGTCACGTCATTTCACTCATATTCCTCGTTCTGAAGAACGCAAAGTTTTGTCTTAGGTCTAATAACACAGGTTGGCTCACTCGGAAGATTTCAGCTTATTCAGTGGCTGAATGGCATAGACACCTTGGAAATTTGTGGCACGATAGCGTCAGACTATCTCAACTGTGTGAGCGCTCATCAGTATATACATCGACCGCTCAAAAACTTGAGCAAGGGCGGCATGAGGAACTTCTTCGTCTAATTCATCCCATGCCGTCTTGATTGCTGTTTTCGGGCTCCTTGTTGAAGACACTTCAGAAGGAGTTGCAATGTTCTTGTCTTCAACTTGATGCCAAACAAACAGAAACTTATTCCCAGAGATTTGTGCTCAAAGATAAAAATAGAAACGTCACTGAGACGACGACCTGCGCAGTGTTCACAGATGGCAAAAGCATGCAAAAAAAACCCACGGCGATACCAGCCAAGGTCTTTTTGAATGGCCTTCCACTTCCAAAGTCCTGCCAATAGCAGACCAGCTTCCATCTGCACTGCTCTAGTTCAGGGCGAAAGTGGTCGCTAGATGGCGCCAATTGTTGACATTCCTAAATGTATCACCTTCCCTTCCTTCTAGTGTGCTGGTCCAGCCAGAGAGAGTGCGACCACATCCTCAGCCTCATCAACAAAGAGACCGGACTCTTGCTGGGCGAGGTCTCCACTGTCACCATGTTCTTCTGCAACACTTGTGGTGAGTTAGCGAATGTGTGTGTACGACAAAGTGCAACGCTGTGGAAATGACATTGTTGCGAAAAATTGAGTGGTCCTCGAGCAACAGAGCATATCAGTTTGGTTACAGAGGAGAATCTCAGCTTTCTATAGACGGGTGAATCACTTCTGTAGCTCCATTCAGTCAAGAGTTATGACCTTTCAAGGTCGACCAGGCTGGGAGAAAAAATGGTCTGCTTAATGGGACAGAAACTGCAGGTAACTGAGACTCGAACTTCCTTCAGAAAAAAAAGCTCGGCGTGAAAGTCTTTGTGGTCAGATTCTAGTGAAACTTTCAGGCTCTGTTAGGTGACATTCAGAAGCAGTGAGGTCAGGCAAAAGAACATCAAAGATATCGGGATTACAGTATTAGTAAAAGAATTACTTCAAATACTTTGTTGCCATGGTTGGCTTTGTCTTCTTGACTTGTGAGAAAATTGGTGCGCCTATCCCGGATCACCGGTAATCTTGGAGCATCAAAGTCTAAGCTTCCAGTAGAGGGGCGGCGAGCTAACTATCTCTGTAGGTCAGTCCAGTCAAAACTGACGAATAACTAAGTGACATCAGCCGACTGCGACATCTCAGGTGTCCCGTGCGTGTACCAAGTCCGCATATGGTCGTATGTGCGTGTATCAAAGTTCAATAGTTGTTCGGCAAGTACGTACACATGTCGGGGAACCCAAGTTCCACGAATAGACTCAGAAGTTATCATAAGGGTTAATGAGCATCAGACGTACAGCATTTACAAACATTCATCATTAATACCAAATTATAGAGTTTGCACTATGCTACCGTTTCAAGATTGATCAATATGTATGTGGTTTGGCCCCCCTCAGTCTGACCAGTGTTGGACTTGATAGTGTTCTTCATGACTGAGTCCTCAATGACCCTAAAAATATAAGGGCTGACTTTTAATTCCATCAAGTGTCGTGGTACTTGTGCAAAGGCCCTGACGGGAACAAAACTTTATAGGCACACTGAAAGCTCTTTTTAGTCGCGTTGGCCATCTATAGCTGCCGTAACACCAGCAAAGTGTCCTCCACCGGCACCAAGTACGGCACTCAATCAGCCATGGACATCACCGAAGTTGTACTGTATGTGACAACAGCACAGCTTTTTGTAAATAACGTCACGTCCGCTGTTAAATGCTATATTGTCGAATTTTGTGTTCCAAGAAAACTTACTTTGCGCTCGCGTTGCTCTCATCGGAGGTCCTTTCAGCCATCTCCTGTCAAAGATGCAGTACTTGCCGTGAGTACTTTCTGAGGGGATAACTTCACTGCAGACGCTGTACTGGAACCAATTTTGATGTGAAGTGTGTAAATCTGATACTCAGGCGCAGTTTTGAGGACAGAAGTTCAACCCTGTGGCTGCTCATATTAATACTACAGTGCTCAAAGTGGCGGGGCTGGAATTTTAACCTTTTTGAGAAGATAGAAAATTATTGAATTGACTGACATTTTTCAGCCAATATCAGAGAAGAAAGAGAACAAAAATGTTTTAAGTTTGGTAGCCACAATCTATGGCAGGTGGTTAAAAATTGACGTAGTGATTCGTACGTTTTATAGGGTCTCTCGTGGCTTCTTTGTGCTCTCCTGACTCGATCATTGGTCTAGTTGTATCATATGATTCAGCTTGGATGTGTTCTATCAGAAGAATCTAAAATGCTGGGATTTATTTGTCTGCCTATTTGGCGGGTCAAATAGCCCCAGTGAGTACATAAGAGCAAGAATGGAGCGCTGAAAGCCGAAATGGCGACGTATATGCAACCTTTTTAGCAGGTGAATTAGCCCAAGTGAATCGATAAAAGCCAGAATGGAACATTCCTAGCCAAAATGCCTACATGAAACCTTTTTGCTCAAAATCCGGAGACTCTGGATCATCGTTTCAGGTGTAAAAGTGTTTTGTGGCAGACTCAAAAAGGCATGTTAGAGGATCCATTCAGGCCTTTCTAAAAAGATTAAAAATGACATCTCAATGGACAGTCAAAATATTTTATGCCAATCTAGAAATCCACTGTAGAATGTCTCAGGCGTGACTGAATCAGTCGAAACCGTATGTTATGTGAACATAAAATGCATTTTTGCAGTCAACAAAGAATTAGTGACTGCACTGAATAAGACTATGACGAATAATTGCTCTTCTTCAGGCCAGGCACTTTGTGGCCCGTGCAGAGAGGAGACGCACAAGGCCAAGATGTTCTCCCAGCATGACATCATCCACATCTCCATGAAAGCCAAGGGTCAAATTCAGAAGGTAAGGTTTGAGTGCGATGGACTCTGGTCTCGTAGAGGATTTCGATCAAAACGAGCTTGCTTGCTTTGCAATCTGTGTAGTGTCCCTTGCATGGGGAGCTCCTGTCCATGTTCTGCACGACCACGAGTGGGCTGCTGTGCATGAAGTGCTTCAGCGAGGCCTCCCTGGAGACCAGGTTGCACTGCATCGACGTGGATATCGCGTACCAGCAAGGAAGAAAGAAAATCGACAGGGCGATCATGGTAAGATGTCGATAACAACTTTGCAATCACTGCTACTTTCCAAGGGGTGGCAAAATTTAGTTCCGATCGATTTTTGAATGTTATTCCAAGTGTTCCAAACATTCCTGTCAAAAGAGACGTTTGGAGCAGAGATTCACGACTCTGAAGCAGCCATGGAAAAGCCGGCACCAGAATGAGTGCAACGGCTTCAAGATCATCAACGTCGACTACCTCCAACTGTGAAAGGGAGAAGAGCCGAATCTATTCCAAGGTTACGGGGCAAAGAAGTGCCGTTTTCGTTGTCAACGTCACCAAGATCTTCCACATTGTGAACCTTTTGCTTCTTGCCCGTATTGTTCTGGACGAGGTAGATCCTGTTTCTACTTTAGCGGGTCCAAATTCCTCTCTGACTTCAATCAATCGGAACCTAAATTTTGCCTCAACTGTACCTCCATAACTTTAGTTAGTTCGGAGCACTTGACAACTACAGAGGACTTGACAACTTCTTCCAGAACTTGCGCGAGCTTCAGTCCCAGCTGCGTGACGACACGAGCAATCTTCACGCTACCTTGGACACCTTCAAGAAGAGCGTCGCGGCTGAGAGGGAGGCCATCCACGCAACCTGCACCAGTCTATACGACAGCATCCGCAGACAGTACGAGAAGGTCCTCCGGGAGTCGGACAGGTACGTATGCTGCACCTTCCTTAGGGACGTGTCGAGGCTCATGGTGAGGCAATGATTCTTTTTACAGTGAGTTCAAAGCCAAGAACTCTGTGCTCGTGCAGCAGCTTCAGGCGTCCACGCTGCACCTGCCTCTGGTACAGATGCACCTGCTGCTCTGCTCCATTTTCGCTGGCAGGGCGAACAAGTACGAGTTCCTGCAAATGGCCGCGTACTTGGCAGAGAGGATGTCCATGCTGGGCAAGGCGGCGATACCGCAGAAGTAAGCAGATCTGCCACTCGCTGAAGTTTTGCTTCGTAGTCATCAGTCGGCCTCGTTCCCTAGGCATCCAACAATAGAGAACGTGGCCTTGAACTTCCGCGCCCGCTTCATCGCTTCTCTGGACGAGATCGGGGACCTCGTGGCCGAGGAGAAGCGTCACCTCACTGCGGAGCCCAAGGGAGATGAGGAAGTAACGACAGCCGGCAACAAGACGAAGTCGCAGCAGACCGACGAGAAAGGCAGCATCAGTGGCACCGGCTGCGGCGGGGGCAGCAGCAAGTACTTCAGGAGGTGCAGCAGCGTGCTCGGGATTCAGGTCGAGGTGAGTGCTGTACCCTAGTTGTCTGCTTGATCCTCCCGCTCACCTCATCCCTTGTTCATGTGCGTGCAGAGCCTCAGATGCGAGTTGGAGCACATCCGTGGTCAGTTGTCCGGACTCCATAAAGACATTTCTGCTCGCCACTGCCTCACCGACCCTTCACAGGTGAGACGAGTCAAGCAGTGCGCACGTGTCTCATGCTCAATGACTTGACTTTTGGTGTTTCTCAGGTCGATACCCTAACTAGAGACTGCCTCGAGATGAAGGACAATCTTGACAGAGTGCGCACTTTAGCTGATGAGCAGAACCAAATCCTAGAGGGCATCTGGAGGGAAGAGCAGAGAAAGATTGCTCAAGATCAGAAGTCGTTCAGCGACCAGGTAGGCTTGAACAGTGACTGTTTGCTGTGCAAGATGCCAAATGCGCTCTAAGCTCTGCTCTAACCAACTTGGAGCATCCGGATTGGCACTTTGGCGTAGTCCAGCACAGTGAAGGAAATGGACAAGGAAAGCGTTTCGTACTTGTCAAGTGCTTTCACTTATGCTGTTCCTGGAATCCGTCATTTCTTGCATAGTAGCCTCAGTGAAAAGGACATTGTTCGAATAGTAGCCCTGGGCTACCATTCAAAAAACTACGGTAGTTACACCATTTTTGGCTCGGCTACTGCCAGGGTGGTGCTCGGCACAACGGTTGTTCTGTAGCTGAACTGTCACAACAGTGACATGAACATTTTTAGGTCTAATTTTTATTTTTTGAACAGAGAAGAGAAGAACAGAGAAGACTCTGTTCTGCTCTGTGGTACTGTAATAGCTGACTGGGACCTAAAGGTGGAATTTTAAGCTCAAATTTGTAGCAAGTCTATTGTGTTATGTGTATTGTGTTACTTCCGAAAATCTGAGTTCAATGTTCCAAGCTTTAGGTGCCCATTTTTTGCATCATTTGTCCCATCGTTATGTAGCTCTGCACTACAGAGGGATTGTACAGCACATTTCTTTGGGATTTTGCTTCGGCCAAACCCCTATGCAAAATTATTTTGTTTGTAGAAGACCCTGCCAATTTTTGCGGAACTAAGAGTGCTAGGTCTGCCACAAGAAATTGAGGACTGTTCATCCTTTCAATTTTAAGAGCATAAGAAATTATGGATGTGGGACTTGAAAGATATTTTCATGCAAACTAAGCAGTTTTCACTTGTCAGCGTAGGTCAAAGACACTTCTTCCTGTTGTCTCCTGCTCGGTCGGTTACACAAATCTTAGGTTGCCCACAGAATAATGTTAAATGCGGAAAATGCTTAAGGTCGACATTCGAAAAGGGCTCACTTTATAAGCACATTCAACACCTGTTCTGCCAACTCTACCCTGATATCCAAGTATTCTCGGTTAATCAGCCCTGGCTGATCTTTAAAGCGAAGCAACTTAAAAGTTCGAAATAGTAAAGTAGTAAGAAAGTAAATGAGCTGCAAGGATCATCAGCACAGTTGAACGTCGACTTTGACACCATCCACAAATCTCGACTTAGTCAACTTTTCACTGCTGCCTGGGGCTTTTACTACATAAAAACTATCCCAATGGCCAACTTTGATTTTGTGGACCTTTCAGTATTTCTGCCCCATTTTCGATGCTTCAGCGGTAATTTTTTGAATTTTTACGCAGAAAATCCTAAAGAAGGCTCAACCAACGAATCTCAGACAGTCCCAAGTGTTTTTGGCTTTTGTTGTTGATCATGAATGAAGTGGTTTAAGTGTCTGTGAGCTGAGTGTTTTGCTCGGTCTTTCCGACATCCAAGATAGCAAGTTCGTGAAAGTCCTTAAGGACTCACTCGACGTGACAATGTTAAGGACCAGATTATCTCAGTCATTCAGATCTGTGTTCAAGACTTGGTTTAGAAGACATAAAAACTAGCCAGAATCCCAATTTTTTTCCCCCAAAGCAAGGCCAAAGTCGACTTGTGATTGTACGCGTGATATTCTGTGCAGGAGACTGTGATTTATGTTTCAAAGCGCCAAAAAAGTGATAGCAAAACTCATTTCTTGGATAATAGGGATCGATAATCTTGGTTAGTTCGATCTTGGTGCAATATCTCTACTTCATGTGGATTTGGGTGGGGTGGGGATTTCACCAATGGTCGACGAACCTCGACTTGGTCAACTTTCTGCGGCCAAACTCGAGAAAATCGAGGTTCCTCAGATCATTCAAAGTAATGGATGCGGATGCCGGGTCAGTTATCAGTCGATATCAGTGTTCCATCTTCTCATACCTAACATATACGTAAAGCTCCTCAGCCTGGATTGACCTGGGCCGGCTGGATGTGCACATCTCTACACATATGCGGATTTCATGCAGGGAGGATGTATGACATGACTTTTTTTTCTTCCTCCGCTAGCTCGCCGAACTCGCGGTCATGCAAGAAGACCTGAGCCGGATCCTCTGTCTCTCCGACCACTTGACGCATTTCGTGGCGTCAGGATCGGTTGGCGGCGTGGATCGCGGCGGCCGGCGCGGCGGCCGCTCGGAGCAATCGCACCAGCAGCAGCAGCACTCAAGCAGGATTACCTACAGCAGCAAGACACTGCCTTCGAAACGGAGCACAGAGCAGATTCCAGTAGCTTCCAGTCAGATGACACTGCCAAGGTAAGTCCACGACGACGACGTGACGGCCAAGTGAGCTAAGCCACACGGGCTAAGCACAGGACCAACGTCCACAGGTCTGGGGGTCGCCCTCACCAGCGCTCCATCACCTACCGCTCCTACCATGCGGAGATTCATCACGATGCGTCGGACGAGCTGCTTCTGGAGGAAGACGCCCAACATCTGGAGCGTGAGGGAGCAGATTCCAGGCTATCTTACTGCTCGGACGACCTACCCATGAGAGACTCTCAAGTGAAATAAATTTCTAGCATTAGTAGACAATGCTGATTGTTCCTTACTTATTGCCATCATATTTTTTAGGTATGGAGTGATCCCCAATTGTTGCCCTCCTCCGTACCAAGTCCCATTGATCAAGAGAAGATTGAAGCTTTTCTGCGGAATGCCAGTCTCAAGTTCTCTGAATTGGCTGCTGTAGCTGGGGGCGGTAGTGTAGTCATTCAAGACCAAGAGCACCATGATGACGAGGACGAGGAGTCTGATGGAGCTCTGGTCGCTAAGAAGAAGAAGGTCATTTCGTCTCTACGGGACAACGTTGGCAAGAAGTCGTTGGAGGAGCCGAAATTCGAGCCCTCTGGATTTGGACGGTCGCCTAGAGTGGCTCCGGACTGCGCCAGCTCCGCTGTCACTCACCAGGAGATGGCGCACGCCATCGGCATGACGAGCACGTCCAAGACGGTGGAAGTGTTGAGTCACATCAGGTTCAAGAAGAGCTGCAGCGCCCAGGTTGACTTGGAAGAAGAGGAGGAAGAGGAAGAAGAGGACAAGGCGGTTAGCAGCTCCAACGTCTCCCTGACGACGACGACGACGACGACCAACAGCGAGCAGTCCTCGTGCGACGACTCCTACTTTGACGTGGGTGTGCCCATAACTGTGTTCGGCGAGGAGGACGAGCGCTTCGACACCATGGTGAGAAGGGAAAAGCCGCCGTTGCCTCCGAGGCCGCCGCCAGCCGCAGCAGCCGCCGCGGCCGCCGCGGCCGCCGCCAGCTCCAGGGTGCTGTTGGCAAGGAAGGAGTTGATGAGGCAAGAGAAAGAGGAGCAGAAACGGCCAAGACAGCAGGAGAGCAGCAGGCGATCTTCTGCGCCAGAAATTGATGTAGATCATTCAGTGGCATCGGGGTAATGACGAAAGCAGTGCACGCAAGTGAAACTCTCATAGTCGAATACGCTTTGTTGTAGGATCGTTTCCCCTTGTCCTCTGCCTTCTCGCAGTCTGGATCAGTTGAAGGATGCTACTGAAGGCGAGGAAGAGGAGGACGAGTCCACGGACGAGAGCGAGAAGAAGCGATTGGTGCAGCACTCGACGGCGACGCTTTCCCGCAGGAGACCTAAAAACGGAGCCAGAGGCAAGAGAAGTGGCCCAGTTCAGCCACAGCAGGGCCCATCGGCGTCAGTCGTGACGACGGGGGCACCCCTGAGGAAGACCGACAGCTTCGAGGGTCACGAGGAGGCCGTGAGGACCCTGGTGGAGGCCGTGCACGAGACGCGGAAGAAGGAGGCCGCGATGAAGAAGCAGAAGAATTAAAAAAGTTGTTCGCAGTAGCTTCAAATAGTAGTGGTGCGTGTGCGTGGCGATGCTTTTGCTCAGGGCGAAGTTTTGTCGACACACACAAATAAGCGTACAAGTATGTGTGACTCCCATCATTCGGTGTAAGCAAACCCTTAGCCTAGAGTAAATCTGCTGTCCGTTCATCTCCTTCGAGTGCTTCACACTTGAACTTTTTTTTTCAGCATGAAATGTGCACGTCTCAAGTAATGTGTGTAAAAGCTTCTCCATTTGATTTGACATAGTTGACTGATTGAGTGACAGAGAGTCGGTCTCTATCATTGCACTCAGGTATGTTAAGTGGAAGTGCACGAAAATAGCCTCTCAAGGTTACTCGAAAAACTGACAAAACAGCTACGGAGCGAGTAACTCAAAGCAGACTTCTACCACCGACGCGCAGGGTTGCCACCTGCACTTGCCTGACGCCACTTTGCTTTCCATATTTTGTTTGCTGCCCAAGTGGCAACCCTGATCCAGGTTGTGGTGGTCCTACGTAACTTACCTAAGTCCACTGATTCACATGCCGTGTCACATAAGTTGCACAAGTTTCAATTAATATACCTGTGGTATATAAAGTCGAAGCCTCAGGTACATCCTGGGCGTGTCATATTCGATCACACACCCCACATGAAGTGTTGCCAATAGAGCTTTGATCTGCTTGCATGCCATGTGTCACGCCAGTGTTTGTGCCGCCGCATGTGCTGCATTGCAACGTCTCTCCCGCCCTACACAACTGGGCAAAGAAATCACGACTTGAGCGTGTTTATGAAGAGTCTCCATTTCATCAACTTTGACTTTGTCAAGAACTTTGATTTCACAATCTTTGTTTGCCTGCAAATCTGTTCTACACAAGAAGTCTTGATTCAATCAAGGCACCTCAGAAGACGAGCTTGGTTTTATCAAGTTCTCTTGGGCACTAAGGTTTCAACTTATGCATGACAGCTGGGGAACTAAACCAGACAGTACCCAAAACCCTGAGAGCAGCACAGTAAGAGAACCGCTACGAGAAACCTTGACCTCATAATCTCATCATCACTGTTCAGGGAAACTGCTGAGAGCGTGCAAGATCTCTACCACTTTGCTTCTTGCTGACTTCTTGCTCAGCATCCACTGGGAGAGGAGGACATGAAGGCAACACCAGCAATGCATTCATGCCTGCTGAGCAAGGTTAACCTTGATCAGTATGCCTGAAGGCGATCTTCACGCCTGAAGATCAATGTTATCCAGGAGTCAGAAAGTCTGGAGTTGAGAAGATTGGTTGACCGGATGGGGAGTCTCAAGCCTTCTGGTGTCCGAAGGAATCTCAGCAGAACCCCCCGGATACTTTGAAGCCCATGGACACCAGAGAACTTGATACCAGACTCTTCAGTTCTGGATCATGAACACTGAGAATAGACAGGTTCGGCCATCAGTGGTCTCATCACAGTGGCAGAAGAAGTGACCAGGAAACCTGCATCCTCCATCTTCACTGTCTTGGCAATGACTCCAGGACTCAAGGTCCAACAGCCTGACCATGAGGCCGTGACGAAGTGAACAAAGGAGACCCCAATGACTCGGTACAAATCACCTACTCTTTTAAATGCCTGTCAAACATGGGCTCCAATACAGTGGCTTCACGCCGAGTGAGGTTGCGCAGAGAAAGTCGTAGGGAAGAAAACTTTTCCAGGAGAGCCTCTCCATTGTTGTCGCCACCCACATGGACGACTAGGAGAAGTTGGTAATGGGAAAGACCAAGGAAAAGTGGCCTTGGAGAGTCCCACATGCCACTACTAAGGCTCCCTGTGGTGTATGAGTCATCGAGGAAAGGCGGTTACGTAGAGAGTGAGAAATGCGTGATTTGGGGCCAAAGAGAGGTCCCTTTTATGACATATTATGCGTTGTATGACCAGGAAGCGCCGTATAAGCACTGCACAGATCTTTATGGTATCCGTAGACGGTAGCAGAGGCTTGATCCAGACCCGCTTTAAATGTTCTCCTCCTAAAGAATATCTCCTGTCCCTAGGAATCCTTGATTTATGAGGCTGAAGAAGGTCCTATAAATCCAGCACTTCGTGCTGTAGTGGCCATCAGTACTTGTTAGCCTTCAGTACAAAGTCCTCGTGGATGAAACTTGAATGGTGTTGAAGTATTGTTCGATGATTCCTGCTGTTTCGAGCCCTGTTTTTTTTCTGGACCAAGAGAGGTTCTGAAATGACCAAACAGGTGAAAATCAACGTCAACTGTTATGTATGCTGAAAGAAGAGTCATTATGTGAAAGACATGAATCACATAATGCTCCGCTCTCCATTGATATGAATGCTCGCTTTCTTGACAAGTTCCTCCAGGTTGGGCATTGAGAGCTGCCCTCCAGTAACTAGAATAATCCCTCAAAGCTCTGTCTTTCTTTGCTTCTCTCCAAAGAGGCGTTTGTCTTGAATACTTTCTTTCCTCTTGTTCCACGAAAGGTCCTGGAAAGGCCCTGGTCAAAGGCAGCTGTCAGCAGCTACTTCAGCAAGGCCTTTCAAAACTAATGAGACCCTTTGTACGTGGCCAGTGATGTCCCCATCTCACTCTGGAGGACTGACGACGTCTTTTCACCCGGGTTCTGCATGGACAGAAGCGTTCAGCACGCTTGAAGTGATCCATCATCATGTACACATCCTTGCATCCAGAGCTGCCACAAATGAGAACGAAGTTGCCAGAAGTGACTTCTTTCCCGGAGGCAGAGAAAACTCTCTGGAAGTGAAAAAATAGCCTGGACTGGTGTGACAACGCCGTGACACGTGTGTTTGTGTTGATTGCAGGTGAAACCGGGATCTTCCTCCGACTTCCCTTGAAAGAAAACCCCTCTACTCCACTTGAGTTGCTGCCTCTTCAGCAGTATCGTCCGCGAAATCACATGCATCACGCTTTCCCCTGCCCTGGGTTATGCTTGTGTCCGCTGGTGCAGTGCATGTGGGGCTTCTATTAAGTTGCGTCCTGCTCTTGCGTGCTGGGGACTACTAAAAACTTCCTCACAGTTCTTTCTCCGTGTGTGCGAGTTACCCACACTCCCAATTGTTACACACACCACTCCAACCACTGACAGTGAAGGGTCACAATGCCAAGTCGTAAGAGGGCAAAACTGCCAAATTTGTCTTTGAAAGAAACATTATGTATACATTCACATACGTACGTATATATGCGATTGAACCGAACACGACCTGGGCGTCTGGTACCACGGTATTTTTCGACGTTTGGCAGAGGTAGTGGGACCTGCTCGAGGTCGTAGATGACCGAGAGCCCGAGGTCAATGTGCGGCCTCGGACAGGTCCAAAACCTGCGTCATCGCGCACATATTGGACAGGTGATTGGTAATTGAACGCGAAATTGTTGCTCTCCAGACGAAAATGCTTGGTGCAGTCATACTGGTACAGTGATATAGGTCACGACACTGACAAAAATTGGAAATGTGGCAGGAAAGCCCGAAAATAAAGAGGCATGTGACATCATTCGTTTTTTCGGGACATGAATTGATTCCATCTGTTATGGTCGCAAAATCTTTTCCCCATGAATGAAGAAATTGAGCGTTTGTCAGAAATTTCACTTTAATCCATGTATTTATGTAAAAGAGCGTCTCAATTTTTTTCAGGTTTAAAAAGTGGCAGCATTGCATTTAAAAAGTGGCAACAAACCATTGGTGTTTCATCAGGTTTTTTTCTTAAATGATTTTCTGCCCCCCACCTCACCCCACCCCACCCCACCCAAAAAAAGCTTGAAGTCAACTGCCCAAATTCACGCTTCCAAAAATGCTGTCATAAAAGTGTCTCCAGTTGAGATGAAATTTTAGGTGCCAATAGTAGACACTGCTCCTGTTACCACCTACGACCTCTGATTGGTGCCAACTAAACTTTATTATGAAATTGTGCCCACAAAGGTTGAGAGAGGGTGAGTTACAACCCTTTTTTGCAGTCATGCAAGCACACCTCTTCAACACGCCAATATGCATTGCATACTTTGGCTGCAGAGGGGATCAAGAGATGTAGGCATTTTGCGATACAGCCTAGGGCACATATTATGCATACATGAGTCTGTCAAACATGTTTCAACTGACTCGGCCATCACGAGGTGTTACTGACTCGAAATACAGAATGAAGAGGGAAGTGTTTTTCCAAGCTTGCTCCGTCTTTTTTATTCATGCTCGTGTTGCAAATGCCATAAAAAGGAAATTAGTTCTGACGTCACGGGTCGGAGGGGGGACTTTGATAGGCATTTTGACGGTTAAAGGTCAAATAGTTAACTAGTTAAGTGGTAACATGGGCCATCGACCTTGAGATTAACAGGTTTGGCCGCTCAAACAAGCAATTCACCGTTACCAGTCATGCAAAAACACTGTTTCTTTGCTTCTGCGCTTCACTTCTGCAGTGTTTCATAACCAGTTAAACAGTAATTCAGGAACTTCAGTGCGAATGATACACTCAGCGGCACGACCAAGCAGTAGCCACGAAATGTCAATACACAAGAAGCAAGCTGGTTGACCATTCAAAAAAATGGTTGGACCAAAAAATCAGACAGCCTCAGCATTTGTACAACTGGGTGGTTAACTAAGCCATTAACTGATCAGTTGAAAAGCTTGCAGGTTTGCTAAAGAGTTAGGTAAAGAGTTTACCAGTTAAGCAAAGAGTTTGTTGATTAAGTAAAAAGTTTGCCAGTTAAGCAAAGAGTTTATTGATTAAGTAAAAAGTTTACCAGTTAAGAAAACAGTTTACTGGTTAACCAAGCTGTTTACTGATCAAGCAAACAGTTTAGTGGTTAACCGAACAGTTTACTGATTAACCAACAGTTTACTAGTTAACCAAACAGTTTACTGGTCAAGCGAACAGTTTAGTGGTTAACCAAACAGGTTACTGGTCAACCAAAGAGTTTAGTGGTTAACCAAACAGTTTATCGGCTAACCAAACAGTTTACTGGTTGACCAAACCATTCACCAGTTAAGTAAACAATCACTGATTACCTAGATAGCTTTCTAGTTGACTAAACAATTTAGCAGGAAACCAAACAATTGAGCAGGAAATTATACAATGAACTGGTTGACTAAGGAAGTTGTCCCGCTTAGTGAGCACTGAACTGGTTCACTAAACAGTTAAGTGAACATTTAACCGGTTCGGTGCCCACGCCTAAGGTTTGACGCGCGCTTTCTTCCACCACTTTCATTTTCTCCTCGTGGAAAGGAGGGGAAATCGTTTCAGTGCAGCCCATCTCGCCGCAAGCACCAGTGGAGCTGGCGAGCGAGCTGTGGTATGCTAAAATTGCTGGGGAGGAGAACGAGAAGAGTTGGTGCCAAGAGATTGGAATGAGGCACATCACTCTTTGGTGTGACGATGACGAAAATTAAACTCTCTACCAGACCCAGCTGCACCACCAAGTACTGGCACGCAAGGGACAGTTGAGGACTCATCGTTTCATGCACTCGAGGTGATGTCGTACATAGTGTGCGTATTTTCTCAGACAGTGCAAACTTATGCCTGCTACGCTTACTTACATAGCTATTTCTCCGAGTAAGGGTGACTCCAAGTCGATTCGTCTGTGCAGTATTAAGTCTCAAAGCAATCTTTATCAAGCTGGAGTTCAACAGAGGGCGATTTGTAAGTGTCTCTTGAGAACAATCCGTTCATATTTTCTACGAATCAACCTTTTCATCCTTTTATTCTGTCCTTCTGGGGGCAAAAAGTACTTTTTCTGTCAGGTGAATACAGAGCATTTCGTACCCGCCGTCGTTGGAACCCTGAAAATGTGTAGAACCACGCATTTCTATGATTAGACAGACAACAAACAAGACTGACAAGTTAACATTGCTGAAGTGCCTGTTTTCGTACACTCCATTTCACAGGAGGTTGGGGTGATGACGAATATTGACTTGTTTGTTTTTCCATTTCTTGTCACGAGCAGAGACAGTTTTAGTCAAAAGCTGTCTCAATGGCTCTAACAAACAAAATTTGCTCCGGAATGAAGTCCAGAATGCTTCATGTGATGCTGACGTACTGGACCTTTTTGGCATTTTTGTAAGGAAAGCTTCATATGCGGCACCCTGTAAAATGCCTTTTTTGGAAAGCACCTCAAAACAGCTCATAGAAATGAGGTTTTTCACTTGTTACTTCTTTTTCTCTCTTCATGCATTTCATTGTGTCGTTGCCTGAGCTCGAAAGAGCCACTTTTTGGCAGCTTCAGTGGTTGCTTTTTAAATGAATAGAGAACTACACACATGAATAGTATAAATGTAGTCAAACTTGCGGGTGCACCAAGCCTAAATCCTTGATTTGTGTTGGTGTTGCTCTGCCACAAGCATCGATTTGTGTAAGCCAGTGTTGGGTGATGCTGACCCTCCATGAACAGCTCGAGGAGCAGGTTTGAATTGTCTGGTCTGGCAGAGATTTTCTCCTCAGATTGGATCCATTCTATCTGTTGTGTGCACTTTTTATGCTGTGGGTAAGATGAACGGGGTCCCGTTGTACTCGCACCGAGGGCCAGATAACAAACGAGGTTTCCATTATAATAGCACAATACAACGTTGGGGTTAAAAGGAGGTTAGTGACTCATATCAAGGGGCTGCTTTTTCTGCGTCTCTTCTCTCCGACGTAATTTATCCCTAGCCTCTGTTGGCGATGCCCAAGCCAGTCCTACAGGGTGGCTAAGAGCAAGAGACCGTCCGCGACCAAGCCATGTTCTTCCAGAAGAGCTCCGGACTGTACAAAAATCGCTTGGCATGGGAAGATAACGTGGATTCTGCTACAAATGTGGAATTTTATCCAAAAATCCCCTCCTCCGACGAATTAGGGTTGCCACATTAATCAGGGGTTTGTGCCCACCCTGTAACTAGCGTCGGCGTCGTCATCTAATAGGCTTTCTTCCTGCTTGAGCCAACTTTTTTGCTGGCAAAAAAAAGAGGTCACACACCAAAAAAATGACCCAAATCATCCTGCCACCTCAATCCGCAGTCCCTTCACACAAGAAATATCACACGTACGAGCTCACGACATTATTGACATTCTTATCTCCACCACCACGGAAAGACACAGCTTAACGCAGTCCTAAACGGGGAGGGCATCAGGGTCCATCAACTTCGCGCTTGTCCTTGAAGGGAAGAAGACACTCTTCAGTCTGCTCAGATTGGGAACTAAGAAAGAGGGCTCCACATTAATTCTTTACTCATCTGCATAAAAAGTATGATGAGAGACCAGCTGCAAAGTTTATATTCACCTGGCCTGGCAGACTGTAGTATAGACGGTCACTTTTTCATGGATCTCAGACAGGAGAGCCCTTGACTGCATAACTGGTTGAGGCAACTGCATAACTGGTTGAAGCAACTGCATAACTGGTTGAGGCAACTGCATAACTGGTTGAAGCAACTGCATAACGGGTCACATCAACTGCATAACTGGTTGAACTAGTTGCTCAAGCCACCTAATTTCATTTTCAACTAGACCAAGCAAAAAGTGTAGAAATACACAAATGCTTAGGCTTTTTTTTTTTGCTCACACTGCGTTGTGACAGCGGATTTGGGGGAGAGTCGCATTTGAATCCGACCTCTACATTTGATATTCTTCATCTGGGCATCTCAATCAAAACTTCCATTGAGTCGGTGAGAAACAGTGAGGCCAATTCAGGACTCTTGAGAGAGTTTTCGAATTCTATTCTCGTCTCCTTTCCAGAGTCCTCGGGAGGGGGGGGAAGAAGTAGGAGAAGACTTTCTGGGAAAAAAGAAGAGACTCGACTCAAGCACTCACAAGTGCTCATGTTGCACGCGATTTCTCCTTCCACTTTCCAGAAAAACTTTCGTCCCTCAGACCCTGCTTGGGGCTTCTCCTGCCACCCAAGTAAAACTTGGGGGGTTCTTACATTTATTGCATTGTAGAAAGCATCGCGTCCTTGTTCGTGTGGAGCAGACTTCTTGAGACCAGATCCAGACATGACATTTAGTAGGCCTATTTTTGGAGTGTCCATAGGGAAGGTGAAAGATTTCATTGACAAATTCTGCCTGACGTTATTTGGAGGAATCCTCCGGGGTTTCATGACAAATCTTACCTTTGCACCTTCGGCAGTGCCAGCCCTAGATTGATATCTGACCACGGCACAAATATCGGATCTGGAAGTATCGGGCCCAGAAATATCGGGCCTAGAAATATCGGAAAAAAAAATATTGATGTTTCTTTCTTCCAGGAATGTTGAAGCTTGAGACATGACTTCCTCATCCTCTTTTCCCAGGGGTTCGTCGTCGTCGTCGAGTTCTGCTTCCTCGGCGGCCACCGCTGCAACAACCGCGGCCGTCGCCCCAATCGGCGGCGGCGCCGGGTTGTCGCGGGCCGCCGCCGCCGCCGCCGCGACAGCCGCGGACCCGCATTCGACACAGGCAATCACCGACTGCAATGAGTACTCGGAACTATTGTCACATGAGCAGGTGGGAGAAATTACGTCGGCTCAGACACTTTTAAGATTTGCTTGAAATTTTGGCTAGGACGCTTTAATTCCATGAAACTTCAAGTGTGCCAATGCAGTGATCATTCGAACTAGTTGTGGACATCTTGGACCAGCTGGGACTCATGTGGTCATCTAGGACCCGTGCTGAACTCATACTGCAAATACTTCTCCTCCATCAGCTGCCTGAAAGAGGTCAGACGCCATTCAAAATCATTTAATTTTCGAGGTATTTCTTATGAGGAATGAAAGAAGAAAGAAATTGAAGGATTTTTGCTTCAAGATTACCCAATTTCTTCCTGTATGGTTGAGAAGACGAAAGCTGAAAAACTAGCAACCAACATTTTTCAACTCTTACTTGACATCTTTGATCTTCTTCTGCATGCAGTCACTGCTCCCCAATGTCATCTAGCTCGGTCAAAAGGTCTCTCTTAGCTGACTACGTTGGGAGAGCAAAGGGTCTTCTTGCTGTGCAAGCAGCTGAATTGTAAACAAGGTCTTCATAGAAAGGTTAGTGCGACAATCACAGTGGACGCATCTATTGTCAGACACTTCCTCGTCGTTCCTTCAATTTCTTCTTTCTTTCATTCTTCATAAGCTCAAAAACTCGATGATTTCCAATGGCGTCTGACCTCTTTCTGGCCGCTGATGGAGAAGTATTTGCAGCATGAGTACAATTGGTGAGTCCAAGCAGGTCCAAGACGACAACATCTGACTCTTTTGATCATTGCTCTGGTGCGTACGAATTTAGATGAAGTTTAAAGTGTCCACCATTGTGCGTAGGTAGTGTAACTATACAGTGCAATAGTTATTTTCCACATACTCCTATCGGGTATAGTTCACTATTACTCAATGTAGTCACCTCTGTTGGATCATTGCGAGTGTATCGAACTGGTGCACTGCATGCAGGGTGAATGGGAATTAATTAAGCTGGGGTCTACACCTTATACAGTACAGTGCAACGCAAAGTTAGCGTCCCACTGACAGAAATCAGGAAAATCTTCGCTGCGCAAAGTAGTACCAGTGAATTTGCTGCACAGTGTCCACCCATAAATGAATATTTGACATTTTCAATCGTTATCCTCATTGTGGCCCTGTACCTTGAGAAGTCCCTCTGCACATGGGTGCAAACAACCCCAACCTTTACACTTGGTCTCTTGGGGGCACAGGCACATGAGGCATAATCAGGTGTGATGTCCTTGGCCAGTGTCACACCCAATCTATCGATGAGATTTTGGCGCGATTGTGCTGGTCTGGCACATGCTTTGGCCTTCAGTATTGACCAGAAGATGCCAAAGTGGATTAAGGTCTGGGCTTGTTCCTCGGAAGAAACTGTTGCAGAGCAGTTGAGACATGCTCGGGACCCCATTTCACATGAAGACAAGGGTCCCTGGTACGAACCTGTCCTGCACGCCAGCCATCCAGGGGTGAGGACCAGCATCCTGACAGAGGTGATGATCCAACGTACTGGGATAAAGATCCAGGGCCGTTTAGCTCCAAATGATGCCGCCAGCCCCCATTTCATAACGCTGGGGGGACTCACTGATGGCATCAGGATTCTGTCACTCGGGAAGAAGAATCCATGTTCCTGTGTTTGCCGTACCCGAACGTGTTCAGGAAGTTGTCAGGGACATTTGTGCCAACGTCAGCTGATTTCTCACACTCCCAGTGCATACTAGGGCCTAGCGCAACCAGCAGTGCAGTCCAGCTCTCCGCTAGTATAGTGGCTGCAGTCCTGACGTATGTTGTTGCAGGAAAGTGCCTTCAGCTCTGTCCACCCAGTGGCCCTGGACATTGCCGGCAGTGGCGGCAGCAGCACCAGAGACTTTTCTTTAAGGGATCCCGTGATCCAGAGGATCCATGACTGCGGTCGGCATAGCACTGATGTCATTCTGTGTCATCCTCCTCCGCTGCCGTTGAAGACAAGCCAAAATAGGTTGGCCACCATGCAATCTCTTCACCTGAGAGACTCCAGGTTGGGCCAAACTGAAATTGATGTGCTTTAGATTGGACAAACCATATTCGTGCCAAAAGCGTCATTTCGAGATAGCAAAGCAAAGTAGAATATAGCAAGTCCAACTGTGACAAGAGTTACTTAAAAACAGTGGACAACACTTTATGGGACTTATAAATCACTTTTTCATCGCAAGACACATTCAATCTTTCCACAGTTATTTGAGGCAGCACGTGTAAGGTACGGAAGGCGATCGAGCACAACCATGAAATACTCTTTGTTTTAACTTTGCTGACAACCTCTGGCAACAAATTTTCTTGTGAAAAATCTCTTAATACTTCCAAAATCTTTTATTTAAGTTGTGTGAGCTTCATTTTGAAGCAAGGTAAAACACAGGCACTTAAAAGAAGGATGTCTGGTCCACTTTTAGAATAACACAATTTCAGGACATGTTCAGGTCTTCATGGAGGACGAAACCTACTCTTATGCCTCACACAAATCATCGATGGATATTTTCTGTTTCTGGTCGAAAATGTTGTGCACAAGCTTCAAGGTTTGACTTGTTCAAGATTTCATGATCCCCATGCATTCAACCTATTCTACACAAAAGTCCAGGGGTCTCACAGGACACCTCTCTTTAAGCACTTTTGGTTTACCTAGCGTTAAAAAGGTCAGTAAACTGAATTTCTGGGGAAACGTTAAAGGATTACTCACAAAGAAATACTCAGCTTGAGGTTGCCACATCAGCTTATTACAGAGTATTCGTTTTTATGCTTCATCGGCCGTCACACGTACAGTCTTGAAATTGTTACACGCGCATTTGTTCCTCAGAGAATGCCAACAGCAAACTAACGCAGCTGCTGTCGCCTCGTCAATCTCTGCTACTCCATCCTCCACTTGCTCATCCTCAAATGGATCAACGACGTCGTCGTCGTCGACTTCAGATTGGATCGAGCTCGCAGCTACGGTCAAGAAGGATTCTGTGAGCAAGCTCATATCTAGGTAGTGTTGTTCTTTTTTTATCACACTACCTATATTACATACGTGTATATTATATAAAGAGTCGACACTATATACACTGTAAACAGTGTCCTGACCCTACAGTGAGAACATTGTTTTCAAGTTAACAACGTCATCAAGGTTCAGAAGCACAGTCTTTTTCTGCACCTCTCTTGAGTGTCTTGCAGCTGATCTTCTGCTCTTGGGTACAGAAAGTGATGGAGATTCTGAGAGATCTTGGCCTTCGCAGCTCCAGCCAAGGCCAGCATGAATGCTGCTCACGTCCTCCCGCCTTCACGACATTTCCCGGCACTCCCAGTACACATCTTTTCGATATAGTAGCTGTAATTACACCGCTTCATATGGCCACCTCGGGCCTTCATGAACGTGGTTACAGGTAGTGGTGGGCGCGGGCCGGGTCTGACCCGAAAAATCTCGGGTTAGGCCGATTCAAGGCATGACCCAGCCCGGGTGGGGTCACTTTTTTCCGGCCTGAGATCAGCAGCCCAAGAGCCGGGTTTTTTTCATCGATACCAAACTTGCCAATGATTATCAGGTGCAGCATGGGCAGAATTGGCAGTGTCTAGCATGAGAACAGAGCACAGTCAAAGATCAACTGGAACATGCACACACTACTCTGCTTTGTCAGATATCACGCCACCTTGCTGGATGTCACTGTGACATGGTGCCAGACACTGCCACGTCTTCCACGTAGCTCTTAAATGTATAATTGTTCAAGGCACCAGTGTGCCAAGTGAAAGGATCTTTAGCTCAGCTGGCACAATCATTTCAGAGAAAAGAAGCAAACTGTCTGACGAAAATGCAAGCATGTATGTCTTTCTTCATGAGAACCTTAAAAAGTCACTCAATCCTCAAAGAATTTCTGAAGCAATGCAATAAATTAAAACATTCAGAAGTTTATTGATTCAGAGTAAGTTGTAGATGTAACCCCAGTG
>JAAUXU010016246.1_pt1 | contig 21920 bp, 17 predicted proteins | sample 7278151 | NCBI WGS metagenome assembly JAAUXU01 (sample SAMN14350113, study PRJNA611818) | marine sediment metagenome | isolation source: surface marine sediment (1.8m) | place: French Polynesia: Moorea | collected 2018-08 | reverse complement strand
CTACACAAACTCCACTTGCATCATTGGAAAGCTTGAGGCCTAAGCATTTTGGCATTAGCTTTACTTTTGGACCATGTTGCGTAGTAAAAGCAGCACTGGCAAATAACTCAAACAAAAAATGCTACATACACTTTGTAGCATCCACTTTTGTAGCATAAATAACTTCCTTAATACTGCAACTCATCAAAATCTACTGGCATGGTTGGAAAGCTTGAGATCGAAGCAATTAGGCATTAGCTTCAGTTTTGGGGCAATATCACATATCAAAGGCAGGGCTGGCAAATAACTTGTGCAAATCCAACACATCATTACAGTACAGTACAGTAGACAAGGTGACAGTACAGGTGAAAACTAGAGCTTGCCTCCAGTGGGGGACATCGGGGCAGCAGCCCCTGTGGGGGGATAAAAGGGGGGGTAATGACCTCCTTTAACAAAAAAGGTCACATTTTAGAACTAAAGAAGGCCCTGAAAATCAACTTTTCTGTCTTTTCCGCTGCTGTACGCTCACTTGTGGTCCCCACTACATGTACTTGTAGATTCTCGGATGAGATAGTTCACCAATATCACAATAGGCAATGTCAACATTATCTATCACACGGTCTTAAAGTATTCTTTGAGATATGGTGGCGGAAACTGCCCAAAAGTGACTGCTTTGATTTACAAAGCTCTTTGCCGAATGAAGGGTCAACATGGGCAAAAAGTGACATTAATGTTACTGTTGTTTTGTTACTATTCACATTCATTCAGAAAAATAGACCTTTTACTCCACGTAGATGATGCATGATTGAGAACCCATTTTCATTTTACTTTAGGTCAACTGTATCCTAAGCTTTAAAAAAGTTTGTCCTTTCCTCTTCTACACATATGGGTCAGGGCTTAAATGAGGCATGATACTAATGAATGCTGCAGTCTAAGTAGCTTGCAACATCTGTACCTGCTTTCCATCAGTCCCCAGGTTGATGGCAAGTGCAGTTGACAGCTGTGTCTGAGCTGGGATGACTCCTAAGTTTTGGTGAGCCACTTGCTGTTTGGAAGCCACTTTCTGATTCTCCTCATAATTCTGCAGCTCCAGCAACAAATTGTTTTTCTTCTGGGATAGCTCACGGACTGACTCTTGCTGAGTGCTAAAGTCAACCAGGTTATGATGGAGCTCCGCATTGACTGGGAGGTAGCCTCGAACTGCAGACAACATAATTACATTGGCTTCTCTTACTAACTGATTTCTTATGACAGTTTTTTCATGCTCTGCTCTGCCGAAATATATTGGGTGAGTCAGAGCGTTTTAAACTTTTTGAGCTTTTACATCTAGTATTGACGAAATTGTTTTGACGTGACAACTGGAAAGTAGATTGAAAAACGGTTTGATGCACCTGTAAGATGACTGCTCACCTGGTAAAGTAATTGCAAAAAAGAAAAAAGAATTCCAATTTGTAAACGGCAAAGTTGTTCTCCTGGGGCAAGACATGAAAGAATCCCACGAACAATCAAGGATCATTGTTTGTAAGGATCGGACATTTGTCAATATGAATCATTTTATCAAGGGCCGATACAAACTGACAGTTTTCAGAATCAACGGATGCAGAAATCAGGTGTTTCATAATAATTAATTTATCAATCTCAAAGAGATCCCTACATCCACTTTTTTTGTTTGAAATTGAGCGGTGCAAAATGGATTGTTTAACAAGAGTTCAAGTTGTTAATATCCACATGAGTTTTTTTCAAGTCATCTTCATATGCATCCACAGCAAACCTTCATGGGGTGCTGCTTTCATGGTTGCAATACTCACCCTCTCCCTCAGTGGAGCAAGCAATAAGTTCCATCCTTCCATCTTTCCTGTAGTCCCCTTGCACAAGTCCAGCCACAGGATGGTTCAAGTTGTCCTTAAACACCACTTCTCCAGAGCGGTCATTTCTTGCATCCAGCTTGCCGTTGCTCCAGCCTGCAATATTTCTGTACCTGTTCTTGTGTGCTAAAAGCAGCATTATTGATTGACAGCACCAACCACTTGCACACCTGTGATGAGCTCATTGACACCATCTCCATCAAGGTCGAAGGCAAAGATGGCAGCAGCATTGTTCTTGGATTTGATTCGCCACCATCGTGTGGTCTTTTCATAAACACCCACAGTCCCATTGGACAAGGCATACCCAAATCGCCCATCTTGAACTGGGACCAGAGCAGTCACAGCCTCAGTCTCACTGGTCTCAGTCAAGAGATCATCACGGGCAAAGATGCGGATCTCATAGTCCTCAGACCCCACAATAAGCTGCAAGGAACAGTTGCACCTGATTTTCATTCAAAACTAAAAACAGAAAAAAAAATTCCATTGAAATCCATTTCACAGGGTGATCCAGACACACTTGTTATGCCGTCTTCGCACTGAAAATTTAGAAATTGCGCTCCTCTTTTAATGTTGCTAATCATTTTTCTTATTCTCTGTCATTTGATGAATTTCCCACACATTTTTGAAGTTTGTTTCCCAGCAAAGACATGATACACTTGCACCAGCCATCACTGAGGTAAATTCTGGATCACCAAGTGAAAGTGGATTTGGACTTATTGCCTCATTCTTGCCGTCCCCATTGTAGTCCATGATGGTCATGGCAGACACATTGTCACCAGTGACTGTCCAGAAGGGGTCATTTCCCTCATGGTCGAATCCCTGGAGGGAGCAGTTTCCACCCACGATGGCTAGGGGGATCTGGTCATCATCACCCAGTGTACCCAATGCAATCGCATTCACACCATCAGCCACATCCTAGAAGATCCAGTTACAGTTAAGGTCAAAATGACTGAAGTACAGGGCGCTCCAGCAAAAAGACTACACATTTGTTTTGAGATCCATCAGTAACTTTCCCTGCAATTAAACAATGAAGAGAGTACAGGGTGGAAATTTCCAAGCAGTTCTTGATCAGATAACACATTGATCTGATTCATCACAGAGAGAAATAACCAACATCCACTATATAAAATGGGGCGAAAGCTTTCATAGCTCAAATAAAAACTCTGTGCTTTCTAACTCTAAAGCTATGATAGTTGATGTGTTCGGTTTCAAGTGCGTGAACCTCAGTAAGATCATATTCAAAATACCAGCAGAAGAGCCCTACAGGCTCTCTTCGCCAGCTCCTGTGGAGTGTCGAATAATAATGGAGCTTCGGTCTGTTTGTCTGTCTGTTTGTTGGCCGTCACCACTGAAACGCAGCAGGCAGCACTGCAACCGCCTGCTGCTATTCAGTGGTGACAGAAAACAGACAGACAGACCGAAGCTCCAATACATTTGTAATGAACAATTCACTGTTGTAATTGCAGTACACTACTGTTGTAATTGCAGTACACTACTGTTGTAATTACAGTACAACAGTATGCAGCTCAAGAATGTTCAAAACTATTTTCTTGTTTACTTATCTTATTTGTAATGTAAGAAATTGGTTGTACTCATCTTGTTTTTCTCGACTAAACATTTTGCTGGTGCATTGTAAATGGACAGGTGTTGAATGCCATTAAGGGAAATCCTTACCTTGTGAAAGATGTCTGCATTTTGATCTACATCATATGCCAGCAGATTTGTGGGTGTGCCTACAAGGAGGCAGTCTCGTCTGCTCTCTGGGTTGAGCAGTCCAGTCTTAAGTGCTGTCACCCGCTGGTTGATGTTCAGGGTCACAAGGTCCTGAGCAATTGCGTTGGACACCATTCGCCCAGAAATTGAGCCAAGAGACTGGTGAGGGTTGTGGATGAACACCTAAAGGTCAGGGTAAAGAAAGTTCAGTCTATTTGAAGTTGTTGAGACCTTGCAAAATGGTCAATGATGGAATTGAGAGAAAAATTAAAAGTTTATGCAGACTTTGTGAGATGACAGGTTTCCTTCGGAGGCCCATGGCTAACGTACAAAATAGCTGTTGACAATTTTGAGACTCTTCAATGTTTGTTGGCAATGCTTGGCATTCACAACAAAATTGAAACTGTCAAAAAGAACTTCAAAAAAAAGTTGGCCAAACTATGTGAAATTAAATGGATATTGTGATGGAAACCTTTTCTGCTGTTGTAGCTGCTGTAAGGCATGCGTGTTGTCCATCGTATTCCCCAACTGCAACTCGGCCAGGAAGTGCCTTCTGGTTAAGGTTGAGGGTAAAAATTGGTACAAACATGATTCTATTGTTGTTTTGTAACCACTCACTTTTTTGTTGTTGTTCGTTCATACCTGTGCGACTTTCCTAGTGGATCTCAGGTAGATCGTTGCTTTCACGTAATCAATAACGACCGAAAAGTTAAGCTTTCCTAGCAGAAACTTCAACGCTCGTCAAGAAGAGCAACTCTGACAGTGCATGGACGTAATTATGCAATACAACTACAACAATGAGTGTCTGTCTTCGTTCATGGCTCTTGATGATTCGTGGCACTTTTATCACATGAACGTATAGCAGAGAGGAAAAAGGTAATGCCCGTGGCCTGTGACAAAGGCTCTCACTCATGCCGGTCATGACTTCATGCAGGTCACTATCAATCGGGGCAATGCTCATGCTTTAAACACAGGAGTTAAAATAGCCCTCAAAATCCAATTGTTTTTAGTACTTCTTCGATGAATTAATTCCTTTTTTACGTAATTGCCCTCTATTTGATGTGTGTTTATGAGGATGATGTCCTTTTTCGTTAGCGCAAAATGCCCAGCTGCAGCAATGGAATATCGGTATAGGTACGATGAGCAGCTCCAATGTTTTTTGCGCCCTCAAAACTTGTTTTCGGACGTGCAGCTGTGCATTCATCCAGAGCCTCGGTATTTGACGGACAATGAGCGGCTCGAAATTAGCTGCGTGTTTGCTCAACGTCTCCGAGGGCATCAACGTGCAGGTGTTGAGGAGAATCGTGGAAAAGGCTGTGACGACAACGGAGGCTGCGGCCGTGATCAACGTCCTCCGGGACGAACACTACAACCGGACCGTTATCACCATAGCGGGTAAAGTACACTTGAGTGGAAGCGTCGAAGATTCCATGTTGGTCAAAATTATTTCTGTGCTCCCCTCCCCTTACGAGGAGGTTCGTGTACACAGTTTTCTTCTACGTTTGTCCTCTAGTCCGCTCTCGTGTACGTGACCACCTTCCCCAAGATTCTCCCCAACACGGACCTGCTGACTTACTTTTTCCAGTCGTCCAGTTCATTACTTTTTAGTCAACATTGAAATTTGAACACTTTGGTGATGTGACTTTTGGCACAGGTGATAGCACCTGGTATTTCTTGATCTTGCTGATGACTGAAATGTTGCCCCAGGCCGAAATTGCACCTTGTCTTGTCTCCATTAGGAAAACGGACTAAGAATACTTACCTACCTACGTACACGCACACACGGTATGTAGTATTGTCCCCCTCTCGTAAAAAGTGTAAATCTCCAAGTCCACCCTGTTGCAGGTCCCCTGACTGCGCTTCGAGTGGGCGTGGTGTCCGCGTGCTTCGAAGCACACGCCCTCATTGACCTCTCTACCCATCAGGGAAGTCACCCCAGACTGGCCCCGGTGGATTTGGTCTCCATTCATCCGCTCAACGAGGCCACAAATCTGGGAGAATGCGGCGATTTAGCAAGGAAAATTGCAGCAGAGATTCCCAAAGCCAATTTCTTTTTCGAAGAGGCCGACCTGCCGCTCAGGAGGGGGTTGGTCCAGCGCAGGAAGGAATTGGGATGGTTTCAGGTGCTGTTGTTGCGTACGTAACATTTTCCTAACTTGGGGTTGTTCATGCATCCTCGCCTAATTTTTGGTTTCACGCGCCATGAGTACACATGACGGCGTCCTGGTTGGGAGTCAATATCATGAATTCTATCGGAACACTCACGAACAGTTGTCAATGGCATAGAAAAAGAGATCGCCCCCGAGAAAATTGCAGATGGTCAACCCCGACAAGTGCTGGAAGGCCATTAAGACGGATTCACTTCAAAGTCTCGTTCGAAGTCGTTGCTACGGTCTAAGACTAATTCACGTTCGTGCAGTATACGCATTTCACCCAGTGCACGCGCTTGGCGCAGTCCACTCGCATCATGTAGTTAACCGTATCTGCTGACGAATTTTAGAGACAATTGGTGCAGTGGTTGGAGCGCCAACCTCCAACAACCCAAAATACTCATCTATGTCCTCTAAGAAGTACCCTTCGTACTGAACCATCTTGGCGGCCTTCCAGCACATTTGGCGGTTGACCATCTGCTGCGATCACTTTCGCTATGCCACTGGCAACTGCTCATGAGTGTTGCTCTCTGGTGAAATCCATGAGATTGACTCTCAACGTCGGATAGCCTAGTGCACGCGTCAGAACAGCTCAGGATGTGCTGTTCAGAGATTTGTGTCACATTGAACACGATATTCATTGGACCTACCGTTCCTCCGCTTCAGAATTCTGCCAAGTCGCTGGGGATGACTGGGGTGGGGGCGGCGCCGTACATGGCTAACTTCAACATGAGGCTCCACACAGATGATCTAGAGGTAAATATGCAAAGATCTCTTCCACTAAAATGTGCTGCGATGACAGCAAAATCTAGGAATCAGTTACGAGCTGGTCGTCGGGGGAATTTCGTACTGTGCACGACCAATCATAGCTTCAAAATTGGTCTCATGTTGTGAAATTGTAGCAGTATATTCGTGATTGCTTTTTGGTAGGGTACTCATGTTTTACAAGCCCTAAGATTCTTGCACGAACAGGTTGCGCCATATTCAGACTAGAATAAGAACTATGAACAGCATGCGACATTTTCGAGGGTGATGAGTAGATGTAATCTTTTATTATTTATTACGTCTTCGTAAACACATTCAGTCGCAAGTAGGCATTCAACACTTCATTTTTCAAGAACTTGTTGTGATTTACTTGAACAAGTGTTGCTTTCAAGTGATTTTAAGGTGTCCATACGACTGCTCCACTTTTGGACTATCAACCTCTCTGTTGAGAGCTACGTGAGCCTCTAAGTTTTAGACACATGAGAAACAACTGATTTCCTCCGTATCTTCCGACGTCACAAAAATATTGAAACCTTGATTGATCTGCCCTTTTTTGCTTATTGTCATGACCAAGTCCTTCGTCAGCCAATTCTGAGTCACAGACATTGACCGCAGCATAAATGCCTTTCCATGGATTTAGATGTCTCTTCAAAGCATGGTCGTATGGTGGAGTAATGAGTCATTTTCATCAAAAGTTGCACACCCTGTACTAACTAGTCATGGCTGCTGCTGCAAGGTCTCACAGAGGGAGAAACCGTCCAAATAAACATGAACACTGTTTCTTGACAATCAATGGTTGACACCAATATTTTTTCTTCCTAAGCTTTCAAAGAAATTGGCCTCCTCTGTCCGTGAAACCGAGGGAGGCCTCGTGGGCGTTCACTCCATGGCGTTCTTGCACGGCTCAGGCGAGACGGAAGTGGCCTGTAACGTCAACCTCGTCAGGTTCGACAACAGTGACCAGAGACATCAGAAGGCTGAGCGAGTGGGTGAACTGCAACAAGTGAGTAACTTTTATTCGAGTCTGGATACGAGATATGTCGGATCAGGAAGTGGACTTGGCTTAACAAGCCTACATTCGATGTTTCCCCCGCTGAGACTCTTGTGAACCACATTCACAAACGTGTGTCCATCGTGGGGTTGGCACTCCCAACACCGGACCGATCGTCCTCGAACTTGGTCAGGAGACACCCCTTTTCACGTGCCGAGGACCGGTGTGTGTGTGTGTGTGGGGGGGGGGGGACACACACCGGTCCACTGGTTATCGCTTGGTTAGCGATGCATGTGGAGGCCGCTTCGAGGTCCAAAGTTGTATGTACTGCATGGGAACGTGTTTAGTAACTCACAAGGCCTAAAAAGTTCAAGTTAAGAAAACGAAGAGCAAAACTTGAACAAAACATATGGGTGTGCGGAGCACGTGGACGGTGTGCACGCGAACATCACGGTGCGCATTGGCGGCGCGGAGCGGAAGATCGACAGACAGATTTATGTCCTGTGTCATACCGGCACCAATATCAAAGATCTTGCTCATGACTTCTGCCTGTTCCACAAATGAAAGTGACACCGCGTGTAATATCTTCAGTGCAAGCAATATGCACGTCTATGGGCTACAGAACACTAGTACGGTGAGGTTAAAACCGATGTATGACCGGCCGGCCTACAGAAATACTGACCCGTCACATCCCTGCACTACAGTGTCTCTTGTGAGTGCCGCGTTGCTGCGAACGGCTGCTTTGTCCCATGGATATCACCTATTCTGTCAGAACTGACAGAATAAAAGCTTGAAAGATACAACTTCTCATGCAGGCTAATAATTTGCTCAAAGAACAATTGTATCAAGTAATGAGCCAAGTGTATTATCTTCCCTGGAAAGTAATGTAACGGGAAATCATTTCATTTTTTACTGAAGCAATTAGCAACGGAATTAATTAAATTAATTACTTTCAACATGTGTTAGCATCGGCGTCATTTTAAGACAAGTGACAAGACGAATCTGGTCACTGGTCCGACGCCTGCGTCGCTCCTGTGTAGCAAAAAGAATGTCTGATGCCTTCCTTTTTTTCCTCGTCCTTCACAAAAGTGAAAGCTCGAGAGAACTTTGGGCAAGAACAGAAATTGGGCTTGCGCGTGTTTTTTTTCATCTGACTGAGAAGGGTCAGGGACAGTCGTGGACGGGCATCAATCATTGTTTGTATTGTTGCTTGTTTCAGGTCTTTGGCGATTTCTATCAAGCTCCATTTCAAGTCATTGAGTCTCGGCTGAGGTCGCAGTTGGTCGAGTTGGGACATTGTGACTCGCTCGTGGGCGACACCCTTGAAGGGCTTGACCCGACGCAGGTTAAGGAGAGATTTCACGACGCGTTAAGGACGGGCAAGAGGCTTCCAGAGGCCGTGATCATGAACCTTTCGAATGGCTGATGCAAGCTACTGGTTGGTTCTAGTGAGCAAAGCACATGTGCCAAAAATGTTACACAGGTATTTTTAGTAGACTTTGATTTGAAATATTTTGATGCATCACACAGCATAAGCTGAATCATCAAAGATTTGCAGCTGCTTCCCCTCTGAAACTCTACATCAGACATATTCCAAAATTTGGGGCTTCCGGTCTATTGTGCATGTTATATACGTAGTTGTATACTTAACCTCTTATGAGTCATGTGATTGCAGTTGTTATGACAGGGATTACTGTTATTCTGTCCTTGAAATAAAGTTCAGTGAAGTCTGTCCTTCTGTTGATTGTTAGCAACTGAAAAAAGTTCAGGTCATGACTGAAAAATAAGCCTTGAGCCGAGAGACATTTAATAAAGGAACCACCGAACCTCTCCACAGGTAGGGTTCTTTAATTGGAGTTACAAGAGGTGACCAAAGCCGACTTCGCCGCGTCGTCATCGTCAGTCATCTTTGTCAACGTGAGCTTAAAACCTCATACTTAAGGTGATTGCAGCGGCGACCTTGTTTCATTCTTTGCCTGCTTCAAGATCTTCCGCAAAGCCAGACTTATTTGTACACCCAGATACTCCTGGTCAGATTAGCGCCTTAGAGGACGGTTGCCAAGCCGACCAAAGCGACTGTTCATTGACCGGCGCTGTTGTCTGACTTGGCTTGAGTAAGTTATAGGCTTAGTAGAAGGGAGCCGCCATGGGAAATTCTACTTACAACAGTTTTTCCGTATTAAGTTGGGACTGCATAGAAGGGGCAGGTCAGGTTCGGCGACCATGACAGTACTTGTTTTTGGCTGTGGTGGTCACCTATGAGGTAGGCGCTCCTCTGACTCTGTCTTCTGACCTATCTCCCATGAGGAAAGTGACGTCAGCGGTCGGGGATGAAACTGAATTCGAAGAGCAACTTCGATGCTGGCAGAAAAGACGGTTGAGATGCGATCTACGTAGAACGCGATGAGGACTATGGGTTATTTAACCAAGGCCTCGCTTTCCGCCACTGTAGCCGCTCAAAAAGCGGCCTACGTATATAGTGTAGCATTACTTTATTGTCCTAACTCACTGTCACAGCTCTCGCTTTGGCTCTTGGGATGTAAAGTGATTGCGTTCTACGAAACAGTTGCGTCAAGGAGCTTTTGTATTGGTAGCGGGCAGAAGGTAAAGGTTGCAACTTCTCCACCAATATATTTGAGTGGAACCAGATGATCAATTTCACGATGCAGGAAAATTGAGCAATCTGACATCAGACTCGGTACGAGCATTTAAAAAAAAAATAAAAACAACATTTCACAAGCACTTGTTTGCTGTAGCCCTATTTCCTGTCCCGGTGCCTCGGACTTTCGGGCTGCAGTAACCACGAGTTCATAAAATGCTACTTGGCCAAATGCTAGCAAGGTACTTTCTTCCAGTCGTTCCCTCAACTCTGGCACGTAGAATGGAGACAGTTGACTTTTTCGAGTTAGATTTCACCCCCTTCTTTTTTAAGTAAAAGCATGTAAAATAAGGTATACTGTGAAATATGCACGTGGGGGTCTAAAAGTCTCAAACACGTGAGCACCAAGTCAATTCAAGCCAAAACATTGAGTCTGATTCCACAGGAAGGGAAATTGGACTCCCCTCCAGTTTATAGCGAGGTAAATCCCCCTATTTGCGTGTCTCAATCTGAAAGTTTTTGACTGTCCCCTTCCCCCCACACGCATAAAAAGGGACGCCTGGTCAATAATTAATTACCATTCTAATTAATAGACAGAGCAAGCAACTAATGACGTACCATATTGATCTTGTGTGTATTGTTCTTCTAAACCAATGTAAAAAAAATGTAATGGAGAAATTGCTTCGATCACCGCTGGCAGTGTTCTCCTTAATTACCATTTATCAATGAGAATAGCACTAACAAATCTGTTTAAGATTACAAGGCTTTCCTGTAATTATTTGTCGACCAAAAACCTCTTCTCCTTTCCTTATTTCTTGTCTCCCTTTACTAATCTAACATCGATTGGTCTTTCCCATGTATTTTTCAGAAGAGACTTTCGCAACTGCCTAAACCATGGGTCAAGCAAGACCCTTGTTTTGACGACCATCGCCATGCCATGGTCGAGTTTCAGTTCGATGGGTGGCCACGCTCAAGCGCGCGCACAAAAGATCAATACCACTGTTGGTTTTGTTCTGATTTGCTGACTGCAACTCTCTCCCTCCCTCTCCCCCTGGTCGCAACCCCATATGGAGCAATACCATGTGTGCAAAAATGAATATACAGAGAGAAATCACAGCTCTCTGCGGCGAACCAGCGTAGTCAGTCAACGTTCATCGTGGTCATGAGCGTCAATGAGCGTCAGAGTATTGGGGCAAGTCCAGTCGGCAGGGTCGTTTAAGTCACCTCTGCGGCCCATTCAGCCCCTGGGCCAAAGTTGCTGCCACTCGGACATTGCTGCTCTGACTTTGTCCGTGTTTTCCGGCTCACACGACCGTCACATGGTCAAAACGGTAGATTAGAAAGGCCCATAGTAGAGGGAATTTCACACACCAGCTTCGATTTTGGACGACGCTAATACCTTTCCTCTAATCTATTATTTATACAATGGCCGATGGTCATTTCTCACACAAGGGTCATGCTTCTTCTTCGCAATTATTGCCCTCCCGTCCGTCCCCCCGATATGATATGATTGTTGCTTTGGCCATTTAACAACGAGTGTCTTTGTGAAAATGGTCGCGTACTGAACGAAATGTTTCTCTCTCACTCGCGCAGTCAAATGATGGCCTCCGAAGTCACCCTTTCATAATGTGCTGGAATGACACACTTACTCAATTATCTTTCCATGCTATGAAAAAAAGACTGCCTTAAATCTTTCCCTCAAGACACACGCGAGAAAGGAGAAAACAATGATTTTCCCAGTGCGAGATGCTTATTTATTCACTTTCTCTTCTTTTTCCAAGAAAGAAAGAAAAACACGACGAGGAATAAATGCCAAGGTAGAAGGCAACATCCCTGGAAAAAGAAGAGAAGATTAATTAGGGTAACTGACCTTTTGATTCCTTTAGAGGGCGCGAAAAGTGTGCTCAATAATTCACGCTAAATTTTTTAGCAAAATTACTTGCAAAAAAAGTTGCACTTTCGGGTGCTGCTTTCCTATGACACCGCCCAAGATTTAGAGCACACTAGCTAGTACAGTGCAGATGCACCAACTCAGTACAACGCACGACGTATGCTCGTGGCCCGTACAGACTGTGCTCTGCCCAACTATAATGTAGCCACCGGGCACGCTTAACTTACAGTGGAAGAAGGGGAATAAACCACTTCTGTGCCAACTTCCATAGATCGTCTAATGACACCTGGTCTGCAATGACTACCGGTAAGTTCATAAGTGACCCAATCGGCCGGCTGAACGTGTATGTGAACGTACCTGTGTATGTACCTGGACCATGGTCTCTCCCGCTCTCTGTTGCCTGCCCCGTCGTACATTATCTGCTACTTGCTTCAGTGCCCGTTCGATTTTCGTAGGAGAAACACCCGGTAGAAGGCGGACGAATTCTCGCAAGTAAGCAATTGAGCACTTATCAGTGAGTGCGACTGATGAGTAATGACGCCAATGACACGCGCAATTACAGCTGGCCCACTTGAATCGTTATGCTAATCGTGCTGCTAGAGGTGTCACAAATTTATTCCTGTAAGATGAGCCTTGATTTGCCAACAATGCTCGAAATGCTCGGGCCTGCTTGCATCACGCAAGCACAAAGCAACGACAGTTGGAAAGCATGAGCTGCTTCCCATGTTACGTCACGGACTGCCCATTTTCCAGGGCAAGGAAGAGTCTAAATACCAGGGGAAAGTGCATCTAAAGCTCAGGCCTATTTGCATTGACAGACAAATGGCGATAATAACTAGTATCTCGTACCATCTGTAGCAAATAAAATAGGCCGGTAGCTTGCGAGACGCTGAGCGAATCACTGCACGCCGAGGACGGCGGCGGTGGCGTCCACTGCACCTGACTCAACGTCACTTAGGACTTGGGACATTCGTCCTCATCCGCAGTGCGTTTGTGAGCCGCACTGTAACTTGTGTATGTAATTTGCAGAATCCACAGGGAGGCGTAACTCTTTGAAGAAGAAAAAGTAAGAAAGATGCGGATAAATGCAGTAGAGACGCATTCTGCCCGCAAGAAAGAGATAGTACGTAAACTCGAGGATAGCACGACGGCTGACTGACCGCGCATTTAGCTACAGTGTAAGAGCAGAGCACAGTCCTGTGGCGGCGCCGATGAGCGCCGGTAATTACAGTCGCCTAGCGCCCGGTTGCAGGTAAGTATGGGCGTAATCATTCTTATTTGGTACGCATGGCAAGTGCTAATATTTGGCAGCACGGACATCTTGATGTGGGTGGAGCTTCATTGAGGTTTCTTTCCCCTTTTCCAGTTTTGGACGTCGGCATGTTGTCATCCTCACCAATGGCATCTTCATCATCCTCAGCAGAGTCGATGGTCTCTGCAAGTTCTCCGTCAAGTGCGCAGCACTACTCACTCCGCTGGAACAACCACCAGAGTCACATGATGAACGCTCTTCATGGACTCTGGCAAAGTGGTGCTCTCGTCGACTGCACGCTCGTCTGTGAGGAGAACGTTTGCATTAAGGTGCACAAGATTGTCCTCTCGGCCTGCAGGTAAGTCATTCTTTTAATCCCGGCATGCTGGTATGAGCGCTTAAGATTACACACTCAGGCTATTTCAGCAAACTTTGGCCCAAGCACTTATTCAATGTACCCACCTTCCCCAGCTGTAATAGCTTCCCAACGACGCCTGCTTAAATCTCCGGCAGACGAAGCGGACGTTCAGATGCCTTCCTACCTACACTGTATACGAAGGATGCACGTGTGCGGCCAGAAGTAGCAACCATAGGTTGGGCGTTGAAAGCTCAGTTTCTACATAACCTAGACGGGTTGGGACTGGCGCCCAGACAGAAAGAGGAAATCCCAAACCCTCATGCAAAAGAGAAATTTGCCTTGGATTGAAAAATTTGGGGGATCATTTTCAGGGGGTTGGAAGTGGCCGTTTTGGGAGGTCATGCCATTTTTTCACATACGTCTTTCCATGCTACGGCGACACAGGAGAAGTCTTTTGAAAAATTGTAACGTCCCAACGAGGACCAGCTTGTCCTTAGCTTGAAACTTCAGTTCTCCTGTAGTTATCGATCATCACCAGTCATTATTGTTGTTGACTTTCATAATTTTCAATATTTTTTTCATGACAAGTGCCGAAAATACATTTTCGAGTTTTAGCCCCCTTGACTGGGGTGACTTGTTCCGAGGATGGTTGTTAAAATTACAACTGAAGGTTGGGGATGTTTCCTTTCGATTGGTACCAATATAATCTCTCCGGTTGCGATGGAGCTATGTCCGCCCAACCAATGGCAGTTACTGCTGTATACGTAGCATAGCGTGTGAAAGATGTAAAAAGGACACTACATTTATTTCATTTAATCATTCATTTCATTATTTATTACTATTCCAGCACATACTTTGCCAAGATCTTCATGGAGAATCCTGGCAAGCACCCAATCGTGGTGTTAAAGGACGTCCAGGGGTGGGAGGCCCAATGCATAGTGGACTTCATGTACCGTGGCGAAACCTTAGTGCCAGAGGCTCAACTTTCCAGTCTTGTGTGCACTGCAGAGTCGCTCATGGTCCAGGGGTTGGCCTCGTCGCTAAACAGAGATGTCACGACATCGCTGATGTCACAGCAGAGATGCCCCAGCCAACCGAGGTATGAGATACTCCCCCCCCCCTTCAAATGCTTATTAATTACACTTCAAGACACGTACGTCAGACGTTGACTACAGTTACTTTTTATTTTCGAGCCCATTATCTCTGACTGACCATTGTGACGATCAGCTTTCACCTGGTCCCGGGAATCTCCAGAAAAGTCCTGTCCCATTGGGGAGTGGCCCCAGAAGAAAGCAAGTAAGTTCACCTCTGTTGAGCTCTGTTCATCGCACGTACATGGTTTTCGTACGTGTACATCGTCTTGAAGTGCATTTCATCAGTGATCCCCCTCAACAGGCACACCCACGTCGTCGCAGTGCTGACTTTAGCAACAGCGTCTCTCCTCAAGTCGATATTGAGCTGGCGTCAATCCCAAAGAGCAAGAGTCCAGCAGAGGACGAGGAAGCCGAGAATTTGAGTATCAAGAGGCCAAGATCATCGCCAGGGATAAACTTGGTCAAGACGGAGCTGCTGCTCGAAGCTGTCAAGTCCCGCCCAATGTCTACTACTGAGGTCGCTGGCGGAGCCAATAATGTCAGCATCAGCAATGGAGAGTTCATCCAGAAGGGCATCCCGCACTTTGCTACAGCTGGACATCATGAGGACAAGTCGAGGATGGAGGCATTGCAGGTACTCTAAATTCGGGTCGCATGCAGTGTGGACAAACATGACAACTAGTCTCGTTCAAGCTCATATCTATGGATTTTATGATGTCTCTCAAGTGTGCAAAAACCATCCTACAAGGACCGTCCATGCAGTCACACCTTAAATTCAGCGGGGTTGTAATCAGTTCCGTGTCGCAATCATGTAACTAGGGCTTTGCAGGGACTAATTACCTTTAATGGCATTACAGCCAGCGCAGCTCTGCGTAAGAAGCGTTGGTGTTTGCACATACACTTCATCTTTCACAGGCCTTAAACTACATGGCAGCTGGCGGAGGCCTCCCCCATCAGTTTGCGCCCCCAACGCAAGTACCTCACATTTCATCTGGCTTGCCATCGCCGCATTTGCAGCTGCCAGCTCATCCAGCGGCGGCTGCAGCCGCTGCAGCGGCCGCGGCCGCAGCCGCGGCTCTGCACGGTCAAAGTCCGCACGTGTTGGCTGCGGCAGCAGCGGCGGCAGCATCTTCAGCGTCCACGGGAGCTCCTGCCAATTGCCCTCCGCACCAAACTGGGTTAAACGCACCAAATAACCTTGTCCCTCCTGGACCCTCGTATACTGGTGAGTGGCCTGATTTCGTGTCTGAGGACGCCTACTTTATCTTCTCCTTTATGTTAGTCCAACTGGCAGACCTGTTGCGTGCCTCTCGCAATCCGTCGACAAACCTTGAACTGGTCGGACAAATTTTGTCGGCTTCTAGGCAAGTATGAGAGTGGCAATGAAGCTCCATTGAATGCACTGCTGGACCAAAATCTTTAGATGATGCTTTTTACATATTGAGCAGTGATGGCTGCAGAGCAGGAAGTTGGCAGAATTATCTCCAATTTATGCTTGGCTACAGACTCGTCTGTGGCTTTAGTTATTTACAAATTGTGCCCAAGACCCTGAGATTGGTTTTTACATGTGGGTCCATCAGATGATCGGTCAACCATACTTGTTAAGCATTTGACATCACATGAGGCAAAAGGAAAGGAGTTATCTACAGATTTGGATCCAACGGTGTTTGCATAGTTGACAAAAGTATCATCCTTACTGTCTCACTTCCGTATAGGGCAGCAGCAGCCAGCCAGCTTGCGCTATCAGCCAACCAACGTGCAAGTCGACTACTTGCTGATGCCACAGCCGATGCGATACTGGACGGTCGAAATGGTGATCCTGCTGCCGAAACCCCAAGGAACATCACGTCCCAGCCAGCTCCTAGTAGGAAAGGCCGATCTGCCAATGCCAGTGATATGGCGTCAAACAACTCCTCACATGGGACCAGCGCTGGCTTCTGTCACATCTGCAAGAAATATGTCAGCAACCGCACCAACCACAAATATGTGCACAGCCAGGTATGAGTATCTGCCAGCATCACGCGAGTCAAACTAGACAGACGTTGTGGTGCTACTGGTTGAAGTAAACGTGCTGCTTTTCTGAGTGACCTACTGTGTTACTTTGATTGTTTTGTACCAGTATTGCTATGCGTTTTAAAAATTGCGTGCAATTTGGCTGAAGTTGTGCTTCAGGATCACTGATGCATGGTGAAAGAGGACGAACTAGGAATATTGGTGAGTGCCTGCATATTTTAGCACACTTTGTATTTTTGAGTGCAGTTCCTACACAGCTTATAATGACAGAAACCTAATAGACAGCACAAATTTCATGCATAGGTAAAGTTCCGTTGCAAGTTGTGCGGATATCTGTACTCCAGAAAGGACACCCTGAAGGATCACATCAGGGGCAAGCACAATACCAACTTTTCTACTCAGGACCTTAACCAGCTCGTGGAGACAGTAACGCCAGAACAAGGTTGGTCAACATACCCAAAAGATGCGATTGCATACAAAATGACCACGTCTTTCACCACTTAGGTCATAAGAACGGCAAGTTCAACAACAACAACAACAACAACAACAATGGTCTACTGAACCCCCAGCTGTTGCTGGCTGCTTCTGCTGTGGCTAGAGCAGCTTCTACAGTCAAACCGGCGAACCCGAGTGAACAGGGCGACGTCACCGCCACTAATCAAAGCTCAGTAGAAGAAATTGTTGTGGATGAGAAGAAAAAAGAATCCGAAGAGGCTTAGTTACCATATTGCGATCACAATATCTTTTGAATGTGAGTTGATTGCGAGACAGAGTCCACATATAGCAGCATATTTGCTACTTCGTTCCTACACACACTCACACCCTGAGAGATCATGTACGTATGTGCTACACATACAGCCTTTATCACTTTCTAGACTGACACCAACAAGGCCTTGGATCATGATTTTTCTTACATTACTAAGTTATAATGCTCAAATGAAGTATGTAATGTTACAAGCGTTAGATAAGGCACTGCATCGCTTAATCAATATTCACCACCGTGTGCCATCAAAATGGCACTACCATTGTGATGAGTAATCTCCAGCACTGACTCCTTGGCGTGATCAATTGATTGTTAAATCTGCATGCATGATTGATAATGCATTCTCAATACACACTGCGTTCATGCTAAGCGTTATTAACAGCATCCTGCAGGACTTCTTCGTCCCTTAACGACGGAGAGATACACTTTTCTTCTCAGTTCGAGTCACCGTCGGCCGACAAAGTGATCACCACCTTGATGCATTCTCCTTCCCCTTCTTCAATGTCTTCCTCAAGTCCCTGATGGCAGCTCTCTTCTTCAGGACGCCAAAACCTTGATTGTCTGCACATTCTTCTCACACATGACCACGAGGCACAAGCGTCAATTCATGGTGCCACCTTGGCAGGTGGAGCCCACAGTGGTGGGAATAAAAGCTGGGCTTTTTAATACCGTTCTTGTAGTAACTTCAGGTGTTGATTACATACTGTACACTCCATACTACATATACAGTGCGTAAAAAAACGTAATGACTTTGATCAATGTCTGAGCAGCTGCCAGGTAAGCAATGACTGCAACTGTTTGTGTGATCATTGCTAGGAATCATGGAAGTCTGAAATGGTGAACTGGATTCAGTTTTTGAATTAAGCAAGTATTTTGCAGTTCCTTTTCACTCAAAAGGGGACGTGGAAGCGCTTGCAGTCCTTTTTTTCTTTAAAGTCTACCCTGCTTTGCTCTCTCATACGTGCGTGTAAACACAGAAGTCATGTCCACCCACCTTGTGGAAGTAGCACGCGTTGGCCACTCCAGCTAGCAGCCGGGAAATGGCAACACCATTGCCTTCTTCCGTCGAACTCCTGGCAGCAGGAGTTCGACAGGATAAAACTCCCCAGGGATACCTATATTTGGAGACCCTCTAGGGAGGGACTGGCGATTTGGGCCGAATTCCCTAGGCTGGCTGAAGTCAGCTGAGTTGTGCGTCTGAATCAGTGGCTTCAGATATTTGCCTACAACTCAAAAAAATCTGCTACTGCGAAATCTAGTATTGTGAGACTTGACTGTGCCATCAATTAATCTTTGAGGCCTAATAATCCATGGGAATATGCATGAAAATGAAGTTTCCTCCTGAGACGTCAACAGTTGACTTTTTGACCGGACACGCTGGCCAGTATCTCCCTTGAGAGCACATATCTCTCCCAAGGACTTGATAAGCAGAGAGTCTTGAATTCTGAGCGACCTCTGAAGCATGAGTCTGACAAGTTGCAGGCAAATTGTCTCACTCCAAGACGAATGTGCATGTACTGCGTTCGCGTTTGATCGGCATATGATATATTTTTGTGACTGAGTCACTTTGGTGAGCAGAAGTTTTGCCATTGAAGGCAGTTTCATGGGCCATTGACGAAGGATGAGCTCAGACACGATTTTGAAGGGCTATTGGGACGCATTATGCAAGCAATGCTTTTTGTCTGGTCTTTTTGGTACTGCCCTGTCTGTGCCGGGAATCGTGGTGCGGAGGAAAAAAGTGGCTGTAGCGTCAACACTAATTATGTGAGTAAGAAAATGAATAACATAAATCTTGCCGAGAAGGCTTTGCTGCACTTTCTGTGCTTTAGGCATTTTGATAGCAACAATCAGCGAGGCCGCTCTTAAGCTGGCAAGAGGTGTTCACGTACTTAACTACAAACGAACACTGCATGTTGTAATATTCCCGGTATTGAAAAATGCTGTTTTCAGATTTCTACCTATGAAAGCATTTGATACAATCGATCGGACTCTTTCCTCAAAATGCAATTTTTCCCCAAACCCCAGTACATACAGCATAGGAGGCACTGCATACAAAAATGAACGGGTCAAAATGGGTTTTTGTACAATTCGAGCTTGAGGTGATGATTGAAATCATGACTATGAAGGCAACGTGTATTAACATGACGAATTCCCAAAGGGCCACCAGCCGCTATTGATTATGAATTCGCAAAATATAGGGTAACATGGGGTAATCATGGTACAGTGGAACACGCTTATAACGATCACGTTGGGACCAGAGAATTTGACCGATTTATCCGTATGACCGATGTAACCGTATAGCAGCAAAAATGAGTAAAATAAGGATAAAAATGAGGGTGAAAAGGGCTCAAAATCACTAAATCTTGGCTCATCTTGGGAAGGCTATCAAAGGACTTGAGCAAGGACTTTTTCTCCAGGAGGGACATTGTCTTCCTCTTTGGGGCCACGGTGATGCAATTGAAGAAGCTCTTCGCAAGGCAGCTAGAATTCTAGGTGTCTTGGCTCTCCATGACACGTCTCACAAAACAACAAAATCCAGCTGCACGCACAAGATATCCCTGTTTGTCTACTGAATTTCAATCTTCCTGGGAACCAAATGACCATTATATCCGTTTTGCAGGCCTCAAGTGATCCCTGTATCCATAACATAATCAGTACAAAAATGCTCATTGGGATTGGGACACGACTTCTTGACCGATTTAGCCATTTGACCGTTATATCCGGTGATCGTTATAAGCGTGTTCCACTGTATTTACCATTGTACCATGACACAGGGTGAGGCGGAATCCGCCTTTCGTATGCACTTGCAACCTTTCCTCATTCTGTGCTGCGGATGCCAAAGAAGATAAAGGATGCCTCCAAAGCATCAGCTGACTCGATCTCTTTCTTTCTCTTCCCTGGCACAAACTCAGCCTAAAAATATGCCAAATCCTCCTGGGATGCCAGAGAGACGCCACCTTCAGGATTGCGTAGTCACAAAGTTGCCAAATGTAACTCCGACTGTGCCAAGCTGGCAGCGCTGGAGGCAACGTCCAGGCGCAAGACAAGGGCGTGCAGATGCGCCCCTGAAAGCGCTCACTCCTGCCGGCCGGCCCAGACCGGCTCACATCCCATGTGGAACGGGACCGCCGATCAGGCCATTCAGGCGGGAGTGTGACGGGGAAACAGCAGAACGCAACTGATCAGCGATAGCAGCAGACATCACAAGTCCCAAGCACCGGATCGGGGACAACTCCGAGGAGTCGACGCCGACCGTCATGTCTCCCGCAAACACCATGTCTGACGAGGCGCTGGCTTCTTCCTCTGCCAAAGGTCCTTCTCCTTCGGCCAACGAGCCGTTCGTGCTGCTGGCCAACGGTACCCGGGGGGCGGCCGCCATCGGACTAGTCCGGCAAGTGCTGGAGGCCCCCGGTGTCTTCGTCTTCGGCGAGCTTCTGGATCATCCCAATGTGCGCGCCCTCGGAGACGATTCCTCGTCAACCGCCGACGGTCCCAAGTACTTTCACCTTCTGGAGCTTTTTGCCTACGGCACGTACCAAGAGTATCAGTCTCAGAAGACCGCTCTCCCTCCTCTCACCGACGCCATGACCAAGAAGCTCCGGCTGTTGACGCTGGCGTCGCTGGCCACCGGCCGCCGGCTCTTATCCTACGACAAGCTGCTGAAGGAGCTTCAGATTAACAACGTCCGAGAGCTAGAAGACGTCATCATTGAGGGCGCCAGCGCGAATGTTGTCCAAGGCAAGCTGGACCAGAAGGAGCGCCATTTCGAGGTGGACTTTACCATGGCGAGAGACATCAGAATGGTGAAATATACCTCACTTAAAGCAAGTAAGACTGATCGTAACATTTGAGGAATCTTTCTAGTCCGAGGTAAAGAATGTCATCAGCACGCTTGACGACTGGTGCAAAAGCTGTGATACGATGCTCGACTGTCTGGAAGCTCAAGCCGACAGAGCCAACGCCACCAAAGCAGACGGTATTGCCCACAGATCAAAAGTCGAACAGAAGGTGAGGCACCCACGCTATCAGTCAACCGTTGCTAGTAGGTTTGTCATGTTGGTGTTGTAGAGAACCTGCGGACGACCATCCTGCTGTCTTCCACCCACTTTTATGCGCACCGACTTGGGTCCAAACATCGGCCTCGGAGGCTGATGCGGATCGAACAGACACCGCACAACTTTTACCACTCTTTACATCTTTTAGGTCGCCGAAATCCGCGGCCAGCTGAAGCAGACCGAGGGTTCCGACGATCCTGACTCCCGCATGGACACTGATCGCAGCGGCGAAGGACGCAAAGACAAGAAAGGCGGCAAGGGGAAGAGTTCCAGGAGCGGAGGGGGCAAACAAGGAGGATTCTGGAAGTGACGTTAACTGAGCCTCTCCAAATGTTTTCACTACGTCATTAAGCGTACCGGGTGGGCCGAAACAAATGGCAAAATCTTTAGGCGATTATAGCGAGATTGCTGTGAGCGATATTAAAACTTTCT
>JAAUXU010078502.1_pt1 | contig 21929 bp, 22 predicted proteins | sample 7278151 | NCBI WGS metagenome assembly JAAUXU01 (sample SAMN14350113, study PRJNA611818) | marine sediment metagenome | isolation source: surface marine sediment (1.8m) | place: French Polynesia: Moorea | collected 2018-08 | reverse complement strand
CTTCTCTTTTGCCAAAATTGAGAATTCAAGGCAACGCTGACAGTTTTGTATACCTTTGCACCGGGCCTTCGAAGCCTCCGACAGGACAAGACTTAACTTCTTTAACACGGTGGCTGTGGAGAGGCTCTTTGCACCTTTGGAAAACTCGAAGCCTTTGTACTTTAACTTATCTAATATACAAAGCGCTAGGACTTTATGTAGTCTGCATCTCTGTCTGTGTGTCTGTCTGCCTGCATAAGCCAAGTCAAACTGTCGCTTCCTGGCACTTTTGACTTGGTCCAGTCAGTGACGGGGGACTACAGAGGCAAGGGACTGCAGAGGCAAGGGACTGCAGAGGCAGGGACTACAGAGGTGGGGGACTACAGAGGCAGGAGACTACAGAGGCAGAGGACTACAGAGGCAGGGGACTACAGAGGTGGGGACAGGACAACAGAGGCGGGGGACTACTGGGTTACTACGATTAAGAAGGACCATTTACACATGACAATCGTGCGTAATGCTGGTTGCCAGCTCCCTTTGGTCACACAATTTGTCCTTGGACGTGTGGGACAGCTTATACTTGTTGCCCCCTTTGGTCATCCTCATGCTCTCCATGGTCCTTTTTAAGGGACAGAAAGATATTATTTCAAGTTGTCTGAGCACCAGTTGTGGCAGCCAGGACATGATCACTCCAGTGAAGCCTCATAGTCACAGTGACAGTTGACGTTTTGAAAACTGGCGTCTTTAGGTGGGGTTAAATGTACTAAAAGGTGTGAGTTTGCTGGTAGAAGAAACATGCTCATTTAACTCCCAGAAACCCTTTAGGACATTTATCATTCCATCATCCCATGTAGTCAATAATTGACCTCAAATCATTTCATGTTGTCCTTTTTTCGGAACAGAGGGAGTACAGTTCACATGCTTGATCTCTAATTACTGAGCTAATTCCCGCTCACTTAAGCATGACGCTGAATGTGTAAATACTGTTGGACGAAATTCGGCAGATGACACATTTCGCTCTGCAAGGTTGCAGAGCAGCAAGTGGGCGTCTGAGAAGTATAATCTTCTGTGGCACAAGTTAGTTTTACAACTGACTAGGGTGCTCAAAACCTTGACATGGGTGCTTATGAGCGAGTCCATCAGATGATCGGTTAGCCAGACATGTTCAGCATTCTGGCATCAGCAACCTTGATTCGAAGTTACTGTGACTCTGACAAGTAATGTTTTTCCGCCCATGGAAAACGAGTTATCTTTGAGTACTAAATGTCCAGTTGAGAAAGTCAGTTGTGCCATCACATGAAAACAATGAGGAAGGAGTTGTCAACAGATTTTGGGCCAACGGTGAGCTTCTACTGCTGAAGTCTCGACAGAGCATTTTTTGACACCTTCAATGAGTTTTTTATCCCGGAGTTGCCCGCAAGATTTGGCAAGCAGACCAAAAGTCAACAGCTTGACACAAACTTGGCTTGGCCTGACGTTGGGTCCATCAACTATGTTTTACCTCGACTCCAGACTTGGCTGGGCAAACAACACTGAACAGCTCACAAGGACAAATGGGGATCAAGGATGTTGCCTCCGTGATTGCGCTTGTCCTTGATGACAGCTCAAGGTAGCTCAGGAACATTGGAGTTATTGGCGTCATCTAAGGCCCGAGAGCCAAAAGCACAGCCTCTATAACTTCTGAACGCTGTTTTGGCCCGCACAGAAGGTGCAAATACAGTTACGTGGATAATGTGTACTGCGTTAATGTTTATAAATCACCTCTTTCTTGCAACTTGACAGTCCTCTGGAGTCGAGTGGAAGTGGTGAAGAATTCCCCGACACCACGACGGAGGCAGATTCCACCAAAAGGCTGGGTTTGTTCAGGGGGGCGCCATTTTCAGTAACCACTGCATCTTCGTCGTCCTCAGTGAAGCCGATAGCTTCTGCGTCGTTAAATTCTGTAGCAAATTCCGTGGCTTCATTCGGGGGTATGTAGTTCAGGTGTGCTCCCCCTCTGGCAGCAGTCGGGTCGATGCATCCAGGGATGAGCGAAGTGGTGGGATTCCTGACGTCTTCCACAGTGCCGCTGACGCACTGACAGGTGGTCGCGCCAATGCCTGGCACCGACTGGCACGTGGTGTTGGGCAGGAACCGGCAGTGCTCATGGTGCAGGCAGAGGCCGTTTACCGTCGAGGTGACTACGATCGGGTCCCGGCAGTGTCTTAGTTCCAACGTGTCCTGATCCAGCAGTGGCAAGAAACCGGGCTTGCACCTGCACTCGCCGTTACCAGTGTTGGCGAAGCCGCCGAAGCACTGCGCGTCCTTGACGTGCAGGCAGTCGCGGCCGTTGGAGCATGGAATGGGTTTTCCTTGACCGCCCAGCACGCACTGCCCAGACTGCTCGTCCAGGGCGAAGCCGTCATCGCACTGGCAGGTCATGTACGTGTCTTCCATGGCGCTCGCCTGAAGAGACGAGTCGGCCTTGCAGCGAGTGTGTGGCAGAGCGGCACAGTGCGCCTCTATTAGACATCTGCAATTTTTTTTGTCACGCATTGTGGCACTACTATGTGGTGAAAGAAAGTATTCTTTTCTCCACACCTGCTTCCAACCACGGATGATAGCACTATGGGATCGTGGCACTTAGTGATCCACCCAGTGACGGCTGACTTGATGGGCAGGAACCCGTCGGCGCAGGAGCAAACGCCACGCTGATCCCCACCAGTTATTCGCTCAATGTCGAGCACCATGGCGTCAAAGTCGATGCGGACAGACTTCTCCAGCGCCTTGCTCATTCTCATATTGCAGCGGGCGTGCGGAATCGCGTTGCACTTGGCGCAGTTCATCAAACGAATCTGCAAAAACACAAGAAGGTCCTTGGGTGATGCATGTTCCGAATCGCACGTTCTGCGTCGCCCTCACCAAGTTCTCGTTCTGCTGCGCCCTCGGGGGAGCGGCTTGACCTCGGCCCTCGTGGTTGCACTCATCCTAAAAGTAATATTTGTTAAAGCATAGCTAAAGTATTACATGTTCAGTCTGTGTTGATTCAATTCATGACCATTTTCTCACCATTCTGAGCAGTGACGTCATTAGGCACCATTTGAGGCATTACCAAAATTAACCCTCAGTGTAAACTGTCCAATCACCAAAGTATTCAAATTGATCTTTTACCTTACCTAACCTTATTTTACCTCACCTCACCCTACAGTTGACTGTTAGCTGAACAATTACTTTGCTTATGGGAGAACATTGACCTTGGTGACTTAAAAATGTTTTCCCAATCCTTATTGTCAAGGTATCAATCAAAGGTACAATGTCACCCCCATTGCCATCACTGCATGAGAACATTCACACATTCACCAGTGGAAGCCTATTTACTTTGAGAACAGTGGTCGAAAATGTCCTTTCTCTTATGTCTTTTTCTCCCTTGAAAAACGGCCATGCATTAAGATGGTATTTCTCAGTTCCCAACTCTCTAATAAAAACCAATCAGATTATTATTCTTAATAATCGTGTGTAAACCCTAATGGATTCCGCTTTTAGTCGTAAGGTTTCAAGTTTGAGAATTTTCAATACTTACGAGCATGAAAAAACTCTTGGTAACAGTCATAAATTCTAGTTACAATCATACTTTTAGGGGGGTTGGGAGCCTCCAACACCAGGCAAATGAGGGCTACTACACGAGTGACTGCTGCGGCTTCTGCATGCTTAAGATGTTTTTTTTATGAGTTCAAGTGTTGGAAATATAGATTCAATATAGCTTAGCTTTAACTGTTTATCGCTTTTCTTTTCTTTGGTCCATGAATATGCAACGTTTCAGGTCCGTGAAATGCCACTCTTGACAAAAGGAATATTGCGGTTTAACTCATGGAAAAGGCCCTGCCCGAAGCCTTGACTGAGCGGAGTTTACAGTTATGCCTCATGTTATGCCATTATTGCGACAACTGTTACTGTTGTGAAAGTCACTGGACTCAACGTTAAAACTTTTAATTCATGTGGAAACAACCAATGTCATCCCATCATTTTTGCATTACACCTTCGTAGAAGTATCCTCGTTTATAGTTTTCATGCATCTGGCTCGTGCGCACAAGTATCTCCTATGAGGTTTGGAGTAGCGTGTACTGAGAATTCACAGATTTCTGCTGATAATAATGTAGGGGAGCAGTCAGGGACTTCGTTGGCTGCAGCAGCATCAGTTTCGTTAATTCACCTTCCTTGGTAGTAGCCGATGGTTGGTAACTCTGCCCCACTCCCCCTACAACCACTCAGCTCAGAAAGAGTTGCCATGCAAGACTAGTTCGAAATCTTGATATAAGTGAGCACTAAATGATCATTAGCACAGCACCATCTTTATCCAGTGGTATTCAATTGATACATGATCTGAGTACCCTGTCCTGCGTGAGGTACTACGTGCAGTGGACTACAGACATGACCGTGACTTTGGAACGGAGGATTTCGATGTTCATACCAAACTAGATCTTGCTGAAGTTATATTTAAAAGTGAGGCGGGTCAATTGACTAATCCGGTGTGCACGTGATGCTTATGTACGTCCAACACCGTTAAAATCACTTATCATTAGCCATCATTGGGACCTTTGAAATTGAACCAAAAAACCCCAAGATTTCGGGTACTGTTCAGCGCAGCTTCAAATTGACTGAGAAAAATTGCACTCGTTGAATCTGCTGTGCAGCCTGATCATGCAGTTGTTGTGCATGAGTATGGTTCAGGGAGCTCACTCATTGCACATTGATGGTGGACAGTGCAGAAGACATGGAAAAAAGACCCGGCTTTGTGGTGCATTTCGATGTTCATATCAGTCGTATCGATATTGAGTGTGGCTGGTATCAGGCACAATTTTACTACATAAATGGTCCGCTCCGTCCTGGCCAGGTGTTTTTCATATCCTCTACTGTTCTACGCGGCGGGATTTATCCCGCACTTACTTGGTAGCAGCACTCGGCCCATCCGTCAGCTCCCCAGGTTCTCTTGATGTAGTTGCTCCAGTAGAGGATCCTGTCCGGGGTGCAGTCTTCCGCCTTCATGACGAAGTTCTGCAGCAAGGTGGTCCCGTTGTTCAACCGCCAGGTCATGCAGGCGTCCCATCCAGGCAGCTGGAACAGCACCGAGTCGCGTGGGCACCTACTGGAAGAATCTAAAAGAAGCCCCTAAAAATCGTTTTCTCCTCCTCCACAGCTAACACAAGTCCTCAACTTACTCAGGATGGCCCCCTTTCTCACTGCGCATTGCCAGCACTGCAGCGTGTTGTACATGGAGTTGACCCGCAGTCCATTTGGCACTGCCGATGTCACTGTTACGGCCGCCACCAGTAGCCACGGGACGCGGTTGGTCTTGAAACTTGCAACCATTCTGGCTTTACGTGCATCTGGTGGACTACTGAACTAAAAAAAGCGTGTGTGTGTGTGTGTGTGTGTGTGGTGGATCCCGGGGAGAGAGAGGGACGAAGAGTTACGAAATCCTCTCTCCTGCGCACATGAGCGTACTAATAGGTATGTCCCCCAGGTGCCACAGTACAAAGGCAGTGTTTAGAGCAGTAGTGTGCGAGTATTTAAGGTCAAGTGCGCAATAACTACTGACGAGTGCAATATTTTGCAAGCCTCACTTTTCCGCTACTACATGCAGAGCTTGCACCAGTGGCTTCTCTGGCCTCGTCCGACACGAGGACCGTGTCTAACCTACATCTGCTGCTCGCACCCGGGGGCTGTTCAAGGCGCGTTCACAGGGAGATCGTCCACGGTGGCCTGTGAACCTCTGCTGCGCGCGTGCGCGCGGGCACAAAGGAGCGCCAAGCCGACTTGTAATCGGCGGGCGCGATGTGCAACTGCGGTGAAAATTGTGATGCGTCTTTGGAAGAAGGTCTGACGCTCATCTATGAACGTCTCGTGATCGGTCTCGGGAGGAATCGCATCTACAGTGTGAGCGGGTGGAACATTTTGACATTGCAACACAGTACAGTGTGTTTCAGGGGACCTTGAGACGGAAGTGCTGTGACATACACCGGTATTGCAAAATTATGGCAGCGTCACTTCTGACGCACCCTTGGGATCAGGTACGTAATGCGTTATCGTCTCACTCTCCATGCATTATCTTACTCACCACCGAACTGAGTGCGATTGGGGCAGTCGAGCTTGATAAAGATTTCAACAGCGTCAACAACAGTATCAAAGGCACACCTTGAAGACAAGATGAGGAATATTTTTGTATTGTCTATTCTTGGACTGACCCATAGTTGGCCAGTGGAAGGTGAGCGAACGATCTTCTTATCTCGACCATAGTGCACAGAGGTAGGTTAGCAGGCAGCATGACTGCTTGGGCAGGTCCGAGGAGTCTGCTCAAAACGCACTGTTTATAATTCACGCACATTGTTTTATTTTGTATTCACTATGACAGACATCACGGCGCCGAACTGTTCCCTCAGTCGAGTGGGAAATTGGCCGTCGGACAGGAGAGACGAGACCTTGAAGTGGGCCACCAATGCCGGGGCGTTGGGGCCGCACTACAGGGTGTTCACCAAGGAGGAGGTGAAGGTCGTCAAGACCGGCCAGAAGTATGAATGTGAGAACAAAGTCGACAACACCCCGATGAAGAAGTCGCTGAGCTGAGCGATGCCTCCACATTCCTGTCTCTTTCAGTTGCACTCACTGCCTTGTCTCCGGACCACCGAGCTCAGCGCTTTCTCATCTGGACAGAGACCAAGCACGAGGATCACTGCGGATATGGCAGACTGCGCTCTGCCTCCGGTAAAGGACAATGTCCTAAGTGTTCTTCGCACCGCAGTCATAGCTTTCATGACTCCACAGTTGCCTCCGAGCTCTTGTCCTACAGCTGCCCGCGCTTCCTGGTCGAGCGTTCTCCGGACACCCGAGGCCATGAGGTCATTCCTTTTACATGGGAAGCACCAGCTTGTGGATGCTCTATGATTAGGTAAATACTTTTTACTTTCTCTACATAAGGTCGCGTGACAACAGGAGGCAGCTGAACTTGTGGGTGCCCCAAAGGAAATTATGAAGTAATGGATTATTCTTAATGGCATGAGAGTAAGCAATTACATTTCAAGCTTTGGCAAGAGATACAATGATAATACTTGAAGGTATTTATTACTCCTTGACGTATAGGTTGGCAATCCTTTTGGCCACGTTGGCACCAGTCATCCACCCACTGGGTACTTACTGACGAGTGTCTATAGCATCTTTTTTCTTTCCTCTGTCACTTGTGAGGTCACCGTTTCACATGGAAAGTTGCCTTTCCAAAACAATGGTCCTAGCACAAAAAGCACAATGATTCACAGACAACGATGTATGATACGTAAAACTGATGCCTAGAATAAAGCTTCAAAAATCAGAAAAGGCGCAAGGGAGGGATTAAAAACTGAAATCATTTCAAAAAGTCTTATGTTCTTGTCATTGTAACTTTTTAAAAACTGGGCTTTTCTTTGGGCAAATTTGGTGACACACGAGGATGCACCATACAAGCAGGGCCTTGGAGTAATGAATTTCATTTCATGTAATTATAATGTAATTCTGTTACATTTTCAGGATTGTAATGGAATGACATTACTTTTCAAAACATTACTCATTACAATTGCTTCAAATAAATTTGGCTGGCAACCCTGACTGGAAGCTTTCTGGCTTCATCTGCAACTGCTTTTCTCAGTGACTCTCTTGGGCTACCACCACCACATCACCTTGTCAGAAAAAAGTTACTCATGAATAGTGCCTGGAAATAAAATTTGCAAAAGTAATGAGTAATGTAATGTCATTCCTTATCCTGAAAAGCAATGATTGGGTAATGAAATTACTTTTTCTGGGATGTGATGAGTAATGTATTTAATTACAAAAAAATGTAATGTCTAAACCCCTGCGTACAAGTGTTGAAGATGAGAGTGGGCCCCGAGTTCTCCAATATTTCAACAATGTGGGAAGCCATCCCTTCGTAAACAGTGTGTGAAATGGGTTCTAGGTTAACATTGCCTGGCAGCTCTGGTTTCGTTCACCAATCAGCAATCGGGCCATTGTAGGGAGGTGATTGGGTTGAAAAAAGTCATATTCGAGTTATTTCGGGCTCAGGAGAAGCTCAGCTCCGAGCTCAGCTGGGGAGCTGGGGGTCGGGTCGGATCGGGTGAAATTAGCTCATCACGCAGTGTGAAACAAAACAAGGACTGCCAACTATCATGCTGGAAGGAATCGGGCTCATGTTTATCAGTCTGTCCGCTTGAAACTTTCTTCGGGCTGTCCAAAACGGGGTTTCGGAGAATCGGGTCTTCGGGTTCGCGCTCAATTTGTTCACGTTTCTGTTCCACTGTTGTGTCTATGATAAGTCGGTTTGTTAGAGGTCTATGCTTCAAGCGAAATTTTCCTTTTGAAGCAACAGGACATTCAAACTGCCCGAGTACCAGAAAAAGAAAGCTAAATAAATTAAAAAAGTAAAACCTGTTATGTACATATTAAGTGCTCTGCTGAGAGGTGCTTGGGTCATCTGTCTGTCTGTTTGTCTGTCTGTCTATCTGTCACGGTTTTGCTTGGTGCTACAACCACTGCAGCAATCGTCACCAAACTTGGTCAGCACACAAAACTTTTCACGCACTGTTGCATTGGGGGCTTAGATATGCTTTTCGAGGCCAGAATTGAGGTCCAAACACTGCATCAGTTAAAATAGCCATGCCTATTGAGGATAACTGCACTATCAGAATTTATCGGTGGTGCTTATCTATGGTGACAGCAACTAGGGAGGAGAGAAGGGCCAGAAGAGTTGCCAGGCTTTGACCAGCAAATTTCTCATACATGCAACTTTAGAACAAAACTTACTACAAATCTTTCAAAAACAATCTGACGGTTTTCCAAGTAACAGCAGAATGGATGGCATGGACGATACGGAGTGCATGGCGAGCACCATGCGCGTGGACAGCAGGAAGTGTGTGGACTTGGGGGGCAACATCGACGGCGACTTCGAGGGCGAGCGCGTGGATGGCAAATTTGCCGACGTTTGATCCCGAGATGCAGACACCCAGACAGACGCAATAAGCACTCGCATGCACATAAGCACACACAGAGCTTCATAGTGTTGCCGTTCTTTCCACCCAGCAGAGCGAGTCGAGCAGACTCGACTATAGTATTGTCAGCAAAGAAAAAAACCACCAAAAAGGTAGAAAACGACTGCCTGCGGCGTTGCTGCACTTTGGGTGCTCCGGCATCAAAATGGGCAGCTGAAGGTTGAACATACGTACTCCATCTTCTGTCTCAGTGTCTGAAGGAACGACTTCCTGTTGCCATTCAGCCTCAGAACGTTTCAGTCTTGCTTTTGCATCCACGTACGCACGCCAACGACTACACCAATCTCGATTTTTCTGTCACTTCATTGCGTAAATGCAGGCTCCATGCCGATATTTAGAGACTTGACAACTGACAACTCCCTGTCCAGGTACTGCCGGAATTCCCTCACCTGTGCAGCAAGATGAAAAATGGAAAGATGCATTGCAGAAGCTTTAGCTAATCTACAAGTATTTCTAATGTTTCAACTTGAAATTGTGCATGACAAATTGAAATACGTTCTTTCATTTGCCACATTGACCCTGGCAATTGGTACCAAAGAAACATAGTTTTACTGGGCCACCTGGTAATTTTTAACAATTCGGCAAATTTTATCAGCTGACGAGCGGATTTTTCCGGTTTCAGGAGCGCTGCATCAAGTAACCTCTCCTCGGTGTGTGTACAATAATGCCCTGCTTAAGACGTTGTTAGAGCCGATAAAAAGATGCATGTAGAAAAGACGGAAAATGTGCGTTAACAAGCTCAAAAAATATGCAGTAATTTCTGCATAGAAATGTGCACTCGGGACAGTGTTTGAGGCAAGAGCTACAATAAAAATTGTAACACTGCTAACAAAACATATCCAACACATGTTGGATTCTGATGATGCTGGCGCCAAATGACCAGCTGTACCGTTCAGCTTACAAATGAGCAATGTTGTCATGCAACCTCAACCATACTTCTCTCATAGCGCCTTGGTGCTGGATGGAGACGATGCAATATTCACGCCCAATGACGACCCCCACCTGGCCCTGTCGGTCATGGCCTGCGTCCAAGACGAGGGAAGAAAGTCCAAGGACCCCAAGGACTTGGGCAGGAGCCTGCAGAGAAAGATGCTCAAAACAGAAGGCAAGAGACAGTGTTGCTCTAAAGGGGTCCAGGTGGGCAGACTAACCAACAGTGACGAGGAGACCTGTGAGCGAATCCCCGACGACTTCTTGGCCGAGACCGTGGGCAACTATCAAGCGCCAGCACAAAGGTGTGCAGAGATCTACAAGGAATGCTGCCAGAATCCTGACAGGTAATTAGGATTTGAATGAGTCATAATGATTGTAGACCAAGGGCATATATATTTTTTTTCGCGTTACAGAATGAAGAAGTATCAGAGAAAGGCCGATGACGCTAAGAACATGTATGACACTTTCAATCAAGTATAAGTTGTGAATGCCTCTTAACTGCTGTGTGACTGTAGTCGCATGGTAGATTTCTATAAAGGTATATTTTCTGCCTGATTTAAAGGATTCGTCCATCAACTTGATTCAATTCCAAGGGACTACAACCTTTAAGCAGAAAGTTGCATCCAGCTGGTTTTTTTTTCACGCCAAAGAATAGTATGCTGCAATGGAGTTACTTATTATGACAAGTTCATTGCGTCTTTTTATCTTCTTGCTCTTCCTCGTCTTCCGCGGAGGATGCATCCGAGTATGATGTGGGCTCCTCGCCTGGTTTGAGCAGCTTTCCCACAAGCGTGTACTTTTCCGAGAACTGGAGCTCCCACTCCTTGACCTGGTCTATCTCAGAGGGCTTCAAGTCTGACAAGTCGTCGTACTTGTCTGACACGGGTTCCACCGAGAACGTGGCGAGACCGCGGGAAGCGTCGCGGCCGGCGAAGCCGGCATATGGACCTCCTAAAAATAAGAACGCGTTGCTCTCACATCCATGGTACAGTGGTGGCCAAATGTAGAGTCTGGTTGACCTTAATGGGGAAATTGGACCTGGTCAAGTTGAAACCAGCTCAACCTCGTCCAGAGCAGCGAGGGCATGGAGCAGAGGGTACATATTATGAACGACATCGCCATTTGTTTGTCCCTGAACTGTCCTCCATTCGGCTCCTCCCCCTGACACATGGGAGCACTTGAGATTGATGACCTTGAAGTTGTCCAACTCAGCTTCTACTTCTATTTGTGCTTGCTTTAAAGGGTTGAATTGACGTGCTAAATGTCTCATTGTGTGGGACTGACTTAGGATAGTGTAAGAAAATCGGTCACACTCTTAGGTGTGTTAGCACTGGGCATACACCGATGTAGACTTTGTATAACATATTCACTACGCAGACTGTAGTGCCAATAAGCTAAACCGTGAGTTTATGCGCATATGAAGAGCTGCAAATTTAACAGGAAGGGGGGAAGCGACATGGAACATGTGGGGTTGCATGTGGGAGGCCAACTTGGGTTGAATACAAGAGCACAAGAACATTGGAAAACGAGAATGGACTTGCAAAGAAACATTCCTGACTCACGCGGTGCAGAACGCGTGAACTGTCTGAACAGAGCAACTGCCTAGACAGCTAACATTCACGTGCCTCGAGCTACCGCATATGTGAGCACGCACAACGTGTACGTGCAAGTCGTGTCAATCGGGCGGCCAGTGTACAAGGGCAGGAGGGTCGATAAGATAAAGCTGCTTTCCTCGACTGTGACTTCGCATTTTATGCAAGAGGACCACATGTGTTTCATCATATGTTTGGACAGTGAGTTCACCTGGCCCGTAGAACATTCTGCCCTTTGTGACATCGAAGACTTTCCCGTTGACGCCGATCAGGACTCTTCCGTCGTCGCCAGTGCCGTCGTATTTTCGCAGTTGCTCGAGGTTGAAGTCCTGCTTCTTGAGGGGCGGTATCGAAGGTGGGGACGGTGCAGAAGGTCCTGACGAGTCTGTAGTACATTGATGTTAATCTCACAACTTCAGCAAAGAGTACTAAGACCGAGTTACCTGAATCAGAAGAGGTAATCTTGTACAACAGGTACACGATGGCCACGAGCAGGAATAGGTTCAAGGGGCTGCTGGTCAGTTCCGCGATGAACCAAGTTCTGTGGAACAAAATCCAACATGTGAGATAGGAAAGCAACTGAGGGGAGTCTTCTCCACTTGCATGGGCTGTTTCGACGGGTTCATGGGGGTGAATGTGAGGGAGATGTGGACGCCAGCATGGCCGGTATTCCACTGACTGATGCGATGAATGGGACTCTCACACGATTTCGTTTCAAGCTATTCATGCTCTGGCAGAACAGCATGGAGAGTCAAGTTTCGGACGGGGTAAGGGGGGACAGATGTTGGGTGACATCCAATGAATCTCGATTTGTACTCACATCCACGTTTGCTGATCGTCCGGACTGATGGTGGAGTCGCCGCCGGCGTCCCCCAAGGACTCCTCTGCCCCCATGGTCGGACTCTCGGTGACTGTGAATGTACTTCGCGTCACTTCGAGCGACGGAGAAGTGAGCAAACGGACTGATGCAGAGACAAGCAGACCCTTAGTAGCAGCAGCAGCGGCTACCTACGCTACGTAGTCACTGTGATGCCCAGGTTTGCCAGCGTCCGCCGTGTCTACGGCAGCATGAGGGGCTTGCTCAGTAACGCCAGCCCCGGCTGCCAAGGGTCTTCTAAGCACATCTGGCAACCCTGAGCAGGCTTCCATGTACTGGGATTGTTATTGAGCTCGAGCCGAAATGTGCCAAATATCGAGCTTTTTACTTTCATCTCGGGCTTTGTTTCGAGCCCGCGATTTCTGTTGAAAACACGAAAAGCTCGGAAATAAAAGTAAACAAAAAAATCCAGGGTGACGAAACAACGGAAATTTGTGGACTGCAACGACCATGACGAAAGTAAGAACAAATGAAGCATTAGTATTATTCACTTTGCACAATTGTGGTAAGATTATGGGTCAGTTCATATTTTTCCTTTTTGTATGTGTAGCTCTTAGTTACAACACTTCACTTTAACTGCGAATAAGAGGTATGCAAAAACAAAATTTTTCCTCTTCCCACAATTTCCAAAGTTTGAAGATTCATTTTCAAGCCAGCTCGATTCAAGCTGAGCTCATGTGGGGCTCGACTCGGCTTAAAAAGCTCAAATGACGCGTCTGCGGGCTGCGAATACCAATGGATAGTGGTGGAATCGAATCACATTTGACTCGAGTCATACTCGATTCGATTCGTACTAGACTCTGCAAGACTCTTATCCGACTTTTTATGCATCCACCTTTTCGGTGCATAGTGCACGCAGCCAAGCCGACGCGTTCAGTCCTCTCTGAGACGAAGTCCCGGACGGGCTTATCATTCTCTGTGCGTCTTGGCCGAGATTTGCTATCGCCACAACACGTAACTGATCCACGTTAGGTCTGTCTGTAGCGCCTTCTTTCTATTCCGTGAGCAACCGATATAAAGCAGCGGAACGGCCCGACCCTCACAGTGTGTCCCCAAAAAAGTTGTAGCAGGAGGTGGCGACGTTAGCACCAGCTCAAGGGAAAGGTGGCTTAGAGAGGGTCAGAGGAGAGAATCAAGAGGTTCAAGTCCGCGACGCCAGCAATATCATAATGGATTTCCTGAGGCATTTCACTTCACTCCAAGTTAGGGACGATTATTAGAAACTTCTGTATTCTCCGTGATGTAAGAGAAATTACAATACGCTTGTAAGGCACACGATCGAGTTGTACACTCTTAGTCTAATGGAGACTGCCATCTTTTTTTGCCCAAGAAAGAGAAGTGCACAATAAACGGATGTCTAGTGCTTTGTTGCAGCACCTAACATTGCATAGTACCTATAATAGATGTCACTGACGAAAAAAAATGATCGCACTGACGAAAAAAAAAGAGCATAGGAATTCGGACACCACTCACAGAAATGCCACCAGCAGTGATCATGGATAAAAGGTGCCAGTGCTGCTTCGTCAGTATCTGGCTTGCATGCGCCTGTCGTTCGTCTACGAATGACTAGATGAACGACAGAGGAAGAGGGGAAGTCAGCAGCTTTGATCCTGCTCATTCGTTCACTTTTCGCTGTTGTTGCCGCTCGAGCGCCTGCCGCCGTAGTAGGAGTGATGCTGGTGCTTGGTGTGCTCCCCCTCGGAGACAGTGCGCATGCGTTGACAACCCGCGGCGGCCGCGGAAGAAGAGGAGGAGGCGTTGCGGGAGCGACGGCCGAGCTCATCGTCCTGCAGGGAGGAGTGACGCGAGGTCAAGATTACACACACGCAATCAGTTTGGAAACGTCTCATTGACTTACGGCGTAGAGAATCTTGAAGTCCTCAATAGTATGAAACGGCTCGAGCAGACTCTTGAGCTTGGGCATGACGTGCAGCTCGTTTGCGTGGCGATAGTACTTCATGAAGGCCCAAAACTTCTCCAAGCCGTACAGCTGGCCGTTGGCGTGATCCTTAATCGTCTCCTCCTGGAAGTCCTTGTATAGCTCGGGGCGGAACTTGCGCTCCAAGCCATAGCTGTAGTAACGGAACAGGCACTCGAGTCCGTATCTAGGTTGGGGAACCAGAGATCAAGGCCATGGTCCTATCAATACGTCGGTGGGGGTCGCTCATTTACCTATACCCTGCGCCCGCATCTTCCAATGCGAGCTGCTTGAATTCCTCGTACATCTTTCGGTTGAAGTTTTCTCGCAGAAAGAAGGACCAGAAACGAAAGAGGGTGTTCATCTCTTGCGAGTGCCCAATTCCTTTGCTCTTGCGCTCTGAGGAAGACATGAAAGCCTGGAGCATCAAACCAGTGGACAACGCAGAACATGTTTACCTTTGAGACATTTGGAATGGTACTTGGAGTACTGGAGCTGTGTGAATCCGTTCTCCTTCAGGAGTGAATGCGATGGATGTTGGAAGGACGGCAGTGACTGCGGTGTACCATAACTGAAAGAAGAAATACGTAGAGAGTTCGGGATTAGCGTTGAGCTGGAAGGGTGATCGACCCAATATTGCTACCTGCTGCTCAAGCTCCCGGCCACGGACGCTGTGTCAGACTGTTGCTGCTGGTGCTGCTGGTGTTTCTTGTACCGCCGCTGCCTCGAGTCCATAATCCAGCCCACGTGGTTCTCCACGGGGGGGTTTAGGCTGTGTCTAGTCTTGCGCTTTCTGGGTACATCCTGTCGGCAGACATTATGACTCGTGGATACACTCTGTTAAGTCACGAAAGATCCATGGAAACATCCCATACCTGCGGGTGTTGCGATGGCTCCTTCGTGACAGGATAGAAGCGCAGGGGTTGCTCAGATCCCTTGGTGCGGCGGCGAGCGCCAGGTTGCCTACAGAAGTATCATTTTCAGAATCCAACACCCATGTGCAGCAGGAGTGCTAGTTACTATATTGATGCATGTCGTACCCGTGTTTCTTGGCAGAGTCGTCGATAACGATGGGCAGGGCGGGCCCGGCCGGAGTATTTCCCGGCGAAATTGTCGTGTCTTCCTCTGCCACATCTTCTTGCTTTGCGTCATCTCTGGTCCCCGAGCTGGTAACAGACAAATTGCCTGTGCCGCTACGGGACCTGATCTTGTCAAAGTCCTCCTGGCTGATCACGTGTACGTTCTTGGCTGTCTCGATCTACGAAACAAATTATGTTTGTCATTCAGGTGTCGGTTCGTTGGCAGTTGTTTTACAGGGTGGGGATTAGTGTAACATGTTCTTTTTCGTTCGCACATGCAAAATGAATTGAATTTTCCTTCTTTCCTCGCTTGGGGAGCTAAAACAGACCTTTTTGAGAGCAATTATCATTCAACGAAACAGAAAAAGACCCCCCAGGATCCCAGTGCAGGCCTATAACAGTTACATGTCTCCCTTCCTTTCCTCAGCCAACTCCATGGCCATGCAACAAAAAAAACCCCTAGATATCAACCAGGAAGATAAAGTAAGGTTCAGACCTTGATCTTGTCACATTTTAGGCATCTTTTTAATCAGCTTCTCCGTCTAGCTGCAGTTCCCATAATCTCGTCACCAGGGTTACTTTCATGAAACTCATACACTGAATAATTCCGTGTCTCACCCATCCGTCTTCTTGATTTCCAACGCCTTCCTCCTCCTGCTCTTCTTCCTCGTCGTCGTCGTCGTCGTGCCAAAGGCCTTCCTCGTAATAGTAGAGCCCGTCGTTAATCACTCGAGCAAGATCTTGCGATATCTTTGCCCTTGACGTGAAGTCCCCTGTCCGGTCAAATCCCTCGTGCTTCCTTGGTCTGTTGGGCGTCTGGGTGACGATGAGCAACTTGCTAATCTCCCCGTCGCTCATTTCGTCAATATCTGTATCACTGTCATAACTGTGGATTGAACATGAAATATCTAGATAGGCCATTTCTCGTACAAACAAATTCGATCAGACAAGCTTACACTGAGGAGAACTTCTTCTGCCTGCCCATGGGAATGTCCATGTCCTCGTCAAAGTTGAACTCCAACTCTTCCTTGTCTTCGGTGGGGAGCGAGTCCTCCTTGGAATGGCTCCGGCGTTCCTCCTTGCCTTTTCTCTTAACCTGGAGTAAGAAAAATGGTTACTTTCTATTTTTTCTAAGCTCCTTCCTTATATGTAAAGTAGGACTTAGGTACCCTAAGCAATTTCACTGAACTGGGGAAGCAGCCTCACCTTGACCCAATCTGTCGGTTCGGTAGGAACCTGTTGCACTGGCACAAACTCTGGTACTTCCGGATTCAGTCTGGCAGTGTCATCCTTGATTATTTCCCTCTTCTGCGTTGTCTGCTCTGGTGACTCTTCCGGCGGTTGCTGCGCAGGCAACTCGCTCTTCCGCGGCAGCAACGTCTCTGGCTTCGTGGCTAACGTGGCTTGCTTCTTCAGTTGCTCTGCTTCCTCCTGGGTCAACGGCCAAGATGTGGGAGATACCTTGGGACGGAACTGAGGGAGGAAAGTGACGACTTTCAACGATGTTCCAACGCCCTCCATATATAAAATGTCACTATACCTTAATACCGTCCTTGACCTCGACGACAGCCGATTCTTTCACAGCCTGCACTACAAATGCGACGTCCTGCGTGAGGGCTTGCACCCGGTTGAAGGAGGCGACGAGGGATACTGGCAAGTACCCTGAAGAATCCATCTGCCGGCGCATGAAGATATCCTTCTGAAGATTTACCTCGCAGAAGTAGTATTCTCTGCAGATGGAGGGATTATGGAACATGAAATTATTGGTTTAGCTTACAATGAGGGTCATAATACAACACTTGATATGATTTTTTAAAGACTTCTTATAAAGTGAGCAAAGTAAACTCACATTTGCTTCTTGACCAGGGACTCCAGGGTCGCCGCATCGTTTTCCGGTGGCGGCATGACCACCTCGCCCGGCAACTGTCCGTTCTCATAGAAGTAAGTGGTGCCCAAAACAGGTGTGACGAAGCTGGGTGATGTGCGGCCAGCGACAGCAGCGGCGACACCGGCCACCTGGCCGGGGTAGCAAGCGTAGTCACTCATAGAGAAGGTCCAGTTATTGCCCTTGTGTGCGCCTCTCCAGTGGCTGCCGCTTCCCCGTCTGCCTCCCCGGTTAGCAGCCGCGCCGCCGCGATGTGAAGTAAGAACCCCGCGGCCCCCACCATTTCTGGAACGGCCTCGAGAAGGATCTACAAGATGGCGCAGACGTGCAGTCTTAGCACCCCAGACACGATCTCAGTCTTGAAAGAGTTTACCTTTGGCGTCCTCTCTCCAGTTGCTGGACTCTGAGGATCGTGGCGGCCTCCTCCCGCCTTTCATGCCGCCGCCTCTCTTGGTCGGAAAAGGTATGTCGACAGGCACCCATTTTTCTTTCCTATCTTTCTTGCGCTTCTTGTCTTGGTTGACCTTGTTCTCCTTGGCGTGGTCTAGGTCGGGAGCCGCCGCTCCAGTCGGAGGCGACTCGTCCTTCCTCGTCGCCTCCAGAGTGGGCCAGTCGGAAGTCTCTGCGGCCGTGCGAGGAACCACAACAGCCGCATCCTCGCGCTCCTTTGGAAGGGTCTGAGGAGGAGCCTTCGTCTCCTTGATGGATGGTCCTTTCCTTGCCGTCCAAGGGTTCACTTTCGGGGGCGGCGCCTCAACGAACCGCACGGGTGACTCCTCCTCTTCCTTGACCTTGTCCTCGTGACTCGGCGAGGCCGGCGGCGGTGGGGAATTCGGCGTGGCCGTCTTCTCCACTCCCTGCTGGTCCTGCTGTTTCGCCGGAGCCACGACCACGACCGTCGCGCTCTTGTCTGCGGACTGCCCCGCCACCTCAGCGTAGGAGACGGCGTCGCCCATCGCTTACCGAGTGTCGAGCGCCGCACGGACCGAGATCACGACGAGGGAAGATCGGAGGTCGAGGCTGCTCCTCTCAACGCAAAGGACTGTCGCAGGTCTTTCCTTGCTTTACAACGCACGCTGGAAAAAAAATTGCTGCTGCCCCACACCGCCTACTACATCACCTCCCTTGTTGTCGTATTCTGGACTAGTCTCAGACTGCTTACACGTCTTCACACGCCACCTTGCGGATGTTCCCCGTGTGCGACTCGCCCACGGGGGCCAAGGGTAGGAGCGAACTAGCGTGGACGCGTCATCAAACTCAATCAATTGCATTTCCAGCACATTCATTCTTCTAACAAGTATATCATATTGGTCACTGTGCTCAAAGTCTCACGGAGAGCCTTAAGACGTCTGCGAGTTGCCAGATGTGACCTTCTACCTTGCACCTAAAGGAACTAGCTCAAAAGACCATTAGCTGTACATTCTCAGCGTGGACTTCCCGTCCCGCCCGTCACCTCGTCCTCCGTGTACACGTACATGACGGCGTTCACGGCGAGGCCGCGACTGCAGTCCCCGTGCGCGAACTTCCCGCCCCCGTTAAGAGTGTGGGTCCGCTGGGTCACGCTCCCAACGCAGCTCCTCGTGCACGTGGCCTCGGTGTTTGTTGGTTGCCACACAAAAATTTTTCCTCTCTACTGTGTGAACTGCGAAGTAGCAGCAACATTTAAAAGTTTCCATCCCAGCAGGAGCGTCGTTCACGATGTCTCTAGTACAGTTGGCTACGGCTGAGGTCGGCTTTAGAACCATCCAAAGGCTGTTCTGTCCCTGCCTAAGATATAACTCCTTATAGCTCATTGCAACATTCCTCAGGTCCTCCTCAGATGATCACAGTTTATGAGTGCTGATGAGGGAGGGAGTTGTAAAACTGGTTCTTGGTAAACAGCTTAATGGCAACAAACAGTGAGGAACATTTGAGGATCAACAACTGCAGAAATGCAGCACAGAAGGCGTGACCTCTTGTCTATCTCTCTATCTAGCTAAAAATAAAGGTTGAACTTCTTCGTGCGTCAAAAGTATCGGGTGGGGGATACAGTTGAGATCACGCACGGATCTTTGTGGTTTTTGCAGAGACAGAAAACGCAATAGTTTTCAAAGTCAAACCGTATTTTTGCCCCCACGTGACATTTAGTCGAAGTACACTCTTGTGCTGCACAATGTGTACGCAAATGCTGTGGATTATTTCTATCGACAGTGGCTATATTGAAGGTCTGTATATGTAAATGACACTACGCCTGCTGTGCTTCAGACCCGTGGATCCTCTCTGTTTGCTTATTCAAAACTTTTTTTTTTAGAAGATGAGTGTTTGCTCGCATTTATTACTTTTTTTATGAACGCAGAGCTCATTCACTATAAGGTGTAGCACGTGGGAATGATAGGAATCCTTCCCTGCCCGATCTCCACGACTTTGGAATGTCGGGGTGGTTTTTTGGTACATTTGGAACACACTCGTACAACTGACTTCACTGCAAATCCTGGGATTGTTTCCATTATCAAGATTTGCAAATCTTTATCGTTCTCTAAACTTTAGATGTAAGTGGAGACTCTTGAAGAAGACGTGACAGCTATCAAGAATTCCGCCGATGAGCTTTACTCCACGTCACTGAGCAACGACACCTGTGGACAACGTGCACAGGTAATAAGTTCACTTAACGTCTCAGGCAGCAAATTATTATTAGCTGCTCTCACTTTCTTACTGTTGAGTCTGTACCTCACGTGTCCTATGAGCGAAAAAAACCCACACCTTCTCGTCTCTCCCCTCCGATGCAATTCTGATAAGCGCCAGCTGCACCCAAACGCCATGGAAGTGCAAAGGTGTTTGCGTTCTGTGTGACTCACACGACATAACAAGCCTGTGTATAATGTGCCGTCGTGTGCACTTTTATTCATGGGCGTATCCAGCAAACAATGCCTGCTGGCCCTTCCGGCCTTTCATGCACGCACATACGCTCCTCTTCAACATGCCTACCCCACCTAGAGAGGAAGTTGGCGCCATGAGGCGCCAGGCAGACGGGCAGGAACTAAAACAGGCAGCCGTAGTAGCAGACGAAGACTTCTGCACGCCCAGAAAAGTCAGGCATTCTCTCAGACAGCGGGGGAAAAGAGCCACGATGAGGACCACGATGTGACGTCTGCGAGGGCACCATGTCGACTGAGGCCCAGAGGATCCGCCTGGTCGTGGTGGGTGATGGAGGCGTGGGGAAGTCGGCCATCACCATCCAGTTCATACAGGTGAGGAAGTGGCACCATGGCTAGATTGTTTGGGCTGGTTGTGTGTTTTTAAGGTCAGTCTTCTCATTTCTGCATGCAGAGCTTCTTTGTGACGGACTATGACCCCACCATTGAGGACTCGTACACCAAGCAGTGCGTCATCGACGATAGGGTGGCCAAACTAGACAGTGAGGGGAACTCTGATATACCATGTAGCGGAGTTGGCGTGCAGGACCATGCCAACTCCTTTCTTTGCACAAAACGGCACTTAAAGTTTTTCTTCTCTACAGTTCTGGACACGGCCGGCCAGGAAGAGTTCTCGGCCATGCGCGAGCAGTACATGAGGTCCGGCGAGGGCTTCCTCATTGTGTTTTCAGTCACCGACAGGAAGTCCTTCGACGAGGTGTCCAAGTTCCACAAGCAGATTCTCAGGGTCAAGGACAGGGAGGAATTCCCTATACTTTTAGCTGGAAACAAGACCGATCTTACACCGCAACGACGCGTGAGTTTCAACTTTTCTACGCTGTACGACTTAGAAAAAGGTCCCTGTAGTGTGTGGGTGACTCGTGCATGTATGTGTTTGTGCAGATGATGTCTCGGCAAGAACGGATGCCTTGTTCATGAGTAGAGAGCAAGTCGAGGACGCTCTTGCCCAAAGTGACATTTGACTTATCAGGGTCAGGGTGTTGTGACACTTGCTTGACCCACCAGCGTATTCTTGCAATACATGGAAAGTCACCGATCTGGTCTTGCTTTCGACTGTAACTTTTCGACGTCAATTACAGGTGCAAAAAGACGAAATCCTGAATCTCTCGAAGCATTTAAGAGTGCCCTACATCGAGTGTAGCGCGAAGCTTCGCATGAACGTGGACCAAGCATTTTTCGAGCTCGTGCGGCTCGTCCGGAAGTTCCAGGAGCTGGAAAGGCCCAGGGTGGGGACCGAGGAGTGGAAGGACGGCAGGAGGAGGAGGAGGAGGAGATCATCCAAGTGCAGCCTACTGTAATATGCAAGATAGCTGTTATAACCTGTACAGCCAATAATGCTTACATGCAAGTTGTGCTTTTTTTGTGAAGGAAGATTCCAATTCAACAAGATTTGCTGTCTCAGTCCAAACTATGTTCTCGTATTGTGCTCATATCCTTTCTTCATGAAGTACGTTATTAGCTGAATGAATTTAAGCCACACCTTGGTGGACTCTTGCAGAGGACCCCCCTTCATCCCCTGCCCCACCATGACTGCCCGAACTGCGTTGCAGTAGACGAGACCCATGAGATCAAGGTGCTCGGGTTTGACGCCGCGGTCTCTGTGTTTCCTGCCCAACCCTTCCAGGTATTGCTGGCAGCTGGCGATGGTGTCCAGACAGGGCACCACTTTGGCCAGGATGTGGCTGAGGAACCAGCAACCGTGCTTGG